>WNFW01001882.1_pt1 | contig 14264 bp, 10 predicted proteins | sample 5400131 | NCBI WGS metagenome assembly WNFW01 (sample SAMN13153362, study PRJNA577476) | soil metagenome | isolation source: 20 cm soil or saprolite under grassland replicate 1 | place: USA:California | collected 2016-06-15 | reverse complement strand
TGCCGCGCGCCTGGGCCCGCCATCGGTGATTGGACTCGGCGATGGAGAATATTTCGTCGCTAGCGACATCCCCGCCCTGCTCCAGCACACGCGCGAAATGTTTTTCCTCGCCGACGGCGACATCGCCGTGCTGACCACAAAAGGGGTGCGCGTCATGGACCACGACGGCCGTCCCGCCGAACGTCCCGCGCACCACGTCGCCTGGGACCCCTTCATGGCGGAAAAGGGCGGCTACAAGCACTTCATGCAGAAGGAAATTTTTGAGCAGCCGCGCGCCGTACGCGATACCTTGCTCGGCCGCATCTCGCAGGACACCGGAAAAGTTTTCCTGGATGAGATGGCGATTCCGGAAAAGCAGTTCCGCGAGTTTCAGAACGTGCGCATCGTTGCCTGCGGCACGAGCTGGCACGCGGCTCTGGCTGCGAAATTCATGATCGAACGCCTGGCGCGCCTGCCTGTTGAAGTGGATTACGGCAGTGAGTTCCGCTATCGCGACCCCATTATCGATTCGAATACGCTGACGGTGTGCATCAGCCAATCCGGCGAAACCGCGGACACGCTCGCCGCCCAGCGCGAAGCAAAATCGAAGGGCTCGCCCTCGCTGGCGATCTGCAACGTGATCGGTTCCATGATCACGCGCGAAGCTAACGGTACAATTCCGACGCACGCCGGACCGGAGATCGGCGTGGCTTCCACAAAAGCTTTCACTTCGCAATTGACCGCGCTGCTTCTGCTCGCTTCCTACCTCGGCCAGCTTCGCGGCAAGTTGACCGAAGACGCCGCCAAAATCCTGATGCAGGAATTCACGCGCATTCCCCACAAGATCGAAACAGTTCTGCAAGCGGATGAATCGGGATTCTACGAAAACCTGGCGCGGCAATTTTTCCGCTACACCGATTTTCTCTATCTCGGCAGGGGGATTCACTACCCGATTGCGCTCGAAGGCGCGCTGAAGCTCAAGGAGATTTCCTACATTCATGCGGAAGGCTATCCCGCGGGCGAAATGAAGCACGGCCCCAACGCACTCATCGATGAAAACCTGCCAGTCGTGGTTTTAGCGACGCGTGACGAATCCGATCCCGAGGCGATGACGCGGTACGAGAAGAGCGTTTCCAATATCAAGGAAGTGAAGGCGCGCGACGGCATCGTCATCTCCATTGTCACCAAGGGAGATCATCTCGCGCGCGAAGCCTCCGATCACATCATCGAACTTCCGCCCGCGCCGGAGTTGCTCGTGCCGTTGCTGGAAATCATCCCTCTCCAATTGCTCGCTTATCACATCGCGGTACGGCGCGGTTGCGACGTCGACCAGCCGCGCAACCTGGCCAAATCCGTCACCGTGGAGTAGTCAGGGCCATTTCCGCTACTATAGGAACATGCTTCTCTATTTTCGCCCGTGTCTCGCAACTCTCTGGCTCTTCTTGTTACCGGCCGGGTTCCCAGCTTCTGCGCAAGCTCCGGACGACATGGCGCCATTGCGTGAAGTCCACGCCGACGGCCAAAAACTCCTCACCGGGGCCCAGGTCATCGCGATAACCGGCCTGGTCGCCGGCGCCCAGATCGGCCGAAATGATTTGCAAACCGCCGCCGACAGGCTCGTGCAAACCGGGCTTTTCGCCAAAGTGAGCTACAACTTCCAGACAAAGATCGCCGGCATCCTAGTGACCTATCACGTGGAGGAATCGCCTCGAATCCCGGTGTACTTCGACAATATTCCCTGGTTCACGGATTCGGCGCTGGGCGATGCCATCCGCAACAAATTTCCTTTCTTTGACGGAACACTGCCCGAAGCCGGGGCCGCGGTGGAGCAGGCCGGTGAAGCTGTGAAGGATTTGCTCTCGACGCGCGGAGTGCAAGTGTCGCTCGAGCACACGGTGATCCCTAATCCAAATGGTGAAGGCAACGTGCAGGAAATCCGGGTCGAAGGCACCGCATTCCAAATCGCAAAGCTGGAATTGAGCGATCCCTCCCTTTTGGCCTCCAAAGCCGTACAGCAACACCTATCCGAGATACTGGGAAAGCCCTATTCCCGAATGACCATCGACCTTTTTCTCTCCGAAGCGATAAAGCCCATTTATCTGCAGCAAGGATTCCTGCGCGCGAAGCTCGGGCCGCCGGAGGTGCGGCTGACGGGCGATCCCCATCAGCAGCTGCCCTCGCAAATTCCAGTGTACGTGCCGTTAGCGCCAGGCGCGGTATATCGCTGGAAAGGAATCCATTGGACAGGAAACACACTCGTGTCGGAATTCACGCTGAACGGCCTGCTTGGGATCAAGAACGGAGATACCGCCGATGGCATGCAAATCGAAGCAGCCTGGGACCGCGCTCGCGAAGAATACGCTCGTCGCGGCTACCTCGAGGCAAAGCTTGATCCGCTGCCGGCGTATGACGATCAGGCACACACCGTTTCCTATTCGGTGAGCATTCAAGAAGGGCCGCAATTTCACTTCGGCAAAATGGTCCTCACGGGAATTTCGCCCGCCGCCGAGCGAAAACTGCAAAACGCATGGCCGTTCGCTGCCGGTGAAATCTTCGACAAAGCAAAGTTCGAGGAACTCTTGGCAAAGCTGCAAACGCACCAGGAACAGGTTTTCGGTGAGTTGCCGGTGCACTACGAGAACGTCGGGCATTGGTTGCAAACGGATGCGGGTAAGAATACGGTTGATGTGCTTCTGGATTTCAAGTGACTCCTGATGCGACGTAATCTGCGATGTCGGCGGCACTCTGAGTTATACTCGGCACTGGGATGAAAGAGCTCATTCATATTCGCAATGCACAGGGCGCTGCTGTGTCCGCGGAAGAAAAGGAAAGTCTGCTGCTTGCTGGTCTCGCCGAAATTCCTTCGCTCATCGTCGCGCTCTCGGGGGGTGCGGACTCCGCTTATCTGGCCTGGGCAGCTCACAAGGCGCTGAGTGACCAAGCCTTATCCGTCACTGCTCTCTCGCCGAGTTACTCTGCTCACGATCGCGCCATAGTGGAAGAGTTTGTGAGCAAGTTGGGCGTGCGCCACGAATTTGTCGAAACGCACGAAATGGATAATCCCGCCTACCGCGCGAACGCGGCCGACCGTTGCTACTTCTGCAAAGATGAGCTGTTTTCCGTGTTGGACGAATTAGCGCAGGCGCGCGGTTTTGCCGCCGTCGCCTACGGCGTGAACGCCGATGACACGCTCGATTTTCGCCCCGGCCATCGCGCCGCCACGGAGCATCAGGTTCTTGCGCCACTTCTCGACTTTGGCCTTGCCAAGTCGGAGATTCGTATTCTCTCGCAGCTTGCCGGTTTGCCCACCTGGGACCGTCCCGCGTCCGCTTGCCTCGCTTCGCGCTTGCCCTACGGCACGGAAGTGACATCAGAGCGTCTGGGACTTGTCGAGCGCGGAGAAGCGGCTTTGCGCGCGCTTGGTTTCCGTCAATTCCGCGTGCGGCTCCACGACAGGCTGGCCCGCATAGAAATATCGCCCGAAGAAATGCCTCGCGCACTTGCCCCCGAAATAGCAGCCGCCATGGCGGACCGGCTGAAAGCGGCCGGCTTCGCGTATGTTGCCCTGGACCTGGAGGGCTATCGCCAGGGCTCTCTCAACGAGACTCTTTCGCCCGTCGGCCAGCGTTCCGCGAAGGCTGCGCAGGGAACATAATTCTCTGCAATTGCGTAGCTATATGTGGAGCAGTTCAGAGCAAGTCTCTCGACCGTTACGGAGGATGAATGGCGCGCCACCGCAATCTTTGCTTGCCGCTCGTGCTATTTTCGGCCGTCGTTGTCCTGGCCGGCTGCAACAGCGGGCCTTCGGTTAGCGGCGCCTTCGATCGCAACTATAACGTTAGCGGTCCACTCCGCCTGGAACTGACCAACGCTTCTGGTGACGTGGAAATCACAGGCAGCGCCGACGGCAAAGTGCACGTGCGCGGTGAAGTGCGCGCATCGGGATTCGGCTTTGACAATCCGCAGAAGCGCGTGGACGATACCCTCGCGAATCCCCCCATCGAGCAAAGAGGCGACACCGTTCGCATCGGCAAGGAAATGTCTCGCATGCGCAACGTCAGCATCACTTACACGGTCCAGGTGCCGCGCGACACGGAAGTCAGCACCACCGTCGCGTCCGGCGCGCAGACGATTCGCGGCGTGCGCGGCCCCGTTAAAGTGCAGGCCGCTTCGGGGACCATCCGTGTCGAAAAAATCGAGCGCGACGTCCAACTTACCACCGCCAGCGGGTCGGTGTCGGCCTCTGATATAGGCAATGATGTCCGCGTATCATCCGCCTCGGGAGGTGTGACGGTCTCGAACACTCGGGGCGATGTGCGCGTGAACGCCCTCTCCGGCGTTATTCGCGTATCCAATCCGGGAGGGCGCGTCGAAGCGGATACCGCCAGCGGCGAAGTCGAGATTCAAGGCGCGGCAAAGGATGTGAAATCGCATGCGGCTTCGGGAGGGGTTTCCGTGCAAGGAAACCCAGGCGCGGACAGCTACTGGGAGCTGAAAACGGTATCCGGTACCGTACAACTCAGCATCCCGGCTTCTGCGAATCTCCATCTCTCGGCGGAAGCGGTCTCCGGTGAGATTCGCACCGACATTCCGATCGTCATCGAGGAGCAGGGCAAGTATTCTCTTCGGGCCCACATGGGCAGCGGTGGCGGACGCGTGGACGTGCATACCGTCTCGGGCGAAATTCGCGTGAGCGGCACGAAATAGCCTCGTGCAAATTTAAGCTCTCGTTCTCGAAAAAACATCTAAGAGCTAGCGACAATTCTTTCCGATACCCTTAGAATTCAAATGTATGAATTCCCAACTCTTCTCTGCGTGCGCGACTTCGATTCTTTTTCTTTGCGGGGCGGCTTCTCCACTCTGCGGTCAGACCCCTGCGCAAGACGAAAAGAGTCAGAACCCAATGCCACCATCGTCCAAAGTTACCGCGTCGAATCCGGCCTCCTCCGCCAAGCAGCCGTCGCCCGCAGAGGAATTGCAGCAAGCCATCAGCAAAGCCGGAAACGACCGCGCGGCGCTGGTCCGGAATCTGGAGGCCTTCTTGAAGGAATATCCGGATTCGCGTCAGCGTCCTCAGATTTACCGTGCCCTTGTGGAAGCTAGCCTGCAATTGCGGGATAACGCGCGCGCCGCTGGTTACGGGGAGCGAATCATCGCTCTCAGCCCTGACGACATCTCCATGACCATCCTGACAATTCAGCTGCTCGAACAGAACGGCGACGAAGCCGCTCTCCACCGGGCCGCAAACTATGCCACCCACGTGCTGGACTTTGTCGAGCGCAGCTCTTCCGTGGAAAAATCGCCAAGGGTTTCCCAGGAAGAGTGGGCCACGGAGAAGAAACGCGATCGCATGTCCGTGCTGACGTTGCGCGGAAGACTCGAACTGAAATTGAAGGACACAGTAGCGGCTCAAAGGGATTTCGCGGCGAGTTACGCGATCCTCCCCAGCGCGACGGCCGCGGAACAGCTCGGTGAAATCGCCGAAATGAAAAAAGATTTGAATGGCGCGATCCAGCAATACGCCCGCGCCTTCGCCTGGGCCGACGCAACGAATGAAACCGTCGGCCGTCGCGCGATCCGGCAGAAATTGGGCAATGTCTGGCGGATTGCCCATGGCTCTGATGATGGTCTGGGCGAGTATTTGCTTCGTACTTACGATGAAGTCTCGCAAGCCTCCATCGCAGTCAAGCCAAAGAAAAATGCGGACGCCCGCCAACCCGCGGATTTCACGCTCAGGAAAGCCCCCGAAGGCACGGCCTTTTCGCTCAAAGACACGAAGGGAAAAGTTCTCGTTGTCAATTTCTGGGCGACCTGGTGCGGCCCTTGCCACGCGCTTGAACCTCTTTTCGCTCGCGTCGCCGCGGACTTCCAGGCGAATCCGGATGTGTATTTTCTAGCCGCCGACTGTGACGAAGATGAATCTCTCGTGGCGCCGTATCTGGAGGCAGACAAGCCTCGCACGCCGGTGGTATTCGCAGATGGCCTCGACCGGTTCTTCACCGTCAATTCCTTTCCGACCGTGATGGTGATCGATCGCATGGGCAGAATTGCCTTTCGTTCGGAGGGCTTCGAATCTGATGGCTTTGAGCCAAAACTGGCAGCCGCCGTTCGCCGCGCCCTGGCTGCTCCCTCGCCCTCGGCCGAAGCCACTGCTCCTCAGTGACAAAGTGAGGCCTTCGTCGACTGTGGCATGGCATTCAAAAACCAGCGCCAAATCTGGGAGAAAGGAGTTACTGAAGTGGCGGCATGCCCATCTTCTTCACGATGGCCCAATAGCGGGAATCGGCATGAAGGGAGTCAAGATCTGGATCGTGCTGCAAATGTACGAGCTGTGCATCCCGCTGCTGAAATGCCTGTTCCAGGTACTGGATTGCTTCTTCTCTTCGCCCCGCTCCCGAAGCAACCTCCGCCATGCGCAGTGGCGAGACATATTCCTTGATTGCTCTGTGCTTCAGCTTATTCAGGAATTCCAAGTTGACAGCTTGGAAGCCCCCATCGCGGTAGGCTTTGTCAACGACGCTCGCGGTGGACTCATTTCCCTCAATGACTAGTACCTTCCTCAATTCGTCCATCGCGCTTGCGTAATCTCCCTTATGGAAATAAACATTTGAGAGAAATGTGTGCAGCGCCCCGGCGTCCGGCCGCGCCTCGGATCGCTGACTCAACTCTTTCAATGCCTCATCAAACCGGCGTGCACGGATCAACGCATATCCGTACGCCCACGGACGCGCGAAGGGATCCAACTCAACGGTGAGCTTGTCTTCCTGAAGGGCTTCTTCCGTATGATTCCTTGTTTCCAGAATGTAAGCGTGCAAATGGTGCCCTTCTGCAAGACTCGGGTTTAGCTCAATCGCACGCTCGGACTCCTTTTCCGCGCCTTCCCAGTCCCAGCGATAGAAGAGTTTGACAGCTGCAAGCGAGTGATGGGCTTCGGGAAGTAAATCGTCCAGCTCCAACGCTTCCCTCGCAGCCGTTTCGGCCTTTGGCATCGTTTCGACCGAGCTGCTCTCTCCGGAAACCGTCGCGGCTGTGTAGCTATCTGCCAAGCCGGCGTAGGCGGCGGCATAGGCAGGATCTAGTTTGATGGCTTCCTGAAAGAACTCGCGGCTCTTCTCATAACTATCCGAAAACCAATAGAATCTTCCCCGAAGATAAGCGTCTCGCGCCGCCGCGTTGGCCGGGGCGTGGGCAGGGTTTCCGCTGAATGCGGAAAGCGAGGAAGCGCCCTTTACGCGTTCCGCGATACTTTGGGCGAGCTCTTGCTGCAAAGACAGTACGTCCCCGACGGGACGATCGTAACTCTCTGCCCACAGATGCGTGTCAGTCGCCGCATAGACCAACTGTGCGCTTACCCTTACGCGCCCCTGCGACCGTGCGACTGCCCCCTCAACAATTCCGTCTACTCCTAACTCGCGGGCGATCTCGGGTAACGGCCGCCGCACTTTTTTGTACTGCATCACCGAAGTCCGGGATATGACTCGCAACGAGCGGTACTTCGCAAGCATTGTGATTAGCTCATCCGTCATCCCATCCGCGAAATACTCTTCCGCGGCATCGCCGGAAATGTTATCCAGAGGCAATACCGCGATGGATCGGATCGCTACCGGCTGAGCTCCGTGGCGTTCGATGCGAGGCAACACGAACTTGTACGCTGGCCACCCCAGCAGCATGGCTGCCGCGATGCCACTCCAGACCAAACGGCGGCTTGCACGTCTCACGGGAACCGCCCCATCGTCGGCACCCGCAGTACCGGGCTCCGCTTGATTCATCCGGCTTGGTTCGCTGCCCCGGGAGGGGATGAACTCCTCACCCTTCGCGGCACCATCATTCTGGCTTTGTGTTTCCCGGATATTGGTCACGTCGGCGATGAATCGGTACCCTTTCCGCTGCACGGTTTGCACGAACCGCGGGTGCTCGGGATCATCCCTGAGAACCTGGCGTATCTTGCGAATCGCCGTATTGATGCCGTGTTCCGTGTCTACGAAGACTCTCTTGCCCCAGAGCCTTTCTTCTATCTCCTCCCTGCTGACGAGTCGACCGTCCGCCGTCACCAGCAACATCAATAATTCCATCGGGATCTTTTCGAGCTTCTGCGCATGCCCCCCGTAGCGCAACTCATAGCGGGAACAATCCAACTCAAATTGTTCGAATTTGATCAGACCTGGAGGCAAAGTATTGGCCCTGTCTAGGCGCGCAGTATAGCACTCGACCTCTGGGCTCACAATAAACAGCTTTGTTTTCAATTCGTTACGGCTTCACCAAAGCTTTACCCTCACTACAGATTCCCTGCATTGCGCTGCCGCCCATCGAGAATGCTAAGTTCTCGCTGGCCGGCCATTGCCGACCGAAAGGGGAATTCTTATGAAAGAGATGATTCGAACGATGTCTGTGGTATGCGGCGTAGTCCTGGTGGCGACCTTCTTCGCGCTCAATACAAAAGCACAGTGCGGGGCGTCTGATGGGCAAGTCACAACAGCTGCTGCAACCAACTTGCTGGAGCGATGGGCGCCGCTGCGCAACGCGAGTCAGACTCGGGCGCAGCCTGCGGTCAGCCAACAGAGGAAAACCGAAGAGGTTTCCATCGTGGGGTTCTGGCGTGTCAAGTTCGTCTCCGAGGGCACGACTGGCATCCCTGACGGAACGATCATAGACATGGGATTTTCCCAATGGCACAGCGATGGCACAGAAATCCTCAACTCTTCACGGCCCCCCGCCACCAGCAATTTCTGCCTCGGCGTGTGGGAGAAGACGGGAAACCACACCTATAAACTGAATCACTTTGCCCTGAGCTCCGACCTCAATGGGAATCTGATTGGCCCGGCAAATATTCGCGAAGACGTGACCTTGGATGCAAGCGGGAACAGCTATACAGGAAAATTCACTATCGATCAGTTCGATCTCAATGGAAACACTCTTGCCCACGTTGCGGGTAACATTTCCGCGACTCGTATCACCATCGACACAACCATAGGTGATATTCTTTGAGGTGCGATCGGACGGTACGCACCGCTCCGCTACGGCTCCGGAGCATACCCGTCCCGGGTAGGCGGCCGGTTGGATTCTGTGGGATCCGCCACTGAAATCTGGATGCCTGCACTCCCCGGCAGCCATCTGGATTCCCACTATTCGACCGCATGTCCCGCACTACTGCCCTCTTCGGCAATTTCCCTCGCCGCTGCGATCGTATTCACGTGAATCTGCACGGTGTCTTCGATCCGGCGCGCGTAGCCGCCGGCGAGTGTCGTCGCCACCGGAATTCTGCGGCGGCGCGCTTCCTCGAAAACCTGCCGGTCCCGTTGCTTCAATCCTTTTTTCGTTAGTGACAGTCCACCGAGCTGATCTTCACAGTAGGGGTCGGCGCCACCAACGTAAAAAAGAATATCGGGCCGGAATTCATCGAGCGCCTTCTGCACCGCTGGAATCAACGCGCCCAGATACTCATCGTCATCGGCGCGGTCGGCCATGTTGAGATCGATGCTCGATGGCGGCTTGTGCGCCGGATAATTGTTTTCCTGATGAATCGAAACCGTGAAAACCGTGGGGTCGTTTCGAAAGATAGCCGCGGTTCCGTTCCCCTGATGCACATCCGTGTCGACAACCATTGCTTTTTTCACGGCGTCATCCGCCTGCAGCTTTCGGATCGCCACCGCCAGATCGTTAATCGCGCAGAAGCCTTCGCCATGTCCCGGATACGCGTGATGAAATCCCCCGCTAAGATTCGCACCTAATCCATCGCGTAGCGCTGATTGCCCCGCGAGAATGGTTCCACCGGCGGCAAGCCACACCGCCTCGACCAGTTCCGGCGAATACGGCACTTCCAGAAGCATCACTTCGCTGGCGGTTAGCGTGCCGGTCTTTAGTTTGCGCACCCAGTCCGGCGTGTGGACGCGAAGAATGTCCTCGTCGGTCGCGGGATCGGGGCGAAGAAAATCCTGCGGCATAGCGATGCCTTCGTGGAGAAGCAATTCATAAATGAGGCGGAATTTCTGCGATGGAAAAACGTGCGGGCCAAGGTTCAGGTCGTAACGTTCGTGATACACGAGCTTAAATGGAAGCATGTGACAAGAAGCGGTCGGTTCTTGCGTCTAACATTCTTTTTGTAGGGACGCAGCATGCCGCGCCCCTATTCGGCAACTCTTACTAATTCTCTCGATCGAGAATGAAGTCCGGAAGCGTGGCAAGTGCGCGCGCATACTCGGAATCCGGGCGGCCGTTGAGGCAAGCCTTGGCGCGCTGCGCGTAGTCCTGAGCGAGATTGCGCGCCCGGTCGAGCGCGCCGGACTCGTGAACGAGCGTAACGATTGTTCCCGGACGAACAGAAATAAATTCTTTTTCTTCCAATACACGCGCGACCAGCTCACGCGCGTCACGGTGGCCGTTTTCCATCGCGTAGATCAGCGGCAAGGTGACCTTGCCTTCCTTCAAATCGCTGAGGACAGGCTTGCCGAGTTGCTCCGCTGACGCCGTAAAATCCAGCAAATCGTCGACAAGTTGAAACGCCAGGCCCGCGTATCGCCCGTAATCGGCAAGCGCCTGCTCTTCTTTACCCTCGAGACCACCCAGCACTGCGCCGAGCCGCGCGCAGCCGCTGAACAAGCATGCGGTCTTGTAGGTGGCCAGCCGCAGTGCATCTTCTTCGGTCACATCGATGCGGCCGATTTTTGCGAGTTGGATCAATTCGCCTTCGACCATTTTCTGAGTCAAGTCGATCAAAATGTCGAGAATGCGAAAATTGCGCTCTTCCAAGGCCATCTGGAAAGACTGCATGTACAGCCAATCGCCGGTGAGGACGCTGCGATGATTGCCCCATTTTGAATTCGCGGACGGGCGGCCGCGGCGCGTGTCAGCACTGTCGATAACGTCGTCGTGAATCAACGTCGCGCTGTGCAAAAGTTCGACGACGGCAGCGAGGCGGATGGCGCTGCGATCTTTGCGGCCCGCGTAGCTTGCGGAAAGGAGCAGGAGCGCGGGACGCATGCGCTTCCCTCCTCCGCCCAGCAAATACGCGGTGATTTCAGAGACGGGCGGAAAGGCGGCATCACTTTGTCGCGTGAGCTCTTCCTCGACCAAGACGAGATCGTCGCGCACGAGATCAAAAATCTCTTTAGCCGTGAGCAGCGCGATAGCAAATCTCCTGATCTAACCCTTGTCCTTGAAACCTGGGGCCGCGAGAGTTGCCGGCCGAGTGAGACCGAAGAAGCGCCGAAAATTCTCGGAGGTGGCGGCGGCAACTTCGTCTGGCGACAAGTTTCTCACAGTCGCGAGCGTGCGCGCTACTTCGGCCACGTAGGCTGGCTCGTTGCGTTTGCCGCGATAAGGCTGCGGCGCAAGATACGGAGCATCCGTCTCAATCAAGATCTTTTCGAGCGGCAATTCTTTCGCAACCTCGCGAAGGTTCTGCGTTTTCGGATAGGTTGAATTCCCCGCAAAAGAAATCAGAAAACCCATTTCGATTCCGCGCCGCGCATCTTCGAGCGTGCTGGTAAAGCAGTGCAGGATGCCGCCTAGTCCAGTTGCCCGCCAGCGTTCTTCGATCATGCGCAAACAATCAGACCAGGCATCGCGGCAATGAATGATGATGGGAAGCTTTCCCTGCTGCGCAAGTGCCATCTGGTCGCGGAAGACGCGATGCTGCGCGTCGCGCGGTGAATGATCGTAGTAGTAGTCGAGACCGATCTCGCCCCAAGCGATGACTTTGGGATGCTTCGCCAGCCGGGCCAGCTCAGCCAAATGTTGCTGCGTTACTTCCTTCGCTTCGTGGGGATGAATGCCGACAGTGGCGTAAATCCAATCATGTTGTTCGGCAAATGGCAGGGCGGAATCGAGTTTCTCCGGACCTGGACCAGTGCCGATAGCGAGGAGCGCCGTCACGCCTGCCGCGCGCGCGCGATCGAGCATGGCTTCGCGGTCTTCGGCGAATTGCGGGAAGTCGATGTGCGCGTGTGAGTCGATGAGTTCCATTGCAAAGTGATCAGTTTTCAGCTCTCACTAAAGAAGAGGAGAAAGATAAGTCGGAGTTTCTCCTTGCATTAAGTTTCCGCGTCTTTGCATTCCGACTTCCCTACTTACAACTGAAACCTGAGCACTGGGATTCATTTCAAGCGCGCGCCGATTTCGGCTTCTTCGAGGAAGCCGGCGAGGACGGGTCGGCCTTCGGGGCCGACGGACGCGGCTACGATCATGCCGTTGGATTCGACGCCACGGAGCTTGCGCGGCGCGAGATTAACGACGACGGCGACTTTGCGACCGATCAATTTCTCCGGCTCGTAGTATTGGGCGATGCCGGCGCAAATCTGGCGAATCTCCGTGCCGATGTCCACGGTGAGCTTCAACAGCTTGTCTGCGCCGACGATGCGTTCGGCGGTCTTGATTTGCCCGACGCGCATCTCGACTTTGGCGAAGTCCTCGATGCCGATTTTCTCCGGCACTGCTTGCGGCGCAGCCAAAGCAGCCGTGCCCGCCGGCGCTGGCATGGTGACCGGCGACGGGGCGTTCTGTGCTTCTTTTTCCATGGATTCCATCCTCTCGATTGCTTCTGCTTTTTCGATGCGCGGGAAAAGCGTTTGCGACTTGCCCAGCGGCGTACCCGGCGCAAGCTGTCCCCATCTCAAATCGTCCAGCGCAATAGACCCCGGCTGCCCGAGCAGAGACCATACTTTTGTTGTGCTCTCCGGCAAGACAGGATGCGTCAAAGCCGTTACGATTCGCAGAACTTCCGCGGTGGTCCAGAGAATCGTGGCGCGGCGCTGCTGCTCGGCGTCACTCTCACCGAGCGACCACGGATGCTCGGTCGTAAGGTATTTGTCCGTCGTGGCGATCAGCGACCAGAGCTGCTCCAGCGCGCGAGAGAATGCAAGGTTGTCGTACAGCGCCAAAACTTCGCCGATCGCGGCCTGAGCTTGCGCGGCCAACGCCCTGTCCTGAGGTTGAAGCGCGGCAGGCTTGGGGATTTTGCCGCCGCTGTTCTTCTCGATCATCGCGGCGGCGCGGCTGGCGAGGTTGCCGAGGCCGTTGGCGAGGTCGCTGTTGTAGCGCTGGACGAGCGCGTCGTAACTGAAATTGCCGTCCTGCCCGAAAACGGTCTCGCGCAGAAGATAGTAGCGAAGCGCATCCATGCCGAGGACGTGGACGATCGGCCGCGGGCGAACGACATTGCCGAGCGACTTGCTCATCTTGGCACTGTCCATGAGCAGCCAGCCGTGCGCCCAGATTTGTTTCGGCAACGGGAGGCCGGCGGCCATCAAGAAGGCGGGCCAGTACACGGCGTGGAAGCGAATGATTTCCTTGCCGACGAGGTGGAGATCGGCGGGCCAGTATCCAGATTTCTCGTAATTCGGGCCGCCGACTGCACTGAGATACGCGGTCAGGGCATCAAACCAGACGTAGAAGACGTGCGGCTCTTCTCCCGGCACGGGAATGCCCCAGCGAATTGTGGTGCGCGTGATGCTGAGATCGCGGAGGCCGCCTTCGACGAAACTGAGTACTTCATTGCGGCGGGCTTCCGGCTGGATAAAATCAGGATGCTTGGCGTACCAATCAAGAAGCGGTTTTTGAAACGCAGAAAGTTTAAAGAAATAATTTGGCTCGGTGACAGTTTCCGTGGGCCGTCCGCAATCGGGGCAGTTTTCCCCGAGCTTCACGTCCACGTAGGCATTGTCGTAGATGCAGTATTGCCCGGTGTAGTGGCCGGGGTAGACGAAACCGTTTTCGCGGCACAATTTGAAAAGCCACTGCACGGTGTGGGCGTGTTTCAAGTCCGTAGTGCGAATGAATTCGTCGCCTTGAACACCGAGTTGGTCCCAGAGGGCGCGCCATTCCGCGGCCATTTTTGCGACGAATTCTGATTCCGGCACGCCGGCTTTTTTGGCGGAGCGCTCGACGTTTACGCCGTGCTCGTCGGTGCCGGTGGTCATGACCACGTCGTAGCCGCGCATGCGTTTGTAGCGGCGAATGGTGTCGCACACGATGGTGGAATACGTATGGCCGATGTGCGGCAGGCCGTTCGTGTAGTAGATCGGCGTGGTCAGATAATACTTGGGTTTGTCGGGCATTTTCTAATGTTGTCAGTTTTCAGTTGTTAGTTATCAGTTCCGAGAAAAAGAGGCACCCGCCGCGGGGGCACCCCTGGGAACAATGCTTAATCACAAATGGGCCTCGTACGCGCGGAGGGCTTCACTGATGACGCGCTGCAGAGGCACGTTTTTTTCGACGGCCAGCTTGCGGCAGTCGTCGTATTCGGGTGCGACGTGCAGGATGCGGCCGTTCACGCGGGAAATCTTGATGCG
>WNFW01001881.1_pt1 | contig 14264 bp, 15 predicted proteins | sample 5400131 | NCBI WGS metagenome assembly WNFW01 (sample SAMN13153362, study PRJNA577476) | soil metagenome | isolation source: 20 cm soil or saprolite under grassland replicate 1 | place: USA:California | collected 2016-06-15 | reverse complement strand
AACAACGGCGACAATCCGCTGGACCGCTCCTCGGTTCATCCGGAAGCCTATCCGGTGGTCGAGCGTATTCTCGCGCGCATCACCAAAGGGATCGGCGAAGTGATGGGCCAGCCGGCGGCGCTGAAGGGGCTTTCGCCCGCCGAATTCACCGACGACAAATTCGGCGTGCCGACGGTGCGCGACATTCTAACCGAGCTGGAAAAGCCCGGCCGCGATCCGCGCCCAGAATTCAAAACGGCCACATTCCAGGACGGCATCGAGTCTCTTGCCGACCTGCAGCCCAACATGATCCTCGAAGGCGTCGTCACCAACGTCGCCGCCTTCGGCGCCTTCGTCGACATCGGCGTGCACCAGGACGGCCTCGTGCACGTCTCCGCGCTGGCGAACAAATTCGTCAAAGATCCACACGAAATCGTCAAGCCCGGCCAAATCGTCAAGGTGAAGGTGATGGATGTCGACGTGAAGCGCCAGCGCATTTCCCTAACGATGCGCCTCGACGACACAGCCGGCACCTCGTCGCGCTCAGGTGGCGTACCGCCCGGCCCGCGCGGCCCGCGCCAGTCCGAACCCAAGCGTGCTCCGGAATCCAAGGCACAGCCCGGCGGCGCGATTGCGCTCGCGTTGGAACGTGCCAAGCTGAAGAAGTAACGGGCGGCGTTGCGGCTTGTCTGGGGTTCCGTGACCCTCAGATTGGAAGGGGATGGCATATAAACCAAACCTCGAAATGGGAAATTGAGTTTGCATCGAGCATTCTGCAGTGTGTCGAAGACCATAATTTTCTTCTGAGCGAGTCGTGGGTTCGCCAAAAAGAGTTGCGCGATTTCTTCGAGCCTCTAGCGTCTCGTCTCGGCATCAACGTGCAAGTGACGAAAAAGTTACCCTCGGTGGACCGAGCAAAGAGAGCTCAAGCACTTCTCGAACCGACGATAAAAAATTCGTTGCCAGAGCTTCTTCGGCTGGGAATTTGCCTCGGATTGCTTTAGAAAGGAGAGCTTTTTCATGTGTGAGTACTGTAGCAAGACCGATGTGACCGTGACGAAACTGGATGATGATGAAGAGTCCGCCTGTGAATGGTTTTCGGAAGAAGAAAGTCCGGGCTCCTGTCATAAAGCCGCGGCTTACTCAGTCTCCGCATGGTACGTCGAGGATCACCTGTGCGACGCTCACAAGAACCAGACGGAGAAAGAGATGGAAGAAGGTTTGGCGGATTTCTTAGAAGGCGCCGGATTCAGTTCTCAATTCGAAATCCGTCCAATCAAACAGGGAGAAACCTGTGACTATATCGCCCCCACTGCGACGGACTGGAAACCGTGCGGGAAGAAGGCCACTCACGCAAAGTACGTTCTGGACAATTCGGTCCTTTGCGCTGAGCACGCCGTACAGATGGGCTACGAGACTAAAGAGTAGCGTTGCGTTTCATAAAATGGACAGCGGACATTCGTGTCCCTTTTCTTTGGGGGGTTGGAAAAAACCGACTCCTTTTGACTAGATCCTTAAAAAACTCCAGTCGACCGCTGCGTTCCTTCGACTTCGCTCACGACAGGCCTTTGCGGTTAAATCCCGTCTAAAAACGGCTTCACCTTGGTCGCGAACAGCTCGATAGAGCGCATCACCTGTTCGTGGCTCAGGCCGCCGAAGCTGAACATGCCGACCAAGCAGTCCGGTCGCGCCGTTTCGATCATCTGACGTGCCTTCTTGAGAACTGTTTCCGGGCTGCCGATCAGCGAGGTGCCCCATTCGTCCATTCTCTTGACTGTAAGGCCTCCAGGGAAATAGGCGAAGCGTTCGGTGAACCTCGGCAGATCATCTGTGGTGATAGAGTTGCCGCGCCAGACGTTATCGGTGGCCAGTTGCCAGAATCGAGTGATCTCAGGAGCGGCCTCCGCCCACGCCTGCTCGTCTATCTCGGCGATATAAATATCCCGGACCATGATCGCGTCTCCCCCACCCGGCGGGGTCCCAAGGGCCGCCCGTTCCGCGCGGTACCTTGCAATTGCCTTAGCGCAGTTGGCAAGCGGTTGGCGCGACAGCGCCAGGTTCCAGCCGCGGCGCGCCACCGTCGATGGACTTTCCGGTGAAGTGGCGCCGTAATAAATAGGCGGATGGGGCCGCTGGAGCGGCCTCGGGCGGCACGTGATGTCGACATAGTTCCAGGCCTTACCGGAATACGTGAAGGTATCCTCCCTCCAGGCGCGCTGGAGAATTTCAACGCCCTCCTCGAAGCGGGCTTGAGCCGTGTCGCGATCGAGCCCATGCTTGAGATCGTCGCGGGGCACCCCGCGCCCCAACCCCACGTTCAGCCGTCCGCCCGTGAGGATGTCGAGCATCGCGCACTCCTCCGCGAGGCGCATCGGATCGTGTAGCGGCAGGGCATTGACCAAGTTCCCGAGGCGCAGCCGCCGGGTGCGGTGCGCGAGGGCCGCGACGATGAGGTTGGGAGACGCCAGCATGCCGTAGTCTGAATGGTGATGCTCGGCGAACCAGGCCTCGTCGAAGCCCAGCCGCTCGGTGAGTTGGATTTGTTCAAGCAGCTCGTCGAAGGCCTGACGCTCCGGCACCCAAGGCCTTGCTTGATTGTAACTGAATGTCCCAAACCGCATGCGTGCTCCTCTCGCAAACTCGACTTGACCCTAGCGCGGCTACCCCGCAAACCAAATCGGAGTGACGCGCGCAAAGGGCGCCAAGAAAAAGACGATTCCGAGCTTTGCTTTCTTGGCGTCTTGGCGCAATCAAAAGAATCAATAGTACAGAGAATTCAAAGAGCTTTTTATGTGCCTTTGCGTCCTTTGCGCTTCCTGTTCCTACGAATTCAGCCTGAGTCATAGCACATTCGCTGCTCTCTCTGCGAGTAAGCTGGAAAAGACTCTCGACCCTTTGCTTCCCTAAAATTCTGATCGCAGGTACAAAGCTCGAAACGCAAAACTTGGAACTCGAGATCAGAAGGTAGTGGTTCAGTTAGAACACACCGTACTTTCGGTCGAAGAAAGATTTCTCGCGCCGCGCTCGAAATGACACGTTAAATGATCTGTCATCTCGAACGAAGTGAGAGATCTTGACCAAACTGAACCACTACCGATCAGAACAATGCCTTGACGAAGTTGATTAGCCTTTGCTAGCTTCGACGCTATGCCCCAGGGTAGATACGTGCCTAAACCAGAAGTCACTATCTCTGACGGCACATTGGCCTTCGCTCCGACATTAACCGGCTGGGAGGAAAGGCTCGCGCACTTTCTCCTGACCCGCTCACCGTTAGGAGACTTGGTTCGGTGGGTTGCGGCCATCAAGGCCTCGGTTCATGCAAAACTGCTCGCGGGTTTTCTCCTGGTCACACTGCTCTTCATCGGCATGGGAGTGATAAGCCTTCAGACCATCACCAAAATGTCCAGTCAGAGCCAGCTCTTGGATGAGGTTCACGAACGAGTCCACTGGTCGCAAGAGATCCAGCACGCCCTGGCCTTGCAGATGAACTTTACCGCCATGGCTTTGCTCTTAAGAGACGAGTCTACAGTCGAAAACATCCTGCGCGAAAACAACCGTTTCAGCAATACACTGGCTCGCCTCGAGAAGGCGGCTCAACCCGAAGAGGTGCAGCTGATCCAGCGCATCCGCGCCGCCCAGGGCGATGCGCTGACCACTGTGGCTGATATCGCAAACTTCGTCCGCGATGGAAAGATTGATGATGCGATGCGGCTGCAGCTCAACAAGGAGTATCCTCTCTATCTGCAAATCGAAGGGCTGGTCAATCAGTTGGTCCAGCGCGAACGGGAGAAGATGGACCGTCTTCGGGCGAGTGTCGCCGCTGCAAACAGGAAGACACTAATCCTGATGGCGAGCAGCGCGGCGGCTTTGATACTGCTGGCGTTGTTACTAGGGTTCGTCATCTCATGGTCCTTTATCCTGCCTGTTCAGGAGGCCCATGGCTTCCTCAGCCAGGTGGCGAAGGGAAACTTTGGTGCCACGATTAACGTCCCCAATCGCGATGAATTCGGCGCGCTGGCCGACCATATGAACCACATGAGCCGTGAGCTGCAGCGTCTCTCCGAGAGCCAGCGTCGCGGGTCGCATGAGCTGCAGAGACTGAACGAGCAGCTCCAGCAGGCCAGCAAGGCAAAATCGGATTTCCTCGCCAACATGTCGCACGAGCTACGCACACCGATGAACGCGATCCTCGGCTTTGTGGAGATGGTGCTCGATGAGATCTACGGCGATGTTCCGGCCCATCTGAAGGAGCCGCTGACGGATATCCAGACCAACGGCAAGCATCTGCTTCGGCTGATCAACGATGTCCTCGATCTTTCCAAGATCGAGGCGGGCCGTATGGAGCTGGTTTTGGGCGAATACTCGGTGCAGGAAGTGGTGGAGACCGTCCGGGCCTCGCTTCAATCGCTGGCCCTGGAAAAAGGGTTGGGATTCGTCGCGGCGGCACAGGAGGATATTCCGCTCGCCTTCGGGGACGGAAGGCGGATCACGCAATGTCTGACGAACTTGGTAGGGAACGCGCTGAAATTCAGCAAGGGCGGGCGGGTTGCGGTTTGGGTGGAACAGCAGGGAGAGAACCTGCTCTATCGCGTCTCGGATACCGGAATTGGCATACCAAAAAACGAGCTCGAAAACATTTTTAACGAGTTCCAGCAAGTGGACATGGCGATGACCCGGGAGTTTGCCGGGACCGGACTCGGGCTTAACATCACCAAAAAGTTCGTCGAGATGCATGGCGGCCGGATCTGGGTGGAAAGCGAACTGGGAAAGGGATCGACCTTCTTCTTTTCAATCCCTTTGCGCGTTAATCATGGAGTGACCACATGAGCGACAAGACCGTCCTCTACGTGGAGGACAACGAATTCAATCTAAAGATGGTGCGGCAGCTTTTGGCGCGCACCTCCTATCGGTTGATTGAGGCGACGGACGGCGAGATGGGGGTGGCGACGGCGCTCACAGAGCTGCCGGACCTGATCCTCATGGATATCCAGCTGCCGAAGCTGTCTGGACTGGACGCTACACGCAGGCTTCGCACCGATCCCAAGACCGCCGCCATCCCGATCATCGTGATCACCTCGTTCGCGCTCAGCGGCGACGACGAGAAGGCGAAGGATGCCGGCGCTTCGGCTTATATGGCAAAGCCGTATAGCCCCCGCGAGCTGCTTCAGATGATTCGGAAGTTTGTGCCCGAGAACTGACTTTTGGGGTCCAGAAAGGAGCACCGACATGGCGAGTCGACCGCCTCGCATATTAGTGGTCGATGACAACAAGCAGAATCTCGAGATCTTGCAGAAGACGCTGACGGCTGCGGAGTACGAGGTCATCACGGCGGCCGATGGTCCCACGGCCCTTAGCCTCATCGAGAGCGCCGCGCCGGACCTGGTCCTTCTGGACGTGATGATGCCGGACATGTCAGGGTACGAGGTCTGCGAGCGTATCCGCGCTAATGAGGCCAGTCGCCTCCTGCCGGTCGTGATGTTGACGGTGCTCAGCGAGGTCACCGACCGGATTCGCGGGATCGAAACGGGCGCCGACGATTTTCTGAGTAAACCCTTTAACCGCGAGGAGCTCCTGACCCGGGTCAAGTCGCTTCTCAGGATCAAGGCGCTCCACGATGAGATTGAGACGAAGAACCGTCTGCTCCGCACTCTCTTCGGCCGGTATGTTTCCGCGGAGGTGGCTGCCGAGATCGTCGCCGATCCCGGACGTCACTTGAAGTTGGGCGGCGAGAAGCGGGAAGTGACCGTTCTCTTTGGCGATCTGCGTGGGTTCACGCCGCTTGCCGAGCAACTCGATCCGCAAGATGCCGTTGATATCCTCAATATTTACCTGACGCTCGTGATCGACACCGTTTTTAGGTTCGGAGGCACGCTCGACAAGTTTCGGGGAGATGGGTTCATGGCGTTCTTTGGGGTTCCCGTCCGTCGCGAAGATGATCCGGCCAACGCGGTCCGCTGTGCCCTCGCCGTGCAGGAGGGGTTAAAAGGCATCACTTTTGCGCGCTTTCCTGATCTCCGTCTACACATGGGGAACGGAATTAACACGGGCATTGTGATTGCTGGAAACATTGGGTCCGAACGGAGGACGGATTACACGGTGATCGGCAACGAAGTGAATGTGGCCCAGCGACTTGAATCGAACGCCGGACCCGGACAGATTCTGATGACCGGGAGCACTTACGAGCGAGTGAAGGACGCGGTACAGGTTCGCGAGCTCGGGCTGCTGAGAGTGACGGGTAAACAGGAAGGGGTCATGGCCTACGACGTGCTCTGCTGGCGCGGGGCATAAGCGGAGGTTCCGAAGCGGGGCCAGCGTTGCCGCAAATATTCAGTGCAAGAGGTGAAGAAATATGCGAAGTGATTCTACGCCGTGGGTTAGGTGGGCGGTCGGAGTTGCTCTGGGCGTGTCTATCATCGGAGCGGCGACACAGCCCGTGTGGGGTGGGCAGGAAGAACAGTTCACTCCCGAGTACAAGCAATTGCGCACCTCCTTCGATCCGAAACATACGCCGAAAATCGTCGCGCCCGACTCAGTCAAGCGCGGCCAATGGTTCGACGTTACCGTCAACATAGGCGCTGGCGGCGAACATCCTTCCCTGAGCGAGCACTCCATTCGCTACATCGCTCTGTACATCAATACGGCGGAGATCGCACGAGTCTATCTCCATCCGGTTTATTCTTTTCCCAAAGTTACCTTCACGATCGCGCTTGATGAAGGAGGCTCGCTTCGGGCGATCGCGGAGCCAAACCACTCGGCCGGCTGGGAAGCCGCAAAAAAAATCGCAGTGGTTCCTTAGCGCATCAAGGAGAGCGCGCTTTACTTCTTGCCCATCCCCACAGTGACCGTGGTGGCGCCTTTGTCTCCCACGACCAATTCCTGGGTCACGTTTCCCAAGCTTTCCTGCCAGACCTGCAGGGTGTACTTGCCCGGCGGCACGTTTTCGAGGATAAACTCTCCCTGTTCGTTGGTTACGGCATAGAATGGGTGCTCAGCAACCACCACCCAACCACGCATCCAGGAGTGGAGGTCGCAGTCCACCCGCAGGATCTCAGGTTTTTTAAACACGAATGAAATGGCCCGTGCGTGCGGCTGGGCTCGGTTGAAAGGAGGATTTTCTTTGCCGGCGCTCTTGACGTTATGCAACAACCGATCGCTATTTAGAAATTCCACAGTTCCACCTACCGGCACGACGACCACGCGTGGGACAAACGAGCACTGCTTCTGATCCATTTTTGCGGGAGGGGGATTCCAATCCCACTTCGCCCCCGGTGGGAGGTTCTGCAGCGACACCACAGCGTTCCGAATGCCGCTGTTGGAGGAGAGCACCAAGTCTTCGGGCTCTTTTTCTTTGCCACAGACGTACTGATCAATCGTCACGGAGACTTTTTTCTTATCAACCGGCGCGCCCACGTACCGGACACTACCTTTGATTGTCTCTCCCCACGAAGGGGCGGCAGCGATAACGCACCATGCCGTTACAAAAACGGCGGCGAAGAATTGCTTGGTTCCATCAACGCTCCGGTATCCGAAAGCCCCGATCCTCATGATCTTTGCCTCGACCTCGTGAAATTAATAAAACATAAGCCTGTTCATTAGTCCACAACATCTTTTCACTGATGATCGGCCGCCGGAACATTTTGCGCAAGCTGCGAAAACTTTTAGGCATAGTAGTGCAGAGAACTCAAACAAATCTTTTCTACGTGAGCTTTGCGTTCTTTGTCGTTAAACCAGCAGCGCCGGGCAGCGCCTTGACAGCCAAAAACCGAAGTGGGAAGCTTCGCTTCGAGATTGATTGCTGATCGCGTCAACCCAAACTAACGAATCAGGAGGGTAAGCAAATGGCGATAGGATTGTGCCACGGTGGTACCACTATTTACTCCTCCCCATCCCGCTCGAACGAGGTGTTGGTGGGAACGAGAGAAGGCATCGCCATGATCGTGCGCGAGGGGTCCGCATGGCAGGTAGCGCACCGGGCTTTGACCGACAGGCATATCAGCGCGATCATCATCGAGCCGGAAAGCGGCTTGACGATTGCCGGGGCGTTTCACGGCTCAGTGCACGTTAGCGCCGACGGCGGTAGAACTTGGGAGCCGAGGGGCAATGGGTTGACCCAAACCAATGTCTATTCGCTGGCATCGGCGCGCGTCGACGGACACGCGCGTTTGTATGCAGGGACGGAGCCGGCACACCTGTTCGTCAGCGACGATCTGGGTCTCCACTGGACTGAAGTGCCATCGCTTCGGTCGGTGCCCAGTGTGCCGAAATGGAGTTTCCCCGCTCCGCCTCATATCGGCCACGTGAAGCATATCAACTTCGATCCCGGTAATCCGACGACGATATACGCTTCGATTGAAGTCGGCGGGCTGTTAAAAAGCACCGACGCGGGACAGAGCTGGCAAGAGTTCCCCGAGCTCTATGAAGACGTCCACCGGCTGATGATTCATCCGAGCAATTCCAGATGTCTCTATGCGGTCACCGGAAGGGGACTTTACGTCAGTCCCGAAGGCGGCACCACTTGGGAGCAATGGACCGGAAGGGAAGACGAAATCGGCGGCTACCCCGACGGGTTCGTGTTTTGTCCGTCGGATCCGCAGCTGATTTTTATGACGGCGGCGCACGACGCCCCGGGCACCTGGCGCACGACTCATTTCGCCGGCGCGCGCATCTCGCGGAGCCGTGACGGCGGGCGAAGCTGGGAGATCCTGCATAATGGATTGCCGGATCGGTTGCAGGCCAGCATCGAAGCTTTCTGCCTCGAAGAATCGGGGAATTCCTCCTCGATCTTCGCGGCAACGACGTCGGGTGAGGTGTTCTGCTCTGAAGATCTAGGCAAGCACTGGGAAAAAATTATCAGTGGTCTGGCGCCGATCTCCAAGGCGGGACACTACAGAAATTTGATCGCCGCCTAACCCGCCGCAACGAAGAGTTATGCCCACCGAATATCAGACGAGATTCGAGACCGTTCGTGGTGCATGTCCTGGGTATGTTTGTAAATGGACGTGATGGAAAAATCTTCCCGCCGCACTTGTCTATGGCGGGTTTCGTATTCAAGCATGATCAGGCTGCTATCGAGGGCAACGTCACCGTTGCAAATCCTCACTAAGCGTCCGCCTTTACTGTCAACGTAGTGCCCAAGCGCGCGCAGTATCTCGGGCAGACTATCCAACTTCGCCGTTGTCAACGAACCGCCGCGCTTTGCCCGGCCCTTAAGTTCAAGACCGCTTATGTCGTCAGAGGTATAGCGTACTTTTATGAGCGTCAAATGAGGCGGAGTCGGATCGCCGCAGTGGAGACGAAACTCACTGTCGGAGCATCTCAAATCGAAAGTGTTCATGTCCCATTTTTCTAGGACTTGGCCGATGGAGCGCAGGGCACTCGAATACGTATGACGTGACCGCATGCTGGGCGCTAGAATATCGCAAAAGGCGAGCGACCGCAACCCGCAGGACCCGGCAAGGCGCTCTTATCCAGCAGCGAAAAAACGCAGGTCCACCGCTCGCGCTCTACGCGCTATTGCCTGTCCCGGTTTGCTCTTTTAACCGCGCCCGCGTAAAGTAGCGCTAGCTTAAATTGTTTCGAGCCCCGAAAACATTGAGTAGCTTGGGGGGGCTTTTTTTGAGCGGGAACCGAGGGAGGTTAAAATGATTCAACATGACGTGCTCAAACAGGACCAAGAACTGCTAAGAGGGATTGTCCGCAGCATAGACAAAAAGCTTGACTACAGCTTCATCGACCCGGCCTATGAAGGAAAATTTGCTCTTCGCCTCTCCACACGAGGGCGAGAAGGAACCGTTTCGCTGTCCACCGAAGACCTAAAGTCGGCTCAGACGGACGCCGTGCGCAAGAATGCGATCCGGCAAAAGATCAAGAGCACGCGCGACCATTTGCTATCGAACTATGTCGTGGATGTCATGGGGAAAAAGGTTGCGAAAATGCTAAAACAGTCCGGTGGGGCCGAGGACGAATCCAGAGGATCCTACTTTAGACGCCCGCCCAGAACCAGAAGATAATAGGCATTCGGTATGGCGACTACTTGCGAGGATTGCCAAGAACAGATGCCCTAGGAAGATCGATGGAAAAACCCTCACAATGCGTTTATCCATTGGGTCTTCTCCCTAGCGAGTGGGTAATTTTCGCATGATTTTAGATCTGCTCCAGCATGCAAGTGAGAATCTTGAGACGTAAGTACTCTTCATCGCGTAAGCCGTAGCTTCGTCGCTGGATCACACGAATCTTGTTATTGAGGCCTTCCACAAAGCCGAGTGCTACTTTATTCTCGGGCGTGCAGTACGCTGCGATGCCATCCCAGTGACTCTCAATCATCTCGGCAAACTTCTCGTAGGGCTTGAGACGTTGCCATTTGAGCGAATCGCGCCAGTTGTCAAAGAACCGTCTGGCCCAGCCCTCCGTCTGATAGTCCCAAAGCTGCCCAAAAGCCTCCTTGAGCACGTAGGCCGTGTTGAGTCTCTTGTTGGCTCTAAGCAACATCCTCAAGCTGCGCCGTCCTTCGTGGGTGAGATTCTCTCGGTGAGATAACAGCGTATACTTCTGTCCCTTGACGAAGCGTCTGTCTTTACCCGTCAGCCGGCCGTACTCGCTTTTTCGCACTTTGTCCAAGGCTTCACCCAGATGACGCAGGACATGAAACTTGTCGAACAAAATAGCAGCTTGGGGTGCGTGCTCTAACTTGAGTGTGGATTTGCGAAACGCCTTCCACATGTCCATGACCGCAAGCCTTATCTGCTTGCTTTTCTTTGACCCCAGCCACTTAAAGAACTCGTCCATGCTCTGTTCGCTGCGGTCCTGGCCGCCAAACCAGATCGGGCGGCGGTGCAAAAGGTCGCTCACGACGATGCGATACGTATGTCCCTTGCGGATCGCGATTTCGTCCACCCCAATGACCTTGGGAGCCGCAGTTCCTATCCTGCGTACCTGCTCTCGCATGTACTGCTTGTCTAGCTCCTTGACCGTCTTCCAATCCAAGTGTGTTTCTTGGGCAACGTCTTTGATCGTCATGACCCGGCAGCGCCGTCTCACAAAGAAGGCAAACCGTTTGCTGTAAAACGGATTGTTCGCCAGCCACTCCAGTTTCTCTTGCTTCACCTTCAAGCATCGGGGACATTCGATACGACGCATCTCGATCTCCACGTAGATTCGATGGTCTCCACATCCTAAGTCGCGCACCCGCCGCTGTTTGCGATCGTACCATGATCGCTTGACATAGCCGCAGGCTGCGCAAACCGTTTTTTCCCCCGCCGATTGAGAAAAACAACACGGGCCTTCGGATCACCGAATATCCCTTGTACCCTGGATCGGGGGCAAAAGCCGGGGAAGCGATACGTGTCCCACAAACGTCGATGTCTTTGCATCCCGAAATCATGCCAGATTTCTTGACCCTTGAAATAGTCAAATCTCCCTCGTACTCAGACCCTTTTTCATGCTATTTTCACCCACTCGAAAAGGAGAAGAGCCTATCCATTGTATGAACGGCTTGATTGTCGAAGTCACCACCGACAAACCGCTCCGGGGTCAATTGCCCCATTGGGATCTCATTTATAAACTGCCCAGAGATCGACTCCGTTTCCGCCAAACCCTCAGAGCCATTAAAAACTTGTTCTCGGCCAGCAGAGAAAGAACGCAGGTCGGAGAGCAAGAGCCGATTCCAATCCGACGGCGAGCTTTCCAAGATCATTTCCGCGGCGCGCACCGCGTAAACACCAAAGCGAAAGCGCCGGCCGTGCAGGAGTACCTCGATCAGGCGTATCAGACCAATCAGATTCCAAACCGCGCCAAGGCCAGCCAGGTGCTGGATCTATCTCTTCTTGACTCGGCTCCAGGCAAGAAATAAAGGCTGCTGAATCTGGAATGACCTCACTGAACAAAAGAATTCTCTTGTCAGAGCCAACACGGTTCATCATCGCATTCCTCTGCACCCTGCTATTTTGCCTCGGGGTTTCATCCCCAAATACTTCCATCGCCGCCGACTCGAGACCAGCGTGGCAGGCGGAGTGGGAAAAGACAGTTAAAGCGGCGGAGGAAGAGGGAACGGTGGTCATCTACATGACCAACGCCTTCGAACCGGTGTTCCGAGAGGCCTTTCAGAAGAAATATCCCAAAATCAAAGTGACCACGGTGACGGGAAGAGGCCCTGAGCTAAGTCAGCGCATCATGAGCGAGCGCAGAGGCGGCAAATACATTGCCGACCTATACGTATCGGGAAACATCACTCCATTGACGGTATTTCACCGCGCCAAGATTTTGGAACCGGTTAAACCCTTGTTGCTTTTGCCCGAAGTCGTGGACCCGTCCGGCTGGTACGAAGGCAAGCATCATTATGACGATCCCGAGAACCGTTACATCTTCGTCTTCGAAGGCACGCCGCGTAGCGGCGAGATTACTTTCAACACCAAAATCGTGAATCCGTCGGAGATCAAATCTTACTGGGATTTGTTAAACCCGAAATGGAAAGGAAAGATCATCTCCGTCGACCCGCTGGTCTCAGGCCCGATCAGCGCGGCGCAGATCTTTTTCTACAAGCACCCCGATCTGGGGCCGGAATTTCTCCGACGGTTCCACGCCGATACGGATATGGCCATCGTGCGCTCCAACGAGCAGTTGTTGGATTGGCTCAGCGCGGGAAAATACTCGTTCGGTATCGGCGCGAGGCAAGTCGATACGGCAATGATGCAGGGACTGCCGCTCAATCAATTTCTGCCGGGATCGCTCAAAGAAGGATCCTCCGTGACTGCGTATAACGGCACATTGAGCTTCTTTAACCGGGCGCCGCATCCCAACGCCGCGCGGGTCGCCGTCAACTGGCTATTGTCTCGGGAGGGACAAACGGCGTGGCTCGACTCCAATCAAAAGACCGGAGGACTCTATGATTCTCTGAGGGAGGATATCTCCAAGGAAAAAGTAAGCGACCAAGCGCGCCGCGTTAAGGGAGCCAAATTTCTCTGGTTGAGACCCGAATGGATCGAAGAGCTCGACCCGATTCGCGACATCATCAAAAAGTCTTTGGCGAGCGCGGGCAAGGGAAGATAACAGCTATTGCTCGTCGCTACACGACGTATCTTATCGTCAGCGTTGCGCCGTGCCCGCTTGAAGGCTCCTTAAGAATCGAATCGCCATTGCGCATCATTTTCATCATCACTTCACAGCAAACGGGCATCCTGTGATGAGCGTTTGCATCGCCTCCTACATCTTTGTGAAGACTACCTGATTCTATATCCACGTAAGATTGCCCCTTTTGTCGCGCTGTATTGAGAATAACCGTGAGCTTGTTTCGAAACTCCCATGCAGTAGGTTTCATGCTTTTCTCCTTTTGATCTGGTGTGAAACGGTTAACATATCCTAGCCGATGTTGAAAAGCTAGTCATGAGTTTTTAACCATCAACAGCGTTGAGATCGCCGTGTGGCTAAAGAGCAATCTATTCCCCCACTTGGGATTGGCGTGGAGTTTTAGTAGCATATCGGCGTTGCCGCCGCCGGAGACGGAGATCGGCTCGCCAGTGATACCGATCGCTAGCGGTGAGCAGAGGAATGTGACTACGTAGGCGATGTCCTCGGCTGTGACCAGATGACTACGCTATAGACGGGAGTCCGTTTGGCAGCCGGGACGAATTTTTATATACCAGAGATACCTGCGGAAGTAGATTAAGATCGAAGGAGAGTCCTAATGCAAGTCCCGGAGTGGCGGAACGTTATAGGCGAGATGGTGCGAGACCACATGCGCTCGCCTGAATTGGAGCACTATTTTTCGGTCAAGATGAACCAGCGCCGGGCGCAACTGATGATCGCGCAGCTCGGCCTCTACATCCGCCACCGTCGCGACTGCTGGGCCCACGTTTCGGCCAACTGCCCGGTGATGGCGATCAAGCAGAAAATTCTTCAGCACGAGTTTGGCGAAGTCATTAAGGACCAGTATTCGGAGTACGGCCATCTTCATCTCATCGTGCAGCAGGCAAAACGGGTTGGTATGAATGCGGAAGAGGTTTTGAATACCAAACCGATACCCACGACGAAGGCGACACTTTATGCCTGGGGTTGGATTACCATGCCAAGAGTTGGATCGAAGGACTGTCTTCCCTGACCGTGACCGAATGGACCAATGATGATCGTCTCCTGAAAGATATCGGCGGCGGTCATTCCACCCGCATGGGCCAACGCTGGATGGAGGACCTGGGGCTCAAATGGCGTGACATGCCTAACTTCGATGCGCACCGGCAGGCGGACGAGGAGCACAGCGACATGTTTCTGCCTTTTCTTTCCGAGTACGCGACCGG
>WNFW01008728.1_pt1 | contig 14271 bp, 8 predicted proteins | sample 5400131 | NCBI WGS metagenome assembly WNFW01 (sample SAMN13153362, study PRJNA577476) | soil metagenome | isolation source: 20 cm soil or saprolite under grassland replicate 1 | place: USA:California | collected 2016-06-15 | reverse complement strand
CCGGTGGCGGGACCGTGACGGCTCCAATCGACCTATTGAGCGTGTACGGCGTGCGCGGCGTTTCGGTGGCGACCGTCAGCGTCACTCCGGATACCGTCGCTGTCGCTTCCGGAGAGGTGGCGCAGTTGAGAGCAACCGCTCGTGACGCGGACGGCAACATCTTGCCCCGGCGGCGGATCACCTGGTCGAGCTCCGATCCGGAGCGCGTGCGGGTGGATGCGACGGGCTTGGTACTGGCGCAGACGGCCGGTGCCGTGATCACGGCGACGAGCGAAGGGCGGTCGGGAAGCGCCCTGGTCCGCGTGCTCCCGCCGCCGATCGAGCCGTTCCTGGAGGAGGACTTCTCCAAGTATGCCACCACCGCAGACCTCCTCGCGAATGGGCCCGGCCTTTACCTGCCGAGCGAAGACATACGGCTGGACCGGATTGCGCTCGATGCGGACGTGGCGCTGGGCGGTGCTCGGGCGAGCATGCGGTACGACTTCCCCGATCGCTCATCGGACGCGGGACGGTGTACCGACTTCTCCATCAGTCGCAGCCTCGGTTTCGGGCGCCACATGTCGGAGGTGTGGGTGGAGGTGTGGGCACGCTTTGAGGACGACTTCCGGACGGGGGCCCCGTCGTCTTGGGGTTGCGCCAGCTCCGCGGCCTACAAGTTTGTCTTCGGCCTGGTCCCGACGACGAACCGGTTCGACCTGCGGGCGGGCGTGTTCGGAGACCGCTGGGATGCCGGCTACCCCGTCAACGAAGACGCGCTGCTCGGCGTTCCGAGTCCGTTCGGCTCGGGCTTTGACGGCCAATGGCACGTGTATCGCTTTCACTGGAAGGTTTCCACGACGGCGTCCTCGGCGGACGGCAGCTACGACCTCTGGATGGATGGTGTGCCCGTAGCGCGACTCGACGGACGCAGCATGCAGGATCAGAGCGGCGCGCCGGTGGTCCTCTATGGAGTCGCGCTGGGACGGAACATCAACCAAGGTCCGGACCATCTCCAATCGCTGTGGTGGGGAAGAATCCGCGCGTGGGATACGAACCCCGGATGGTGAGCGAGCCGAGTGTGCCGCGCACCACGCGCTGGGTGCCGTTGGCGCTCGTCGCGCTCGCGCTGTTACTGCGGCTGCGCGGGCTCATCACCTTCCCCCTCGAGCAGGACGAACTCTACACGGTGCAGGAGGCGACGCAATTGTTTCACACGACGCTCAAGCCCGGGATCAGTGGGCGCCCGCTGTACTACCTGCTGGAGCACGTGCTGCTCGCGGCTGGCCCTGCGACGCCGCTGCTGTTGCGGCTGCCGCCGCTCCTGTTCGGACTCGCCGGCGTGTGGGCCACTTGGCGTCTCGGCGCCCGGCTGTTCGGCGTCACCGCCGGCTGGGTGGCTGGTCTGCTCGTGGCGATTTCTCCCTGGCATCTCTACATGTCCGGCTTTGCGCGGTACTGGTCGCTCGTCTACTTGCTCGTGACACTCTTGTTCTTGTGCCTGGCCCTTGCCGCCTCAACCGATCGGTCGCGGGACTATGCCGGAGCCGCCGTGACCGGAATCTTGGGGTCGCTCACTCACCCAACATTCCTGTTCGCCGGGCTGGGGGCGGCGCTGGGCGCGCAGCTGGTCATGCCGGACGGAACCTTCGGCTGGCGCTGGCCGTCGCGACGTGCCTGGCGCTGGCTTTGGGGACCTTGGGCCGCAGTGCTGGTCGCGGGATACGCCGTTCTGAGACTCACCGGACAGGTCGGGGCCCTGCGAAACTTCCAGGGTCGCGGTCTCCTGGCGACGCTGCGGCTCCTTCCCGCGATGGTGCAGTGGACGACGCCCACCGTGTGTGCGGCGGGCGGGATGGGCGCGCTGTTGCTGCTCGCCTTGCGGGAGCGTCCGGCGTGGCGTCGGTTCGGCGCGATGGCGCTGGTCGGGATCGCGAGCACGACGGTCCTGCTCTTCGTGTTGGCGACTCGGACCGACGTGTACGCCGACTACGGCATTGCGATGCTGCCCTTGGTCTTCGTGACCAGCGGAGCGCTCGTGGCGCTCGGTGCCGAGCAGATGGTCCGCGGCGGCGGCTGGTTCGCGGCCGCGGCGGCGACGGTGATCGCCGCAGGCGTGTTGCCGTCGACGGTCTCCCATCTCTCGGATGGGACGCGCTTCGATTATCGCCCCGCGCTTCGTGCGGTAGCCGCGACGGCCCCGACGGTTCCCGTGCTGACGTGGCCGATCGTGATCGGGCGATACTACGCGCCCGGCCTGGACAACCGGGAGCTCGACCTCCGTCCGGAAGCGCTGGACGCGGCGCTCGCTGCGGCAGGAGATCTCTGGGTGATCCTCTCGGTGCGCGAGTACGGGCTTGTAGGAGACGACACCGGGCAGGGATCCGCCTGGCTCGCGACGCACTGCCGCCCTGTCCTCACGCATCAAGGTGTGCGTCTCGATTCCCGCGTATACCGCGTCGAGCTGGAACGCTGCCGCAAGGTTCCTTGAAGGCGTGAGTGCCACCCGTGGTGTGGTGCGGACGCCACACCCAACGGAATCTGAGGCGGGACGCCGCTGCTCGGAATGAATGCGCGTAGCCGCCGTAACTGGCACGCCGCTTGCCCGACATCGCGGCATGCGCGTGCCACCCGAACTGTCCGTGGTCGTTCCCGCCTATAACGAGGAGCAGCGTCTCGAGCGGATGTTGCGGGACGCACTGAGCGAGTTGCGACGCCGTGGGCAGCCGTGTGAGGTAATCGTCGTGGATGACGGCAGCCGCGACGGAACCAGCGCGCTGGTGCTGCGCCTGGCCGCCGACTTTCCCGAATTGCGCCTCATTCGGTTGCCTGAGAACCGCGGCAAGGGATACGCCGTCCGCACCGGTGTGGTGAACGCGCACGGCCGCCATGTGGTGTTCGCCGACGCGGACGGCGCGACGCCCTTCCAGGAGCTGGAGCGGCTCGAGCGGGCGCTTCGAGACGGCGCGGATGTGGCGATCGGCTCACGCGCGTTGGCGCACGCCGACGTGACCGTGGCCGCGCGGTTGCACCGTCGCGTGATGGGTCGGGTGTTTCACGCGCTCGTGAGCCTCCTGGCGGTGCGCGGCTTTCGCGACACGCAGTGTGGCTTCAAGTTGTTCCGCCGCGCCGCCGCACAAGACCTCTTCTCGCGCCTGCGAGTGCCCGGCTTCAGCTTTGACGTGGAGGTGCTGCTCATGGCCCGACGGGGCGGGTATCGCGTTGCCGAGGTCCCTGTGAACTGGACGCACCAACCGGGCTCGCGGGTCGACCTGGCGCGCGATTCGCTGCGCATGTTGCGTGACCTGTTCATCATCCGGAGCAACGCGTTACGTGGCAAATATGACCGTCCCCACGTCACCCCGCTGCTCGGGGACGCCGCGAGCAGCCCGGCCCGGGTCGAGCGGCAGTCCGCCCCTCGGACGACGGTTCGAGCGCCCTAAGCGGGTGTCCGGGAGGGCGCGTTGAGCCCCGACCTCTGGGGAACGCGGCAGTCGCCGTCGAGCTCGCCACCCGTGGGGCAGCCCACCCGCCGGCCGCGCTGGGATCTGATGCGCGCAGCGGTGGGCGCGATGCTGTTGTGCTACGTGTGGCGCGTACAGGATCTCGTTCCGCTGCTGGGGAAGCTCAAGGTGCCGGTCCTGGTCTCCGCCGGGGCGATCGGCCTTTTTCTCTTGTCGACGGGCGCGATGCGCGTCTTGGGGCGCCTGCGCCACCCGCTGATCAAGCTCGCGGTGCTGATCCTCCTGCTGATGGTGCTTTCCGTGCCGACCAGCTTATACCAGGGCATGAGCGTGTCGTTTCTGCTCAACGACTTCCTCAAGACCTTCATGATGATGCTGCTCATCGTCACCACGGCGCGCGGCTTCGTGGACCTGGAACGCTACGCCGCGGTGCAAGTGATCGGGGGGGTGGTGTATTGCCTGTTCGTCCTTACGCGATTCAAGGTGGACGCGTCCGGGCGTCTCGGCTCACTCGAGTACTACGACGCGAACGACTTGGCGATGCTGCTCGTGGGTACCGTGCCGCTCATCCTGTACTTTCTCCGGCGCGGCGCGCCTAAGCGTATGCGGCTCGCTGCCCTGGTCGCCATGGGCACGTACCTGGTCACGATCGAACGGACCGGCTCGCGCGGCGGGTTTCTCGGCCTCATCGCGGTGGCGCTCTTCCTGCTCCTGACCTTCCGCGCCTTGCCGGCGCGCGTGCGTCTCGGCTCGGTCGTGGGCGCGGCGCTGATCCTGGGCGTAGTCGCCAGTGACCGTTATTGGAATATGATGCAGACCCTGCTCCACATCCGTGAAGACTACAACTGGTCCGGTCATGCGGACGAGGGGCGCATGGAAGTGTGGAAGCGCGGGCTGGGCTACATGTGGCAACGACCGCTGACCGGTGTCGGCGTGCAAGCGTTCACCACCGCCGAGGGGACCATTTCGCCGATCGCGCAGCGTCAGGACTACGGCGTCGGAGTGAAGTGGTCCGCGGCACATAACGCGTTGGTCCAGATTGGCGCGGAGCTCGGAGTGCCAGGGTTGTTGGCATTCGTCGCGTTGATCGTGGTCGCCTTCCGGACTATGGGGCGCGTGAGCCGACACCGTCCGGACGACACTCCGGAGCGGCGCAGCGAGGCCGCTATGGCGCAAGCGCTGCGCGCCTGCCTGGTCGGCTACTGCGTCACCGCGTTCTTCCTGTCGCAGGCCTATGCGGCATACCTGTACTCGCTGCTCGGGCTCGTGACGGCCGTGAGCGTGCTCAGTCGGGTGCGGCGGGACGGGCCAACCGCGATGCCCGGGTGGCGGACCCCGACGGGCATCCACGGGTGACGCCCCACCGTTCCGACCGCGGCACCGTTCGATGAGAATCCTGTGGCTGTCTCATTTCGTCCCGTACCCACCGCGTGGGGGAGCCCTGCAACGGAGCCACCACTTGTTGCGGCAGGCGGCACGGCGGCACGAGGTACACCTCGTGGCCATGAACCAGCGGGCGTTGCTGCCCACCCCGCAGTCAGTCGCGGAAGCCGTGGCCGCGCTGTCACCGCTGTGCTCGAGAGTCGACGTGTTTCGCAACCTGTTCGACGCCTCACGCGTGCGCTGGGCGGCGATGGCGGCCGCGGGAATCTGGCGACGCAGACCATACGACGTCCGCTGGCTGTGGCAACCCAGCTTGTCCCGCTTCCTTGCCGACCTGGCGGATGGTGCCCCCTTCGACGTCGTGCACGTCGATACCGTGGGATTGATGCCACACGCCGCCGCGTTCGGGGATCTGCCGCTCGTGTTGAACCACCATAACATCGAATCGCAGATGCTGCACCGACGGGCGGAGCGGGATCCTGGTGTGATGCGCCGCCTCTACTGTCGGCGCGAAGCTGCCAAGCTCGAGCGCTATGAGCGCGAGGCGTGCCGGCGCGCCGCGGTCAACATCACCGTGTCCGCGCTCGACGCCGAACGCCTGCTGGCGCTCGTGCCCGGCGTCCGCGCGGGGGTGGTGGAGAACGGCGTGGATATCGAGTACTTCCACCCCGCCCGCACTCGCGGGCGAGCCGGCTCCTTGGTCTTCGCCGGCACGATGAACTGGTATCCCAATCAGGAGGCGATGCGATTTTTCCTGCGGGAGGTGTGGCCGCTCTTGCTGGCTGAGAATCCGGAGCGGCACCTGACAGTCATCGGGCGCGAGCCGCCCGCGGAGGTGCTGGTAGCGACGCGACAGGGGCGGGTGTCGGCGCCGGGATTCGTCGAGGACGTCCGACCATACTTGGCGGAGGCCGCCATCTACGTGTGCCCCATCCGTGATGGTGGAGGCACGCGCCTCAAGGTGCTGGATGCCCTCGCGATGCAGAAGCCACTGGTCGCGACCGGACTGGCTGTGGAGGGCCTCGAGCTGGTCGAGGACGAGCACTATTTGCGGGCGGAGTCCCCCGCCGACTTCGTGCGACAGATTCGGCGACTGGAGGAGAGCCCCGAGCTGTGCGAGCGTCTCGGTGCGAACGGGCGCCGCTTGGTCGAAGCGCGCTACGCCTGGGACGAGATCGGCCGGCGACTCGAGCAAGCGTATGCCACGGCACGCGCTACGTCATCGACCGACGGCCGTCAACTCCGCAACTCGCGCAGCAGCGTCCACAACGCTTTGAGCCGCGCGCCGTAAGCGGTGCCGACAATCGCGGCGTACACGGCGACCCCCGCCAGAGCTTGCGTCAGTAGCCGCACCCCGACCGGCCAGGCCTCGGGGCTTGCGAGGCGCACGCCCAGCACGACGAGGGCCATTAACAGCGTGGCGCTCGCCGCCATGGACAGCGCCTTGAGATAACCGGACAGCGACAGCCGGGTCAGCCGCAGCACGTACGCCAGGAACAGCGGCATCACGAATACCGGATGTCCCACCAGCCACGCGGCCGCCACACCTGCAGTGTCCCACCGAGTGCCGACGTAGAACAGGATCGGTAGGATGAGCGCCGCCAGGATTGCGAACTGCATGTTCCGTTTCGTATGGCCGGTGGAGACGATGATCTGAGGGAGCAGCGGACTCACGGATCGCAGGGCGGCCGAGAGCGCCAGGAGCCGCAGTGGAGCGATCGCCGGCCGCCAGTGATCCCCCAGGGCGAAGATCACGAATTCGTCGGCGACGAGCGCGAGGCCCACAGACGCCGGGAACGTGATCAGCGCCAAGCCCTCGGTAAGGTTCTTGAGGTAGCGTTGTAACGCGTGCGGATCGTGCTGCACCGCGGAAAACACCGGCGGAGTCACGCTCCCGACGAGGGCGGTGACGCGATCCACTGGGATGCTCGCGATCGTCCAGCCAACCGTGTAGGCCCCCAGGGCCGCCTTCCCGAGCACTCGTCCCACGACCGCGAAGTCGGCGTTGCTATAGAGATACCAGGCGATCCGCGCCACCACGACGTGCCAGCCGAAGCTCACCGCGTGAGCGATCGACCGGAAGTCGCGAGGCCAGGCTACCCGGTGCGGGCGCCAGACGGCCACGAGGAGCGTGCTCACGGCGCGTCCGATGACCGGGCCGATGACGAGCGCCCAGTAGCCGGCGCCGGCGAACGCCAGCGCCAGCGTGCCGCAGGCGGCGACGAGCGCTTCCGCGCCGTCCGCCCAGGCCAGCCGGCGGAAGTCGAGCTCGCGGCTGACGCCGTCCGCCCAGGCCAGCCGGCGGAAGTCGAGCTCGCGGCTGAGCAGTGCCCGCGGCACGATCTGCAGCGCCCCCACGAGAAAGCTGAGACTGGAGACGATGATGATCCACCGGACCGCGGGCTCGGCGAAGAACGCGGCCAGCGGCGTCGCCAGCAGCGCGGACAGCGCGACGAACCCGCCCCCCATGACCAGCGCCAACCCCCCGAGGCGCGCGATCTGATCCTCGGCGAGGTCGCGCTGCGTGATGATCGCTGCTCCGAGACCGAACTCGTTGACGAGCTGGACGAATCCGAGATAGACCGCCGCCATCCCCACGAGCCCGTAGTCATTGGGCCCGAGCAGACGGGCGATGATGAGCGTGGAGGCCCAGCTGATCACCTGGGTGGCCCAGCGCATCGCCCCGGTCCACGCGATGCCGCGGACGAGCGAGTGGTCGAGCGCCCGCGCGCTCCCTGGAGCCGGTGGTGGCCGAGGCGGTGGAGGGGAGGCGGGGGCAGTCACGGCCGGCGTGCGATCGTCCACCGAGGCCGGTGGCGCCCCGCTCACTCGTCGCCTCGCGCGGCTGCGCCGGCGTGGAGCGTCCCGGCGCCGCGTGGCTCGAACGGGCCCGCCGGGGGGGACGACGGACCTTCCAGGTAGAGGCGATGCCACGTCGAGAAACACAGCAACGCCCACAGGATCGTCTCGCGGTTGTGCCGGTGGCTGAAGTGGTCCCGTTGCAGCTCGGTGACGGTGACAGGGTCGAAGTACCCCAGCCGGCCCGTGCGCTCCGCCGAGAGCTCGTCTTGGAGCACCGGGCGCAGCTCGTGGCGCAGCCACGCGGACGTGGGACCCACGAACCCGCGCTTCGGGGCTCGGAAGTGCTCCGGCGGCAGCCGGTCCGCCAGGGCCCGTCGCAGCAGTCGCTTGGGTTCCCAGCGGCCAATCTTCACGTGAGCCGGCAGGGGGAAGACGTGCTCTACGAGGTCATGGTCCACGAGCGGCACGCGAATCTCGAGCGAGTGCGCCATCGACAGCCGATCGGAGAGCGCCAGGACATCATCCGCCAGAAACGTCTTGTAATCCAGGTAGAGCGCGGCCGCGAGTCCGTCGGGGGCGCCGCCGTCGCGATACAGCTGGCGGAAGCGCTCCTGTGCCGCGTTCCCGGTGATGCCGGCGCGGATGTCGCGCGCGTACAGCCCGGCACGCACGGCCTCGTCCGCCCGGTTCAACAGGGCGAGGTAGCGGTCGGGGGTGTCGCCGTCGCCGGCGCGGACGAATCGTTTCAGCCGGTCGACGCCGAGGCCACCGGACCAATCGGGCAGGAGCTGCGCCAGACGGGCGGCCCCGTGCCGCAGCCCCGCGGGAAGGCGGGCGTAGCGCCCCGCCGCCAGCAGCCCCAGGTGGCGCCGGTACCCCGCGAACAGCTCGTCGCCGCCGATGCCGGTCAGCGCGACCTTGTAGGAGCTCCCGACCGCCTGTGACAGGGCCCACGTCGGCAGCGCGGAGTCGTCGGCGTGCGGCTCGTCGAGCGCGCGCACGATGGGCTCGAAGCAGTCCCGCAGGTCCGGCGCGATGTCGACCACGCTGAGGCGCACGCCGTATCGGGTCGCGAGCGAGTGTGCCAAGCCGGTCTCGTCCGCCGCGTCTGCCCCTGAGCCGCCGTAGCGCGCGGTAAAGGCGTGCGGCGGTTGCCCGTGCGGCGCCGCAGCGCGGGCCATGCTGGCGACCACGGCCGACGAGTCGAGACCCCCCGACAGAAACGCGGCGACTGGTACGTCGCTCACCAGATGGGCCGCGACCGACTCGTCCAGCCAGTGCCGCACCTGGTCCTCGACGTCGGATGGGGCGGCCGCGGCGTGACGTGGCAGGTCCCAATACGAGCGAACCATCAGCTCGGCGCTGCCGCGCCACACCAGCCAGTGTCCTGGCTCGAGCTTGCGGACATCGCGGAACGGCGTCGCAGGCGCAGGGATATAGCCGAGCTGGAAGTACGCGTCGAGCGCGTTCCAGTCGAGGGCACGCGTCGTGAGGCCGGCGGCGACGAGCGCTTTGAGCTCCGAGGCGAAGGCGATCCCCCAGGGAGCCGTCACGTAGTACAGCGGCTTGATGCCGAAGCGGTCGCGCGCCAGGAAGAGCGAGCGGGTGCGGGCGTCCCAGATCGCGCAGGCGAACATGCCACGCAGCCGTTCCACGACCCGGGGCCCCAGCTCTTCGTACAGGTGCACGATCGTTTCGGTGTCGCTATGAGTGCGGACCACGTGCCCGCGCGCGACCAGCCCCGCCCGCAGCTCGCGGTAGTTGTAGATCTCGCCGTTGAATACGATCGTGTGCGAGCCGTCTTCGGTGGCCATCGGCTGCCGCCCGCCCGCGAGGTCGATGATGCTGAGCCGGCGCATCCCCAGGCCGACCGGACCAGCGACGAAGCTGCCTTCGTCGTCCGGCCCGCGATGGCGAATCGCGCTGCACATCGTCCGGATCAGGGAGGGATCGACGGCGCGCTCGGCGTCCCGGTAGACGATGCCTACGATGCCGCACATACGACGGCGGGCTCCTCCGCGGGCCGGGGTGGGGCGCCGGTGATCGCTTCGATCGCGGTGAACAGCCGGTCGGCCTGCTCGCGGCGACTGAAGCGGGGATCCAGCGCCAGACGCTCCGGCCACTCCCCCCGCAGGTGTTGCAGGTAGCGCAGGTGCAGCACACCGGCGAGCGTGTCCACCGCACGGGGGGCGACCACGTCGGCGTGCGAGCCCCGCAGCAGCTGCTCGACGGCACTGCCGTCGTCGGCGAGGGCCAGCAGCCAGGCGTCGAACTGCATGTAGTCGAAGATCTTCGCCGGGATGGCCATATCCGAATCTTGTGGCAGCGTCACGAGCATCGTGGCCCCCGACAAGAACTCGAGCGCTTCGCGGCGGGGTCGCGGGGAGTACGTGCGGACGAAGGCGTCGATGCCCTCGGCTGCGGCGATCTGGTCGATGGGCACGCCATCGAAGGTGCGCACGTCTCCCATGAACTCGAGCCCGAACTGGGCCGGGGTGAGGTGGCGCTCGCTGATGAGCTGGGCCGCAGCGCGGAACAGCGCGCGCGGGTCACGATCGAGATAGATGGACCCCGCGTATCCGATGACGAAGCGCCGCCCGTGCTGCGACGAGGGCACGGACTCTTCGTCGCAGCCGTTGGGGACGGCGATGATCCGGTTCGCCGCTGAGCGGTACACGCCGCGCATCACGTTGCGGAGCGGATCGGTGTTCGCGACCACGATGGCCGCTGCCGCCACGGCCTGTCGCTCGTAGCGTGCAGCCAGCGCGTACCACACGGGGCTTGCGATCGCCTCCGGCAGGCGCTGTACCAGGCGCCACGGATCTCGCAGGTCGATCACCAAGGGGAGGCCGGTGCGCCGCGCCACGAGCCGCCCCGCCTCGTGCGCCATGTGCGGGGGCCCGCAGCTGATCACCGCGCAGTGCACGCCGGGCTCGACCAGCTGCAACGCGCGCCGCGCCGCGCCGCGGGCCCAGCGTCTGGTGCGGGAATACTCGAGGCACGCGAAATACGCGCGCGCGATGTCGCGTCGCTCGCGCGGTCGCCACCGCATCTCTCGGCGCCCGAGCGATTCCGGGCGTCCCGCGAGGCCGGGAGGCCGCGCGTCGCCGCCGTGCGAGATGCGCCGTGGCAGGCGGCGCGCCGCCTCGTAGAGGTGCCAGACGAGCTCCACCCCCCGCTCTACCCACCCGCGCGGCGCAGGGAGGCCATGGACATGCACTCCGGGCGGCAAGTCGGCGGTGCGGCTGGGGTCGGTGCGGGGCATGCTCCCGGGATCGAGGGTGATGACGTCCAAGTCCCACCCCCGCTCCACGGCGTGCCGCGACAGCTTCTGCCAGCGCAGGGCGCCGACGGCGGCGTCGGGCGGGAAGTGATAGCTGATGAGGAGCAGTCGGGGCCGGCGCGGGCCCGACACCGGCCGCGAGTGGCGGGCGCGGGTGAGGTCGAGCACCCGGGCCACGACGGCCACCATCCGCTCGCGGTGAGCCACGAACAGCACGGCCACGTAGGTGAGCGCGCCTGCGAGCACGACGAGACCGAGCTGGAGCCAATGGGACCACCGGTCGGGCATCGCCGCGCGCAGCACCATCACGCTCAACGCGATGCCGAAAGCGGCGCTCGCGGCCGGCCACAACGAGCGGATGTACTCACTCCATCGCATGTCGAGGATGCGCAGCGTCTGCCGGAAGAACAGGGGAATCGTCAGGACCGGATAGCCGACGACCCAAGCGAGCGCGACGCCCGTCGTGCCCCAGCGCGCGCCCAGGTACATCATCAGGGGGAGGCTCGCGGCCACCAACAGGTTGAACTGCATGTTGAGCCGGGCGCGCCCCGTCGCGATCAACATCGAGGGCAAGAGGTTCAGGATCGAGCGGAACCCGCCGTACAGCCCGAGCAACCGCAACGGCATGATCGCAGGCCGCCACTGCTCTCCCAGCACCGTGAGCACGAACAGGTCGGCCACGAGGGCGAGCCCGACTGAGATCGGGAAGGTGACGAGGGCGAGCCCCTCGGTCAGGCCCAGGAGATAGCGCCGCAGCGCGTGGGGATCGTCCTGGACAGCGGAGAACACCGCGGGCGTGACCTGTCCAATCATCGCGCTGACCCGGTCTACCGGGATGCTCGCGATGTCGGAGCCCTTGGTGTATGCGCCCAGGGCCGCCTTCCCCAGCAGCCGGCCGACGATCGTCAGGTCGGCGTGACTGTACACGTACCAGCAGAGCTGGGAAATGACGACGTACGATCCGAAGTTGACGGCACCGGCGATGGAGCGCAGGTCTCGTGGAAAGGCGATGCGGTGCGGCCGCAGCCAGCAGTACACGCCGGTCACCACGAACCCGCTCACGACCGTCCCCCAGACCAGCGCCCAGTACCCCAGGCCAAGCCACGCCCCGGTCAACGTGGTGACGCTCCACAGGAGCGCTTCGGCGGCGTCCACCCAGGCGAGGCGGCGGAATTCCAGATCGCGCGCCAGCAAGGAGCGCGGCACCACCTGGACGCCGCGCGTCACGAACGTGAGGCCGAGCGCCATGATGATTCCCTGAACCGCCGGCTCACCGAAGAAGCTCGAAATGATACCCGAGAGGCCGATCGACAAGACGAAGAGGGCCGCGCTCGCGACCACGGCCAGGCCACCGAGCTGCGCGATTTGCTCCCGTGTGAGGTCGCGTCGCTGCACGATGGCGAGGCTCAGCCCCAGCTCGTTCACGAGTTGCACGAACCCCGCGTACACCATGGCCATCGCGAACAGTCCGTAATCGGTGGGCGTGATGAGGCGCGCCACGATCAGCGTGGCGGCCCAGCTCACGAGCTGCGTGAACCACTTGATGCCCCCCGTCCACGCGATCCCCTGCGCGAGGGAGCGGTCGAGGTTGGGCGTGGACTGGCTCATCCTGGCTTGGGAACAGCAAGAGCAGGGCCATGTAGCTCGCGCCCCCGCCACGCCGCGTCGTCGCGGCCTGGTGTGGCGGCGCCGCAACGCACGCAGGCCACAGGTTGGCTCGATTCCGCGAACGGCACGATTGGAGGTACGGCACAGAACTTGTTCTGACATATGCGGAAGAACGCACCGTCGACGGCGCGATCAACAGGAGAGCCCGTGACTCTGGAAACGTTCAAGCAATACGTGCCCGGCCCTCTCAAGCAGGCGGCCCGTACCGCATGGCAACGGCAACAGCTGCGCTGGGGAATGCGGCACCTGCTCGCCCTGCCGACCGGCGCGGTGCCGCAGCGGCAGCTCCTGGTCGAACTGCGCGCGGCATGGGACAACGACGGCTACACCGCGGACATCGACTATCTAGCGGAGGTCGCGCGCCTCGCGGCAGTGACGCCCGGACCGGTGCTCGAATGCGGCAGCGGCTTGACGACGCTCCTGCTCGGCGCGCTCGCCGGGCGGCGCGGCGTCGAGGTGTGGTCGCTGGAACATGACGTGGCGTGGCGCCGGCGCGTCTCGGCGGCGCTGCGCGAGCACGTCGCTGGGCAGGTGTACCTGTGGTTGTCCCCCCTCAGCGATTACGGCGCGTTCGACTGGTACGCGGCGCCGCTCCCCCTCATGCCGGAGCAGTTCCGGCTCGTGGTGTGTGACGGGCCGCCCGATGGCACGCGCGGCGGGCGCTTTGGCTTGCTCTCGATCATCGGCCATCGTCTGGCTCCGGGGTCCGTGATTTTGCTCGACGATGCGAGCCGCGAGAGCGAGCAAGAGGCGGTGAGTCGCTGGAAGCGCGCGATGCCGCTCAGTGTCGTGCTGCGGCGGCTGCCGGGCGGGGCGCTGGCCGAGATCACCCGATGCTGACGACGACCGTCGGTTTGCAGCGATCGGCCGGGCCCGGCGGCGCTCCGCCGTCCGCGCGCTCCCCAATCCAGCACGACCTGCGGTGGATCACGCGGGCCACGTGCCCGCCGGACTGGTGGGCGCACGTCGAGCGCTGCGGTGGCGGGTTCTTTCACACGCCGCCCGGGCTCGGCACCGGTGCGCCGGCCGGCGAGGCCGTGTTCGCGCAACTGCTGCGCGGCGCAGACGTCGTCGGGGTCGCGACCGGCGTGCGCAGCCAGTGCCGCCTCGGACGGCGGCCGCGTCACGTGTACTTCCCGACCGCGCCCGCGTTGCTCGGCCTCCTCCGTCCCGACGAAGCGCTCGACGCGCTCGCGCAGGCGCTGCGCAGCGAGGGGGCCGCCGAGGTGGGCGTGGATTCATTCGACGCGGGTTGGCAGCCTGATGTCACGCCGGGTGCGTCCATCGAGACGCGAGAGCGGGTCGAGTACCTCGTACCGCTCGACCGCAGGCCCGACAAGCTGATGCGGGACTGCAGCAAGCACCATCGGCGCCATCTGCAAAACGGCATACGGCAGGAGTGGAGTTTCCAAACGCTGGACGGACCAGAGGCACGAGCGGTGATCGCCGCCGTGCAGCACGCGGCAGCCGACCGGGCAGCGGAGCGGGGCGATCCCTTCCAGGCGACGCTGCCCGCCGCCGCCGGGGCCGGGAACGATCACGGGGCGCCGTGGGGAGTGACGACGTTCTCCGTGTGGGAGAACGGGGCGCCCCTCGCCGCCGCGCTGGTCGGTTGGGCGAAGCCCCGGGCGTACTATCTCGTCGGCGGCTCCACGCCGACGGGCTATGCGTGTCACGCGGCCGTGTGGCTGCACT
>WNFW01002247.1_pt1 | contig 14277 bp, 10 predicted proteins | sample 5400131 | NCBI WGS metagenome assembly WNFW01 (sample SAMN13153362, study PRJNA577476) | soil metagenome | isolation source: 20 cm soil or saprolite under grassland replicate 1 | place: USA:California | collected 2016-06-15 | reverse complement strand
ACTTGAAGATCACCGACCGCAAGAAGGATCTGATCAAGACCGCCGGGGGCAAGTACGTCGCACCGCAGCCGATCGAGAACACCGTCAAGCTCAACAAATTCGTGGCCAACGCCGTCGTGCTGGGGGACCAGCGCAAGTTCCCCATCATCCTCGTCGCGCCGAACTTCGACAGCCTGGAGCCGTGGGCCAAGGAGCGCAATCTCGTCTACGCCTCCCGGGCGGAGCTGCTCCTCCTCCCCGACGTGCAGGCGAAAATGGAGCGCGAGGTGGTCGGTGGCTTGCGCGATCTGGCGAAGTTCGAGATGCCGAAGAAGGTGGTGCTGATCGAGCGGGACTTCACGATCGAGTCGGGGGAGCTGACCCCCACGCTCAAGGTGAAGCGGCGGGCGGTGGAGAAGAATTACAAACAACTAATCGAACGGGTGTACGCGGAGGCGGATCCCACCGCTGCCGTCATCGAGGGGTGATCGAGGGTATCTCGTGGTGGCAGTCGAGACGCGCGCAATCTCGGGCTCGATTTTCCGATGCTGAACTAAGCAATACATTCGTTCCCGCGCGCGAAGCTACTGCCACGTCACCGAAGCGGTCCACTTTCAGCCTGGCACCCTTGCTGATCCCGACCGCTATACTCGCGAGGCGCCGAACACCGGAGTCTGTAAACCTGCTTTCCACCCTCCAAGTGTTCCTCCCACATCAGAGGTTCGTGCGACGCTCTGTCGATCCAGTACGTGTCGTCATCGACCGTCACGCGCCACGCCTGTCGTCGTTGACCTCGCGCAGCAGACAGCGAATCGACGCCCGAGACGTGGACGTCCACCGGGCGAGACAACAGGATGCCCCTATACTGGTCAAACGCGACCATCGGAATCTCGAAGACTCTTCCTACGTCGAAGTCGGGTGCGGTTGCTTCGAGGACCACGTCCATACTCGTCTCGAGAAACGCTCGACCTGGTAGGATGGAATCCCGCGACTCTTGTTCTCCCGTGGGACCGATGTGTGACCATGATACCCGGGAGCCTCGGAAGCCATAGCGTGAAGACTCCCGGCTAAAGTGCCAGCGAGCCCAAAGCGGGGCCATAGTCTGCGGCTCATACGCAACTGAGTCCACACCGGTGCCTCGCTTCCAGCGTTTTTCGATAACCCGCAAGAGAACCGTATCGCCGTTGATAACGTGCAAGCCCAGACGATCCACGACTGAACTGATTTCATTGGAAGTGTTGCCTTCCGAGGAGCCGTAGGGCACCCACTCGGCAGTGAACAACCGAGTATACGGCCTTAATTGGAGCCCAGTCACAGTTCCGTCCCCGACGCGGACGCGTACGGAATCAGTCAGTCGATTCTGTCCCCAAACCGGACTCGTTGCACTCCACGTTGGGCACGACACTGCGAGCATCAATTGGAACATCCAGGTAGGTCGACGCATGTTCACCTCTCTCCGCGAGGAATAACACCGACAACCTCGAGCCCTGAGCCAAGGAGCGCAATCTCGTTGCATTTCGGGCGGAGCTGCTCGCGCTCCCCGACGAGCAAGCAAGAATGGAGCGGGAGGTGGTCGACGGCTTGCGCGATCTGGCAAAGTTCGAGATGCCAAAGAAGGTGGTCTTGATCGAGCGGGACTTCACGATCAAGTCAGGCGAGCTGACTCCGACGCTCAAGGTGAAGCGGCGCGCGGTGGAGAAGAATTACAAACAGCTGATCGAGCGGGTGTACGCGGAGGCGGATCCGACGGCTGCGGTCATCGAGAGCTGATCACCCGCGAAGGCAGCGGAAGCGAAGTGGCTTTGTTCGTTCCGGACGAAAGATCTCAAGTGGACCGGAATTGGGGGAGCATCCCCGTAGGCTACGGTTCACGAGGGGTGACGTGAGCCGAGCAGAGACGTTGCTCTCGTTCACGTGGTTCGCGTTGTTGCACGTAGTGAGTCCAGTACTCCGCGGCTTCTTCCGGCGAAGCGAAACGGCTCCTGCCATCGGGATACAGCTGCAACAAGGTCTGCAGCGCGGCGAAGCCAACATTCATATTCGCAACAGCGACTTGCCTCACCAAGTGACCCGCCGCCGGATAGTAGTGATATCTGCCGAAGAGTGTGATGGTCTGCGACCATTCCAGCCCGTAGATGGCGTACTGCTCGTAGTGGCAACTCAGTATCGCCAAGGCCCAGAGGCTGCCTAGTTCGGCGAAGTATTTTAGTGCAAAGTACTGGGCCCAATCAGTTCTTGCGATCATCGCTATCTGCTTCAAGACCGAGTCTACATCGGGGCCCCTCATTCGAGAGAGAGCCTCCTCGACCCAGCTCAGTTGAACAAGGTCCCGAGAGTGGGTCAGAGCCTCCGTGAGTGCGGTAAGCGGGCGTCGCCGCGTTAGTTCGCCAATTATCGACTGAAGGTAGGACAGGCTGGAGTCCTCTCTTGCCCTCAGAGTCACCACATGACCGGTCGAATCGGTGGGCGAGCGAGCAGGCGGTCCCGAAAGACGCGTTGGGATGATGACAGTGATTCCTGTGGGAGATCGGAGGGTCGACTCAATCGATCGCTCCGAGAGAAATTGAATGAGTTCGGCATCGGAGTACGACGCGAGGCGGGCGGGTTCAAATTCGATCCAACCAAGACGCGAGCTGTCCTGTCCGGCCGCGATCCTAACGACGCATGCAGTCGACAGCACGTGTAACGCCGTGAGCAGCGCCGTCGTGCGAAAATGTAGGGTCATCGTGTCCTGAAGAATTGGCTAGAGATCTCTATGGAGGTGCACTGGGCAGGTGCACCGCAAACCTGGGAATTGGTGAATGGCCCATATCGCAGAACTGGGCGTCACCCCGGCGACTTGGTCACGGTGACGATTTGCGCTGGGGCCGGGCCGTTCGGCATGGGTGGGGCTGCCGTGCTATCAGTACCTACGGCGAAACCCTTATGGTCTTCAAGGACAAGAGAACATCGGTATAGTGATTCATCGTGTGGTGCTCGAATAGCGTCCCTGTGGCGATTACATTCTGATCGAGAAATGGCCGAGCGCCGAGGCTGTCGTGAAAGATCACTTGCAGCTCTTTCACCCCATGGAATGACGAGGTGTTGATTTCGCTCGTGGAATCACCACAAACATCAACCGGGCGTGAGAGGACAAGAATTGGAACACTCAGTCGCGCATCAGTCTCAGGACTCTCACCAAAGTTCGGCGGCCCGTACTTCGGCACGGTGATGAGCTTACCGTTAAGAGTCACAATCTCGGGGTCGTAGTGTACACACGTGAGGATTCGAGGTGTCTTGGTTTGCACGGTCGCACCAGCACAGGCCAGGGTGCCGAGGGCGAGTGCTACATCGACAACGCATGGTGCTCTCACGGGATCCTCCAAGCCACCGTGCCAGGAGTCCAAGTCTCGTATGACCGAATGGCATCGGCTACCAACCAGATTCCACCTTGCCCTAGCGAGCTCAAAGACGTGTCACCACTGTACCCAGTTACTCCGCGAACATACTGCTGGTAGCCCCCAACATTACACCCGGCCGCCGGACCGCCGCACCAATTCTGGATCGCGGCGTCGAGAGTCTGCCGTTGATAGAAAGGAGTACTCAACAAGGCCACCTCCGCCTGCCAACCGGTCGACTCGTCGGGGAACACGGCCATGCCGCCCTGCTGACCGATTGCCCCATGACTCCGGGCGAACACGCCGTAGCCCATCGCGCCCGCGTTGTTGTTCCTCCACGTCCTCGATCCGCCTGACCTGGTCTCCTCCGTTCCGTCTCCATACGTGTAGATAGTACACTGGGCCCCACAACTGCGAGCGCTAACAACGACACCCTGCAGCGCAGCGGGCACGAGGACGCCGGCAGGAAGGTTAAGCAATCCTGCGAACAGCTGGCCGCTGACTTCAACACCGCCCACGAGAATAATCGGCCCCGTAGCCCCCGCCTTGAGCAGATCGGAATGGAAGCTATAGTCCGGCTCGTATTGCCGAAAATTCTGCAGTTCGCCGTTGGGATCGGTTGCCTCAAGGACGTCGCCCGCCACATAGGCGTAGAGGTTCGTGCCGCCTCCGTACCCAATCGGGTCCTCCTGCACGAACCGCTTCGCGACCGGGTCATAGTAGCGGCTGCGATGGAAATACCACCCCGTCTCGGCGTCATACTCCCGCCCCGTCCACCGGTAGCGCCACGCCATCCCGGGGCCCGGCACCGCGCTGTCCACCTTAGTGACCAGCCCGTAGGGGTCATAGCGCACGCTCAGGAGCCACGTGCCCCCGCGCTTCACGAGCCCACGCACGCTGCCCAGTGGGTCCTCTACCACGTAGAGATGATTCCCCGCCGCGTCGCGGATCGCGAGCAGGTTGTCGGTCCCCAAGCCCCAGGTGTAGCGCAGCCCGATGCTGCCCGCCGAGTCCGTCTCGAACGCCACGCTGTTGCCCTGGTAGACGAACCGCGTGTAGCCGACCGTGCCGCCCGACGCAGTCGAATACACGCGCTTCACGATCCGCCGGCCGAGCACGTCGTAGCCGTAGCACGCGATCAGCACGCCGTTGCGCGTGACCGAGCTCAGGCGGTTCAGCGCGTCGTAGCCGTACGTCCAGACGAGCCCGGCCCCGTGCCGGACCTAGGTGAGATTACCGGCGCGATCGTACGCGCAGGTGTCCCCATTGGCCCGCACGAGGAGCCGGGTGGTCGTCCCGTCATAGGCCTCCAGGCGCCCTGGCGTCGCGACGTTGCCGACCAGATCGAAGGAGAGGGCAACGTCGCCCCAGTCGATGTTGTCCTTGAACGACCCCCAGAAGGTGCGGGTAACCGCCGACGTAAAGGTGGTGCGCCTGCCGAATCTGGGCGACGGCGCAAAGGGAACGCGTGGCCCTTCGACACCCGGCTCTGCCTTCGAGAATAACGAGCGCAGCCACCGCCGACTGCCGCGCGCAAGGGGCGGACACCGTGCCAAGCATGTGCGGACCACGTAGCGGCGATGAGTGAGCCGTAGGCAGAGTCACCGGACTTTTAAGGACCGGCGACCAGCGGAACTGTCCGCAGATCTTCCGCTAAGTACAGCTGAGAAGGAGCAGTGGGCTTCCTGGCAGCACAGACGATGATCAAACTGGTTTCCGCTCATGGCCGCTCGTCGCAACAGCGGATTGCAGCGCGCCTTGCCGCGAGTTTACCGACATCGAGGCGCCGGAAATTGGTGACGAAGGGTCGAACCTCAACCTATCGGGGACAGTTAATCTCGCGTTGATCAGGTCGCGGATGATGAGCCAGATAAAGAGTCCAAGCTGCGACAGCTGAGTCGGGAGATGTGAACTGCTTCGGGCCCTCGGGATAAAGTTCCATAAGGCTTTCGAACGCCGCTCGGTCAAGTGTGACAAATGCAAAATCGAGAGTATTGACCAGGTTGCGTGTAGCGTGATAGTAGCGGTACTTGCCGAACAACGACACGATGCTCGTCCACTCAAGGTCCGGCACGGGGTACTTCCCGAAATAGTTGCAATTCAAGACGGCCAACGCCCACGGCGTTCCGGTCACCGCAAAGTACTTAAGAGCCAAGTATTGGGGATAATCGGTGCCTTTGGCGGTCGCTACCTTCCTGAGGACGCTGTCCACCTCCGGCGTTCTTATGTTTGAGAACACTTCCAGAATCCAACTCTGCTGAACGAAGTCGCTGGTATCGAACGCCTGAACTAATTCGCTGATTGGCCGACGTCGAGTGAGCTCACCCACCACGACCTCAGGGTAGGAAATGCCCGAATCCTGTGGTCCACGGATCTGGACAGACTTGTACGCCCAATTCCCTGACGAGTCTGTTACCCGTCCGATGCCGGTGGTTGGGAGAAGAGAGAAGAGCCCCGAGTCAGACACCAGGTTGACCTCGATTGCTTCCCGTGACAAGAGCTGTATCAGCTCGCGGTCGGAGTACGACGAGACACGTGCAGGATCGAACACTAATGCGCGGGACGCGGTCGAGCGCTGCTGACCTCCCGCAACCACAGGAAGACCGATTGCCGCAACAAGGAGCGCGGCGAGGAGCACGGACCCTCGCCGTGATACCGATCGTGGCGCACCAGAAATCACTGAACGGCTAGTACCGCGTGTAGATGTAGACGTACGCACAGGGCTCCGCCATGCAGCGTTCACCACCCCCCGGCCCCCCAGCGTTGTAGAACGGTCCGTAGCTCAGAAGGGCGGGAATCCCTCGACTCGCGTAATGATTGTATCCCCCGCTGTAGATGTCCAAGAAGCGCGCCCCTCCAGTCGGATCCAGATCTCCACGGTTCGCAACAGCCCAGGCGACGGCCTCAGCCGACGACCGATAGGCCGCGATTTCGGCAGGTCTCTGACCGTTTCCGTTGTCGTCGCCCCAGATGTAGATCTGTTCTGCCAACGTAAGATGGTCAGCTGCGTTCATCTTCCCACCGTTGAGGACGACTTCAGCTACAGCTTCCCGACCAGCCTGGAGATCGTTGTTCGGACCGTCGCGAAGTCCCCTCGTCTCATTATAGACGAGCGCGATTGCACGATACACTTCAGATTGCGTTGGACGAAGGAAGGCATTTCTGCCGAAGGGGTCTGGCGCGAGGCGGAGGGCACGAGCATTCGCGAGGGCCCCGAACAGCCCGCTGCTGACCTCAACACCGTCCACGAGAATATCCGGGCCTGTAGCCCCCGCCTTGAGCAGATCGGAGTGGAAGCTGTAGTCGGGCTCGTACATCCTATAGATCGCCAGGGCCCCGCTCGGGTCAGTGGCCTCAAGGACGTTTCCGTCGACGTACGCGTAGACGTTGCTTCCCCCACCGTACCCGATCGGGTCCTCCTGCACGAACCGTTTCGCGATCGGGTCATAGTAGCGGCTCCGATGGAAGTACCACCCCGTCTCGGCGTCGTACTCCCGCCCCGTCCACCGGTAGCGCCACACAATCCCGGGGCCCGGCACTGCGCTGTCGATCTTGCTGATCAGCCCGTAGGGCTCATAGCGTGCGCTCAACAGCCACGTGCCCCCACGCTTCACGAGCGCGCGCACGCTCCCCAGCGGGTCCTGCACCACATAGAGGTGATTCCCCGCTGCGTCGCGCATCGCGAGCAAGTTGTCGCTCCCTAAGCCCCAGGTGTAGCGGAGCCCGATCGTCCCCCCCGAGTCCGTCTCGAAGGTGACGCTCGCCCCCTGGTAGACGAACCGCGTGTAGGCCACCGTGCCGCCCGACGCATTCGAATACACCCGCTTCACGATCCGCCGGCCGAGCACGTCGTAGCCGTAGCGCGCGATCAGGACGCTATTGCGCGTGACCGAGCTCAGGCGGTTCAGGGCGTCATAGCCGTAGGTCCACGTCGTGGTACCGGACACCAGCTGGATGAGGTTGCCGGCCCGATCATAGCTGTAGGTCCCGGCTCCCGCCGTGAGCCGACTGGTGGTGACATCGTAGGTTTCGCCCCCTCCCGGCGTCGCGACGTTGCCGACCCGATCGAAGGAGACGGTGACGTCGTCCCAGTCGATGTTGTTCTTGAACGACTGCCAGAAGGTGACGCGCTGGTAGGCGTCGTAGGTCACCGTGTCCTTGATCTCATCCACCGGCGCGGCGGACCCGTGCTGATCGTTCCACAGCCAGATGAGCGCGGCCCCCGAGCCGCTCACGAACGCCCCTCGTGTGTACTTGCCCGGGGTGTAGTTCTGCGACCCCGAGACGACGTGCGGTAACGTCGTCAGCTCCCCCGCCGCGTTCCAACTCGGCGTGGTGGTTTGCACCTCGGCCCCGCTCTTGATCGTGGGCCCGAGCGGGCGCGAGCGGGGATCGAACGTGTACGTGATCGTGTCCCCGAGCGGGGTAAGGAGGGAGTCGGGATACCCCCGACTGGTCTCGTAGCCCGCGGTCCAGGTGCCTAGCGCATCCACCCGCGTGCGGCGCCGCTCGTAGACGTCGTAGGTGTAGCGCGTCGCGCGCGCGGCGCTCCCCGTAAAGCTCGTGTCGGCCACCAGCCGGCCACGCAGATCGAACCCCCAGCGGAGCTCGGCGGTCACGCCCCCGATGGGATCCACCGGATTGTCGTACCACATGCGGGTGACCTGATCCGCCGGCCCCGCGTACGCCTTGCGCAAGGTGCCGACACCGGGGATCACGCTCAAGGTGTCGCGGTTGCGCGAGTCGTAGTCCGTGGTGAGCACATCCCCGCGCCGGGTGATCGTCTTCTTCAGGTTGCCGGCTACGTCGTACAGCATGCTGTCCTTCACCGCCATCGAGTCGGTCCACGGCCGCCGGCTCAGCACCCGACCCAAGCGATCGTAGGTGTAGAGCGTTGCCACATTGCGATCGTTGATGCGCAGCGAGTCCCGCCCCGCCCGGTCGAACTGGTGCCGCACGCGCTCCACGTGCGTGGTGTCGGTGTCCAACCCGGTCGGCCACGTCGGGGGCGTGCAGGGATCGGCGCAGGTGTCCGTGCGGACGAGCCGGGTCGAGTCGACCTGGTTCGCCATGTTGAAGAACGTCTGCACCCGGCGCCACTGCCACTGGACCGGGGACGCTTTCACCCGGACTTTCGTGTCGGGTGCGGTGTCGCGGCCGACCGCATCGTACGCGTGCTTCGCCACCACACCGCCGTCTTCCGCGGTGACCTGGGAGAGGTTCTTCCAGGTGGCGTCGTAGGCGAATTTCCGGGATACGGTGTTCCCCGGCGCACGGGTGGAATCGAGCAGGCCAGTCGGCTGGTACCAGAACCGGGTGGTGTCGTTGGTCGGCGTGATCGACGCCGTGTCGTTCCCGTTGGCATCGTAGGCCGTCTGCGAGATCTGACCGCGCGGATCGATGCGCTGAATGACCCGGTGGTTGGCGTCGTACACTAGACTGTCGAGCCGCAGGGTGTCGTTCGTGGCGCGGACGATGTAGCTCTTCACGAGCCGTCGCAACGCGTCGTAGCTGCTGTACACCCGGCTCGAATCGGGCACCTTGCCCTCCGCCCACAGCACAAACCCTTCGGGCGTGTATTCCGTGCGGCTGATCACGCCCAGCGAGTCCCAGGTCTTGCGCGTCTCGCCCCAGCGATTCAGCAAGGAGCGGGTCCAATTGTTCCGCGGATCCTTCAACAGCACGTACACGCTGTCGAGCGACACGAGCGCCCCGTAGCCCTGTCGCTCGTAGGCGGTGTACGTCACGACCGGATTCACGGAGGTGCCGTTCTCGTCCGTCACTTGCGGCAGCCGAGTTTGCACGGGTCGCCGGGTGAACGTCGAGTCGTAGGTCACGATCGTGGTGTCGGTGATAACGCCGATCCGCTTCGTGAGGACAACAGTGTTGGTGCCGGGGTACGTGGCGTAGACGTAGGTGGCGGTGTACGACCGAGTCGTGGGCGAGCTCAACGAGTCGTAGGTGAGCTGGTTGGTCGTGCCGTTGACCGTGAGCTTGGTTTGCCGGCCACCGGGATCCGTGATCGTCGAGAGCTTGCCGTTCCCGTCGTAGGCGAAGGCGATGGTCTTCCCAACCGGGTCGATCAACGTCGTGACCTGATCGCTCGCCCCGTTGTACACGATCGAATCCCGATTGCCGTTCTGGTCGACCGACTTAGCCAACCGGCCGCTGGCGTCAAAGACGAGTTTCGCGGCGCTCCCCCGAGGACTCAACTCCCATCCCGAGCCCGTCTTCGTCAGCACCGTGAAGTCCCCCGGGGGCGCGAGGTACAGGCTGTCGCCGAATCCACGATACACGGCCGTGGCGCCCGTCGATCCGACCAGCAACCGGTCGCTCCCGGCTCCCACCAACTTCGGCACCCCGGCGGGCCACCAACCCGAGCCGTACAGCGTGCTCCGCCGGTCCACGAGCACCACCTCGACCGAGTCCGCGCCGATCTGGGTCGTTTGGCCAGACGTCACCCGGGCCTCGACGGTCAACCACTTCCGGGTCGGGATCGAAAAGCTGGAGGTCGCAAAGTCGCCTTGCAGCACGGCGCGGCAGCGGCGCGTCGGCCCCGTCGCACAGGCCGGCGTTGGGAGAACGAGGGCCTGGAGCGTCGTCGCGCCGTCGAACAGGGTGAGCGTAATTTGGTCCGGCGTCCCTGCCGGCCACGTCAACTCGAGATCGACGGGGACGAGCACCCGAGGGTAGGACTGTCGAGTGGAGTACACCAACCCCGCGCTTCGGGCGTTGCCGAGCGAGAAGTACGGCGGCGCGCTGAACCCCGTTTCCACCTCGGCCCCGCTCACGCCCAAACCCGGCCCGAACGGCGCTGCGAACTGGCGACCCAGGGCCTCGAGCTGCATTCCACTGAAGCCAAGGACCGGCTTCTGATCGTTGAGCAACACTGCCCAGCGAGTCGCAGTGTGACAGTACCCGTTCACCGAACACGCCGTGACGCTGATCTGCGCAGAGTCACCGATGCCGAGCCAGCGCGCGGAGTCGGGCTCCCACTCGATTAACCCGCGGTTCACGCGCGCGAATTGGGTCACGGTCTCGGAGCGCCACACTACCACGGTGCCTGTCGTGTCCACCGGGGAGTAGTTCGGCAGGAAGGTGGCCCGGATGATCGGCTGTCGGGTCCGGACGAGGGCGCGGCTCCCCGACGTCAGCACGGGCGCGACGATCGTGATCGTCGGCGCGCCGGCGACTCCAACGGCCTGGGTGCCGTGGGCACTCCCGCCCACGTCTGCCACGGCGTTCAGCGTCACGGACGCGGCGCCGGCGTCCCCCACGTTGTAGGTCACCGTGTCCGGGAACGAAGCCCCGGGCTCGAGAGCCGGGTACGTGGCTGGCGACACCGCGGCGCATGTCACCGAGCCACCGCTGCTGCAGCTCAGGCCGATGCCGCTCACAGTCGTCGTCCCCTGATTCTTGACCGTGAACACCGCCGTGTATGGCCCGGTGAACGCATTTTGGGTCACAGAGCTCGGCGAGATAGTGATGACCAGAGTGCTACCGCTGAGCGGCCCGCCTTGGGCGTCGAGCAGGGGCGGGATGAGCATTGCGCTTAGGACAACGGTAAGCGCGCTTCGGAACGCGCGTGTGAGGACTGGGTGACCGACCACGGTGAGCTCCGGAAGGCGTCACGGAGCGCTCAACGCAGGCGACGTGCCGGCTGGCGTGAGATGGGCTCGTGTTGCAAGATCAAAGAGTTAGGCGGCGGAAGGACTCGCGGCGCCGACGCGCGCATCCCGATTGTATCGGATTGTATCCGCGCAATCCGATACAACGTGATACTTTTTCATCTCTCGAAGCGATACGCCGAGGTCGCGAAGGCGTCGATACAGCGTGACTCGAGTGATACCGAGTCGTTGCGTGATGCGCCTGGTATCCCACGCCAGCGCTTCACACGTCCCCAACAGTCGGCCCTTGGCGTCATCGAGCGGCGTCGATCTCCCGGGTTGCGGCCGGACCGATACTCCCAACTTGATCGCCTCGGCGATTACGCCAGGCGGCAACGTGCCGTTCTCCACCAGCTCCCCCGCCCGTTCGATCGCGAGCCGTAATTCGCGGACGTTCCCTGGCCAGGAGTAGTCCAGCAGCACGCGCTCGACCCCCGGCTCGAGACGCCGGCCCTGCAGGCTCGCAAAGTACTCCGCCAGGGGGATCACATCCTCCAGCCGCGCTGAGAGGGGCGGAAGCTCGATCAGCACGCCAGCAACGCGCTGGAACAGGTCGCGGCGGAATCGTCGACTCTCGACCGCGTCCTCAATGTCCTCCTGCACGGCGCTCACGATCCGCAGGTCCACGCGCCGCTTCGCCGCGGCGCCCAGCGGTTCCGCGTCACCCGTCTCGAGCACGCGCAGCAGTTTGCCCTGGGCTTCGAAGGCGAGACTCTCGAGCTCGTCCAGGAACAGGGTTCCCCCGTCCGCACGCTCCACATACCCGACCGTGGATTCGACCGCCCCGGTGAACGCGCCGCGCTTGTGACCGAACAGCAGGCTCTCGACCATATCGCGCGGCAACGCGCAACAGTTGACGTCCACGAGCGGGCCTCGCCGCCCGCTCAGCTGATGGATGCGTTGGGCGAAGAGCTCCTTGCCGGTGCCGGTCGCGCCCACCAAGAGCACCGGCAGGCGCGTCGGCGCGTAGCGCTCGGCCAGAGCGAGGGCACGTCGGATGGCGGTAGAGAGCCCGATGATCATTGTCCGCTCCGAATGCACGCTACGTAACGTCGCACAGCCTCGAGGTCCGAAGTCAGTAAACACCGCTTCACGACCGCACCCTCATTAAGCACGCCACGTGCCGCTCTGCCGCCGTTGAGCGGCTCGCCGCTATCTCCTGAGCCAGTGAGGAGTTGCAGCGAGGAAGCCGTGAGCGTGACGGACTGCGCCATCACAAACTGTGCTCAGCTCACCCCCGTTTTTTTGTGACGGGCTGTCGGCTCTGCGACCCTTGCGGGGAGGCACGCCCCCATCGCCCAAGCACAGGACGTGCCGGGCGGCGAACGGCTGGACATGTTGATTTTCAGGGAGTTACGACTGCGCGACGGTCCGCAGTGTCTCGCGTGTTCATTGAACGTTCACTGAACACCCGAGACACTTTCTACCCCCGCTCCCCCACCCACACCCCCTGCCCCACCGCGAGCTGCTTCAGCCCGGCCGGAGCCGACGCAAGCTCGTCCTCGATCACCAGCCGCCGCCCCGGCAGTAAGACGCGCTGCGCCTCGCCGAGCCACGGCGGGCTCGCCCGCTCCGGCCCCACCACGACGGCCCGCGCCATGGCGCGACGAAGGGGAATCACCGTCTCGCACGCGAGCAGGCTGAGCACCGGCAATTCTTCCACGTCCGCCGGAGCGTTGATCCCGATGAAGTGGATCCCGCCCATCAACCCTGCGAGCCCGACGGCGTGGCGAGCGGCGGAGCCGACGAGCACGACGTAGCCACCGGGGCCGCTGAGATCGAGAAGCGCCTGGAGGGTCGGTGCGTCAACGGGAGACGGGAGACGGGAGACGGGAGGGGATGCGTCCGAGCTAGCTCCCGCCTCCCGCCGCCCGCCTCCCGAGAAGTCCACGGCTTCCTCGTGCGTCTCCGGACACCGCAGCATCTCCGTCAGCTCAATGTGCACCGGAGCCGAACACCACCCAGGAGAGGCGGCCCGCCGCGACGCGAATCCGCCGAGTGAGCCGCTTGCCGTCCACCACGACCGCGAGCGTGTAGTCGCCCGGCTCCACGTCACTCACGGCGAAGTGCTCGTGATATGCGGGATCGGGGTGGTTGTGCTCGCCGTACGTCTCGGCGTACGAGAACGGCGTCTCCTGCGGCTCCGCTTTCATGAGCCCGTAGACGCGCGCCTGCGGCACGGGGCGACCCTGCGCATCCCACACCTGCCCCGCCACGATCCCGGTGCCAGGGAGCGGCCGGATCCATAGCTCGGGGTTCACCGTGTAGCGGGGATAGCGCTCGTTGGGATCAACGATCAGCGCCACCGAGTCCACCGGCGCCGCGTGCACTTCGAGGTGGAGGTGGTCGTTCGTGGCCCGGCCGGTGTTGCCGACCGTGGCGATCACGTCGCCGGCCTTCACCGCGCGCCCCACCGACGCGAGCAGCGTGGTGTTGTGATAATAGACCGAGTACACGAACAGATCCTTGTACTTGCGGCTGTGGCGGATCGCGACCGTGTTCGCCCCCTGCTCCGCCGACCCCGCGAACACGACCACCCCGTCGCCGATCGCGTGCACCGGCGTGCCGTCGGGGTTGTTGAACTCGACGCCCTGATGCTGCTGGAAATTGCCGCCCATGGTCGAGCCGTAGCGGTACGTCTGGTCGATGTAGGGCTGATGGGTGAGGGCGATGGGGCGCTCGAACCAGGTGTGCCGCGGCGCGTCCAAGTCAGTGTCGGGGCGCTGCTGGTACGATATGCCGACGAGCGTGAGTCCCTGATCGAGGCGACACGACACGAGCCCGGTGGGATGGCCGACCGCGTACCAGCCGGGTGCGAGCGGGAGAAACGCGGTGGCGGCGGGCACGGCGTCGCACAGGTTGAGCGCGTCGCCGTCCTGCTCGTACACGCCTTCGCGCGTGGCAGCGTAGACGTGTCCCGGCGCGACGCGCGCGAGCATCTCGATCGGCGGCATGTCGACCCGGCACTTCTTCACCGCTGGGACAACGGGCGCGACGCCGCAGGCGGGCCGTCCCTTCTTGTCGAGCCAGGCGCGCCCCGCGGGTTCGAGCCGGTACAGCCCCTGCTCGGTCCCTACCCACACGACGCCCCCCGAATCGGGGGCGAGAGCGCGCACCCGCGCCGGCGCCGGGAACTCGCTCCAGCTGCGCCCGCCGTCGCTCGAGCGCGCCACACCGCGCAGCTGGGCCGCCCACAGGCTGCCGTCCGGCGCGGCGGCCAACGCGAGCACGTACTGGTCGGGCAAGCGTCCCAC
>WNFW01001874.1_pt1 | contig 14283 bp, 13 predicted proteins | sample 5400131 | NCBI WGS metagenome assembly WNFW01 (sample SAMN13153362, study PRJNA577476) | soil metagenome | isolation source: 20 cm soil or saprolite under grassland replicate 1 | place: USA:California | collected 2016-06-15 | reverse complement strand
CAAGTGTTTTGGACAGGACGTTGGCGATCGCCGCGGCAAGCTTGTCCTTGTTGAGCTTGTCGCCGTCGCGCCAGTCGGCGGCGGCAAAACGGATCGAGCGATCCATGTCCACGACGCCGCTGATCCAGCCGGCGGCGAGCACGCCGGGCGTGGACCTCGACTTCGCAATCAGCGCGGCGGCGCGCTCCGGATCGACATTGATGTTGATGGTCTGCTCGCCGGCGCGCAGCGCTTCGCAGGAGACGGCGAGGCTGCCCAGGGAAACTTCCACCTCCTGGCCCCTCAACCCTTTCAGGAAATCCGGCGCCGCCTCCAGCTTTACCTTGACGCCGATTGCTTCCGGGGAAACTTCGGTAAAATCCTTGGGCGCCGGCGTGATGCCGTCATCGGTGGTCTGGTTGTCCTGAAATTCCTTTTCGCTGAGATCGGAATTGTCCGTCGATGTCACCTCGGTCACGGTCTGGCCGACGCTGATCTGGCCCTTGAATTCGAAGGCGTCGCCGGTTGGTTTGCGCGTCAGTTTCACCGTCACCGGCAGTTTGTCGCCAAGGCTCTGCGTGGTGCCGGTCAGGCTCTGGCCGTTGACGGCGAGGTTGGCGACAAAGCGGTCCTTGCGATCGGAGCCTTTTTCGGCCGGATAGCAGACATCGAGCACCGCCGCGGTGACGTTCTTGCCCTGGCGGGTCTCCTTGAGGATGACGTCGGCATTGCCCTCCATCAAGCCGTCGATGGAGGTGAAATACCGGGTTTCGGTGCCGGAAGAGGGCGCGGCCTTCGGCGAGAGCTTCATTTGGGCAAGAGCGAAATCCGGCGAGGCCGTCAACAGACCGGCCAGGAGAAGCAGACGCGCGCGCATATGAAATTCCTCGCAGGACACGACGGGCGGGATCGCAAGGCTGTTTCGGCTCCGGCGGAAACGGAGCGGGGAAGGGCCTTCACTAGCAAACCCCTGCATCATTCGCCAAAAAAGAAGGCCGCCCGGAGGCGGCCTTCGATCGATCGCCTCGCTGTCGCTTAGAAGCCCATCCCGCCCATGCCGCCCATGCCGCCGCCACCGCCGGGCATCGGCGCCGCCGGTTCCTTCGGCAGTTCGGCGACCATGGCTTCGGTCGTCACCAGCAGGGCGGCGACGGATGAAGCGTCCTGCAGCGCGGTGCGCACCACCTTGGCCGGGTCGATGATGCCCTTGGTGACCATGTCGAGATATTCTTCGGTCTGCGCGTCGAAGCCGAACGTCTCGGACTTGTTCTCGAGGATCTTGCCGACCACGATCGAGCCTTCGACACCGGCGTTCTCGGCGATCTGGCGGACCGGGGCTTCCAGCGCCTTCAGCACGATATTGATCCCGGCCAGCACGTCGGAATTGTCGTTGTGGATGCGGCCGACGGCCTTTCTGGCACGCAGCAGCGCCACGCCGCCGCCCGGCACGATGCCTTCCTGCACGGCCGCGCGGGTGGCGTTCAGCGCGTCCTCGACGCGGTCCTTCTTCTCCTTTACCTCGACCTCGGTCGCGCCGCCGACGCGAATGATGGCGACGCCGCCGGCGAGCTTGGCGAGGCGCTCCTGCAGCTTTTCGCGGTCGTAGTCCGAGGTGGTCTCCTCGATCTGCGCCTTGATCTGGCCGACCCGGGCTTCGATGTCCTTTTTCTTGCCGGCGCCGTTGACGATCGTGGTGTTTTCCTTGTCGATCACGACCTTGCGGGCGCGGCCGAGCATGTTGACCGTCACGCTTTCGAGCTTCATGCCGAGTTCCTCGGAAATCAGCTGACCGCCGGTCAGGATCGCGATGTCTTCCAGCATCGCCTTGCGGCGGTCGCCGAAGCCGGGCGCCTTGACGGCGGCGACCTTCAACCCGCCGCGCAAGCGGTTGACGACCAGCGTCGCCAGCGCCTCGCCTTCGACGTCCTCGGCAATGATCAAAAGCGGCTTGCCGGACTGAACCACCGCTTCGAGCACGGGCAGCATGGCTTGCAGGCCGGACAGCTTTTTCTCGTGCAAGAGCACGTAGACGTCCTCGAGTTCCGCCGTCATTTTCTCGGCGTTGGTGATGAAATAGGGCGACAGGTAACCGCGGTCGAATTTCATCCCCTCGACGATGTCGACTTCGGTTTGGAGCGACTTGTTCTCCTCGACGGTGATGACGCCTTCATTGCCGACTTTCTGCATCGCCTGCGCAATCATCTTGCCGATCGCAGCGTCGCCATTGGACGAGATGGTGCCGATCTGCGCGATTTCGGATGACGAGGCCACCGGCTTGGCGCGCTTCTCGAGGTCCTTGACCACGGCATGCACCGCAATCTCGATGCCGCGCTTCAAGTCCATCGGGTTCATCCCGGCGGCAACCGATTTGGCGCCTTCCCGCACGATCGCCTGCGCGAGCACGGTCGCGGTGGTGGTGCCGTCGCCGGCGGTGTCGTTGGTCTTGGAGGCGACTTCGCGCACCATCTGCGCGCCCATGTTCTCGAACTTGTCGTCCAGTTCGATCTCCTTGGCGACGGTGACGCCGTCCTTGGTGATGCGCGGGGCGCCGAAGCTCTTTTCGAGCACGACGTTGCGGCCCTTGGGGCCAAGCGTCACCTTGACCGCATTGGCGAGAATATCGACGCCGCGCAGCATGCGTTCGCGGGCGTCTCCGGAAAATTTAACGTCTTTGGCAGCCATTTGAGATGCTCCTGATCCTCATCCTGAGGAGCGGGCTCCTTGCCCGCGTCTCGAAGGATGAGCTTGTGAAAAATGAATATCGATGGTGTGTCCGCACCCTTCGAGACGGCAGCTTCGCTGCCTCCTCAGGATGAGGTCGAACTGCGATCAGGCGAGCACGCCCATGATGTCGGATTCCTTCATGATCAGGAGTTCCTCGCCGTCGAGCTTGATCTCGGTACCCGACCACTTGCCGAACAGCACACGGTCGCCGACCCTGAGGTCGATCGGTATCAACTTGCCGGCCTCGTCACGGCCGCCCGGGCCGACCGCGGTGATCTCGCCCCGCGAAGGCTTTTCCTTGGCACTGTCCGGAATGATGATGCCGCCCTTGGTCTTTTCTTCGGCGTCGATACGCTTGACCACGACACGGTCGTGCAGTGGACGAAAATTGGATTTAGCCATGACATTCCCTCTGGAAGGCTCGGTTTTCGGGTCTGGTCCGCCATCGAAGCTGGATCGGAATACGGGCGTATTCGACACCGCGATGGAGTAATTCAGCTCGCACCCTTAGCAATCGCGCTCTCGGAGTGCTAATTGTGCGCCCGGGAATATGGCTTGACGCCGATCCTGTCAAGCAAGGGGGTTAAGCCCTTGGTGAGACCGTTATAGGATGCTTGGACGGAAACCAAAGCGGAGCGCTGGCGTAATTTACTGGACGTTATTGCTCCGACAGCGGTTTTACGCTTGGCTGCGGGACGGGTGCGGCCACGAAATCTGCTCAAGGGGAAACTATGGTCATCAGATCATGTAACGCGCGCACGGCTGCCAATCTGGGGATCGCCACGGCGCTGACGATATGCCTGGGTGCCTGCGGCGGCTTGAACCTGACGTCGTCACCGACGGAAGTCACCGAGCCCGGCGTCGGGCCCGAGATGCCGGCGACGATCAAAGCGGACGAGATTGTCGGCCGCTGGGGCCTCGCGTCGTTTCAGAATCCCAATGACCGTGCGCGCACCGAAGCCGCGGCGAGGGGGCAGTGCAAGCAGCCATACGTGATCGGCGCCGGCTCCTCCGGCGGCGTCATCATGCATCTGGCCGACCAGGCCACGCCGCAGGAACTGCGGCTCAAGGGCAGCCAGAGCGGCAAGAATTATATCGGTCCGCCCGGGCCGGCCGGTGGCGAGCAGGACCGCGAGGTTGTCTCGTTCGACGGGCGCGTGCTGATCACCCGCTTCATCGACAAGGATGCCGCGACCCGTTACGGCAACATGGTCTATGTCCGTTGCGGGGCCCGCGCCTGATCTGCCGCTCGGCAGGCATTCTGCGCTTGACGCCTAAAAGCAAAGAGCCTCGGTTCTGTCGGAACCGAGGCTCTTTGGTGTTTGTACCTGGCGGTTACACCAAAGCTCAATCAAACAATGCGTCGATGTCGTTCTGCGATGCATGACCGTCGTCGCCTTCCAGCTTCGGTCCGTTCAGCAGCCGGGCGTCACCTTCGCGCGTATCGACGATCGCGGGCGCGTGCGCTTTGATGGCGTCGACGCCGCCCCAGATTTCCATCATCTCGATGATGTGCTTTTCGATGAATTTCATCGTATTCATCACCTTGCTGATGCGTTGCCCGGTCAAGTCCTGGAAATTGCAGGCCTCGAAGATGCAAACCACGCGCTCCTGGATCTCCTCGCTGAGCAGCTTTTGCTGATCCGGCGTGGTCACCTTGGACAGGGCGGAAGCCGCGTTGTCGATCGACTCCGCGGCTTCCAGAATTTGCTGGGTCGCCTCCTCGGTGCCGCCGACCACCGCGCCAAGCTCGCCGTTGACCTTGGCCATTTCCTCGCCGTTGAAGCTCGTGCCGTGCAGAACGGCGATTTCCCGCTTGGTGCGGCTGATCGCATCGTGAATGAGATCGAGCTCGACCTTGAGTTTCTCGCATTGCTCGATCTGGGCGCGGTAGGTCTCAAGCAGGGCGCGGGCTTCGTCGACCTCGCGCGTGACCGAGGCGTCGATGGTCTCCGTTGCCGCGCTCCGACCGCTGCCGGCCATCTGGGCGCGAATGGCACGCAGCTCGGCCATGATCTCGTGATGCATGGGACCAACATCGCCGTCGACGGCTGCCGGCATCAGCATCTCGCCGGCATTTGCTTGTTCGATACGGAAACGTCTGCGATGAATCGGCATGAGATTGTTCCTGAGCTTCACTCGTCACGTTTTAGACAGAATCGATTTAACACCGGGTTCACACCGGGAAAATGTTGCGAAGCGTAGGACGTGCATTCGCATACCAACGATTAACCATGCGGTGACGCCGTTCACCGAAAATAAACGCTGCCGGATGATTCCGCGCTGAATTGGCGACGTGGTGAATCGAAAGGCCTGTTCTGTTTACCAAACCGATGCGGTTTTGCGTGTAACTGGCGGCGTGCAAGGGCGCTCGAAGCGGGCGCTCGCCAAGGCAAAATGTGACGAACAGTACAGAGTACGTCGATGCTTAGAAGAATGTCTGTTGCGCTTCTCGCCGGCTCATGCTGTCTCGGCGCCGGAATTCATCAAGCCGCGGCGATTGAAGCCGCACCGGCCGCCGAACCCACCGTGATCTACGCCGATCAAACCGCGCGGCCGCCTGCCGCGCCGGTGCGCACGGTTTATGCCGAGCGCTCCAATTTGGGCGGCGGCTTCATCGAATTCCTGTTCGGTGACGCACACAACAGAGGCGAGCGCTATCAGCAACCCGCCTATCAACAGCAACCCTCCTACGAGCAGCGGCGTGGGTTGTTGCCGCCATACGAGCCGCAGCCGGCCATGCGTCCGCAGGACGATGCCGACGAAGCCGCGCATGCTGCTTTCGATCCGAAATTCGAGAAGCAACTGGTCGAGTATCGCGGCAAGGAAAGTCCCGGCACCATCGTCGTCGATACGCCCAACAAGTTTCTGTTTCTGGTGCAGGAAGACGGCAAGGCCTTGCGTTACGGCATCGGCGTCGGTCGTCCCGGATTCACCTGGTCCGGCGTCAAGCAGATATCCGCCAAGAAGGAATGGCCGGCATGGACGCCGCCGCCGGAAATGCTGGTGCGGCGCCCCGACCTGCCGCGGCACATGGAAGGCGGCCCGCAAAATCCGCTCGGCGCCCGCGCCATGTATTTGGGATCGTCGCTCTATCGCATCCACGGCTCCAACGAGCCCTGGACCATCGGCACCAACGTGTCGTCAGGCTGCATCCGGATGCGCAATGAAGACGTGATCGACCTGTACGGCCGGGTCAATGTCGGCGCGCGGGTCATCGTCATCTGATTGTTTGGCGTCTTGAAACCAAAAACAGAACCTCGGTTCTGATTCAATCGGAACCGAAAAGCTTCTGGGCCCGGTCAATCGCCTCAGGCGTAGTCGCCATCGTCGTCGCCGTCCGAGTCCGCATCCATGTCGTCGCGGTCGTCATCGTTCGACGCGGTATCGAACAATCCGGCGCGCGAATTGTCATCGGCCCGATGTCCGGACGAACCGATATCGTTGATACCGGCGTCGCGCGCCAGATCGCTGTCGGATTGATCGCTCGATGGCCGTTGGCTTTGACCGCCAATGCCCGCGGCATCGCCGAAGCTGTGGTGGCCGCCGCCCATCATCGAGCGGATGCTGCCGAGCAGCAGCGATCCACCGACTACGCCGGCCGCGGCTGCTGCGGCGGTTCCGAGGAATGAGCCGCCACCTCCGCCCATTGGTCCTGCCTGCGGCGCGCCACCATAGGACTGACCATAGGGGCCCTGATCATATTGTCCCGGAGGCTGCTGCAGCACCTGGCCGCTGTTCCATACCGGACGGTTGGCCATCTCGGGAGCCCGGACGTTGGGCACCGAACCGCGCGATTGACTCTGCCCGAATATCGTGTCGCGCATCGAATCGAGAAACCCGCCGGATTGATGCTGTTCGCCCGCGGCCGCGGCTTCCAGTTCCTGGATATGGCTGTTGGCGCGCTTGAGCGCCTCGTCCTGGAGCAGCACGGTCTGCACCAGCGCGTAGACCGCATTGGGCGCCTGTTGCAGGCCTTGCGCGATGGCAGCGCCAGCGTCCGGGTCGCGTGGGCCTCCCTCCACCTTGGAGAGCCGGTCGAAAAGATCGTCAACCAATTGGCGTTCTTGCGGTGTCATGGCGTTCTCCTCGTCGAAGCGCCGGACAGATGTAGGGGGGTTTTATGTCGCCAGTAGTGCCGCCCCGGATTAAATTTAGGTATGCGACAAAAGGCCGGCGGGCTCTGCGTGTCAGCCCAATGTAACTTTGTTCGCGGCCAGCAGGCCCGGGAAATGCTCGCCCCCGAGAAAGGCGTGTTCATGTTCGCGCTGGACCGTCAGCGGGTCGAGGCTGACCAGGGTTTCGTCAACGAATCCCGGATGACACATGATGAGGCCATGTTCCGGCAGCCCGTCGAGAAACTGCCGCATCAGCACGCTGAAATCGGGTTGCCGCGAGAAATCATAGGCGCCGGCGAATCCGGGATTGAAGGCGATATCGGCGCGCGAGGCCCGGCGGCGAAACTGCGCGCTCAGAATGTCGAGAAACAACGCCTTCGGCGCACCGAGCCGCCGGGCCAAAGGCTGGTCGCGTCCACCCTGGCGAACCCAGGCGTCGGGCGCGGCGTCTTTCACCGCGGTCAGGAATGCGTCGCGCACCACCGGAAACAGTTGCGCATGCTGATGGCCGTCGACGAAATCCGGAGGCTTGCCGAATAGTTCGTTGAAGGCCGCCAGCTGCACCATCAATTCCGCATGGATGATTTCAGGATCGAGCCGGCGCAGCAGGCCCGCCCGCAGCAGTTTCGGAAAGCCTGGAAACATGCCGCCGTCGAGCGGCTGAAAATGCATCGTCAAGGGGCGAAACGGCGCCGTCAGTGTCGCGTGCAGGCCGATCGAGCAGCGCGGACTGCCGGCGGCGGCTACTTGAAGCGCGCTGACTTCGTCACGACCGATCGCCGGGCCGACCACCATCACCGATGTGGCATTGAGACGGCCACGCTCGATCAGGTCGCGAATGGCGCGGTTGACGCCGGGGCTGAGACCGTAATCGTCGGCGCACAGCCAGATCCGGCGCAGCGGCGCGGCGTCGTTCATTCAGCTGCGGTCCTTTCGCTGGCGCTTGCGCTCTTTTCCGCCTCGGCCGGTTTGACGCTGTGTTCGGCGACGAAATAGATCGGACGGGCTTTGAGCTCGGAAAGAATCTTGCCGATATATTCCCCGACAATGCCGATCATGATGAGCTGCACGCCGCCAATGGTCATCAGGCCGACCACCAGCGAGGGATAGCCGGGAACCGATTTTCCGTCGACCAAGGTTTCCCACAGGATGGACAGGCCGAACAGGAAGGCACCGGAGGCGAGCAGGACGCCGAGCAGGCTGGCAAAACGCAGCGGTGCCACCGAGAAAGACGTCACGCCTTCGATCGAAAGTCCGATCAGCCGCGCGGCGCTGAACGTGGTGGCGCCGTGGGCGCGGGCCGCGGGTTCGTAGTCGACACGGATCTGGCGGAACCCGATCCAGCTCGCCAGCCCCTTGAAGAAGCGATTGCGCTCGGGAAGCTGCCGCAACGCCGCCGCGGCGCGCGGCGACAGCAGGCGGAAGTCGCCGGCATCTTCGGGGATCTTCTGCCGCGCGCCCCAATTGATCAGCGCGTAGAAGCCGTGCACGGCAAGGCGCCGCAACAACGGTTCGTTGTCGCGATGAGCCTTCGCGGTATAGACCACATCGTAGCCGCCATCGATCCAGTGAGCGACGAGCTTCTCGACGAGGTCAGTCGGATGCTGGCCATCGCCGTCCATGAATAGCACCGCGCCGCGCCTGGCATGGTCCATTCCGGCCATCAGCGCGGCTTCCTTGCCGAAATTGCGTGACAGCGACACCACCTGAACGTCAAGCGCATCGGCGGCAAGCGCGCGCGCAATGCTGAGCGTCGCGTCGGCGCTGCCGTCGTCGACATAGACGACTTCGCAGGCGAGGCCAAAGCGCTGCCGCAGTGCTTCCGCCGTTTGGCCAAGCCGCTCGTGCAGAAATGCCAGTCCGGCCGCCTCGTTATACAGGGGTACGACGATCGACAGCCCCTTCGCCGCGGCATTGGCCGCGGTCGTTGTCAGGCCGGAAACGTCAGAGCCGAGCGTCATCGATCAGGTTCCAAATCGTCCACAAAACAGCATATGTTACTCGTCGCCAGCTGTCGCAACGATGAACGAAAACCCGATCGCCTCACTTACTGCCGCAGGAACGCCTCAAGCCTGGCGAACAGCGGATTGTCGCGGTCGAGCACGTAGTCGAGCGAGGCCACCGATACCGTCTCGGCGCCATGGTCGCGCAGAAAGCTGCCGAGCGCATAGAGCTGCGAGGGCGGACAGTGCAGCGTCACCATATCCGAGGAGGTCGGGCCGCCGAACGGCGGGACCACGCCGAAGCGATTGTGGGCCTCGGCCAGAAGTGCGGCGTCGCAACCGGCGAAGCGGGTGCGGACTTCGCGGTATTTGCTGGCGCGGGCGCGGGCCGCAATATGATCCAGGATCACGCGCGCGGTCTCGCGAGCCTCGCCCGACCAGTCGGCATCCCGCGAGGCCACCAGATTGGCCTGGCTGCGCAGGATCACGCCGTCGTCAAGCACCTTGAGGCCGTTGGCGGCAAGCGTGGCGCCGGTCGTCGTGATGTCGACGATCATTTCGGCCGTGCCGACCACCGGTGCGCCTTCGGTAGCGCCGGCGCTCTCGACGATCCGGTAATCGACCACGCCATGGGCGGCGAAGAACGCCCGCGTGAGATTGATGTATTTGGTCGCAACCCGCATCCGCCGCTTATGCTGCTCGCGGAAGCCGGTGCTGACATCGTCGAGGTCTGCCATGGTGCGGACGTCGATCCAGGCCTGCGGCACCGCCACCACGACGTTGGCGCTGCCGAAGCCGAGATTGTCGATCAGAAGCACGCGCTTGTCGGCGTCCGCGATGCTCTCGCGCACCAGGTCTTCGCCGGTGACGCCGAGATGCACCGCGCCGCGCGCCAGCTGCGAGGCAATCTCGCTGGCCGACAGATAGGCAATCTCGACATTGTCGAGCCCGGAGATGGTGCCACGGTAGTCGCGGGCGCCGCGCGGCTTCGCCAGCGCAAGTCCGGCACGCGTGAAGAACGCCTCGGCGTTTTCCTGCAGCCGGCCTTTCGAGGGAACCGCGAGAACGAAGGGCGTCGTCATGGCTGCTTCCCGCTCGATCCGGTCGCGGCCGGTTTGCGGCCAAGCTGCGTCAAGGTTTCGATCCAGATCGAGAAACCGACCGCGGGGATCGGCGTGGCGGCCCCAAGCTGGGTCATCAACCCGTCATAGCGCCCGCCCGCCACCAGCGGCTCGACGCCATCGCCCTTGGCGTGCAGCTCGAATTCGAAGCCGGTGTAATAGTCGAGGCCACGCCCGAACGAGGTGGAAAAGCGCGTCATGCTGGTATCGATGCCGCGCGCGGTCATGAAGCCGACGCGGCTTTCGAACAAGTCGATTGCAGCTGATATGTTGAGCTTGGTGTCACGGGCCAGCGCGCGCAACCGCGCCACCGCATCGTTAGGCTCGCCCGCGATCGCGAGGAATCGCTTGATCACGTCAAGCGCGTCGCGCGGCAGGGCGCCGCCCTTCAGGGTCGACTGTTCGAGGAAACGGTCGGCGATTTCCGAGACCGAGCGCCCGCCGACATTGGTGGTGCCGGCGATCGACATCAAATCGGTCACCAGCGCCAGCGCCGCCTTGCGGTCGGAGCCGGCGAGGGCGGCGAGCACGCCTTCATATTCGTTGCGGCCGGCTCCGGTCGCGAGCGTCAGCCGTTCGAGATCCTGCTCCAGGCTGATCTTGCGGTTGAAGTCCTTGATCAGCCGCCGCCGCCAAACCGGGTAAAGATCGAGCGCATCGATCAGCGCGATGAACAGCGCCACGTCGCCGGTGCGGATTTCGACCTCGGTCAGCCCGAACGCGTTGGTCGCCTCGAGCGCCAGTGCCAGCATTTCGGCGTCGGCGGCGGCGCGGTCCTGCCGGCCGAACGATTCGATGCCGGCCTGCAAGAATTCGCTCGGCCGGCCGCCCCGATAGCGAAACACCGGTCCGAGATAACAAAAACCCACGGGCTGGCCGGCGCGCGGCGAGGCGAGATAATCCCGTGCCACCGGAATGGTGAGATCGGGGCGAAGGCACAGTTCCTCGCCGCTGGCGTCGGTGGTCAAATACAGGCTCTTGCGGATGTCCTCGCCAGACAGATCGAGGAACGGCTCGGCCGGCTGCAGGATCGCCGGCTCGGCCTGGACGTAGCCGGCCTGGGCGAACGACGATAGCAGGGCATCCGCCCATGCGGCGGATCCGGTCGCAGCACCAGTACCGCGTTTCCGAAGTTCGTCCTTCATCGCGGCACCCACCGAAACGAACTTCGGAGGCAAGAGGGTACTGGCAAATCTAGATTTCTGGTGCCGCTTATCGATTTGAAGTTCCCGATGCGGGCTCGCCGCAACTGGTGCAGGAACTTCAAATCGGCGGCACCACTGGCAGCGGGCAGGGTCATCTCGAAGTCCAACTATCCCGAAAAAGGCAGATTCCAAAGCTTCAGCTGGCGCAAGCCCTTAGCACGGCCGAAGCGGGGTTTCGACTGGGATCGACCAAGGATGGGTCAAGGATCCGGCAAGTGCCTTAATTCCCGCCCAGTACGACTGGTTAACGCCTTACCTTATCCGCCGGTGCCGGAACCGGTCCAGTCGCCGAGGCTCGCCTGCACCAGGGCGAGCGCCGCCACCGCCGCGGTATCGGCGCGCAGGATCCGCGGCCCCAGCGAAAGTCTTAAGGTTCGCGGTTGCCGCAGCAGCAGCGCGCGCTCTTGCTCGGCAAATCCACCTTCGGGGCCGATCAGGATATCGATGCCGTTCGAAGCCGCACGCTCGCCTTGCAGCGCCTGCAGCGGACCTGTGGCGTCCGCGGCCTCATCGCAGAAAACCAGCAGGCGTTGCCCGGCGCGCTCGGTCAAATAACGATCGAGCGCGACCGGCTCGGCGACCGCCGCGATGCTCAGGATGCCGCACTGCTCGGCCGCTTCGATGACATTGGCGCGCATCCGTTCGCCATTGACCCGGGCGACCTGGGTGAAGCGGGTCAAGACCGGCTGCAGGGATGACGCCCCCATCTCGACCGCCTTCTGCACCATGTAGTCGAGCCGGGCGTGTTTCAGCGGCGCGAAGATATAAGCGAGGTCGGGCAGGCGGTCCTGCGGCCGGGTCTGGGCAACGATAGTCAAACTGTCGGGCCGCTTGCGTCCCGCGATTAAAGCCTGCCATTCGCCATCGCGTCCATTGAACGCCAGAATGGTTTCACCCGCGGCAAGCCGCAGCACGTTGCCGAGATAATTGCTCTGGTTGCGCTCCAGCGCGATCCTCTCGCCGGTCGCCAACGCGGCATCGACAAACAGCCGGGGACTCCGGAAATCGAGTTGAGGCATCATCGATGTTCCAATTCGGGGCCTTTTAGCCCAAAGAGCTGGTATTTACGCGATTATTGGCAGCGGGGCGCGGCCTTGCGCCGCGCTGTTGCCAAATTCCACGGGTTGTTAAGGGCCGGCAGGAATCGTAAATAGCGCTATCGTAAATAGCGCTATCGGAAATCGGTCTTATATCGGGAAGCGTTTCAGGACCATTGGACCTTGCCGGAGGCACAATCTTGATCATCCGCCGCTTGATCGTACCGTTGACCGTGGCCGTGGTTGCCGTCCACGCCGGTCAGGGTTTTGCGCAAAGCGCATTTCCGGCGCCGCTGCCGGGCCAGGCGGCCCCGAATAACGCCTCGCCGTTTCCGCCGGTCAATGGCGCCGCTCCGAGCGCCTTTCCCTCCGGTGGCGCGGCGCCTGTCACCGGTACCCAGTTCGAACGCGGGCCAGCTCCTCCGCAGGCAGGTGGGCCGGACGACTGCATGAAGGGATTCGTTCCCCTGCGGGAAGAGGCGGAGAAGCGCGGCAAGCTGATCAAGGCCGCCAGCGACCGGCATGCGTCCCCGGACGAAGCCTGCAAGCTGATCGGAAATTTTGGCCAGGCCGAACTCAAGATGATCAAATATGTCGAGACCAACTCGGCAAAGTGCGGAATTCCGGCGCAGATCGCCGACCAGTTGAAGAACAGCCACAAGAACACCGAGACCATGCAGAAGAAGGTCTGTTCGGTGGCGCAGCAGCAGCCAAGAGGACCGGTCGGCCCCAGCCTGAGCGAGGTGCTGGGCTCTTCGGCGGTGCTTCCTGAAGCGACTCCCGCGAAGAAGGGTGGCAGCACGTTCGATACCCTGAACGGCAACGTCCTCGCGCGATGACCAGCTCACAATGAGCGGCGCGTCCGCCCGCGTCGCCGATGCGACCGGCAACTGGGTCGATACCCGTGCGCCGCAATGGTCGCGGCCGTATTTGCGGCTTTCCCGTCTCGACCGGCCGATCGGATCCTGGCTGCTATTGATGCCGTGCTGGTGGGCGGCGGCGCTGGCCGCCGGCGTCATCGGCGACATCGGCCACTTGCCTCTCCTCCTTGCGTTGTTCTTTGTCGGCGCATTCGCCATGCGCGGCGCCGGCTGCACCTGGAACGACATCACCGATCGCGATCTCGATGCGCTGGTCGAACGCACCCGCTCGCGGCCGATACCGGCGGGGCAAGTGAGTGTGCCGCAGGCGGCTGCCTTTCTGGTGGTGCAGGCGCTGGTTGGTCTGGCGGTGCTGCTGCAGTTCAATCGCTTTGCGGTCATGACTGGCGCCGCTTCGCTGGTCATCGTCGCGGTCTATCCATTCATGAAGCGGATCACCTGGTGGCCGCAGATCGTGCTCGGCCTCGCATTCTCGTGGGGAGCGCTGATGGGATTTGCGGTGACGCTCGGACGGATCGATGCGACGGCGCTGGCGCTCTATGGCGGATCGATCGCCTGGGTGATCGGCTACGACACCATTTACGCGCATCAGGACGCCGAGGACGACGCGCTGATCGGAATAAAGTCGACCGCGCTTTTGTTCGGCCCACGCACGCGTCCGGCGCTGGTTTTGTTTTACGGATTGGCCGTGGTTTTGATCGGCATGGCGCTCGCACTTGCCGGTGCGCGCTGGCCGGCATGGATCGGGCTTGCCGCGCTTGCCGCACATCTGATCTGGCAAATCGCCCGGCTCGAGATTTCGAATCCCGCGCTGTGCCTGCGGATCTTCAAATCCAATCGCGATGCGGGACTGTTGCTGTTTTTAGGGTTGCTCGTGGACGCGGTGATGCGGTCCAGCGTGTAGCAACCATTAAATGCCAAGGGCCTCTTCGGTCCACGGTGCGCCGCGCTGATTTGCCCGACGGGCCGGCCGGTGATTTTCCTGTCCAGCCCTGTTTGCCTTGCTGCTCTCCACCGGGGAGGCGCCGGCGAAATAGCCGCACCGGCAAGGCCTCGATCAATCATGCTTTTGTTGGAGCGTTGACGGGGTTGTGATGGAATAAACCCGCTTCCTGCAAGTGATTTGCCCGTCGGGCTGTTTCTCGATTTTTCTGTCCAGCCCTCTCGCTAAAAATATTTCGCTTTACCGCTACCCCAAATCAGAGATTGAGTCGCACCGTCCCACCCCGCAAGAGGGGCGGCTCGCGATCGTCACGGACGTTGGGGTGGGATGCG
>WNFW01002196.1_pt1 | contig 14295 bp, 10 predicted proteins | sample 5400131 | NCBI WGS metagenome assembly WNFW01 (sample SAMN13153362, study PRJNA577476) | soil metagenome | isolation source: 20 cm soil or saprolite under grassland replicate 1 | place: USA:California | collected 2016-06-15 | reverse complement strand
ACCGCGAAAGTGTATTCCGCGGAGTTGTGGAGAAGAGCGGCCTGCCGGTCAGCGATATTATTCAGGTGTGGCTCGATGTCGGACAACACCCGGCGCGAGGCAAGGAGCAGGCGGACATCATCTGGCGAAAGATACTTGCCCCAACATTTGAGTCGCCTGAGCGATGAATGAACGAGATCGAGAACTCGAGGCATTTTCGAAATTTATCGGTGCGCTTGAGCCGTGGCTGTGTGAGGTCGTGCTTATCGGTGGGTGGGCCCACCGGCTGTACCGGCGTCATCCTCTCGCCCGAAGACTCGCCTATCTTCCGCTAATCACGCTCGACGGAGACGTCGCCGTGCCTCCGAAACTCAAGGCGCGGGAGTTGAGTGTTCGGAAACGTTTGTTGGACGCCGGTTTCGTGGAAGAGTTTGTGGGCGAGGATTGGCCACCGGCAACGCACTACCACTATGGAAAAGGGGGCGGGTTCTACGCGGAATTTCTATCACCGCTCGTAGGAAGTGAATACGACCGCAGGGGGAAGCGCAAGGCAACGCAGGAAGTAGGCGGTATTTCGTCTCAATTGCTTCGCTACATCGAGATCCTGATGATTTCTCCGTGGAAGGTGCAATTGGGCAGAGAGAACGGATATCCATTCTCGCCGAAGCGGAAAGTGCAGATCGCGCGGCTTACGGAGCTCTTTGGCGGACTCGCGCTCGTCCTGGCTTGCGTTGGAGTTTACGGGGTAACGGCTTATTCCGTCGAGCGACGAATCTGGGGCGTCAAGAGCTACGATCCAATGATCATTGCGATTGCTGCCCTCGTTCTTGCCGTCTGTGCCATCTTTGCGGCATCACTTCCGGCGCGGCGTGCTACGCGCGTCGATCCTATGGTCGCCTTGCGTTACGAGTAACTCATGGCTCTCGGAGAGCCACAACGAAGGATGAAAATGGACCCAGGCACCTATGCTTTGTTTTCAACGCGATAGGCAGCTATTTTCATAGGAGGAGTAGGAGGCCCTACTTGGAGATGGAAGCGACTGAAAAGATGAAACAGGGCATGAGTCGCAAGGATGCCCTTCGCGCGGTTCGGCTTGAGCAGGGCACTCTCGAAATTACGAAGGAAGTCGTTCGCTCTGGCAACTGGGAAACCTTCGTGGAGACGTGCTGGCGAGATTTCCGCTACGGGTTGCGTGTGCTCCGCAAAAGTCCCGCCTTTACCTTAATCGCGCTCCTCACACTCACTCTCGGCCTAGAAGCCGAAAATTGGAATCGGCTATCCGCAGCGATCAACGTTGTGGTGCAAACAACTTAGGGTGCGATGTAATGTTGTGGGTTCAGCGATTGTGGCTCCGGTTGCAGAGTCTTTTGCGTCGGCAGCGGGCCGCTCAGCGACTCGACGATGAGATTCAATTCCATCTCGAACAGCAGATTGCGGAAAACATTGCCATCGGGATGAACCAGGAAGAGGGGATTGCCGAAGGAATTGTTTCGCGTGGAACACAGGTCGGCTTGCGCCGCTGGCATGAGGATTCCGGCCAGAGCGGACGCTTGTTGCGGTTCGCATCGCGGGTGGCATCTCAAGTTGGCGCTGCTGCTATCGTTTTGCCTTGCGCTCGCATCATCAGCGAGCAGCCTGCCGCAGACGCAGAGCCGCACGGAAGCTTCCGCAACGGTCAGCAAGGCGCGGGCGCTGCTCCAGCAAGGCAACACAGAACAGGTGATCAACCTTCTTTCACATTATTTGCAAGCTCACTCCAAGGATTCGTCCGCGCGGCTGACGCTCGGCCAAGCGTACGCAATGGCGGGCAGAAATGATCGCGCCACCGATGAATTCGAGACTGTGCTACGGGAAGCACCGACGAACTACGTTGCGCTGGCGGCGCTCGGAGAGATCTACTACCGGGCCAACCAACTCGAAAGAGCCGAACCTCTGCTGGCACGAGCGGCGAAGCTAAGTCAGGGCACACCGCAGATTCGAATGGAGTGGGCGATCGTCCTCGCGCGATTGCATCGTTATAAGGAAGCGAAGAACGCGCTTGTCGGCGTGCCGGTGCCGAAGGGCGCGGAAGATGGAATAGCGTACCACCGGTTGAAAGCGTCGATCGAAGCAGGTTTGGGTGGTTCGGCGGAAGCTGCCGTGCAAATGGAAAAGGCCCTCGCGCTGAAGCCGGACGACGCTGGACTCGCGATGGCGACCGCGGCAGCTGAACTGCAAAACAAGAACTGGGCGCGAGCGGCTGAGCTCGCGGAGCCTGTATTTTCCCGTTCGGATGATCCCGGCGCCGGGCTTGTTTTGTTGGAAGCGCAGCTGGGAATGAGCGCGGATTATCATTCGACACTCGGTAAGTTGCGCTCAGCATCTTTGCCTCCAGAACAGGACGGCGAGTTTCGAGAGCGCCTCGCTCAGGTATTGATCGACCACGGCAAGACCGCCGAAGCAGTGCAAGAATTGACAAAGGCAGCAGAGCTTCACCCAGATCGGGCGAACGTGATCTTCAACTTGGCGCTCGCGCGGTATCGTGCCGGTCTGCTGGACGACGCGATCGCAAGTGCCGAAAGATGCAAAACGCTCGGCGACAGCGCGGAGGTTGAGGACCTGCTGGGCGATATTCAGGAAGCCCGCGGCGATAATCTTGCCGCGGTGCGAAGCTACCAGGCAGCCGTCTCGCTGGCGCCTGGTGAAGAGAAGTATCGCCTCTCGCTGGCGTTGGAGCTGATCCAGCACAAAAGCTTCGACGCCGCCAAAGCGGTGCTGGAGCAGGCGGAGGGATTACGGCCGGAGTCCTGGCGGATTCAGCTGGCGCTGGGTATGGTCGAACATTTCGCTGGAACGGATGAGGCGGCGTCGCAGATTTTGCTTCGCGCCGCGAATCTTGTATCGGACCCGCTCATCGCACTGAAATACCTCGGAGAGATACAGATGGATCAGGCTTCGCCACCCGATCCCGTCGCGCTGGCCAAGCTGTGCCAATACGCGGACGCGCATCCGTCCGAAGGCAACATGCAACTTTACTGCGGAGCGCTGCTATTCCGCCGGGACTATGCCTCGGGTGAAAAAACTGGTGCGGAGGAAATCCTACGCCGCCTTCAGGCGGCCGGCCGCTTGCTCCCGGCCAACGCCGCGCCACACTGCCAACTCGGCAAGGCTTACCGTCGGATGGGCCGTTGGCAGGAGGCGCTGAGCGAGTCAAGAACATGCGTTCAGATGGATCCGGACTCCGCCGAGGGACATTATCGGCTGGCACAGATCTACCAGCATGCTGGGCAGCAGGCGCAGTCCGAAGAGGAAATGAAGCTGTACGAAGCGGCTTCCAAGAAGGTGGCGGACGAAAACGCGCGGCGCGACGAGACCATCAAGACGTTTCTTTATACGATTCGGAAGGAAGCGCCGGACCGCAACTGAAATGCAGTCTGGCGTCCTATCGTCCACTTCTCTCTCCCGATCAATCACTGGACTTCTTCGTCGGGGTGTGGGGTGTTCTCGAGGGGGAACTCGTTCGCCGCGGGTTTTTGCCGAGGCTGATCATGTTGGCAAAAAAGCGGTAGGCGCCGGGTACGCCTTCGGGCATCTGGCGATAGAAAGCGTACGCGTTATAGATGTACACGCCTTTTCCGTACTTCGCGTAGACCAAGCCTCCCTTTTGTGGAGCCTGGCCGGGATCATGGGTTTCAAGGAGGGGCTCATACGCGGCATCCCAGCTTTCTAGAAACTTTGAGCCACGTTCTTCGACCCAATTCTCGAAGTCCTTGGCGGTGATCTTGTTGGGCCAGGTAAACACCGGATTGGAGGGATCGAGAATCTCGACCTGGGAACTTTCGTCGGTCACTTCCTCAGGATTCGAGCCCATCTTGTATGGGTATGGGCCGTAATTGTGGTCGTATTCCGGCGTGTTGTATTGGACGATGACGACGCCGCCGTTCTTCACATAGTCGAGCAGCCGGCCGTTGTAGGTCTTGAGGTCTTCGCGGACCGCATAGGTGCGAACACCCAGCACGATCGCGTCAAATTTGGAGAGATTCCCGGCGGCCAAGTCTTCCGCGGTGAGGAAGTGCACGTTAATGCCGAGATTGACGAGAGATTGCGGCATTTCGTCGCCGGCACCGACGATGTAGCTGACGTTGAGACCGGGTGCGACCTTCACGTCGACCCCAGTCGTTCGGTAGGCCGACGCGCGGTAAAGATTGTAGGGACGCAGGCCCGGATAGCCGACGGAGTGATAGCCCTCTTTGTATTCGTGGCCGTTGTAGGAGGCCACCGCAGTTATGGTGTAGGGCTTTTCTTCAAGGCGGGCGGGAGTGATACGGAAGTTCAGGGTTTCGTCGTCACCATCCTTTGCAGTGGAAAACTTTTCTGTCGCGGCGGTCCAACCTTGCGGCAGATCGAGATCGACCGTTCCTTCGGCGGCGCCTTTGACGTTGCTGTGAACGGTCACGGTCAGATCGAAGGACTTTGCGCCGAGAGGAACGATTCCCGCCTGTGGAGCAATGGAAACGGAAATAGCCGGGCCAGTAATGAGAGGTTCGAGCACGGTACCCGGGCCAGTTACGCGTTTGACGGACTGCACCACCTGAGAAATCTCGAAAGGAACGCCGTCGAGCGAAAAACGCAATACCGCCGAGAGCGGGTACGGCTCAGTGGGCAAATTGAGGTAGCCGGGCAGGTTGATATCGTAATAAGGCCGTTCGATATTCGGTCGCGTGAAATAGGGACGCGTGAACGCGGCGTTTTCCGGAACGCGAACCGTGAACCGCAAGTCGGCTGACTGATTTCCTTTGAGCGTGCCTCCGGATTGCGTGGCCGGCTCCACGCCCCACGGCGCGCCGTGAGGACCCTGCAGTGCCACAGCCTCGAGTTTCACGGGTTCGTCCGCTGGATTCGTGGCGTGGACCTTTACCCGGAACTCCTGCCCGGGAATAGCCACCTGGAACGTCGGCTGATTTCTGAAGAAGCGCGCAAACGGACCGCTAGGTTCATTTTCCGGCGCGACGGTGGCGAGCACCGAGATCCCTAGCGACTCGGCCAGAGCGTTCTCGAATTGCGCCTGCTTGATTTTCAGTTCGTGAGTGACCTCGTACTTGGCGTCCGCTGAAAGATTACTCGCGTTGACTTTCTCGATCAGCGCTCTCGTTGCCTTCAGGCCGTCCGCAAGGGTTGAAGCGATAGCTTCGGGATGTTGCGCGGAGAAACCACTGATTGCTCTCTCGACGAGCGAATTGATATTCGAGAGGCCTTCCTTCAGAAAGGCGACGTCGCCGCCTTGGGCAAGATCGGCGATGCCAGCAAGGGAAACGACGATGCCCTCGAAGAACGACGATTCCTTTTCCGGGACCGAAACCAATGATGCAAAACGATGATACGACGCCATTTCTTCTTCGGCGGGAGGCAGGCCGGTGCCGCCATTCTGCGATTTTTGATGACCGAGACCCAGGCGAGAAACCTGCGCGTAAGTGAGGCCGAGAAGCGGGTTGTAGTCGCCTTCGGGAATCTCGACCGAAGCGGAGAGCTCGCCCTTGATAACTGTTCCGTTCGTGTAGTTCTGAAATTCGGCGGGATAATACTTGCCGTCCGCGTAGTCGTAGATTCCCTTATCCGTGATCCGCGCGAACGGGACGCGTGCATAGTCCTTCAGGGGCTTCCACGGCCGCAGGCCTTCTTTGATCTGCTCGGGAAACATCGCGGGATCGCCCGCCTCCTTGAACGCTTCCTGCGCCATTTGCCCGGCGACCTGGTGATTTCCGTGGCCGTCCGTGCGCCCGCCGACAAACACGGAAGTGATGGCGAGAGGCCGCATCATGCGGACGACACGGACAACATCACCCAAAACGCGATCGTGGCCCCACTTATCCAGGGCCTCTTCTTTTGTTTTGGAAAAACCGTAGTCGCAGACGCGTGTCCAGAACTGTTGCGTACCATAGTAGCGATCCGCAGCGAGGAGCTCTTCCGTGCGCACGAGGCCAAGGGCATCGAAGTAGTCTGAGGACATGACGTTGGCGCCGCCCTCGCCGCGGTTCAGTGTGAGCAGCGTGGCGCGTACTCCCTGGCCGCGCGATTCGTAGGTGAGCATTCCGCCGTCTTCGTCGTCAGGATGCGCCGTGACCATGAGCAGGCTCGCTCGCGTACGAAGCTTCTGGAGGCTCTGCCACAGCGCCGCCGCTCCGCGGTCGAAAGGAAGAGCCTGCACCGCCGCCTCGGAATCGGAACCTGTGGCTGTGGGAGATTGAGCGCGCACTGAGAAAGACTGGATCAAGAAAGGCGACGTACAGAGCAAAGCAAGAAAGACCGACGGGACTAGGCTTCTAGAGCGGAATCGCATTCTGCCTCCTCGGCTCGGTTCAAGAGAGGCCACTGCAGCAGAACTGCGAACGGCCAGCGACAAAAACCTCCAGGCTTTCAGGAAGCAAGGGGATTGTACGTTTGCAAGGGGCGTTGTCAATAAGAATCCCAAAACGTCTTGGTGTTTACGCTTGTGTGAAGACTGACAGACGGAACGCTCGAATTCCGAGAATCAACTTGACACGATTCTTGGCCGGGTGTTACATGGCCGCATTCGAAACCGAATCGTTTCGGTAGCTCCAAGGGGGCGGATCGATCGGCTATATCTTCGTTCGTGTAATGCTGGATTCCCTGTCCTTTGGCAGCGATGCGATTTGGGATGCGTGCTCGGCGATGGGCTTGCCGAAGAGCTCGCCGTCAGAGACGTGTCAAATTTGTTTCGTCCCCAGAATCCTGGTTTCTGGGGTGAACGCCTTGGAACGCGGGCAGGGCGGCAATAGCGACAGTAGAGACGAAGCGCTCATCGCAACTTGAGGAGGTTTCGATGAATCGAGGCGTGGGGGCTCGAATTCTGCGGGGACCTGTTTTACTGTTCGCGATTCTGGCTTTGTGCGCTTTGCCGGGGTTTGGGCAAATCGATCGCGGCGCGATTGTGGGAAGGGTCATGGACACGTCCGGCGGCGTGGTTCCGAAGGCAACGATCACCGTGACGAACAAGGCCACCGGAGTCGTTATGACTGTTCCCGTGAATGACGCGGGGGAATATCAGGTGCTGGCGCTGATTCCGGGGACGTATTCCGTCAAGGCGAGCGCCGACGGCTTCGAGAGCGTGCTGCGCGACGACATCATACTGCACGTGCAGGACCGCCTCTCGATCGAGTTCACGCTGAAGGTCGGCTCGGTGAATCAGCAGGTCGTGGTAACGGCCGGGGAGCCGCTGCTGCAGACGCAAACGGCTGATGTAGGAAACGTTGTGGATACGCGGCTGGTGAACGATCTGCCCTTGAATGGACGCCGGTACGCAGACTTGGCGCTGCTCGAACCCGGAGTGAACAAGTTCTATGCGGCGAACAATCCAGCGCCGGACCGCTTTAGCGTGAATGGCAATCTTGAGCTGCAAAACAATTTTCTGCTGAACGGCATCGACAACAACTCCTGGTCGGAAAACCTGCAGGAATTCTCGGTGCAGGTGGTGCAGCCGCCTCCGGACGCGGTGCAGGAATTTCGCGTGCAGACGCGGACGTATTCTTCCGAATTCGGCAATTCGGCCGGGGCGGTGATCAACGCCACAATCAAGTCCGGCACGAACGAGTACCACGGAAACGTTTTCGAATACATCCGAAACAACGTGCTGGATGCAAACTCCTGGATCAACAACAAAACGAACCAGAAGCGCGGCCGTTTTGTTCAGAACCAGTTCGGCGGCACGTTCGGCGGGCCGATTATCAAGGACAAGACGTTCTTCTTTGGCGACTTCCAGCGTTTCAGCAGCCGGCGGTCCACGACGATCCAGAGCATTGTTCCCACGCCGCTGATGAAGCAGGGCAATTTTACGGAGCTTTTGAGCCTACCGACCCCTAAGGTCTTGAGCGATTCTCCCGTGGCGGGCCAGACCGGCTGCGTCAAGAACAACATCATTCAGGTCACCAGCACCACCGGGCAAACGTGTATTGACCCAGTTGCGTCGAAGCTGTTGGCGCTCTTTCCGGATCCCAACGTGGCGGGGGGCTGGACAGGCGGGCCCAACTATGTTTTTTCACCTACAGTGCCTAATGATGTCTACTCGCTCGACGGCCGCGTGGACCACGCCATCAACCACAACAACCACCTCTTCGGGAGCTATAGTTACTACCACGTGAGCCGTCAGGATCCTCCCTGGACGAGCAACGCCGTGGTGGGAAACGGGAATTTCGCAACTCAGTACCGTACCCACACGCAACTAGTTTCTCTCGGGTGGACTAGAACTCTTTCCGGGACGCTGGTCAACGATGCACGGTTCGGCTTCAACCGGGACTACGCGCACAGCGATCCGATCGGCGTAACCTTGGGCAAGTCCTTGGCACCCGACTATGGATTGAACGGAATTCCCCAAACGCCGAATACCGCCGGGCTTCCACCCATCGAAATCAACGGCCTTACGCGCCTGGGAACCTCACCCTGGCGTCCGCAGTATCAAATTTCGCAGGCGTGGAACCTGATCGACAACCTGAGCTGGCTGAAGGGCAGCCACAGCTTCAAGTTTGGGTATCAATACCTGCGGCGCAGCGACAACTTCGTGGACATCCGCGCTCCGCAGGGTGAACTGCAGATCAACGGAGTGTACACGGCGGGCGGGACGTTCGGAATCGCGGACTTCCTGCTCGGCGACGTAGACGCTACACACTTCACGACGCCGCTCGTCGTGCACTACTTCCAGCCGGGCCATTCTTTTTATGCGATGGATACGTGGAGGACCACGCCGAAGCTCACCCTCACCTACGGTCTGCGATACGAACTCTTTTCTCCCATCATGAGCCGGGAAAACAACACGTCCAACTTTAATCCCGCCAATGGCGGCGGGGTTATCACGACGGCGAAAGATGCCTCCGGCTGGGGAGATCGAGCGCTTATCAACCCGGACAAGAACGACTTCGCTCCGCGGCTAGGTTTCGCCTATCAGATGACGACGAGACTGGTATGGCGCGGCGGTTATGGCGTTTTCTATCAGCACTACAACCGCATCGGCTCAGAAAGCTTGATTCAGCTTAACCCGCCATTTTTGCTCGACGTGCAGCTGAACCAGGGAGTGGGAAGCACAACGCCGCTCTTCCAGCTCCAGAACGGCTTTCCGTTAAGCACAATAACGGGTGTCGGGTTCGATCTCACGAAGATCCAGTTCCGTGCGCAGGATCCGAACCAGCGTTCCAGCTATGTGGAACAGGTTAGCCTCGGTCCGGAAATCGCAGTGACCGACAACACCGTCGTCGTCGCTACCTACGTGGGGAACTGGGGCCGCAAGATGAACCGTTTGCGGAATTACAATCAGGCGGTGTTCAGCGGCATGGACAACGGCTGCCCGATCATCGACTTCCCCTACGCAAATCTGAATACGGTGTCACACATCGACACGTTCGTCAGCGCTGGGAAGTGCGCCGTCACTGGACAGCATGCCTTCCTGGAATACGCCACGAACGACGGGAACACCGACTACAACAGCCTAGAGCTCTCGTTGCGCCGGCGCATGTCCAAGGGCCTTTCCTATGCGTTGAACTATACCTACAGCCACGGACTCGCTAATTTTGGGGACAACCTGACAGCGGGGCCGCTGCCGCAGAACGCCTATGACTACAGCGCAGAAATGAGCAACTCCATCCTCGATATCCGCCATCGCTTCGTGGGCAACTTCATTTATGACCTGCCGTTCGGTCACGGAAGGCGGTATCTCTCGAGCGACAGTTTTGCGAGCAAAGCGCTGGGTGGATGGCAAGTGAATGGCATCGTGAGCCTGCAGACGGGCAGCCCGTTCAGCGTAACCGCAGCGGATCGGAGCTTCACCGGATCGAATCACTCCGCTTACGCCGACTGCACAGGTGATCCGTTTGCCGGGGCATCGGACTCTCACGAGAAGTACACAACAACTGGGTTCTTCATCAACCCAGCGGCGTTTTCGGTTCCGGTGAATGGGACTTTCGGGTCTTGTGCGCCGAGAAAATTCCACGGGCCAGGAATTGCCGCTACCGACCTGAGCCTGTTCAAGCAATTCCGGTTTACGGAGCGCTACCGGCTACAGTTCCGCGCCGAATTTTTCAACGCCTTCAACCATCCAAACTTCGCGAATCCCAACGCCAGCCTGAATTCTCCGGGATCGTTCGGCAAGGTCTCCAATACGCTTTCGCCGATTCTGGGGACGGGTTCCGGCGGGCCGGGTGATCCGCGCGAAGTGCAGTTCGCGCTGAAGCTATACTTCTGATGGCGTCCACGTGTCGAGCGACGGCGGCGCGGGCGACCATCAGGTTCCTGAAGAATCAGTACCTAGCGCGCGACGGAATCGAGCACCAGTTTTTCTCAGGCTGCTTGGAATTTTCGGCCACGGAAAGCAAACCTCTCGCATCTTTGTGTTTCTCCCGCTCGCGAGCCGGAGTCCATTCAAGCATCAGGCGGTCCCGGAAGGCGGCGGGTCAATGTTTGTTTGTCCGGCTCGCAGCCTTTATCCCAATTTATCCCAATAACCTGCCAACCGTGCCCAAACCATCCAGAGCGAGCCGAACGGCGTCTTTACTTTTCACCAACTTACCAGCGAGCCAGAGCGCAATCACCCGTTTGCTAAACCGTTGTAGGGGCTAAAACCTCTACCGGGGGTTCGAATCCCCCCCTCTCCGCCAAACTAAAATAACGCCAATAAAAACGATGATTTGTGACACCGTGATACTTTCGTGCTACTCTTTTGGTGTATTTGAAAGAGGCACTGAAAAATGAAGGTTTATCAACGTTTGAAGCACGGCGCGGGTAAATGGCGGTACGAAGCGATTGACGAAGGCGTTGGAAAGCGTACGGGTCATCTTACGCCGCCGTTCTTCGCGCGCGTCACCGTCAACGGTAAGCAGCAATGGCACAAGCTAGACGGCGAGACCTTCGCCGCCGCGAAAGAGCAGGCCGAGCGCGCCGCGCACGTGCTCATCGCCGAGCGTCGCGGCCTGACGGTCGCCGAAGCCGAGTGCATCGGAAATAGAATCCCGCTCAAAGCAGCGGTTGAGCACTACCTTGAACTGAAAGCGGGCAAGGCACGAAAGACGCTCTCACAGTATCGCCTGACGTTGGAGCAGTTCGTCGAAGCATCCGGTGTTCGGTTCATCGACGAAGTGAGCATAGGGATTCTGCGCAAGTACAAGAAGCACCTAGAGAGCGAAGGATACGCGGGCAAGACTTGCGACACGCGACTCAACATCGTTTATTTCATGCTAAAGAAATTCAAGCATCCCGCGCGACTCCCCGCCGACGAAATGCCAATCGTTGAGGAAGAGCCTGCCGTCGCGTACGAAGACGCCGAACTCAAGAAGCTATTCGCCGCGATGGACGACGAAGAGCGCATCCGCTATAAGTTCTTCTTAGGCTCTGCATGCCGCGAGCAGGAAGTCACTTTCGCGTCGTGGCAGGATGTAGACTTCGAGAAGAAACTCTTCCATGTCCGCAAGAAGCCCGAAGTAGGTTTCACGCCGAAGACGCACGAGTCCCGCACGGTGCCTTTGCCGACAAGTCTCGTTGAAGCATTACAGGCGAGAAGGAAGAACGCCGACCCCGCCGTGCGTTGGGTATTCCCGAACGCGAACGGAAAGCCTGACGGCCATTTTCTCCGCAAACTAAAACAGATTGCCCGCCGAGCGGGTCTGAATTGCGGACACTGCGCGGCCTGCAAAGACCGCGACGAGTGCGAGAACTTTTTCCTGCACCGTTTCCGCAAGACAGCCGCGACACGTTGGAACGAAGCAGGAATCCCCGTCCGAACGATTCAACACTATCTAGGGCACAAGTCGCTTGTGACGACGGAAAAATATCTCCGGGTAACGCCAAGCACGAAACTTCGACCACAGATTGACCACGCGTACGGAGACTGACATGGTCACTACACTGATTTCGAACGACGGACCAAGAGTTTCGCTTCTGACCTGCACCGATGTCCCCGAAGGGTGGTGGGGACGGCCAGTCGGCGCGTGCCGAGTGCGGCTCTTCTTCTCGCGCTCTCAATGGCGGTACGCTTAACCGACTGAAACCGTTTCAGCCGTCGCCGGGCATCGCAAGGTCGAGCGCAAGTGGCATCGGTATACTTTCGCGTCACCGTACACGAGTGTTAGAATGGTTTGTGCAATGTCATTGCGGAAAGCCAGCGATTTTAAAGATACAAGAAGGCGTGTACCTGTGTATGGAATGTTGGGCGACCTTTCAGCGCACCATTCAGGAAAACCAACGTCTGAACTTCGCGATGCTAAACTATCTCGAAGACGAAATGGCATTCATGGTCGGATTGCCGCGAATAGGGCCGCGAATCAAGGTGCCCATGCCAACGTACATCGGTAGTGCGCCGCTCACCATGAACACAACGAACAACATCCGCGTAGAGTCCGGTAGTCAGGTCGGTCAAATCAACGCCGGGGCGATTGTCTATCTGGACGGCGCAGTGACGGCATTCACTGGCGCAGGACTGAAAGACCTTGCCGCTTCATTGAAGACCTTCACACAGCAAGTGGTGGACAGCAAGGAGTTGTCGTCGGCAACACAGAAAGAGATTCTGGACTTGCTCCGAGCGTTGGTGGAACAAGTTCCAAAGAAGAAGGAAGACCGCAACCCGACAATCTGGAAACTCGCATTGCAAAGTATCGGGCCGCTTCTCAGCGCGGGGAGCGCAATCGCGACGCACTGGGAAACGCTGAAGCAACTCTTTGAACATCTGTTCCGTTTGTAACGTGGGAAAAACTATCGAAGGTCCCAAGGTATCGCCCACGGATACGGCTTTCCAGACTTGTGAGTGTTGGGAAATTCTGCTTTGTGCTTCACAAGAACATCCCACGCATGGTCGGGCACTTTGAACGGCACCTCGTAAATAGTTGCAGCCTGTCCAGGCAGCATCGCGCAGACGACAATCTCCTTTGAGATAAGAGTGTTTGCATAGCCGCCGTCACTCGTACAGGTGAACATTTTCTGATTGTTGGCGAGTAGATAGCCGATGATTTCACACTCCTTCGGTGTCATCGAAGGAATTTCTTTTTCTACTCGCTGCATCTCTTGGCGAATTGCCCATCGGTGCGCGAGCCAATCCCACAGACTGCTCCACTTCTTCGCGACGTGCGGTCCGACGCCGAAGACTGTGAGAAAGCCGAACACCAGCACGGAGACTTCCGCTGCCTGTATCACCCAAGAATCCAGTGCAACGGGCAACCGTTTCTTCGCGTTCAAATATAGAACGGTCGCGGACGCCGCTGTAAGCGCGGCAGTCTGCCAGCCACTAGCTTTCAGAATCTCAAGCCACTTCGGGTCAGCGGCAGCCATTCGCGAAGTGTAGCACGCGCGGCTGCGTTCTGATTTGTGCAGATAACCGTAGCGTACCGTTAAGGCGTCCGACGATTTTCTTTTTTGCTAGACTCTGAGCGCGGAAAATCCCCACAAAAGGCGGTGCTCATGCGGCGTGTATGGCGTCGGTCGCACGTTGAAAAAGTTGCCCTACAGGGTCTAGCATTTAGCAACGCGGAGAGTAGAGAGCCATGCGAAAACTCCTAACCCTGATAATTTTGGCGGTCGTGGGGATGTTTGGATGCACTTCGAACGGCGAGTTGACTCTGAACGGTGTAACAGATTCCGAATTGGAAGCCGTCAAAAAGTTGCGAAGTGGACAATACACGCTGGTCAGCAATCAGGAGCTAACTCAGTTGAAGCATGACGCGGAGCTAGGGAAAGGTGTAGGCCGCTATCAAATCTACCGACAGGGATTCCGAACGTGGCGACTTGACACAGCCAGCGGAGCGGTATGCCTGTTGCTGACTACAGAGCAGGACTGGAAGAAACCCGAAATCACAGCGGAGAGTTGCGGCCCGCTCCCGTAGAAACAAAAAAATCCCCCTGCTACGCTTTTTGATGGCGTGACAGGGGGATAAGTGTTTCTGGTGTCGTTTTACTCTTCGTCGGGCACTAAATCAACTTCGCATTCAGGGCACTTCGCATCGTCGCCGATTGCGTCAAGCAACTGCTCGCGAGTAAACGTATCGCCGCACTCAGGGCAAAGGAACTTGTCCGTCGCTGCCTTCTCGCTTTCAAAAAGTTCGCGGTAGCCGACAACGTCAAGAGTCAAGACTTCCGTCGCTTCTGGTTTCGTATTTGCTCATGGACTTCCCTTTCAAAATTGTTTAGCAGAGGGGAACCGCCGCGTGATGATGGGCACGCAAACGGCTCCCTTTGCTCTTCGTGGCAGTGTCACTCGCCGCGCCGGGGTTAATGACGCGGGAACTTTGTTTTTAGCTATGGGCCGAGAGAGCCGCGACGGGTGGGAAAACAGAATCATAAAGTATGGGCTGG
>WNFW01002426.1_pt1 | contig 14296 bp, 10 predicted proteins | sample 5400131 | NCBI WGS metagenome assembly WNFW01 (sample SAMN13153362, study PRJNA577476) | soil metagenome | isolation source: 20 cm soil or saprolite under grassland replicate 1 | place: USA:California | collected 2016-06-15 | reverse complement strand
CGCGGGCAGCTCAAGCCGCCAAACGTGGAGTTGCCGAATTTTGGGCCGTGCAAACGGCTCGATTTTGAGCTGGAGATGGGCGTGGTGCTCGGGCAGCCGTCGCCGATCGGCGAGACGCTTAGCGAGCAGCAGGCGGAGGAAATGATCTTCGGCTTCACACTTCTCAACGACTGGAGCGCGCGCGATATCCAGCAGTGGGAATATGTGCCGCTCGGGCCGTTCCAGGCGAAAGCGTTTGCGACCTCGATCAGCCCGTGGATCGTCACCCGAGAGGCGCTGCAGCCGTTTCGCCTTCACGGACCGGTGCAGGATCCGGTGCCGCTGCCGTATCTGCGGCAGGCCGGCGCCAACAACTACGATCTGCAGCTCGATGTCGGTCTGCGCGCGATGCAGACGGGCGAGGCGGTGCGCATCTGCCGCACCAATTTCAAATACATGTACTGGTCATCGGTGCAGCAACTGGTGCACCACGCCTCGTCCGGCTGCGCCATGAATGTCGGCGATCTCTTGGGTTCCGGCACCATCTCCGGCCCCGGAAAGCACGAGCGCGGCAGTCTTCTGGAAATCAGCTGGAACGGTACCGAGCCGATCGAACTGCCCGGCGGCGTGAAGCGGACATTTCTCGAAGATGGCGACCAGCTGGTCATGCACGGCTGGTGCCAGGGCGACGGCTATCGCGTCGGCTTTGGCGAGGTCGAGGGCACGATTACACCGGCTGAGTGATTCTCTCCGTCATTGCGAGGAGCGAAGCGACGAAGCAATCCATGGCGCCACCAAAGAAAGCATGGGTTGCTTCGCTTCGCTCGCAATGACGGTAGTGGTTCAGCGCTTCTCCGGCGGAATATCGCGAAGCTTGGCCGAATGCTCAGCGACATCGTCGGGACTGTATTTGAGATGCACACGCTTGTCCGACGGTGGATGCTTTTCGATCGACGCGCCGGGCCGCCGCTGGGTGGCTGGCCGGATCGGGCGCGGGACGAATCCGCCGCCGCAGTTCGGACAGACGTTGTGAAGCTTGGTGTCCACGCAGTCCGCGCAGAACGTACACTCATAGCTGCAGATGCGAGCTTCCGTTGAACTAGGCGGAAGGTCTTTGTCGCAATATTCGCAGTTCGGCCGAAGTTGCAGCGCCATGGTGGTCTCGTTTGCTGAAGCGAGACGGATCATCGCAAATCAAGCACCGGATATGAATGACTAATCTCCCTCGTTTTCAGCCATGTCCGACAAAATTACCGCGATAATTCCTTTAGCGGCAGTCTTGAGCTCTCCTTCAAGCGGTCAAGTACGATCGACGAACGCACATGCGCCACGCTCTGGTGCGGCATCAGCACATTGTTGACGATATCCGACAGGCTCTTGAGATCGCGCAGCACCGCCTTCAACAGATAATCGGCGTCGCCGGTGAGCGAATAGGCCTCCTGGATATCGTCGACCCGATTGACCAAAGTGCGAAATCGCTTGGCGTTGTCGGGCGAATGGGTCGCGAGCGTGATGTGAATGAAGGCAATGACGCCGAAGCCCAGCGCCTCGCTGGCGAGATCGGCGTGATAGCCCGATATCACCTTCTCTTCCTCCAGCCGCCAATATCTTGAGGTCAAAGGCATCCACGTTGATCATGAGCGAAATACCCTATTCGTGCACGAATTGTGCATGTTTATAGCCAAAGCCGGGCCAGATTGCATGCATTTTGCGCGCGAAGTGACGGACACTCCGTCAAGCCAATCAGGGAGATCAGCATGGGTCCATTTCCGCACGACGCGCCGGCCGCAACGGTTAGCGCCGACAATCCGATGGGCACCGATGGCTTTGAATTCGTCGAATACGCGCATCCGAGGCCGGAAGAGCTGCACGCGCTGTTCAAGCTGATGGGCTATGTGCCGGTCGCGCGCCACCGGACCAAGAAGATCACGGTCTATCGCCAGGGCGACATCAATTACCTCGTCAATGAGCAGCCCGGCACCCACGGTTATGGCTTTGTCGCCGCGCATGGGCCGTGCGCCCCGGCGATGGCGTTTCGCGTGGTCGATGCCAGGCAGGCTTATGAGCGGGCGCTGTCGCTCGGCGCCGAACCCGCCGGCATTGCGTCCGGGGAAAAGACCCTTGATGTTCCCGCAATCAAGGGCATCGGCGGCAGCCTGCTGTATTTCGTCGATCGCTACGGCGCGAGGGGCTCCGCCTACGATTCCGAGTTCGAGTGGCTCGGCGCAAGAAATCCGCGGCCGAAAGGCGCCGGGCTGTTTTATCTCGATCACCTTACCCACAACGTCCATCGCGGCCGCATGGATGTCTGGACCGGCTTTTACGAAAGGCTGTTCAACTTCCGGCAGATCCGCTTCTTCGATATCGAGGGCCGCGCCTCGGGCCTGTTTTCGCGGGCGCTGACCAGCCCCGACGGCAAGATCCGGATTCCGATCAATGAGGACGCAGGCGACTCCGGCCAGATCGAGGAATATCTCAGCGTCTATCGCGGCGAGGGCATCCAGCACATCGCTTGCGGCGCGAAAGACATCTATCGCACCGTTGAAACGCTGCGCGACGCCGGCCTGCCGTTCATGCCTTCACCGCCCAACACCTATTTCGAGAAGATCGATGCGCGGCTGCCCGGGCACGGCGAAGACGTCGCTCGGCTGCAGCGCGATGGCATCCTGATCGACGGCGAAGGCGTGGTCGAAGGCGGCCACACCAAGGCGCTGCTGCAGATCTTCTCCGCCAACGCCATCGGGCCGATTTTCTTCGAATTCATCCAGCGCAAGGGCGATGACGGCTTCGGCGAAGGCAATTTCAAGGCGCTGTTCGAATCGATCGAGGAAGATCAGATTCGCCGCGGCGTGCTGAAGGTGGAGAACGCGGCGTAAAATATTGACGAAACCGCGCTATATTTCACCGTCATGCCCGGGCTTGCCCCGGGCATCCACGTCTTTTCGGGTTGATGCAACAGAAGACGTGGATGGCCGGGACAAGCCCGGCCATGACGAAAGTCTATCTACTTCCCGCCCTTCCACTCACTCGTCAGCTCCGCAATATCCACCGCCGCCGCTTCGCGGATCGCCGACGGCGTGCGTGAAAAGCGCGGCGCCGGCGCGGGCTGGGTGACGCCGTGGCGCTCGACGAAAATCTTCCGCGCGGCCATGTGCGGATGGTTGGGCGCTTCTTTCATGGTCAGAACAGGCGCAAAGCAGATGTCGGTGCCTTCCATGATCTTGCACCAGTCGTCGCGGGTCTTGGTCTTGAAGATAGCCGTCAACTTCTGCTTGAGTGCGGGCCAGGCCTTGCGATCCATCTGCGCATCGAAACCGGCGTCCGAGAGCCCCGCGTGCTGGCGCAGCAGCGCGTAGAACTGCGGCTCGATCGAGCCGATCGAAATGAACCGGCCGCAGGCGCATTGATAGACGCCATAGAAATGCGCGCCGCCATCGAGGAAATTGCTGTCGCGCTCATCGGTCCAGCGGCCGGCGGCCGCCATGTCGAAGAACATCGACATCAGCGATGCCGCGCCGTCGCACATCGCGGCATCCACCACCTGTCCCTTGCCTGACCTTGAGGCTTCCAACAGCGCCGCCAGCACGCCGACCACGAGATAGAGCGCGCCGCCGCCGAAATCGCCGACCAGGTTGAGCGGTGGCACCGGCCTGTCCTTGGTGCCGATCGCGGCCAAGGCGCCGGTCACGGCGATGTAGTTGATGTCGTGACCTGCGGCCTGCGCCAGCGGGCCTTGCTGGCCCCATCCGGTCATTCGGCCATAGACGAGACGCGGATTGCGCGCCTGTACCACCTCGGGCCCGAGCCCCAGCCGTTCCATCACGCCGGGACGAAAGCCTTCGATCAGCGCATCGGCATTGGCCAAGAGGTCAAGCACCTGCGCGACGGCGGCCTTGTCCTTCAAATCGAGTTCGACGACTTTTCGTCCGCGTCCCGCGACCGATTTGAGGTTCTTCCTGGCGCCGACGCGGTCGAGCGTGACCACCTCCGCGCCCATATCAGCCAGCATCATGCAAGCGAACGGACCCGGCCCGATGCCGGCGAATTCAACGATACGGAAACCGGCGAGCGGGCCGGAGGTTTGCCGAGAGGATTGCGGAACTGATTTATCGAGCACGTTGTGTTTCCGTTGATGAGAGACGCAAGGATTACGACGTTGCGGAGGTCTTGGTTCCGGAAGTCTTGCTCGTGGAAGTCTTGGTTCCGTGTCGCGCGGGATCGCTGAGGGTTACCTTGGCGGCATCGGCCCAGAGCTTTGCATTCTGCTTCTGGCGCTCGGTGCCGGTGCCTTCTTCGGCCACTTTGCGGCCGAGCGCGACATAGACCGGAATCTCCTCGTCGCGCATCGGCCTCGTCGTCTGCTTGCGCGCCATCGCCTTCTCGACATAGGGCGCGAGCTCTTGCTGCTTGCGTTTTTCCCGTTCGATTTCGCGCGCGCGGAATTCGGGCATCACGTCCTTTGCGAACAGTTCGAGCGCTTCGCAAATATGCTGGTGCTGGTTGCGCCCGCCCTGCTGGATGAACACGGTCTGGTCGACGCCAGATTCCTCGAAGTGCCGCAGATGAGTTCGCAACTGGTCCGGCGTGCCGATGCCGTGATCGGCGCCGGCCGGCGGCAGGGCGTGGCGCGCCTTTTCGAAATTGGCCCAGATGTCGGTGCGTCCCGGTTTGTGCTCGCCGAAGATATAATGATGCGCCAGGCCGTAGCGGAAGAACCGCAAGCCGTCTTCGCCGCGGCGGCGCGATTCCATTTCATCCGCATGTACCGCGAATCCCGTCACCATCGCGACATTGGGATTGACCGCGTGGCCGACCGGCACGCATTCCTCCTTGAAGATGCGGTAGTAGTCATCGACCCATTGCCTTGCCTCCCGCGGATCGACGAATGCGAAAGTCAGCGCGCCGATGCCGTAGCGCGCCGCCATCTTGATGGTCTCGCGATTGGAACAGGCCACCCACAGCGGCGGATGCGGTTTTTGCACCGGCTTCGGCACCACGTTGCGGCAGGGCATCTCGAAGAATTCGCCCTTGAAGCCGGGGTAAGGGTCCATCACCATCATATCGGTGCATTGCTCGACGCCTTCCTGCCACATCCGCCGCTTCTCGACCGGGTCGAAGCCGACATTGAAACCGCCGAGTTCCATCAGCGACGCGCTCTCGCCGGTGCCGAATTCGACGCGCCCGTTGGAGACGAGATCAAGCGTCGCGATGCGCTCGGCGACCCGCGCCGGGTGATTGTATTTCGGCGGCATCAGGCAGATGCCATGGCCAAGCCGGATCCTCCTGGTGCGCTGCGAGCAGGCTGCGAGGAAGATTTCGGGGGCGGAGGAGTGCGAATATTCCTCCAGAAAATGGTGCTCGACTTCCCAGGCATAGTCGATGCCGAGCCTGTCGGCGAGTTCGACCTGGTCGAGCGCTTCCTGGAACAGCCTGTGCTCGTCGCCCTCGTTCCACGGCCGCGGAAGCTGGTGTTCGTAGAAAATTCCGAATTTCATGGGCGCTCCCCGGGGAATCTTTTAATTAGCTGATTAGCTAAATTGTCTCGCCTCGGGGAGATGGAAGCAAGCTTCTTTTAGCAACAATGGGCCAAAGGCGGTGAGACATATTCCGCCGTCATTGCCGGGCAAAAGCGCCAAGGGGTCCGCGCAAAACGCGGCCCGATGACAGGCTCCGCGCGTCCTCGCGCTAGATGACCCGGCAATCCATCATTCCCCGAGACAGGAAAAGGCTTTCGCTCGATGAATGCGCGGGTCAGGCCCGCGCATGACGAGCGAAGTGTCTGTTGCCGGGCGCAATTATCCTGCGGCGGTGACTGCGCGCTGCGCCATCACCTTGATCAGATTGGCGCGATAGTCCGACGAACCATGAATATCGCTCATTAAACCGGCGGCGGGGATCTGGACGCTATCGAACGCGCCTGCCGACCAATTGGCCTTCAGCGCCGCCTCGATCGCCGGTACCCGCATCACGCCGTTCTGTGAGGCGCCGGTGGCCGCGACACGGACGTCGCCCGCCTTTGTCTTGGCCACGAACACGCCGGTCAGCGCGAAGCGCGATGCCGGATGGAGAAATTTGGAATACCCCGCCTTGGCCGGAACAGGGAAGGAGACGGCCGTGATGATCTCGCCATCTTCCAGCGCTGTCGAAAATAGCCCCTTGAAAAAGTCGTCGGCCTTGATGCTGCGCTTGTTGGTCTTCACGGTGGCATCAAGTGCCAGCACAGCCGCGGGATAATCCGCCGCCGGATCGTTGTTGGCGATCGAGCCGCCGATGGTGCCGCGATGGCGCACCGCCGGATCGCCGATCAGCGAGGCGAGATAGGCCAGCGCAGGGATCGCCTGCTGCGCCGGTCCGCTCTGGGATACGTCGTAATGCGTCGTCGCCGCCTTGATCGTCAGCGTGTCGGCGGTGGCCTCGACGCCGATCAGCGCCGTAATCCGCCCGAGATCGATCACATCGGACGGCGAGGCCAGCCGCTGCTTCATGACCGGGATCAAAGTGTGACCGCCGGCGAGATATTTCGATTCCGAGCCCTTGGCAAAAAGCGCGGCGGCTTCGTCGACAGAGGAGGGACGATGGTAGACTGTCTCGTACATGGCGATGCCTCTCTATGAATCCGTATCTTTGCTCAGTCCCTGATGGTGAGGAGGTCCGTAGGACCGTCTCGAACCATGCGTATCATTTGCTCCATCCTTCGAGACGCCATGCTTTGCATGGCTTCTCGGGATGGGGCCGAGCGACACTCACCTCTCAGCCGTGAATGGCGTGCCACACCCGGTCGGGCGTCGCCGGCATTTCCAGTCTGTTATTGCCGATCGCATCCGTGATGGCGTTGATGACGGCGGCAGAGGCGCCGATCGCGCCCGCCTCGCCGCAACCCTTGACGCCGAGCGGATTACCCGGGCACAGCGTCGTGGTGTGGTTCAATTTAAACGACGGCAAGTCATCGGCGCGCGGCATGGTGTAGTCCATGAACGACGCGGTCACGAGCTGGCCTGAGCTGTCATAAACCGCGCCTTCGAGCAGCGCCTGGCCAATGCCCTGGGCGAGCCCGCCATGGACCTGGCCTTCGACGATCATCGGGTTGATCAGCCGGCCGAAATCGTCGGCCGCGACGAAATTGACAAAGCTGGTCTTGCCGGTGCCGGCATCGACCTCGAGCTCGCAGATGTAAGCCCCGGCCGGGAAGGTGAAGTTGGTCGGGTCGTAGAACGCAGTTTCCTTCAAACCCGGCTCCATGCCGTCGGGCAGATTGTGCGCGGTGTAGGCGGCAAGCGCCACCATCGGCAACGCGATCGACTTGTCGGTGCCGGTAACCTTGAACTCGCCGTTCTCGATGACGATGTCGCTCTCCGACGTTTCGAGCAAATGGGCGGCGATCTTCTTGGCCTTGGCCTCGACCTTCTCCATCGCCTTGATGATGGCCGTGCCGCCGACCGCAATCGAGCGAGAGCCATAGGTTCCCATGCCGAACTGCACCTTGTCGGTGTCGCCATGGACAATCTGCACCTGGCTGACAGGCACGCCGATACGCTCCGCGATCAACTGCGCGAAGGTGGTCTCATGGCCCTGGCCGTGGCTGTGCGATCCGGTCAGGACTTCGATGGTGCCGACCGGATTGACGCGGATCTCGGCGGATTCCCACAGGCCGACGCCGGCCCCCAGGCTGCCGACCGCTTTCGAGGGCGCGATGCCGCAGGCCTCGATGTAGCAGGAGAAGCCGATGCCGCGGAGCTTGCCTTCGCCCTTCGCTTTCGCCTTGCGCGCGGGGAAGCCGGCGTAATCAATCGCCTTCAACGCTGCATCGAGCGATGCGCCGAAATCGCCGATATCATAGGCCATGATCACCGGCGTCTGGTGCGGGAATTGCGTGATAAAGTTCTTGCGGCGCAATTCGGCCGGATCGACCTTCAGCTGCCGCGCCGCGGTTTCCATCAGGCGCTCGACCACGAAGCTCGCTTCCGGGCGGCCCGCCCCCCGATACGCATCGACCGGGGTGGTATTGGTGTAGACGCTGGTCACCTCTGCATAGATGTTCGGGATGTTGTACTGGCCCGACAGCAGCGTCGCATAGAGATAGGTCGGCACCGAAGAGGAGAACAGCGACATGTAAGCGCCGAGATTGGCGTGGGTCTTGACGCGCAGGCCAAGAATTTTGTTGTCCTTGTCGAACGCAATCTCCGCTCTGGTCAGATGATCGCGACCATGGGCGTCGGTGAGGAAGGCCTCGGAGCGGTCGCCGGTCCATTTCACTGGGCGCCGCACCTTCTTGGAGGCCCACAGCGCCACCATCTCTTCGGGATATATGAAGATCTTGGAGCCGAAGCCGCCGCCGACATCGGGCGCGATCACCCGCAGCTTGTGCTCCTGCGCGATATTGTAGAACGCCGACAGCACCAGACGCGCGACATGCGGATTTTGCGAGGTGGTGTAGAGCGTGAAATGCTCTTCCGCCTCGTTGTATTCCGCGATTGCGGCGCGCGGCTCCATCGCATTCGGCACCAGCCGGTTGTTGACGATGTCCATCGCCACGACATTGGCCGCCTTCTTGAACGCCTCGCTGGTTGCGGCTTCATCGCCAATGTGCCAGTCGTAGATCACATTGCCCGGGGCCTCGGGGTGAAGCTGTGGCGCGCCCGGCTTGATCGCCGCGCGAATATCGGCCGCGGCCGGTAGCTCCTCGTAATCGACTACGACGGCTTCCGCCGCATCCCTGGCCTGGTTCTTGGTCTCGGCGATCACGACCGCAACCGCCTGCCCGACGAAGCGCACCGTCTCCGGCGCCATCGCCGGCCACGCGCCCATCTTCATCCCGGTGCCGTCCTTCGAGGTGATGGCCCAGCCGCAAATCAGATTGCCGACCTTGTCGTCGACGATCTGCTTTCCCGTCAGCACGCCGACCACGCCCGGCATTTTCATCGCCGCCGACGAATCGATGCTCCTTACCCTGGCATGCGCGTGCGGGCTGCGGACGAAGTGGGCATGGGTCAATCCCACAAGCTTGATGTCGTCGACATAGCGGCCTTTGCCGGTGATGAAACGTCGGTCTTCCTTGCGCACCACGCTTGCGCCAATGCCTTCAACGCCCATGTCCTGTCCTCCCTGTCGGAGTTTTTGTGTCCGCCATTTCCTTCGAAATTCGGCGGTCTCGTATTCGGAAATCGTTGGTTTGCAGGCGCTATTCCGCGGCTTGCGAAACCTTCATGCGGGAGGCCGCATCGAGCACCGATTTGACGATGTTGTGGTAGCCGGTGCAGCGGCAGATGTTGCCTTCCAGCTCGTGGCGGACGGTGGCCTCGTCGAGCTTGCCGCTGTACCGGTTGACGATATCGATCGCCGACATGATCATGCCCGGCGTGCAATAGCCGCATTGCAGACCGTGATTGTCGCGGAATGCCGCCTGCATCGGATGCAGCTCGTCGCCCTTCGAGATCCCCTCGATGGTGACCACGTTACTGCCCGCGGCCTGCCCCGCCAGCACCGTGCATGATTTGACCGCCCTGCCGTCGATGTGGACGACACAGGCGCCGCACTGGCTGGTGTCGCAGCCGACATGGGTGCCGGTCAGGTTGAGATGTTCGCGCAGGAGATGGACGAGTAGGGTCCGGTCCTCGACGTCGGCCGAGACCGCCTTGCCGTTCACCGTCAATTTGATGGTAGACACGCGTGATACCTCCCGATGCTTTCCAATGCTTTTTTAATTATTCCAATTAGAGACCGGGGGGCCGGGACTTTGCAACTAAGATTTTCGTCGCGGATGTCATTGTGACGCCATGGTGATGCCTTGCTTCGGAAGCCTGTCTTGACCGCCCTGGAGGAGGGTGAGGAAGGGTCTCGTTCGAAAGTGTGGCCTTGCGCCAGACTCGAGATGGTCCCGGGCAAGAGGCCTGAGAGACTTGGGAAGCTCGTGGTCGATGACCGAACCGAAGCTGCAACTCGTCTCCAATTGGCAGGCGACGTTGGCGGTGCTCAAGTTTGGTGCGGGCTAGCAGCCCGACCGATGGCGCCGCCCCCATCCGCCATTTCCGGGTTGCCTGGTCGGTTTGCCCTCGCGTCGCTTTGCCTCTCGCGATGACGACAACGAACCGTTTCGTCCGCTCGCAACCCTCGGGAGTATTCGGGCTCAAATTTACCGCCTTTTATCTATTCCCCCGTAGTTTTACGGGGTGGAGTGGGGAGCGCTGGTTCCAGATTCCCGTGATTTTTCAACTAAATACGGGGGGTCGCGTGGGATTGTTCAAGCGTGTCAGGCCGCGGTCGATGCTGCCACGGCTCCCGACCTTGCGCTTTGGCTCAAAAATCGTGCTTAGCTTTGCCGTCGTGCTGGCGATCTCCGCGGCCAGCATGGGCATCGCCTATCTCGGATTCGAGCGCGTTTCCCTCGGCGTGGCGTCCTATCGCAACAGCGTGTCGGAGGCGGATCTCGCACGCAACATCGATCGCGAGCTGATCTCTTACCGGGCTCTGGCGCGCTATTACGTGGTCACGGGCAAGGAAGACGACGGCAAGGCGGCGCTGGCGGCCGAGGCCAGCCTCAAGGACGCCATCGACAAATCGATGAGGAGCACCACCAACCCGGCGCGGCTGGATCAGATCACCCGCCTCGCCAGGGAATTCCGTACCTTCACCAAGATTTTTGCCGACATTCTCAAGGTCAAGAACGAGAGCGCGCTGCTGGCGCAAAATCAGCTGCAGCGCGGCGGCAACGCGCTGCGTTACATGCTCGACGATCTCGCCAGCACCGCCGCCGACGCTGGCCTTCCCGCGGTTGAACTCGGTGCCAAACAGGTCACCGCGCAATATCAGGCCGCGGTGGCGCTCGCCAACACATTCGTCATCAACGCCGACCAGGCGGTGGCCACCAGCGCGCTGGCGCGGCTCAAATTCGTCGAGCACTCGCTGAAGGCGATAGCGTCGACCGAAGAAAAGATCGTGCAGGACCTCAAGGAGATTGCTGCGCAGCTCGAACAATACCGGAAGGCGCTCGGCAAACTTGTCGACGACGCGAAATCGATCGATGAGTTGACCGCCGAAATGAACGATTCGGCGGCAGCGATCATCAAGGCCGCGACCGCGATGAAAGCCGACCTGTTCTCAGACCAGCAACGATTTGAATCGGAGTCCGATGCGACGATCGTCGATATCCAACGCCTGATCGTGATGCTCGCGGCCGGCGGATTCCTGCTCGGCGGGGTGTGGGCCTTCCTGCTGGGCAAGGGAATCTCACGCCCGATGACGGCGATGTGCAATGCCATGCGCGAGCTCGCCGGCGGCAATTTCGATGTCGTGCTGCCGGGCCTCGGCCGCAACGATGAACTCGGCGAGATGGCAGGCGCGGTGGGGGAATTCAAGGTGCAGGCTGCCGCCAAAGCCGAACGCGACGCCGCGGCACAGGATGCGCAGAACAAGGCCACCAGCGCCGCGCGCCGTACCGAACTCATTCGCTTTGCCGACGATTTCGAATCGGCGGTGGGCGCGATCGTCTCGAACGTTTCGGCTTCCGCCGTTCAGCTTGAGGCGGCTGCCGGCACGTTGACGCGGACCGCGGAGACTACGCAAAGCCTCTCCAGTCAGGTCGCCGGCGCTTCGGAGCAGGCGTCAGGCAATATGCAGGCGGTCGCTTCCGCAACCGAGGAGCTCTCCACCTCGGTCAATGAAATCGGAAGACGGGTGCGCGAATCCAGCCAGATCGCGGAGGCGGCGGTGCTTCAGGCGCGGCAAACCGATCAGCGCATCGGCAAATTGTCGCGCGCGGCGCAGCAGATCGGCGACGTGGTCAAGTTGATCACGGCAATCGCCGAGCAGACCAATCTTCTGGCGCTGAACGCAACGATCGAAGCCGCCCGCGCCGGAGACGCCGGCCGAGGTTTTGCCGTTGTCGCCTCCGAGGTCAAATCGCTGGCCGGCCAGACGGCGAAGGCGACCGACGAGATCTCCTCTCACATCCTGGGCATGCAGGGCGCGACCCAGGAATCGGTCACCGCCATCAAGGAGATCGGCGGCACCATCGCCCAGATCTCGACCATCGCCTCGACGATTGCGAGCGCGGTCGAGCAGCAAAGCACGGCGACGCAGGAGATCGCCAGCAGCGTTCAGAGCGTCGCCCGGGGGACCCAGGAAGCTGCCGCGAGCATCATGCAGGTGAATCGCGGCGCCACCGAAACCGGCTCCGCCTCCGAAGAGGTGCTGAATTCGGCAAAATCGCTTTCGACCGAAAGCACTCGCTTGCGCGAGGAACTCGATCGCTTCATGGCGAATATCCGCGCGGCCTAAAGTTTGCGATCCTGGAAGGTGTCATCATCCGTGAAGGCGGATGATCCAGTACTGCGTGGCGTATCGAGTCTAACGCAAGCCTGCGATTATTGGATACCCGCTTTCCGCGGGTATGACGATCGCGGCGATTGAATAACAGCACCTACTGGTCACGATGAAACTGCCGCTTCAGCTCGACCTTCGCGCGCTCTAATCGGCTGCGATCTGTTTTCGGCAAGGCCTTGCCGGCACGGTTGATATAGAAGGTCAGCATCGAGAGCGCCGAGCGATAGGCGCCTGTCTTGCGGCGTGAGCTTCGTTCCGCCGAGCGCTTGAGCGATGCCGCGATTTTGTTCGGGTCGGTCAGCTTGAAGACGCGGCGTTTCAGATCGAGCGCATCGCTATCGCGCGTGATGCGCTGTGACCAGCGCCGTGGAGAAGTTTTTGTCGTGCCTGGCTTGCTCCGCGCTTTGCGCGCGGTCTTGCGCGGACGTGCCGCTTTCCGTCGTTCGGCCATCGCCAACTCCATGCTGTTGCTGCCGAAAAACGATGATCGAGCCGATCGGTTCCGATGCTGCCATGCGGGAACTCTCACCGGGTAGCGGTGTTGTATTGAGTGGCAAGCAGAAGCATTGCCGCAATTGGGTGCGAAAGTCTTGGAATAAAGCCTTGGGACAGAGCGTTCCGGGGTCGTTTTCTCATTGGCTGATCCGATGGATGTGCAGCAGTTACGGCGCGGTTCGACATCGAATGATGGCACTCTCGTTTTGGCGCCCGCGCGACAACACCAAGATCGTGTCATCGAAACCGATATTCCCCCTCGTCTCGACAGTCTGCGCTGGAGCGGCTTCCATACCCGCGTTGTGCTCGCGCTCGGCATCACCTGGATACTGGATGGGCTGGAAGTCACGCTGGCCGGCGCATTGTCCGGGGCATTGAAGGAAAGCCCGACACTGCATTTCAGCAATTTCGACGTCGGGTTTTCGAACAGCGCCTATCTCGCCGGCGCGGTGCTCGGCGCGCTCGGCTTTGGCTGGCTGACGGACCGGATCGGGCGCAAGAAACTGTTCTTCATTACGCTCGCGCTTTATCTGACGGCGACAGCGGCAACGGCATTGTCGTGGAATGTCGCGAGCTATGCGCTGTTTCGGTTTCTCACCGGCGCCGGCATCGGCGGTGAATACACCGCGATCAATTCGACGATTCAGGAACTGGTGCCGGCGCGCTATCGCGGATGGACCGACCTTGTGATCAACGGCAGCTTCTGGATCGGGGCTGCGATGGGCGCGACCAGCGCGATCGTCCTGCTCGATCCCGCGGTGCTCGGACCCGATCTGGGCTGGCGGCTGGCCTATTTCACCGGCGCCGGCCTAGGCCTTGTGGTGTTCGTGATGCGGATGTGGATCCCCGAAAGCCCGCGCTGGCTGATGATCCACGGCCGTCCCGATCAGGCGCATGCGATCGTCGACGATATCGAACGATCGGTCGTCGGATACGTGCAGCGAAATGGGCAAGAGGGGTCGCAACGCGCCTGGCCGAAGATCAAACTGCGGATGCGCGACCATACCCCGCTGCGCGAGGTGGCGCGGACGCTGTTCTCGGCCTATCGCCAGCGCTCACTGGTCGGATTGACGCTGATGATCGCTCAGGCGTTTTTCTACAACGCGATCTTCTTCACCTTTGCGCTGGTCCTGACCGATTTCTTCGGCATCGCCCCGAGCCTGGTCGGTTGGTACATTCTCCCGTTCGCGGCCGGCAATTTCCTCGGGCCATTATTGCTCGGCCGTCTATTCGATACGCTTGGACGACGGGCGATGATTGCGATGACCTACGGGGTTTCCGGCGTTCTGCTCGCGCTTTCCGGCTATCTGTTTTCGATCGGCGTATTGAGCGCGCAGACCCAGACCATCGCCTGGATGGTGATTTTCTTTTTTGCTTCCCCCGCCGCCAGCGCGGCCTATCTCACTGTCAGCGAGACTTTTCCGCTGGAGGTCCGGGCGCTGGCGATCGCGCTGTTCTATGCGGTGGGAACGGGGATTGGCGGCGTCATCGGCCCCGCTCTGTT
>WNFW01001867.1_pt1 | contig 14300 bp, 15 predicted proteins | sample 5400131 | NCBI WGS metagenome assembly WNFW01 (sample SAMN13153362, study PRJNA577476) | soil metagenome | isolation source: 20 cm soil or saprolite under grassland replicate 1 | place: USA:California | collected 2016-06-15 | reverse complement strand
AACAGCTTGTCCAATTCCTCTTTCGGCGGCAGGAAGAGATGATCGGTGATCGCGTCTATTTCCGGGCTACTCAATGCTGGCAACTCCGGCTCTCCCGACTCTGCTGCTGACAATTGCTTAATCTCGTGATTATGCTCGGCCAGGGCTCGGGCGATTTGACCGCCCTCACAACGTAGAAGTCGGCGCAGACGCCAGGACCAGACCGCGATTTTCTCCACCCAAAGTTCCTCGAGAAAATCAAGCGGCTGGTAGTGCACACGGAGCGCAGCATACAAGTCCTGGTATTCGGTCGGATCCTCTTTCCCGTCGGGGTGCGGGATCAGCAGGCACTTAGAGAAAAATCCGTGCTTTAGCGCATTCTTCGCGACCGTTCTCTTTCCCACTTGTGTTCGGGGCCCGGTGGACTTCGCGGCATTTCGGCGATTGGCTTCGATTTTTCTAGACGAGGCTGGCGGTTTTTTGCCTATTCCTACGGTTGTTGCTAGTCTTTGGGTTTTTTGGTTTGCCATTTGTTTCTTGTGATTTCCAGAGGGCTTGCCCGGAATGATGGACGCTTGCGATCCTTGTGGTTGTTTGATTAGCCTTTGATCATCGTTCACGACTCACTCCCTCTCCGAATTTTGGGTTATGTACTCCGAGCGCGTTCGCTACGTTAGTGTTTCGCGACACTCGATCAGGTCCTGGTTTTCGCCCGGCTCGGCCGACTTGTCGCCACAACTGCAGGTCGTACCATGCCTCAACTCGACCAGCGGCATTGGTTGCTCGGGAGTCGTTTGCAGCAAATGGGATTTCTGTTGCAGCAACGCTTTCCTCAGGCGGTTAAGGGCGGAGAGAAAGCCTCCCGGGAAAGTCCCTCGAGAGAGGCAGCGTGCGAAGACGCGCTCTTCGGTTCGGCACACTAGTTCCAATGCCCAATCAATTTCCGCCTGCCACGCCGGATCCGCCTCTAGAGCCTCAGGCAAGTTGGCGGATTGCGACTCAGGGACCTCAGGCGGTTCATTTTTAACGCAAGTCGGGCAAACGAAACTGACGGTTAGGATGATTGCTTCAGGCTGCCTGCTATCCGATTCGATGATCTGTTGGCAGAGTTGAAGTAAAGAGTTGATTCGAATCGCCTCTAATCCCAGCAATCTGCCGGCATCGCGGTATTGTTGATCCCTAAAATGCGGCCATATTTGCCGCAAATGCATCAGAACCGTTCGATTCAATCGGCGCAGCCTTCGGTGCGTTCCTCTCAGCTTTTGCAACTGCTGCTCGCTGAAGCGAAACTTCTCCGGATTCATGTGCCGCAAGCGAGGCATGTTTTAAGATTTCAATCCCGGGAACGAACTGGTTTATATAAATCTATGGTTGGTTTTGCTGCAACTCTAGATCACGTTCGTCCAGGGGTCTCTCAGATCGAGAACGCCTCAGGTACTCGTACGGTGGTGTGCGTGGGCGTGGCAATCAAAGCATAAAGCAATCAGTTTCTGCTCAGTGCCTTCTCTTGATTGGCTGCGGAATCTTTTGTGGTGGACTTCAAGCGGAGTAGAATCTGCTCCCGGAGCGCCTCGTAAGCTTTCTCTGCCAGCTGTAAATGTCCCTGTTTCGGTCGAATCTGACTCACGACGCCTGCTTGGGTTTTGTGCACCCGGTTGCACAAATCGCCGCCCGAGGCGTCCTGAACAGATGCACCTTACCCCCGAAGACTTTGTGATCCGAGATGGCCCACTCCCCCGTATGCGATTCCTTAAGATTTGTCGCCCAAAGATTACTCGCTTTTTATTCGCTCAATGTCAAGCTCTTTCCTTTGTCCCGCTGTCGGCGAAGTGGATTTGCCCAGTACCAACGCAGGTGTCGAATAAGTAGCCGATAAGATGCTGCGCCTAAGACCGTTGTGCACGAGCGCGTGCTAGCTCTGGCACCCATAAAAAGAAGTTCAGAACCTTCTGGACCGGTCGTGCATGACTGTGATTGTTCTTTCTCTTTCTTTTGTTTCGCTGGCAAAGCACCGCTCTCTGAGGAGGCTGGGACGCAATAGCCGGAACGCCGAGAGAGTTCTTCGCAGATAAACAAGCTGTACGTCGGTCCGACCTAAAAGAGATGTAAGATGCGACCATGCGGAAAGGCAAGGTCCCACGGCGCCGCAGACTACGGACATCAGTCCGAAAAAGAGTGACATCCTATTACACCGACGAAGAACAACGGGAAATTGCAGCAGCAGCAACAACTGAGGGTGTCAGTCTCAGCTCATTCATCGCGTCTATCGCGCTGAAGGAAGCCCGCAGGGTCAATTCTCGGAAACGTCCAAAGTAACCAAATTTTGTGTTGACTATAGCGCTATAGTGACGCTATTATTTATAGCGCTATTGTAGCGCTATTATCTTGAAAACGAGAAACTGGAGGGGTCATGAAAAGGAGCTCAGCCTGGATGGCCAACATCACATTAGCTCGGGCATTGTGGGGTAATTTCAATCAATCTGCGTTGAGTGGACTGAGGGAATTACTGCGGGACCACCACTTTTCAATTGCAGGTGGAGACCTCATTTTCCTTGACGGCCGTTGGTATGTTACTCACACAGGACTTCTAAGATTGTCCCGTCGAAAACGCTGCTCTGGGATCAATGTCCGACCAGTTCGTGCTTTTTGTGACCCGCAATCGTCGCGCTGGGCGTTCGCAGCGACCGTCTATAGGTCCGGTACCTGTAAGGGATTCGTAGGCCACGGCGATGCCGATCCGTCCAATGTCTCTCCCCTGGTCCACGGCGCCGAGATGCGCGTGGCAGAGACGCGAGCGGTCAACCGGGCCCTGCGCAAGGCCTACGGCATCGGCATCTGCTCGGTCGAGGAGATTGGTTCCTTTGCCGAACGGGCACATTCTTACCTCGAGCCGAACAAGCTCCCGCCGCAACCTGCCAACGGGAACTACGGCGGCCCCAAAGTCCGCGACCGCCTTTGCCAAATCATTCGCCAGCATCAGCTCGATCCCAACCTGGTGAAGTCTTATGCCACGGATTTTTGCGGAGTCAAAACTCTGCGTGAAGCGAAGCGTGAACGGGTCGAAGCTTTTGTAGTTCATCTGGCTGACTGGGCCGAGAAAGACCGCAACGCCCTGCTCTGCCAGCTCAACAGTTATTTGTCACCGAAAGAAGGTGCAGCATGAGGCGCTATTTCGAGAGTCTCCGTCCTGCGGATCGGTCGGCCATTGACTCCGTACCGGATGGATTATTCCTCGTCCGGGTTGATCGAGTGCAGTATCGCTGGCACCTGCAAAAACCGTATTACCAGATCCGTTTCGCTGTTCTCGAGCCCAAGCACCTCGCTGGGTGCTTGATCACAGGCCGCCTTTACTGCACAGCCAGAGCGATGTGGAGACTCACCTGGTTTCTGCGCGACTTCGGCTATGACACCGAGCTGCTGGGAAAAGACGAAATCGATGATCAGGCGCTGGTCGGCCTCCAGGGTGTGCTGAAAGTGAGTCATGCCATCGTGCATGGTATCTCCCTCCTCAACCTGGACGGATTCGCGCCGCTTAGCCGCTGGAAGGAACTCTCGCCCACAGCCGCGGACGATCCTCCTGGATCTGAGGTGGCCTGATGATCTACAGCTATACCCAGATCAGCCAATACTTGACCTGCCCGCGCCGCTACCGCCATCGCTATCTCGATGGCTGGCAGGAGAAAGACACGCGGGCAGCCATGCTCTTCGGCCGTGCCTTCGAACGCGCTCTGGGTGCCTTCTTTCTCCGCCAAGACGCGGCGGCTGCGCTGTTTCAGGAATGGAAGCTCTGTCAGGATCAGAAGCTTGAGTACTCGCATGGGGATACCTGGGACCGCATGCTCGAGCAAGGGATTCAACTGCTCGACCGCTTCTGCCAGGAAGATCGCGTCCGCATTCGTCAACCCCGCCGCAACCTGCAGATCAAGTTTGTGCGGCCGCTCTCCAGCCAGAACGAATTCGTGGCCTATATCGATGCCCTCGGGCGATTGGACGACCGCGACTGTTTGCTCGAATGGAAGACGACTTCGGCCCGCTACCCGGAAAAACCAGACGGACTGTTGGCCTTAGATCCGCAGCTGGTTTGCTACTCCTGGATCAGCGGCATCTCCGAAGTCACTCAGGTGGTTTTCGTGCGCAAGCGCCTAGTCGAGATTCAGTACCTGCGCACCACCATTAACGATGAGCAGCGCCGCGAGTTCGGCCAGTTGGTCGAAGCCACCATCCGGCAGATTGAGTCGGCTCAATTCCTGCCCCACAGCGGCATCCGCTTCCCGCAGAACCCCTGCAGCAGCTGTCCTTATATCGGGCTCTGTCTCGGACGCCAGGAATTGGTCGAGGCCGCCCTCATCCGGCGCCCAGGAGCAGAACAGCTTGATTGGCTTGACGAGCTTCATTACTAGGAATCCCCCTATGCTGCCCAAGCTCAATCGCCGGCGCGCCCAGTTCGTGCTCACCAAAATCGATGAGATCTTGGCCTGGGAGCAGCGCAAGGAAACGGAGAAAGATACCAGGTTTGTGGAACTGGGACGATATCTGTGCGAAGTGCGGGCCGGGCAATACTGGCGGCTGGAGAACCTGAAATCTTTTGACGAGTTCCTCGAGCGGCGCTTCCCGGAATCCAGAAGAAAGGCATATTACCTGATGTCGATTCACGAGCACCTACCGCCGCAAGTGAAACGGGAACTGAAGCAGGTGGGCTGGACGAAAGGGCTGGAATTAGCAAAGCTGGCAAGAAGGAGGGATGGGCAGGAGTTCGATTGTGCAACCTGGTTGCACAAAGCTCGCGCGCTTCCGAAAGACGAGTTCCGGCGTGAGGTGGAACGGGAGCTGACCGGAAAGGAAACCGAGCCATGGGAGATCATTTATTTCAAACTCTACAAAAGCCAGATTCCGGTCATCGAGCAGGCTCTAGATACGGCGGCCCTGATGCTCGGCACGGATAAGTCGCGGGGATACTGCCTAGAGATGATCTGCGCGGATTTCCTGGCGGGGGCAAACCTGGACAACGGCAATCCCGACATATTGTTGAACTCCATATCACAGTTCTTCAAATTTCTGCCCGGTGACCAGAAGCGTGCTTTTCTGCAGCGCGTAGACGAAAAGATAGCATCGTGAATCGGATTTGGTTAAAAGCGCCGCGCTTGCGACTCAACGCGGAAAAGTATGACCAACTGCGGCAGCGCGTGTTGTGGCGTGACGGATGGAGATGCCAGTTCTGCGGCAGGATGTCGAACCTTGAAGTCCACCACCAAGAATTTCGCAGCCTGTCGGGGGAAGACATCGAGCAGAACCTGATTACTCTTTGCAGCGCCTGCCACAGCCGTGTGCACGAAGCCCGGATTTCCATGGACTTCTGATTAATGTACGAATGCCGCAAGCTACTGTTCCAGCACCGGCGATTGCATTTCACGGCAACCACCAACCCTCACCAGGACTGATGTGATTGGAACTCAATACTGACGTAACCGAAGGCAAGCGAGCAGAAGAGAGTCTCCGCAGCCTGTTGGGTCGATTGCTAACGCTGCAGGATGAGGAGAGGCGGCGGATTGCCCACGAGTTACACGACAGCGCCGGACAGACGCTGGTAGCCCTGGCTGAATATCGCGTCCGTGCAGGCGGAAACTAAACCTCGGAGTGGAAGGGCAGTGCATGCTTGTCGCGAGAGTCTAGATATACAAGGTCAGAAGCTCACGAAGGTGTCTTGTATACCGTCCTCCTCGGTCCAGAGGAACGCATGGGCGGCGGTGTCGCCGGGCAGGTCTGACTGACCAATCACCTGACCTCGGTTATTTATTGCGAAAGCAAAGTTGTTCGTTACACCTCCCAAGTTGCCGAGGTCAATCGGCGTGCCGCGCTGCCAGAGCACAGCGTGAAGATTGCCAGTAACGCAACCAGCTATGCCGACTATGCCGACTGCCTGGCCGTTGTCGTTAATCGCATTGACAACACCGACAGAGCCGCCAAGCGGAGGGAGCACTTGCTGAATCTGGCCGTTTCGCCAAATCACGGCCTCAACCTGCAGAAAAAAAGGGGAGCATAGATCTAAGTTGGGGGTCTCCGCTTGCCCACCTACCTCTCCTCGGCTGTTGATACCGTTTGCTTCGGCGTTGTTACCGCCAAGCGTGGGCAGCGGCGTCATCACACCTTTTTGCCAAAGAAACGGGAGACATATGAGGTTGGTTCCCAGACCACAAAAAGTCCTCTCCATTAGGATCTGGATTTGATGTGTCCGAAAAGCCTGCCACCTCGCTCCTGTCGTTTGGCGGCGATGCTTCCGGCGCACGGCTATCTGGCCCTCCGAGTGTGCCGAGGTCGGTCATTTGCCCCCTTTGCCAAAGAAACGCGTGTGTCACCATGTCTCCCGGTAGGGTCGAAAAGCCAGAAACCGCGCCTTGATTGTTAACGCCACCAACATCGCTGAACGTGCCGCCCAGCGTGCCCAGGTCGGTGATGGTGTAGCGAGGCGGCTCCTTCTTCTGTTCTTGCGCAGCCAGTGGAACCGGCAGAGCCAGCGCGGTGAATAAAGTAATCGCGAAAATGCACATCAATGTTCTGGATTGCATGTCGCACCTCGTGAAGAGTTGGGAGCCGAGGGGCCGGTTCAGTTGAACTACTGAGAAGGAAGAAGGTAAGGCGGGTGCGGCTGAGCGGCACAAGACTATGCCTAAAGCGGTTGGTGTCAAGTCAAATCATTGCGGAAGGACGCGGAATGCCGTTTCAGACGGCGCTTTCGTGGCCACGCATCACGGCCCTTCGCGGCTAGTCTGGGTTCTTGCTATTCTCATATACATCGTGTCACCGCATTTCCAGCCAATGCCGCTCCTGAAGCGGGTCGTTCCATTCGATGATCCCGATTGGGTTTTCGAGTTGAAATATGACGGCTTCAGGGCGCTTGCCGTAATCGAGCATGGCCGTGCTCAGTTGCTCTCACGCAATGGGCATCCGTTCGCATCGTTTTCTGCTCTGGCAGAATCAATTTCTGATTCGCTGCCGAATGTGAGAGCGGTCATTGATGGCGAAATTTGCTCCCTCGATAGACGTGGTAGACCACAGTTCAAAAATTTGATGTTTCACCGTGAGAATCCGCCGTGCTTCTTTGCATTCGATTTGTTGACCTGTGACGGGAACGATTTGCGAACGGAGCGATTGCTGGACCGCAAACAGGAGCTTCGTCGGTTGCTTGCGAGGGTCTCTCCCCCGTTTCCGTTGCGATATGCAGAGCATGTGGAGCGTTCCGGCAGAGCTTTATTTCAGCGAGTCTGCGAATTGAACTTGGAGGGCATCGTTGCCAAGCAGAAGTTCGGGCCTTACGTCACTGAACGTGAGCAAAGCACTGGGTTCAAGATTCTGAACCGGGAATATTCTCAGAAAGACGGCAGAGAAGAACCGTTTGAGCGTGACCTTCACAGCGAACCTGGCCCCGTTTGGCGGTGCCGAGTCTTGTGTTCAGTTCTCTTGGACACACGTTGGTCGGTACGTATTTCCCGGTCCATTAATGTTAGCTTCCCAGAACATTTCTCACACTGAACCGTAGCTCTGACAACCGGCTTCATGCAACTAACATCCTAAAGCCCCGCGCCGGATGTTGGCAGCATGGTTTGCATAGCACGTTTTTGTTCCGTACTGCTTTTGTCGGCGATGGGCCTCTGCCAGCTCCCATCGACCTGTGATTCGATTCAGAGCACAATAAAAGACTGTATCTCCCTGATTGGGATCGACCCGGCACAAAATGAGCAGCTCGTCGGAACTGTCCCGTCTGCCACAAGTCTTTTCCATCGCGCTTCCGCCAACAGGGAATCGAAGCCCATGAACTTCACGGCAGACGCTTCTAAAACGAAGCCCAGCGCTATCGGCAACGACTTTAGTGTCAGCGCAAACATGCTCGTTCTTACCCGGTCGCGAAAACCGGGTTTTCGTTGGAAACGAGCCTTGTTTGAATCATTCACTTTTCTTTCCATCGAACAAGCTTACGTTGTGAAGGATGACTTTCGTTGGGTGGTCATCGAAAATGGCGTGCCTTTCAATCACTATTGGAGCGATTACAAACAGTCGCTCTCCACCTGGGTTCATTCCGGGTGGGATGATGGTGACCAGGTTCTTTACAGTTACGTTGGACATCCCATTCAGGGGGCAATGGCTGGGTACATCCAGATACAAAATGATCCGCAGGGGGAGAAACTGGAATTTTCGAATACAAAAGCTTATTGGTGGAGCCGATTCAAGGCCCTGTTGTGGAACGCGGCTTACAGCACGCAATGGAATATTGGCCCGCTAAGCGAGTTGACCGTGGAAAAGTACGGCACGACCGCGCGACAACCATGGAATCAAAATGGGACCTGGCCCTGCACTAAGAAGCCTTGCGTGACTGGCGTGGGGCAGGTTGATCTTGTGATTACGCCTGTGGGCGGCTTCGCCTGGATACTGACTGAAGATCTGCTGGACAAACATGTCGCCCACCACCTGGAGGGCGCCACGCGGAATCGGTTCTTAATTGACGTCGTACGTTGTGCCCTGAATCCCATTCGCGGAGGGGCCAACATGCTGCACGGAAGGCGGCCATGGTATCGCGCAACCCGCGATTCTGGGCAAATGTATTCTTCTGTTGAGCACTAGATTTCCAGATTTCGCACCGGATCATTGAAGTCGAGCTTTCGCGCAGGAAGTCATGATCCCAATCGCTTTAACCCGCAGCGTGAGAGCCCTCCGACTGGCCCTGCTCCTGTTGCTTCCTTACGCAGTTCCAGCGCAAGAGCATCCACCCCGATTGCTGGAGAAGGGAAGCTGGGACATCGGCGTCTGGATTGCTGGCGCAACGGGTGAAGAGAACCGGAATTCTTTTACCGAGGCGCAAATCTGGAGCGCGGGAGTGTTCGTCGGGAAAGTCGTCACCGGCGAAGTCGGCACTAGTTGGTTGCGTGGCAATCTTGAGTACGGATTCAATCTTGTCCCGATATTCGTGACAAGCGAAACTGAACGCGTGTACGGCGGCGGTTTTGAGCCGGTTGTAGTTCGATGGATTTCCAACCACCAGTTTGGCCGCGTGGCTCCGTATATTGAATTAGCGGGTGGGACTCTTTTTACTACTTCGAACCTCCCACCAGGTGATACTTCCAGCCTTAACTTTACCGCGCGGGGCGGCGGAGGCATTCACATATTTACCAAGCGCCGGCGATCGATGGACCTCGCGTGCCGGTGGTTCCACGTCTCAAATGCCAATTTGGGAGTGCGCAATCCAGAATTCAACGGCGTACAAATAACTCTTGGATACCACTGGTTCAAATAAACACCAGCACGTTGGGTCACGAATTCGATGCTATTAGTGGATCGGTTTTAAAGTCCGATCTAGCATCTGCCGCCCTCCAAATCGTAAACTACGCCCATGCCTTGCGAAGTCGTAGAAATGAGGAATTCGGAGGATGCGGTCGGTTATTTGTGCTCAAGAACGGCCAGCACGCAATGTTCTGACTGCGGCAGTGAATTGTGTGAATCCCACGCGGAAACTTGTGGCGGGTGCGGCTCGATCTTCAGCCCATCATGTTTTCTCTTTCATCGAGGGCAGAATTCGAAGCCTGCTCACGGGGAACGTCGGGAGAGAAAAAGGGCCTAAAATCAAATTACAGTGAATCAGTGAGCGGCTTTGAAGCGTAAGGTTTGAAGTGCCTGTGAATACCTTCCAAAAATGTTCGCCACGCACCTTGCGGAAACAAACTCCACAACGACCCGAGCAGCAGTGCTGCAAGACCAATTCGCAATGGCTTTGGTCTCTATCGCACGCATCCACGATCCAGGTTCCATGTCCTCGGCCAGAAGGTTCTTATTTTTTCCGAACCTTCATTAAATCCTTGTGAAACTCTTGAGCAGTAGCTTGCGGATCAAACCCCTCATTGCCTTTGAAGTGCACCAAGCGATCTCTGAGACGCACCATTAGCGCAAAATCTTGATACGGCAGCGCACCTTTGTCGAGTTTCTTGCCCAGAATCTCGTATGCAAGGGCCAATTTGGATTCGAGAGATTCATGAGCCTTTTCAGCTTCGGCCAGGCGCTCCGCAAAAACTGGAACCACTTGAGGTTCCCCTGCATATTTTGAAAAACGGCCAGCCATTTCTGTTGCTTCGTTCAGAAGCGCTTCAACTGCGATGACAGAGAACACAAGACTGACCAAAGCGTGTAACTGGCCGCCTGCACGAACGGGAGCTTGAATGCTTGCGGCGGAATTCACCGCAACACCAAACAGCACGTTCGCTTCATAAATTCGTTGCGTCACGCCACTGGCGCTTTTTTTTCATCCATGTCTCATCTGCCACAGCACGCGAAGCTGGCGCGAGGCGCAGTTATACTGCTGAAATCTGGATTGCACCGCGCGGCCTAGATCCGAGGGGACGACAGGGGAAAACGAGCGGGTGTTGGATCGGGACCGCGGGCGCAAAATGCTTAGGAACGATCATCGCGCTCTGGAGCGCGGGGGGAGGGAACGCGGTCCGAGTGGTTTACGTGCAAGAGTTCTAACTGCGCCGGCGAAAAACCTACGAAGTTTGTCACGACCTGGGCGGCTCCGGCCGCACGAAGCCTGTGGAGAGGTTGATGGCCCGCTACGGCAATACACGTGACTCCTGCACCTTTTGCCGCTTTTATGCCAGAGACCGCATCCTCGATAGCCAACGCGCTCTGGGGTGCTACGTTAAGCCGTTTACACGCCAGCGAATAGATGGATGGATCGGGTTTACCCAAGGCAACATCGTCTCCAGTCAGAATCACCGCAAATTTATCGAGCAGTTGCAAATTCTCAAGAGTATGCCGTGTTCGGCTTTCGCTTGCGGAAGTGGCAAGGCCCATGGAAATCCCGGCACTCCGCAGGCCACTCACAAATTCAACCACGCCGGGAACTACTCTTAGTTGAAGGGCGGCTTTCCTAAAAAAATCATCCTTGCGATTCCCTAGTTCCTGAATCTGCTCATCAGGAAGTTCCCCCAGAAAGTGGCGCAGAATCTCAGCACGCTTTCTGCCATCCAGCACAAAATCGAGTTCGGCATCAGATACTGTTCTGTTCAAAGACTGAAGAAAGGTTCTCCAGGCTTCTCGATGAGCAGGATGGCTGTCGATAATGACACCATCCATGTCGAAGATCACACTTTTGAACATGGTCTATTCAAGAGGTTTCAAAGCTTCGTGAAGAAGACCGCTGCTCGAGCCTTGGAAGACCTGGCCAGCTATTTTGCGCAGCCTGATAATTCTCTATGGTTCCGATATCGAGCATGTAATCAGTGATCAGATAGGCCACCATACGCCCAGCAAGCTGCGGCAAGACGTCAAAGCCCAAGTCCACTGGGAGGTGTGAAGGGATGTTGTTGAGCAGTTCGGAGGTGGCGACCATTAAACCAGTAAATGCCCAGTTAGTTCTGGGCCGGATCGGTTTTTCTTCGAATTCACGAACAACAAAGTTGTCGTCAAATCCAACGACTCCACAACGTGTGGGATCTTTCACTTGGTACAAGCCGATAGTTGCAACCGGGCGTCGTCGGCGGTGGAATTCGACCATCTTGGCTAGGTCGGTGGTAGTGAGGACATCACCATACAATACCCAGAAGCTGGATTCACCTGCAACCCATTCGCGATTCGCCAGGAGAGTGCCAGCTGATCCCAATAATGTGGGCTCTTCGGAAACCCGAATTTCAAGGTCAGCTTTCTTGTGTTCGATGGCTGCCCGGACGAGGTCGACATGATTGTGCAAGTTGATGAGGATTTCCTCGATGCCCGCGCGCCGACATACCTCCAACCAGATTTCAAGAATCGGAACGCCGCAAATCGGCACAAGGCATTTGGGAAACCTGTCGGTCAGCGGTCTAAGGCGAGTGCCGTGACCGGCGGCGAGCAAAAAAGCCTTCACAAGATGATCCTCATTGTCTTGGTAATCACAAAAAGATCCAACTACCTTAAGTTTCGCGGACAGCCGATGCGGGCAAAAACGTCCAGCGCGAGCCGCCGCGCTCATCGCCGTCGATAAAGGGGTCGTTAACGATTACTTGAGCACCTTGAAAATCGAACGTAAAGGTCATCTCGTAAATGTCTTCCGCGGCCATCGCTAGTCGAACGGCCTCTCGATGATCCTGTTCGCAATAGAGTAATAGGAAACCGCCCCCACCAGCACCAGTGATCTTGCCACCCAAGGCACCATGTTCACGGGCCAGTTGATAAAGCATGTCGATGCGGGAAGTCGAAATCCTGCTCGATACCCGCTTCTTGGCCTGCCAGGCTTCGTCTAGGAGCGATCCGAAGCAGGTCAGTTTGCCCGCTTGTAGGGATCTGCGCATCCGGTCCGCTAATAAGCGCACTTCGTGGAGTGCTTCCACCGCGGAGCCGGTGTGCCCTCGTGTCGACTTCTCCTGCTCCTCAAGAATTGTCCAGGAATGGTGAGCCGAACCGGTGAAGTACAGAAGTAAATTGGACTGGAGTTCGCGCATAAGGTCGGCATCAAGGTCCAGCGGATCAACCCAGGTAGTACCATCTGGATGGAAGATAATGAAATTTAGGCCACCAAAAGCGGCAGCGTATTCATCTTGTTTGCCGACATGGTGGCCTAATACATTGCGTGCTATATGGAAGGAGCGTTCAGCTAAGTCGTGTTTTGAAAGAGGATGGTGGATATAGGTGGTGACGGCTTTCAGAATGTTCACACAGACACTAGCTGATGAGCCGAGCCCCGTTCCAGGCGGAATTTCGGAAGCCAGGAACATATCTAGCGAAATGTCGCGCCGCAAATCTTTCAGGACCGCTAAGGGGATCTCAAGGCCAGTTCTCTCAATCGTCTTCGTCGCGATGTCGCGCCAAGTCTCGAAGACACGCAGATCCGAAGAAATCACTTGGATTCGGCCATCGTCGCGCTTTCCCAATATCGTGTAAAAGTATTTATTAATAGCAGCGCTAAGTACTGCGCCGCCGAACTGTTCGTAGTAGGCCGGAAGGTCGGTACCTCCACCCGCAAAACTAATCCGCACTGGACTGCGAACGATGAGCACCTTGCAAAGTCTCCTCTGCGAATTCGGGTGTGAGCTCGTCAAATAACTTAAACCCATGGTCATTCGGGGCTGCAACACGCCGGCGGTATTGGAACAGCCGCATACCCAGAGTCCAAAAGGTCTGTAACAGGATAGAAAGGTCTGTCACCGCTGAAGGGTTCAAGATATATTGAAGGTCAAATCGCGTTTTCTCTTCAGAAGAGTCTTGATCGCGCAAACCGTGAACCTGAGCGAGTCCGGTCATCCCTGGCTTTATGTTGAGACGTTGTTGCAGCCATTCCGAGTAACGCTTCACCCGATCTGGAGATTCAGGACGCGGCCCCACCAAGCTCATCTCACCACGCAAGACATTCCAGAGCTGGGGCAGTTCGGTCAGGCTCATCTTCTCAAGCACGCGCTCGAAACGGGTTGCATCAGCACTATGTCGGTCCACGTTCAAGCGGAGCATAGAGAAAGATTTGCCGTACCGGCCGCAACGGGTTTCCCACCGAAATACCCTGACTTTCGTGCGTCGCAGTCCGATGACTGCAGGCAGCAGGACGGGTATCGCAATGGCAGAAAATAATGAACCAAGTACGATATCCACGAGCCGCTTCGACAAAAAAAAGAAATCGGAAGCGGGTGGCTCATGCAGTTCCAAGACGGGAATGCCATCGAGATCAAGAAGTGCAGATTTGGAAAGATACAGTTCATATGGCTGGGGAACAAAGCTGACCCCGATCCCGTGCTCACGACAGCGCCCCATCAAGTTTAGAACTTCCGGCAATGATGGTCTAGGAAGGGCAAGTATCACGTCGCTGATTGCTTGAGCAGATAGGAGGTCTACTAGACCCAAGGCAGGAACCGTGACCGCAGTTTCAGAATTTTGGGGAGCGATGTTTCCGTCATCCTCAGGGCACAAGAAACCGACCACCTTGCAGAGCATCTCGGGATGGCGACTGATCTTGAGCGCCAGTTCACGTGCGATCGGACCGGTACCGACAATCACTACCCTGCGAATGTGGCCGTTGCGGGACTTCGCGAGCAGTAACAACCGAGCAACATAACGGATACCGATGAAACCAACAAACAGCAATATTCCGAAATAAGTTAAAACAAGTCGTGGGACGTAGTCTCGCCACAGATAACCCGCAGAAAGGAGTACAGACATCAAGCACAATACGGCCAGAAAGATCTGGGAAGCGGCAGCTGGCAAACGCCAACCTCCGCGGAAGCAATCCAGTTTCATCCACGAGGAGAAAAGAATCCAGAGGACAGCAGCTGTAACCAGAAACGGCAACAAGGGGTAATTTGGACCCCGATCTTCTG
>WNFW01002299.1_pt1 | contig 14305 bp, 10 predicted proteins | sample 5400131 | NCBI WGS metagenome assembly WNFW01 (sample SAMN13153362, study PRJNA577476) | soil metagenome | isolation source: 20 cm soil or saprolite under grassland replicate 1 | place: USA:California | collected 2016-06-15 | reverse complement strand
CCCATGGCAAGTTTCTTCTGGGCCGGTCCCGTCCCGAGGTTGTGGAATCCTCCGAAAAACGGCTCGTCGAGCTCAAGGCCCGGTACGAGGACCTCGGAAAAGCCCGAGCCCTCCTGGCCGGCGCGGAACACCTTGCCACGGTCAAGCAGGTCGACAGCTACTTCGCCCTCGGAGAGCGGCGCCTGAAACTCCGCTCGGTCGTCGGATCGAAGGAGGGACAACTCATTTACTACGAGCGCCCGGACGTCGGCGGGGTGAAGGAGAGCCGCGTCCTCCTTGTGCCGGTCCCGGATGCGAAGGCCGTCCTGGAGGTCCTCGGCCAGGTGTTCCCCGTGAAGGCGGAGGTCCGGAAGACCCGCGAAATCTATCGCTTCCAGGGCGTCCAGGTCCACTTGGACACGGTCAAGGACCTCGGCAAGTTCCTGGAATTCGAGAAGGTCCTCGCGGCGGAGTCGGAGCGAGAGGAGGGGCGCAAGCACCTCGAGGCCCTGCGGGGGTACTTCCAAATTCCCGACGAGGACCTCATGGCCTCGTCGTACAGCGACTTCCTCGAGTCCGAATGACGATCACTCGATCTCGAACGCGCGGACTTTGTCGTTCTGCCGGAGGCCCTCGACGAGTCCGTCGACCTCCCGGGGCTTCAACCGCACCTGGGCGGTCACGCTGACGAGATGGGCTTCCTTGTCGATCCGGACCCGCTCGAATTCTGCGTGCCCGGGCGGCAGGATCCGGTCGAGGTCTTCCGCGGTGATCGGATTCGCGATCGTCATGTGGACGACCTTCGCGTGGGACCCGAACCCCCTGCTCTCCAGCATCCGGTCGGAGAGGATGACCGCCCAGACGATGGCGTAGTCGACGAAGACGAGGTAGAGGAGCCCCGCGCCGCCGGCCACCCCGAGGGCCGCCATCGCCCACACCAACGCGGCGGTCGTGAAGCCGAACACGCGGTCGTTCGATGTCCATGGCCAGGAGCGTGAGGGCGCACGCGCCGGTCGAGACGAAGATGAAGGTCCCGAAGCCGACGGGCTTTCGGCGGAGCTGCCGTTCCAGGCCGATGCCGAAGGCCAAGAGGAACACGATGAGTAGACGAATCACAGAAACGGTCGGGTCAATCATTCGACTTCGATCCCATCCCTGGTCGGCATCCCGCGACTGCGGAATCGGAGGTGTCGCTATTATTCACTTTTGTCAGAGGCCCTCGTCGATCGTGACCGTGCTCAGCGGATTTTCGCGTCCAAGTTTGTCCTTCATCGACCTGGCGACTCAATCGTCGGGAGCTCGACGACCCTTTCATCGCGGTCTCCTGGAGGATCTGCGCGTGGATCATGGCCTGCGGATCGACCGGCCTCATCGCCGGGGCCGCGAAGACCGGCTGCTTGCCCTTGTTCAAGAGGTCGCGGTAGTACGGCATCCACGCGGACAGCAATTCCCGCGGGTTCACGAAACTCTGGGTCGCGTAGTATTGGTACCACGCGCATTGGATGTCGCAGGCGGCCATGCGCCCCCGTCGTTCGCGGGCGTCGTCCGACTCCAGGTACGTCATCAGGTCGGAATCGATCAGGTTGATCGTCTTCTCCTCGAGCACGCGGCAGGGATACCAGAGGAATCCGTCCGCGTCGACGATGATCGAGGACGAGTCGCAGCCGTGGTCCCAGGTGATCCGGTCGAAGTAGCCGTCGGGCGAGATGATCACGCCGGGATATTTCCTCTTCATTTCCATCCCGACGCGGGACATCGACCAGAGGTCGGGCAGGTGGTCCTTCGTGTTCCTCAGGTGGACCGCGCACATGACGACCGCCTTCACGCCGGCGTCTTGGCATCGTTTGATCTTCTGCTCGAGGGCGCCGATGTCGTTCTTCGTGACGACGATCTGGACGGTGACGATGGAGCCCCATTTCGTGTACTCCTCGAGTTCGTCGTACATGTCGAGGTTCTTGTGGCCTTCGTCGATCGAGATGTGCAGGAAGTCGATGTACTTCCCGTACTCGGCCATCGGATAGCGCTGCTGCATGTCCCGCTCCGACGTCGTGAAGAGGAGGTACCAGGGCTTCTCGTACTGGTACTTCAGCAGCTCCAGGATGTCGTCCCGGACGAGCGGGTCCCCGCCCTCGAAGGAGCACACGATGACCGAGGACCGGGCGAGGTTGTCAAGGACCGCCTTGACGTCCTCCGTCGGCATGTCGGTCCATTTGTTCTTCACGTGCCAACAGTTGCAGAAGGAGCAGGTGAAGTTGCACCGCCGGGTCAGCTTGAAGGAGCAGTAGAACGGATAGATGGCCTCCTTCGCCATCTTGTTCCGCAGGATCATGCCCGCGACGTCCAAGAAGCGCTTTTTCGGAATCTTCCTCATCGGACGACCGGCCCACCATCCGCCTCGGCCCGATAATCCTTTCCAACGGGCGCCCGACGGCGTCCGCGGACGGCGAGGACCGCCACCAGGAAGATGCAGGTCGCACCGAGCAGGACCGAGGGGGCGTACAGGGCGTATTCGATCGCCTCCGGCAGCGGGACGACCGTCAGGGAATAGACGATCGGCGGCATGCGGAAGAACATCACGAGGAGCGGGAGGAACAGCAACGCGGTCGCGAGGGCGCGATGCGGCTCCCCGCCTCGGTTGGTGTACCCGTCAATCGATGCGATGGCCGCGAACGAGAGGGACGTGCCGAGAGCGAGGAGGACCAGGACCGTCAGGACGGTGCCATGCACGACCAACAGGATCCCGCTGAGGAGGGCCGATCCAGTGAGGGCGACGATCTGGGCGGTTCGTGGCGGGAGAGGAGGAAGGATCCGTCGGACGAGGATCCCGATGGTCGGTCCGAGGACGAGCAAGGTCCCTGTGATGCCGAGGAGCAAGTCTCCTTGGACGCCCAAGCGGAGCGCGATGGAGTAGTAGAACGACACCGCGAGTCCGAACAGCGAAAGGGAAAGGAGGAAACCCGGCGCCAAGGCAGACCCTCCCGCTCGTGACCGGTTCGGAAGGGGGCGACCTCGAATGAAGACCGCCGAGACAACAAGGAGGACCGCGAGGGCGGTGAAGGTCACGATCTCGAAATCCCCCAGGAATCCGATGGCGGAGCCAAATCCCAGTCCGGCCGCGAGGTCGGGCGCGTTGGCAGGACGCCGACGGAGATAGGTGTCCAGGGCGAGGAGGGTGCCGATCAGTGCGAGGGGGAACGCGGCCGTTGTCCGAATCGCGAGGGAGATCAGGACCAGGGCCACCAGACTTCCGGCCAGGGGCGCCTCCGTGGGATAGGCGCGGTCCATCCATCGGCCGAGCGGTCGATGGACCGCGCCGATTACGATGGCGACAAGGATGACGGGATACGTCCAAAAATTCTGTTCGAGAGCCTCGCGCAACGCGAACGTGAAAAGGGCCACGACGACCGCGACGAACACCACGACTCCGGGTTGAATCGATGCTCGGGATCTTGGGTCCGACCTGCGCAATCGAGTTGCGAAGAACCCGAGGACGCCCGCGATGCCGAGGACGCCAAGAGAGATCAGGAGGGCCCCTTCGGTGGACACGGTGCGGAGATCTTCGAGCCCGCGGAACGCCGCATCGGCCGCGCGACCCGGATTCCCGGCGGCCATCCAAGAATCCGCCTCGCGCAGTTCGGAGCGTGCGGAGTCCAACGTGGTTCGGAAGAGCGCCGAGGCGAGGGGGTTCTCCTCGATCTCGCCCAACCGACCGTGGGCGAGCCGCACGAAGTCCTCCCGCATCAAGCCGAAGAACTGTCCGGGCGTCACCAAGGCGAGATTGTCGCCGAGTCGGGTTTTCAGGATCTCGACGAGGCCAAGCGCGTCCTGAAGACCGAACCGGAACGGGTAGACCGTGAGCCAGAGGAAGTGGGGACCCGGTTCCCACGTGGCCACGGAGGCGTCCAACTTCCCGAGGACGTTGTCCCGCGTCGTCCAGAAATGCGTCGAGCGGACGATCGGGGCGACCGCCGGCTCGCCCGCCTGCACCCAGGCATCTCGGGTCCGCGGCTGGTCGTCGTAGTCCAAAACGATCCCGTCCGGCCGAAGGCCGTTGACGTAGATCGCAAGACTCTGGGAGGAGTAAGGGATCTCGGACGCGGTGAAGGCGTTCAGCAGCCAGACGACGTCCATGTCGGAAGCGTTCATGTACCGTTTCGAGAAGGCCACGAAGGACGCGAGGTCCTGCGGATCCGCATAGTCCGGATAGAGGTAGCCCGCGCCGCTCGGCCCGGCGATGAATCGATCGAATGGTGTGGCGGTATCGTAATACATGTCGAGCATGGGCGGTGCCAGGTCCGACAGAAGGGGGTTCAAGCTCCAGGCGACCGGGACGGTCCCTCGGGCGCTTTCCGACCAGAGGTCCCGCATCCGGCCGCTGACGAAGTCCAGATTGTCGCCGTCCGGGACCGCGAGGACGACGTAGGCCTTCTTCTCGAGAGACAGCGGAGGCGGGGCGGGCGATCGCTGGGATCGCGTCTCATTTCGACCGAGGGCGGTCAGGACGGAGAGGTTCGGGACTTCCTGACCGCCGGCGACGAACTTGCCCTCGGCCGATGCCATCTGAACGAACGAATTCTCCTCCGTCAACGTCGGGCTGTTGAACCAGCCCAAGATGGGGATGCCGCGAGGAGTTGCGTGAAGGATTCGTTTCGTCGCGGCGGTTTCGGCCGGGCTGGCCAAGACTCCCTGGGGCAAGTAGAACACGAAGGTCTTCGTGGCGATCAAGTAGTCCCGGATCGCCCAACGGTCCGGCGGCAGGATCGCCAGGAGGGTGGGCGTGCTCGAAGGATAGAGCTCCTGCAAGGCGCGGTCGTACGCTCCAATCGATCCGAGAGAGGACCAGTCGGATCGGGAGGCGTAGTCGAAGAGGATCGGGAGTCCGGTCCGGGCGGCCACCGATCCGGCGAAGTCCGGGCCCACGAGGAGCGAATCCATTTGCGCGGCGATCATCGTCCCGATGTCGATCGACTCGGGCCGGCTCGGGTCGAAGACGACGAGACCGCGGGCGCGGCTCGCATACGTGTCGATGGCCTGGTTCGGGGAGATCTTGTCGTGCGACACATTGTATCGCGACGCGACGAAGGACAGCATGGCGGAGGTGTTCGCCTTCACCTGGTCTTCGTCCAGGTACAGCTCGACCCCGTCTCGGTTGACGAGACCTTGCAGGGAGGTCAGGAGGAGGCGCGTCGACAAGTTCGCGCCCGGTTCCACCGAGACCACGTGAAGCATCGGTCCCATCCGGAAAATCGGAAATGGACTCTGTCCCGGCGGCATGCGCGGCTGGCTCGGGCCGCTCGGAGAAGGAAGGACCCACAGGACGTTCGCGCCGAGCACGCCGACGATCAAGAGGGCGAGGACCGCCGCCGCAACCCTCATGGAGCGGTCTGCTGAATCGTCCGGCCTTCGATCGATACCGATCCCTCGAACCGTCGACCGAAGTCGACCGGGGGTCGCAACCGAGCCGAGTTCAATATCCTTTGCTCCCGCGACCGCCAAACCGACCGACAGTTTCACTCACCTCTCCGAGGCCTCCGGTTAAGGGTGGCGACTTTCTTGGGCGAGCGTGGACGAGATCCTCGGGATTTCCGTGGCGTCACCCCGCGAGACCTTCTCCATCCGTGAGACTACGATTCGGCAGGCCCTCCGCCCCGACCCGTTGCCGGGGATCGACTACTCGTTCAACCCGTACGTCGGCTGCTACCACGGATGCGCGTTCTGCTACGTCCCTCGACTCCTTCAGATCGATCGCGCGGAGTGGGGGACGTCGGTGGTGGTCAAGAGGAACGCCGCCAGCGTGCTCGCGAAAGAGACGAAGCGACTTCGAAAAGGTCTCGTGGCCATCTCGACAGCGACGGATCCGTACCAGTTCGTGGAGGGAAAATACCGGATCACGCGGCACGCGCTGGAAGTCCTGCTCCGCGCGGACTGGCCGGTCTCCGTCCTCTCGCGATCTCCTCTCATGCTTCGAGACCTCGACCTCTTCGCGCGATTTCGCTCGATCGAAGTCGGCATGTCGATTCCGACCTTGGATGATCGCGCGCGGGCGCTCCTCGAACCATGGGCCCCTCCGATCGAAGGACGACTCCGATGCCTCCGGGCCCTTGCCGACGCCGGCCTGACCACCTTCGTCGGGTTCGCGCCGGCCTATCCGCCGACCGCCGGCTGGACGCCGGCCCAAATCGCGGAGGCGTTCGCCTCGGCCGGCGTGCGAAAGATCTTCTCGCGAGTCCTCGACCCGCGATGGGGCGCTCGGGACGCGATGCTCGCTCGTCTCGCTGGCTCACCGCTGGACCGCGAATTGCGACTCATTTCGAACGTTGCTTACATGAACAGTTTTCTCGACTCGCTGGCGGACGCCTGCCATGCGTGCGGTGTTGACTTTCGGCGGTGGAAAGACGGATCGCCGCGAAACGAGTTTACGCCGCAACCTGCGACCCCGTTGATGGCTCTCGGTGCCGAATAGACTTATAGCGCGCGAGACCATCCGCCGCGGGACCGATCATAATCAACCGGTCCCAATCGTCAATGGGGGAGGAGACCCAAGCCTCACCGCGGGGCCGGTCTGGGAGGATCCAATGAGAGCGATTGTGTGCCTAAGATACGGACCGCCGAATGTCCTCCAGCTCAAGGAAGTGGACAAACCGACCCCTAAGGATGATCAGATCCTAGTCCGCGTGTTCGCGACAACCGTGACCTCGGGGGACGTCCGTCAACGAAAGGCGGACCCATTCCTCGTTCGGCTCATCTTCGGGCTCTTCCGACCGCGGAAGGGCATCCTCGGATCGGACCTCGCCGGAGAAGTGACGGCCGTCGGCAAAGAGGTGCGCCGATTCAAACCGGGGGACCAGGTCTTCGGGCTCGGTGTCCGGACGTATGCCGAATACACCTGCTTGCGAGAAAAGGGCCCCCGCGCCCTCAAGCCGGCGAACATGACCTTCGAGGAAGCCGCCGCGATCCCGTGGGGAGCGGCCTGTTCGTTGTATTTTCTCCGGCGAGGGGGCATCCGCGCGGGGCAAAAGGTGCTCGTCTACGGTGCCTCCGGGTCGCTCGGCACCGCGGCCGTCCAGCTGGCGAAGTCCTTCGGAGCGGAGGTCACCGGAGTGTGCAGCACCGCGAATCTGGAATTCGTAAAGTCCCTCGGAGCCGACAAGGTCATCGACTACACGAAAGAGGACTTCGCTGTACCCGCGACCTACGACCTCATCTACCACACCGTCGGCAAGATCTCGTTCTCGAGGGGTCTGAAATCGCTCAAAGAAGGTGGTGCCTACGTCAGCGCGCTCCTCTTGACATCGCGTCTTCGACGGCCGTGGGCCTGGGTCGCGGGTCGCAAGAAGGTCTTCGGCGGGATCGCGAAGGTGAAACCGGAAGACATGGTGTTCCTCAAAGAGCTCGTCGAAGCGGGAAAGCTGAAGGCCGTCATCGATCGGCGCTATCCCCTTGAGCAAATCGCGGAAGCTCACGGTTACGTCGAAGGCGGACACAAGAAAGGAAACGTCGTCATCACGCTGGCATGACGGGCCGCTTGCACCGGACGACCTCGACTGTCAGGCAATCGCGAAACGGGACAGGGCGCTTACCGCTTCCCCGATGGAATCTTGCCGGACAACGCAGATGCCGGTTCGGTTTCAGGGTCATAGTCGGGTTGTGCAAACTCGTCTTGATTCTTCTGCCAGAGCCAATTCTCACGTTTACCCCCGCCCATTTTCGTTTTCAGGATCACCCATTGTCCCCGGAGTTTCGTGCCGTACAGATCGAAACGCAAAACGCCCTCGCGGAGCGCCGCGAGTGCGTCGTCTCCTTCCGGTCCAACGGCCTCGAATTCGCCAAAGTCCCACACGATGACTTCGCCGGCACCGTAGTCATTCTCCGGGAGCGTTCCTTCGAACAGAAGGTAGTCGAGCGGGTGGTCCTCGACATGGATCGCGAGGCGCTTCACCTTCGGATCCTTGCTGGGCCCTTTCGGCACGGCCCATGAGACGAGGGCCCCGCCTATTTCCAGTCGGAAGTCGTAGTGGAGATTCCTGGCCCAGTGCTTCTGGACCACGAATCGGGCTCGCGGGGTTTCGGCTCGAGGAGCCGCTTCGGGGGTGGTGGAGGCCATGCCGACGGCCCAACGGGGCTCAGGTTTCTTCGTTTCAAGACCCTTTCTGCTCGGAGAAACGCATCACTTCTCGGAAGGGCTAAGAGAGGGGTCGGTTGATGGTCGGGAACGTGAGCCCCGGATCAGACGAGCGGTTGATGAGGATCCACATCGCGACTCTCTTCCATTGCGATGCGCAAGGACGAATCGTCTCCCTTCGTCGACCGTGGAGCCGTAGTGGTGGTCCGCCCCGATTCTTCATGGGGCGAAGGCCCGATGGCAACGTTTGGCTCTTTCGCGACGACATTTCGGAGGACCTGACACGTAAGCTCGAGGAGCTCTGCCGATCCGAGCCACTGACGAAGGACTTGATGCGTCCGCCAAGCGTTGCATTGGCGATTCGAGCGGCGCTCGAAGGGCACAGCCCAGTAACCCGCGAGTACCGCGGTCCTGCCTATCTGATTCCGGAGGGGACGCGAGCGCCGAGCGACGCGGTCTTGATTACGAAGGAGAAGGGGCGGCTACTCGAGGCCGGATTTCCGTGGATGCTCCCGCCTCTCAAAGCCGACGTCGATATTGGACCGGTCGCCGCGGCGGTCGTGGATGGGAGCGCCGTGTCGATTTGCTACTGCGCTCGCCTTTCTCCCTTGGCGGCCGAGGCGGGCGTCGAGACCTTGGATGCGATGCGGGGCAGGGGCTATGCCACGGCCGCGGTGGCCGCGTGGGCGACCGCCATGCGGGGCCGGGGACTTCTGCCTCTCTACGGCACGTCATGGGAGAATGTTGCCTCGCAGCGGGTCGCCGAAAAGGTAGGCGCCGTGTGCTACGGCGAGGATTGGGAGATCGAGTGAGTCGAACGGGATCCGGCAAGAGCTCATCGACCGATGCCTCGTCGAAGGAATGACGAGCCGCGTGATACTTGATTTTGGAACGGGCGGACCCTCGGTTTCGACCCGAAACTTTGACGTGCCATCGACCGATTCGGCGCATCGATACGATCGAGAGGGTCCGATGAATTCCTCGGAGGAGGCAGCCGGACAGTTGGCCTCCTTGTGGCGATATCCCGTAAAATCCATGTTGGGCGAGGAACTCGGTGCATCCGATCTCACGGAACGCGGCCTCCTAGGCGACCGATCATATGCTCTGCTCGATCCGTCGACCGGAATGGTCGTGAGTGCCAAAAACCCAAGAAAGTGGGCGCGGATGTTCGAGTTCCGTGCGGAATATGTGGAGAGCCCACGAACCGGTCAGCCCTTGCCGCCCGTCCGGATCACTTGCCCCGACGGTGCGATGGCGACTTCGGACCACGATGACGTCGACTCCCTCGTGTCCAAGTACCTCGATCGCCCCGTCCACATGGTGACCTCGGCTCCGGAAGCTCCGAGATACGAGGAATACTGGCCGGACATCGAGGGACTTGCTCACCGGGAAAAGGTGACGGACGAGACGATGCCCTCCCGGACGTTCTTCGACCTCGCAGTCCTCCATCTCCTGACAACGACGACCCTCAACCGTTTGCGGGGATTCTATCCCGAAGGACGCTTCGACGTCCGACGTTTCCGTCCGAACCTCGTCATCGAGCCAATCCCGGGGACGGACGGATTCCCCGAGGACGATTGGATCGGACAAATTCTGACGATCGGAGACGGAGTCCAAATTCGAGTACGCGGGCCGTGTCAGAGGTGCGTGATGACGACTCTGCCCCAGGGCGACTTGCCTCGCGACCCTGGGATCCTCCGCACGGCGGCCAAACATCATCAGGTCAACGTGGGGGCGTACGCCTCCGTGGTCCATGGTGGCCGAATTCGGCGGAGCGACCGGGTGTCCGTCGGGTCGCACTGAACGCTCGGATAATTCTCACCCCTCAAGTTCTCGCAGGTTACAGCGGAGGGCGTCTCGACGGCCTCTTTCGTTCAGCCCAGCCCCGACGACCTCGTTCCAAGAGGATCCCCAGTCGGCGGTCACCAAGACATCGGCTCAGGCCAATCAACGTCCATGTGGGACCAACCCTCCCGGGGCATCTCCGTACTCGGCTTCGACTTCGTCGAGCGCCTTCCGGAGCCTTGCCGCCACCTCTGCGGGGCCCCGCCGGAAAGTCTGGGGTTGGAAGTAGACTAACGAGGTCTCTTCTGCCGCTCATTCATTAATAGCCCTAGGCCGTTGGCGGACGGGCTATGGCGGCCGCGGAAACGCAGGCCCTCTTCGAGCAACTTACGATTCTTCTGTTGCTGGCCACCGGGAGCCATTTTCTCTTTCGACGGTTCCATCAGCCGACGATTATCGGGGAGATTGCGGTGGGCATCGTCTTGGGCCCGAGCCTCGTGGGAAACGCAGCCTTGGGTCCCTACCGACTTGTTTTCGATCCCGCCGTCGTCGCGACACTGGCGGTCCTCGGTTCGATATTCCTCCTCTTCCTGATCGGATTAGACTTCGACTTCCGCGCAGTATACACGCCAAGGAATATCGCCGTCGCCTTCGGAGGGGTCGTCCTCCCGCTCGTCGTGGGCTTTGGGACGGCATCATACCTCGCGCCCACGACGTCGATCGGGGTCAACGGCACGCGGTTCACGATGGCCTTGTTCGTCGGTGCCACGTTCACGGCGACGAGCGTGGCCATCACGGCCGCCGTCCTCCTCGAGTTCAACTTCCTCAAGGACCCTGTGGCCCAGACCATTCTGGGAGCGGCGGTCGTCGACGACGTCCTCGGCCTCATTGTCCTGTCCGTCGTCGTCGGCACGTCGGCGGGGCGGGTGAGTGCCTTGGACCTCGCAACCCTCCTTGCCGAAGCCGTGGGATTTCTCGCCATCGGGATGGCCGCGGGCGTCTATGTGTTCCGGCGGATCGTCCTGCGAATCCAAGCCGAGGGAAAGAAGCTAGGACTCCCGCACAGCGGATTCCTCGTCGCGATGGCGATCACGTTCCTCTTCGCGCTCACCGCGGAATCGATCGGCCTGTCCGCCGTCGTCGGCGCGTTCCTCGCGGGCAGCGTGTTCGCCGGCGCGGCGTTCCAGAAAGACTTCTCCGAAGGGGCCCGTCATCTCGCGGCCGTCTTCACGCCGATTTTCTTCGTGTCCCTAGGACTCCAAGTCAACGTCCCCGCCGTCGCGGCCCAGATCGGCCTGATCCCGCTCGCGGCGGCCCTGACCGTCGTCGCCGTGATCACGAAGGTCATCGGCTGTAGCCTGCCGGCCCGTCTCGCGAAGATGACCGCCCACGAGGCGGTCGCGATCGGCTGGGGCATGACCCCTCGCGGCGAGGTCGGGCTTATCGTCGCGGTCGCGGCCCTGACGGCCGGCGTGATCGGCGACGCTCTGTTTTCCGTGATCGTCTTCGTGTTGATCCTCGTCACCATCCTGCCCACCCCCTTGTTCAAACGGGCCCTCCGTGCGGTCGAAAGGGAACGTCGCCCTGCAGACGAGTCGTCTTCGGACGTCGCAGAAACGAAGCCCCGCAGCGGCTAGGCCGCGGGTCCGTCCCCGGTGGCGTTGCGGTTCGGTACGTGAAGCCCATAAGCCCTCGCGCGTTATCTCGTCCACCGGGGGCGGGAGCCGTTCTTTCACGGCCGGAACTTTCGGACCTCTTCAAGGTCGCGCTTCGCGCGTTGAAAGCAGAGCCCCATGAGGCAGCCACCCGTGCGATGACCCCGGTGCTCCTCGAATCGATCTTGAAGGGGCACGGCGCGAATCGAGTCGTCGTCGCGAACCTTCCGCGGGAGCTCCGCGACCTCGTCGCCGTCGCCCTGAAGGACCTGTCCATCGCGTTTGTCGAAGACCTCCCTTCGGAGGACGCCCTCGCCGCCTGCGCCGCCGCGGACGTCGGGATCACGTGGGCGGATTTCGCGATTGCGGAGGACGGAGCGCTCGGCGAGGTGGCCCGCGACGATACGGCGCGGCTCGCCGCATCCCTGCCGATCGTGCACGTGGTCCTCCTTCCCGCGGGGCGGTTGGTCCGGGACGTCGCCGAGGCGATGGCCTTCGCGGGCGGCCTGCTCCGCTCGAGCGGCCCCGGACAGAGGCCCACGATCACCTTCATTTCCGGGCCGAGCCGGACGGGAGACATCGAACTCCGCCTCCTGTACGGGGTCCACGGTCCCCATTCTCTCCACGTCGTGCTCCTCGACTGGTACGAAGGGAGGTAGGCGGGTGCCCAAAGGACGCCAACGGCTCGCGGCGGACGTTCGGCGGTCCATCGAGGAACCGGAGCGGATCGGCAAGCTCTGGGAGGCGATGGAGCGGGGTCGAGCGAATCGGGCTGCGACGATCGAGCAGGCCGGCCTCGACCTCCCGGCGTTCCGGGATCGGGTGCGGTCCATCAAGGAGACCGCGGCCCAGGACCCGTCGATCGCGGAGGCCTTTGCCGACGCCGTCCGAGCGAACGGCGGACGCGTGCTCTTCGCGGCGACGGGTCAGGAGGCCGTCCGGTATCTGCTCGACGTCTGCCGGGCCCAGGGCGCGGAATTCCTCGTGAAATCGAAGTCCCTCACCTCGGAGGAGATTGAGATGAACCAAGGTCTCGCGGCGGAGGGGATCCGCGCCATCGAGACGGACCTGGGCGAGCTCCTTTGCCAGGTGGCGGGGGAGAAGCCGTCCCATCTCGTCTTCCCGGCGATCCACATGACGTCCGATCGGATCGCGAAGATGCTCACGGAGGAATACGGAGAACCGATCGCTTCGGAGCCTTCGAGCATCCTGTCCGCGGTCCGCGCGAAACTCCGTCCCTTGTTCCTCGCCGCGAAGGTCGGGGTGACGGGAGCGAACATCGGCGTCGCGGAGACCGGTTCCATCGTCGTCGAGACGAACGAAGGGAACGGCCGACTCGTCACGAGCGTGCCCCGGGTCCATGTCGCCCTCATCGGCCTCGAGAAGATCGTCCGCCGGTGGGAGGATGCCGGCGACCTCGTCCGCGGGCATGCGATCAGCGCCACGGGCCAGCGAATGACCGTGTATGTGTCCCTCATCTCCCAACGACAACCCGTCGCGGGAGATCCCGCCAGTCGGGAATTTCACGTGATTATCTTAGACAACGGACGGACCCGGATGCGGGCGGATCCGATTTTCCGGGATGCGCTGAATTGCATCCGTTGCGGGGCCTGCATGAACGTCTGCCCGACCTACGGCGTCACCGGCGGCCACGTCTTCGGGCACATCTATCCGGGTCCGATCGGCATCCCTTGGACCGCGAACGTCCATGGCCTCGAGGAGGCCGGCTTCGCCCACCTCTGCGTCTCTTGCGGCCTCTGTCACGAGATCTGTCCCGTCGACATCGACATCCCCTTCATGATTGCCAAGGTGAAAGAGCAAGACGTCGAGGCGCATGGCCAGCCGACCGCGGAGCGGTTCTTCATGGCCTCGGAGGCCTTCGCGAAGGTGGCCTGTCTCATGGCCCCGCTGGCGAACGGACTCTTCCAGAGGGGTCCGGCGCGGATCCTGATGGAATGGACCTTGGGGGTCGACCGCCGGAGGACGCTGCCGCCGTTCACCCGGCGCACCCTGCGGTCCCGGGTCAGGACCCGAGGGACGAAGGCCGGTCGCGTCGGTAAAGTCGCCTTCTTTCCGGACTTGTACGCGGAATACAACAACCCGGACCTCGGACTCAAGGCGATCGAAATCCTGGAGCGACTCGGATATTCGGTCCTCATCCCCGACGTGCGTTGGAGCGGGATGCCGTACGTGTCGTACGGACGGCTCGGCAAGGCGTCCGCCCTGGCGGCATTCAACCTCCGGATCCTTGGCCCCCTCGTCGACGAAGGTTACGACATCGTGTCGACGGAACCGACGGCCGTCTACATGCTCCGCAAGGTGTACCCGAAACTCCGGGAGGGCGAACTCGCGACGAAGGTCGGAACGCATGCCTTCGGTTTCTTCGAATTCATCGAGCGAGGGCTCGCGGACCTCCCGCTGCGTCCGAGCCGCGATGTCGCGGGCGTCGTTGGGTTCCACATCCCCTGTCACGACCGCGCTCTGACCTCGGGGGCACCGGCGATGCGGTTCCTCGAACGCGCGTCGTACCGCGTGCGCGCCGTGGAGACGGGCACGTGTTGTGGAATCGCGGGAACCTTCGGGATGAAGAGTGGGTGGCTCGGTTACGAGCTATCCATGGCCGTTGGGGAAAAGCTGTTCGAGCAGTTCCGGCAGAGCGAATGCAACCTGATCGCGACCGAAAGCAGCGTGTGCACGCTGCAATTACGGGACGGGTTGGGGCGCGCAATCCTCCATCCGCTCGACATGGTTCGTTTCGAGGGGG
>WNFW01001864.1_pt1 | contig 14305 bp, 14 predicted proteins | sample 5400131 | NCBI WGS metagenome assembly WNFW01 (sample SAMN13153362, study PRJNA577476) | soil metagenome | isolation source: 20 cm soil or saprolite under grassland replicate 1 | place: USA:California | collected 2016-06-15 | reverse complement strand
CTCGGAGAAGGATAGCTTGATACAAGATTTATACTTTTTTGCTAAAGAGATTAGTGATATAAACAGAGATATAATGCTGCATCATGAAATAATATCAAATTTTCATCTAAAATTCAGGTTCGATTTTTATATAAATTATTATAATGAAAATGTTTACCAACTTTTAAATATTTAGCTTCAGAATATAGTAAATGTTTTTGGAAATTAGACAGAACACAAGGGGGTCTTTTGGATCGTCGTAAGGAACCAGAACTTAAATACAACGCTTTGTTAGATGAGATCCGAAAATATGATCCTGATTATATTTTTAATAATCCTTTTTATGATTATGTTCTAGAAATTTCAACACTACGTACAGAATGGATCTTTCAATGAATTTTAATGAACTTTTTTTCATGTTTGGTGTCTAAGATTCTTCGTCTTTCTTTTTCCCTTGTTTTTTTTTGAAAAAAAAGGAAAAAAGATGAATTGCTTAAATTATAGTTAGATTTCATGAAAGGTGATAGATTTACCCTCCCCGTCCTTAAAAAAGGGGGGGGGGCCAGCCTTAGCTTTCAAGTATGAAGTGCGGATACAAGAAAATTGCAATTAAAATATACTTTTATAGGATTTAAGAAAAGCCATTTATTATGGTAGTATCAAACAATAAACCAAAAAATGATTATGCCACAATTAGTACCATTTTATTTTATTAATCAGGTTACATTTGCATTTATAATTCTAGTAATAATGATTTACGTTTTCTCAAAATACATCTTACCTAGTTTTGTAAAATTATTTTTATCTAGAACATTTATCACTAAATTATAGATGGAGACAATACGAGTAATATTCAAAATATTATATCAAAGTTATAATATTTTAGAAAGATTCAATATTAATACTGTAAAAGTATAATATTAACGAAGAGGTATTGTAATCTGAATGTTTAAAGCTAATTATTCCAAAACATGGTTAGTTTTAGGTTGGGAGACCGTAGCGTGGGGACAGTCTAATATAAAAATGATTCTATATAATTATTTTAGCTAAGGCTCTAGAAATAATATCAGAACAATACGTTATTTCCAATCTTCCAATTATGAACGTTACAAATTTATTTTGAAACAAGTAGTAGCAAATATCAAAAAAGGATATTTAGGCAAATACTTTAGTTTTTCCAGACGTTAGTGTTTATAAATTAGAAACAAATAAAATCTATTCTATATTGCTTAAATTATAGTTAGATTTCATGAAAGGTGATAGATCTTACCTCACCCCCCCGTCCTCAAAAAGGGAGGGAGAGGGTGGGCACTCGTGCCCCCATCCTTGGCTTTCATCTATGAAGTGCGGATACAAGAAAATTGTAATTTAAATAAACTTTAGGATTTAACAAAGCCATCTATTATGGTAGTATCAAACAATAAACCAAAATAACTATGTTCAAATTTTTAGGCTTTAAAGATATAAGATTTGTTTCATCTCAAGCTATCATTTTATTTATGATTAGCTTCGTGGTGTTATCTTTTTTACTTTTATTTTTCTTGGGGCTCCGACCCAAGCTTTAAATGTAGCTCTAGAACCAGATTATTTATATAGTACAGGTATTGAACTGGATTTAATAGATAATCATATACCTAGTGTTAAATGCCCTACTTGTGCAGCTAATGGCCAAGAAGTTTGGGTAATAAAAGGTAAAGTTTGTAGTAAATGTGGTACTGAATGTGAATATTAAATAAATCTCGGTAAACCTAATCTGGGAATTCTTAAAATCTATACACACAAAATCCCACATATCTCAAATTACTTTTTATTTCTTGGCTTCACCATTTCCCTCCGGAAGAACAGAAAATAGTATAATTTTTTTTTTAAGTTCTTAGAGTTAAAATAATGGCAGTTAAAGGTACAGAACCTTATTTTCCTATGGGAAAATATGGTTATATTTCTAGTCCACTTGATCAATTTGAAATAAGAAATTTAATAAGCTTACAAGCACCTGTTTTAGCTAATATGCAAATTTCTTTGACAAATATAGGGTTTTATTTAGTAATTAGTTTATTAATAGCTTTAATGCTAACTAGATTAGCAAATAATAGTAATAAAACTGTTTCTAATAGTTGGTCTATAAATCAAGAATCTTTATACACTACTATCAACAACTTAGTAATAAGTCAAATAAGTGCAAAAGGTCAAATTTATTTCCCTTTTATTTATTCTTTATTTATATTCATTCTTATAAATAATCTATTAGGTATGATACCTTATAGCTTTGCTTCTACATCTCATTTCATTTTAACATTTTCACTAAGTTTTAGTATTGTATTAGGGGCAACTATCCTCGGGTTTCAAAAACATGGTTTCAAATTTTTTTCTTTATTTGTTCCATCTGGGTGTCCATTAGCGTTATTACCTATACTAGTGCTTATTGAGGCGCTGAGTTATGCAGCTAGATGTGTATCTTTAGGTTTACGTTTAGCTGCGAATATATTATCAGGGCACATGCTTTTAAACATTTTAAGTGGGTTCATTTATAATATTTTAACTTCAGGTTTACTTTTCTTTATAATAGGATTAATTCCTTTAGCTTTTGTCGTGGCTCTTTGTGGTTTAGAATTGGGTATTGCATTTATCCAAAGTTATGTTTTTACTATTTTAACTGCTTCATATTTAAAGGATTCTTTATATCTGCATTAGCTTTTTATTTTGGTATAACACTTTTATTAAAAAAACTATCTTTACAGTAAAGAGAGCACTGCAAATTTACCTGAACAAGAAAAAGTTAAGCCAGACACTTTCTCCTTATTAGGTAATCGTATCCTGTGATCCCTCACTAACCAAATAAAATCAATCTATTCTATATTGCTTAAATTATAGTTAGATTTCATGAAAGGTGATAGATCTTACCTCCCCCGTCCTCAGGAAGGGAGGGAGAGGGTGGGCACTAGTGCCCCCAATTAACGGTACATAGCCTTATTTTCCTAAAAGGACTTTAGGGGTTCCCGCATAGTTATAGAAGTATTCTTGTCTCTGTCCTGTTTTTTTTTTGAAAAAAAAGGAAAGGAGAGGTATAAAACTCATCATTTAAGAGTTTTTGTTGTTAAAACCCCTTCCCTCAAGAACTACGATGAGGGAGGGACAATCTTTTTTTTTACTACTAGTGCCAAGGGTCGGTACGACCCTTGGAGACAAGGTCCCTCTTGGGCTTTGCCCATGACTAGAAATATATTTTCTCATACATTATACTTAATAAAAGATAGTATATTTAGGAGTTTTCTTAAATGACAATCTTTTTCTCATATCTTATACTTAATAAAAAGGTATATAGGGAATAGGTTCAATCCAATAATATTGTAAAAATGGTTTAATCCATTAACAAGTTTTGTAATAAACTTTCTTAAAACAAAATATATTTTCGCTTCTTGAATAGTTGAGATAGTTTAGGATGAAAATAAAGATGAAAATCTAGAAGATAAATCGAAGTTTTAGGTAAAAAAAGATATTATTGATTGCAAAGTCTAGTTATTCACTGTATTTTTATAGAAAAATTTATACTATAAAAAAAAATAATATAATGAATTTGTCACTATTACTGTTTTTAATAGGTATTTTTGGCTTTGTTTTAAATAGAAAAAATATAATTTTAATGTTAATTTCGATAGAAATAATGTTATTATCAATTACATTTTTGATATTGATAAATTCTCTTAGTTTTGATGACATATTAGGGCAGACATTTGCCATATATATCATAGCAATAGCAGGTGCAGAATCAGCTGTAGGTTTAGGTATATTAGTAGCATTTTATAGACTAAGAGGAACAATTGCTATTGATCATAGATCTGTTGCGTTTAACTCTTATAACACAACTCCCATTTCATCTAAAAAACGGGGTGTGTCAGTTGAAAAAATAGGTGTTAGAAAATTTTCTTCACTTCATTCTACTGGTGGTATGAATAAAGCTAGAAATATTCAAACCACAACTGATAATAGATTAAGTCGAAGTATTGCAATAGAATATAAATAATGTATTTAGCAATAATAATTTTACCTTTATTAGGGTCAATATCTTCCGGGTTTTTTGGTAGAAAAATCGGAGTTAGTGGATCACAATTAATAACATCAAGTGCAGTAATTTTTACAACATTATTAGCTATAACAGCTTTTGTTGAAGTAGGTCTTAATAATATTCCAGTATCAGTTCAACTTTTCCGGTGGATTGATTCAGAATCATTAAATATATATTGAGGTTTTCATTTTGATTCATTAACAGTATCAATGCTTCTGCCTGTTTTAATCGTATCATCATTAGTTCATATTTATTCTATTGGATATATGAGCCATGATCCTCAATGAGGCCGCGTTAGGGGAAAACAAGGCTACGGGGAAAAACTGTCAAACTCCGGGGAACTCCTAAAGCTTACAGTACCAAGCCTTATTTGAAAAAATATAGGTGGATGAGCTAATCACTTATGTATGGTAATAATCTGTAAGATGAGTGAAAACGAAATGGACAATCGCGGATCTAAGTCAGAATTAACTTCTAATTTGAATTCTGAAAAAGAGCAAAGAGAAGACGGCAATCTACGTATTAAACATTTAATGCGTGTAAGGTGTTTTCTAATGGGTTTCGAAAGAAATTATCAAGCCAATATCCCATCTAAACAATTCAACATTCAAAATTTTTCTACTTTTAGCTCTACTCAGGTAAATCCGTGAGCCATCTCTGGTTTTATTGATGCTGAAGGTTCATTTTCTATAATCTTAGATAAAAATAAAACTCGTAAGTTAGGTTGACGTGTTCAATCTAAATTTCAAATAGGTCTTCATATAAAAGATTTAAATTTATTAAGTCAAATTCAAGAATCTTTAGGTGGCATAGGTTCTTTACACCTAGACCCTAATAAAGATAGAGTTATTTTTTCTGTTGATTCTAATAAAGATTTATTGAAACTTATTGATCATTTAGATAAATACCCTTTAATTTCTCAAAAAGCTGCCGATTACTTGCTATTTAAACAAGTAGTAGAGCTTATTAGTAATAAAGCTCATCTAACTACTGAAGGTTTAAATCGTATAGTTAATATAAAAGCATCAATGAATTTAGGGCTATCTGATACATTAAAATCTGAGTTTGTAGGATTCACACCTGTGGAGAGACCTATCATTATTACTGACAACATACCTCATCCTTCTTGGATTTCAGGATTTGTTAGCGGTGAAGGTAATTTCGATGTCCGTGTTTCTCCATCAAGTAATAAAATAGGATATCGGGTACAGTTAAGATTTAGAATTTCCCAACATGAAAGAGATTTTAGATTATTGGAAAATATTATTAAATACTTCGGTACAGGAAACGTTTATAAATATAAAGGTAAGTCAGCTGTTATTTTAACAATAGTTAATTTTACGGATATTACTAATAGAATTATTCCATTTTTTGGTAATAATCCTTTACTACCAGGAATAAAATTATACGATTACTTAGATTGGTGTAAAATTCAGAAATTAATGGAAGATGGTAGCCATCTTACACTTGAAGGTCTTAATTTGATTAGAAAATTAAAATCCGAGATGAATACAGGTAGAAAATAGAGTAATAACAATACTCTAAATGTTTATTGTAAGATAAAGTTGGTTTTTGCATAATCAAAGATTCTTTAGTTATTTAAGCTTATTCACTTTTAGCATGATCATTCTTATAACAGCAGATAATTTCCTTCTAATGTTTGTAGGTCAACCAATATCAGATATCTTAATGATATCTTGCATCTGCAACACTAATAAAAATAAAAGCAAAAACGAGACGATCGATCCTAATTATGTTACAGGTTTCTGTGACGGTGAGTCTTGTTTTAAAATTCTAGTTAGAAAAAACTCTCTATACAAATCTGGGTATTCGGTTTCTACACGTTTTTCAATAATTCTACATAAAAACGATAAAGAATTGTTAAAAAAGATTCAAGCTTTTTTTGGAGTAGGGAAAATTAAAATAAATAAATAAAACAACTCTATGGAGTTTTCAGTTGATTCTATAAGGGAAATTGAAACAATTATTGTTCATCTCAATAAATTTCCTTTAATAACTAAAAAACACGCGGATTTTGTGTTATTCAAAACTGCTGAATTGATCTCTAACAAAGAACATTTAACAGAACAAGGGTTAAATAAAATTATTGCCCTTAAATCTTCATAGAGGTTTACCTTCAAAATTAAAGGCAGTTTTTCCTGGTATGTTCCTATAGCTCGATTGGAGGTTAAGTTACCGTCTACTATAAATCCTTATTGGTTGGCTGGGTTTTCTGAAGCCGAAAGTTGGTTTTTTTATTGGGGCTCTAAAATCTAAAGATACAAAAAACACCCGGATTCAATTAAAATTTAAAATAACTCAACATCTACGTGACTCAGATCTATTAACCAAAATTCAGGAATTCTTAGGTTGTGGTTATACTAACCCTAGGTCAACTTTGAATGGTATAGATTTTATTTTAACTGATTTCTCTAGTATTCTTAATACCCTTCTTCCTTTCTTCGACAATTATCCTCTTCTTGGTACTAAAGCACAAAATCTCTCAGATTTTAGAAAAGCAGCAGAGATAATAAAAAATAAAGGACATCTGAGCCCAAAGGGGCTCTAGTACTAAACCTTAAAGCTGGAATGAACACAGGTAGAATACACAAAGAGTTGGATTCCGATTTGGATTCATAGATTTCAAGGCTCCACTCTTGAAGAATTTATTTATAATTTAGCTGTATTTTTTATACAAGTTTCGATCATTCTTGTAACAGCCGATAATTTTTTATTAATGTTTGTAGGTCAATTTTTCCCGGCCGTTTTATATTGTAAAATATAAATTATTATATCACTATATACTGGAAATTCCTAATGCTTTAAGTACTTGGTTACAACTAAAAATCTTATAATGGACAACCAGCAGGAAACCAAAAATCGTTAAAAGAACTAATGATTGAGTAAGATCCTCAGAGACTACGCGTGATACATCCTAATAAAAATAAGAGGATGAAAATATAGTCCTAGGTTTTATGAAACTCGAGGGATAGCGAATTTAATTTATTATCTTACAGTCGCCTGGGTGGGGTACTTTAGCCCCTCCCGAGGCGGGACGTCTTAATTTTTCTATGTATAATTCACCATGGGCCCTCTCAGAGTAGTAATATTTATTATCCATTTTACATACCTAACAAGCACATTCCTGGAATAGGTATTACAAGAACATTCTACCCCGTTTTACCGTTATCTACTAGACTGAACTACCTTAACTCTTGGGGCGGAGCCCCATGCACTTCGATAGAAGAAAATAATAACTTTGAACTAGACCCATGATTTATCACAAGGCTATCAGATGCTGAGGGATATTTTCAAATATCTGTTTTAAAAGATAAGGAAGCAATAGATAAAATGAGTAAGATAAAACAAGGTATACAAAAATCTATAGAACATAAATTAAACTCTCTTGCAAATCCTAGTAAAATAAAAATAGAAGTTACTGATTTAACAAATAATGAGACAACTATTTATCATTCAATGCGTGAAGCCGTAAAAGTCTTAGGTATTAATGTAAGCAATATTAATAATTTTTTTACGTAATCAAGAAAACCGTATAAAGGAAGATATGTTTTTAAAAAATAGATTAGTTTATATAACCAATAGACTTTAAATTATGAAGAATAGCATTACTATTACCGTTTAATTATATAATAAATTAATTATTTTTTAATAAGTAATTAATTAACCTAATAGTTATATTTATATTTAATTTTCAGCTCAAGAGAGTTTAATAAATAAACAAATAAAATCAGAAACGATTTTCTCTTAATACCACAAATAAATTAATACGTAAATAATAAAAATGTTAAATAAAATTGAATCCTTAATAAAAGGATTATTTTATTACAATTGGTAAATAATGTAACCCTATAAAGAAAAGAAAAAAATAATTATGAAACAGTTAAATAACAATTTAACTAATAGTAAAGTTATTAATCCATACTTTGTCACTGGTTTTGCTGATGCTGAAAGTTGTTTTTACATAGGAATTGGAGAGAATAACCGTATAAAAACTAATTGAGAAGTACAACCTGAATTCATATTAGAACTGCATCTAAAAGAACTCGTTTTACTAAAATTAATTCAAGAATTTTTTAATGGTGCGGGTAAAATCGCACAAAAAGGTGATAAAATCAGATATCGTGTACGATCATTAAAGGAATTAGGAATAATTATTTCTCATTTTGAAAAGTATCCTTTGATTACTCAGAAATGAGCAGATTATGAGTTATTTAAATATGTAGTTAAATTAATTGAATCGCAAGAACATTTAACTACAGAGGGATTACTTAAAATTGTTAGTCTTAAAGCGTCCTTGAATAGAGGATTATCTGAAAAGTTAAAAGCTAGTTTTCCTGGTATCATTCCCTTTGTTAGACCTTCAGTTAAACCCGTAGAAATATTTAACTCTAATTGGCTAGCAGGTTTCGGTGAGGGTTGTTTTTTTTGTTAAGGTACGGAAAAGTAAAGCATACAAAACAGGATATCAAGTCGAATTGAATTTTATTTTAGTGCAACATATACGGGATTGCGCCTTGATGAGTAATATTCTAAATCACTTTAATTGTGGTGTGTTATATGAAAAACCAAATATCAATCAAGTACATTTTGTTGTATTCAAATTTTCGGACATTAGGGATAAGATAATACCCTTTTTGTATGATAATCCTCTTCAAGGCTCAAAAGCCTTGGACTTTTCAGATTTTTGTAAAGTGGCTAAATTAATGGAAAACAAGGCTCACTTGGATAATAAAGGTTTAAAACAAATTGTATTAATTAAAGAAAAAATGAATTTTGGAAGAGAGGATTTTAATTAGGTTGACAATGTAGAGTTAAATTTAGAATAGCTATGCTAAGTAAAGATTTACCTTTATTGTTAAAAATTCAACAATCCTTAGGTGGAGTAGGTTCTATCCAAACTCATAAAGTAAATGGAACAACAGACTTTATTGTTACGAATTTAAAAGAAATAATAAATGTAGTTATACCACATTTTTCAAATTATCCATTATTAACTCAAAAAGCTGCAGATTTTATTGGCTGCGGAGTTAATTGAGGCTAAAGCTCATCGTAGAGGGCTTATTAAAGATAGTTGCAATTAAGGCTTCAAGTAATAAAGGTCTAAGTGAAACGCATAAAAAAGCTTTCCCTAATATTATAGAAGTTCCAAGACCTCAAATTAGATTATTCCTTCTGAGCACTGGGTTGCAGGGTTAGCGGAGATGGGTCTTTTATTGTTCAAATAGCAAAGTCTAAATCACATCTGTCTGGGTTTCAAATACAATTAAGGTTTTGTATTACTCAACACATTAGAGATAATGAATTATTAACGTTATTTATTGAATATTTTAATTGCGGTAGAATTTTTGAATATAAATCAGGAAAAGCTATAAATTATGAAGTAACTGGTGTAAAAAATATGAAATCTAATATTGTTCCTTTTTTTATTAAATATAAGATTAGAGGGGTAAAATCACAAGATTTTTGTCAAGTAGTTCATTTAATAGATCGAGGGGAACATTTAACTGAAGAGGGATTAAATAAAATACGTCAAATTAGATCAGGAATGAATAGCTATAGAGACCCTTAAATCAAAGATTAGCTTAAAGGCACTAACCTTACAGTTAATACGTACAGGTAATATATATAAATCTATATATTTTAGGACATTAGCTATGCCTTGTTTAAATGAATATCATGATTTGTTTTATAAAGAAAAAGTTAAAATTATACCTAAAAATCTAGATGAATTATTAACTGCTAGAGGGTTAGTTTATGAATAATGGATGACGGAGGAAAATCAGTGTATAATCAAACTGTTCTCCATACTAGATCATTCACTAAAGAGGAAGTTATATTTATTCAATCTGTTTTAAAAAAAATTTGATTTAGTAAGTAGAATAGAAGAGAAAAAGAAAGACCAGTGGTAATACATATTCCTGTTAAACAAAAAGTAAAACTTAAAGAAATTGTAGGACAATATATACATGAAAGCATGATATATAAAATACAATAGTTTGTATACTATCTACATTTATATTACTAAAACAGGTCTAACTAGTATATCTCGGAGATTTATCCAAGATCATTTATGTGGGAGGGTGTTGGTATTTGTTCTTATCTTTTAGTCAATTTTTGATATACTAGAATAGCAGCAAATCAAAGCTCTATCTCTGCATTATTAACAAACAGAGTAGGTGATTGTTTTTTAACAATAGGAATGCTTGCAATGCTGGTGGGATTTGGTAATATAGATTACTCAACTGTATTTTCATTAGCTCCATTCATAAGTGAGAATATTGTTACTTTAATTGGTATTTGTTTATTAATAGGTGCTATGGCTAAAAGTTCGCAGGTTGGTTCAGTGAAGGCCCTTAAATTTTCATGATTTTTAATTTCAGATTTTTTTTGAATTTTGATATATGCTGGGAAGGTTTCAAATACTTTAGAAGCCGTAGATCCATTAAATGAGAATGATCCGGATAATCTTCAAAGACAAGGAATTAATCAGCAGGACATAAAGAAATTAACTAATACTAGTCCTAATCCACACGAAGACCTATCTTTTAACAAAGATTTTTTAAAATGATTTATAGGTTTTTCGGAAGGAGATGGTTCTTTTGTAATTACAGGAGGCAAGTCTATTTTTAATATTCATTTACATTTATCCGCTTTGCTTTAGGGCAAAAAGATGCTGAGTCAGAGTTTTTTTACATAAGTAAATTAATTAATGGAAATCTTGAAAAAATTCAAAATTTTGATCGTGTTGTTGTTAATTACTTTAAATTAGACATTGTCATTGAGTATTTAAATAGACATAAATTGTACTCATTAAAAGCTAAATCTTTTGAAAAATGAATGAAAATATATAATTATAGAAAAAATAAAACAGCAATAGAAAAAGTTGACTATGTACAACTTAAAAAAGATGCTAGTTTAATAAATAGACTGAGAGACATACCCAATGATAAATAATAAAATATAATATATATTATTTTCTGGGTACTAGTAGTTTATTCTTTACAAGATCCTAAGAGACTACACTCAAAGTAAATAGTTGTTATTTTTTAATGCTATTTAAAGATATAGTCCAAATAATTTATTTTCTCAAAAAAAGAAATAAATTAATTTTAATGCTTCACGTCTGGCTTCCTATGGCTATAAACAAAGTAAGTAGCAAATGATGAGAGCTTAGCTTATAAAAATTGTTAAGAGTTCAATCATAGAACCATAATCATTAGATATAGTATTTTAAATAAAATATTTATATATTATAGATATGGAGAATTCAGATACTTCTGAACTTAAAAGCGACTAAAGTGAAAACGGTTAAGACGTTCCATAGTTAAGACCGTCGGTGTTTTTAATACATCGCTACAGACTGGGTCACTTCGGGGTCATTAAATTATGGCTGAATGTACAGTCGAAAGTTCTTGGGTGGGGAACCACCCACGGTGTGTTTGTAATATTGATCGTCATATTATAATTATATCGTGAACTTTGGGAGGGTTTCTTTGGTATTTTTTACTTAACTGTTATTTTAATTACATATTATAGATTTGAATTATTTTTAGGTATAATAATTTTAGTTTTTACTTATTTATTTTCAAGCAATCACGCTTTATTTTATCACAGTACTTGGGGGGGGTACCCCACCCATGGTATAGTAGACCTTACTCTTCCGAGAATAAACCTAATATTTGAGTTTATGATGTCAATGATTGTTCTTTAGTAAACGGGTCTCCTTTTAAATCTGACTGTGCTAAAATTTTACAGTCGTAGTACTGTAAGGGCTTACTTAGATACTGATAAGTTATATAACAATAAATGGGTTTTTAGTTCTTCTATCTTAAGCAAAGAGAAATTATCTAATTGGACAATACCATCTATTGTTTGAGATATTATAACTGGGGAGTTATTAGGAGATGGTCATATTAAATATGACCCTATAAAAACTCCTCAAGTAAATGGTAGGCACCATGAATCATGGGAGATGGTTATTTTCATGATAAAGTTATAATGATATGTACAGATAACTCTTGGGGGCGGAGCCCCCATGAAGTGTTACTGTTAATAAAAGTTTTAGATGAGAAATTTGGAATAAAAGCCACTATAAGTAAACGTAACAACCCTAATGGTAATATTGTTTGAAGGGTGCGAATAAGTAGTGCCAGTATGGAAAAACTAATATCAATAGTGAAACCATACTTTATTCCGGAAATGTTATATAAGTTAGGTATCAATTAGATTCACAATTTAAGAACTTTTCTTAAGCTCTCTATTTGCTGGAACACTTTAAAATAAATAAGCTTATAAACAATCAATCTTCAGGCAAACAATAAGTATGAGGGTTTAACTGGTTTGTAAAAAGAAATAAACTGTTATTAACTTAGATTAAATATTAATGCAATAGTTTAAGGTAAGGTGGAAAATTACACATACCCAGAATTATTTATTATCTGCTGCTTCTTTAATAATATGAGTTGAGCATATTATTGCTTTATAATTAATACTAATATCTTGTTTTTCCCATTATTACGAAATATTACTAGTAATAGTATAAAATACTAAGCGCTTCACAGTATGAGCAAGGAAAAACTTATTCTACTATTAATACTGGAAAATGTTCTGACCCTGTTGTAAAGAAATCTAAAAAACCACTCATTTGGGTATACAATATTGAAACTTTATCATTAGTAGAAGGTGCACCATTATTTATTTGGGTTTATGTTATACTAATTTTATATTTAATAGGGGGAGATTTTTTTATTGGGGTTTATGATGCACTAAATTTTTCTTTATTGGGAGCGCCTTTTATATTTAATTCTTATTCTGTTTCCGGGCGGGCTAATAGTCGAGCATATTCAACTAAACTTCCTGAGCCAGTAAAAAGATATGAAAACGCAGATACTCAGAAATTCCAAATATTAGAAGAAAACAAAGGAAAATCTGGAGTTTATTTACTGCGTAATTTAACTAATCAAAAAATGTATATAGGTTCTTCAAGTGAATTGAGGCGTAGGTTTAAAGAATACTTTAATATAAACCATTTACTTAGAAATAAAAATTTACCGATATGTGCTGCTTTGATTAAATATGGATATTCACAATTTTCTGTGGACTTGAGTATTGTGACGTTTCTGTTTTACTGGAAAGAGAACAATATTATTTAGATTTACTAAAGCCTCATTATAACATATTAAAACTAGCAGGGTCATTCTTAGGATTCAAACATTCAACGGAAACTAAGAAAATTTTTTCAATTTCTATGAAAGGGAATCCTAACAGTAAAAATCAACCTACCGCAATTCCTGTAGAGGTTATTGACCTTGAAACTGGAATAACAACTAAATTTTTATCCGCTAGAAAAGCTGCTGAAGCACTTAATATAAGTAATTCAACAGTAATGAATAAAATTAAACAAAAATCATTGAAACCATATAAAAATAGATAGTGTTTAAAACATGTATTGATTAAACGTTAAATAACCAAATTATTAAAAAGCGCTTGCTTCTAAATACGTAATAAATAAAGATTCTCGTAATTTTTGTATATAACAACTAATCACTATGTTGTATATCAATAAGCAAATCATGGGTGTTACTATTGGGTGGTTCACAGAGTGTGCAAATGTTTTACATATTACTCGCCATTCTGTAGCAATTTATTTAGATTCAGGAAAATTATTTGATAATAAATGAATTTTTAGCTCTCTTGAGTTAAGTTTAGATCAGTTATCTAAATGAGCTATTCCCTCTAAAGTTTGAGAGGTTGTAACTGGTGAGTTGTTAGGGACATATTAAATACGATCCTGATAACGCTCCTTCATGGGGCTCCGCCCCAAGAGTTTACATTTTCAGCTAATGTTATTCACTATGTTAATTATTTAAAACATAATGTGTTAGCTTCTATTTGTACATCATCTGAAGCTTCACCTTGACCAAATCCTAAATTGACAGGAAAAGAAGTTGAACAATATTGGTTTTCTACTAAAAGGTTGGTAAGATTTACCTGCATAGTATCTGATATAGAAATGTAGAAGGTAAATTTATTAAAGTATTACCTGAAAACATAAAGGAACTATTAACCCCTGTTAGCTTAGCGCCATGGGCGACGGGTATTTTACTGAAAATTTTGTAAAATTGTGTATAGACAATTTTACAAAAGAAGAGGTCTTAAAACTAATAAGTATTTTAGATGAAAAATTTGGTATAAAATCTACTATTAATAAACGTACTAACCCTAATGGTCGTGTGGTTTGAA
>WNFW01001863.1_pt1 | contig 14306 bp, 11 predicted proteins | sample 5400131 | NCBI WGS metagenome assembly WNFW01 (sample SAMN13153362, study PRJNA577476) | soil metagenome | isolation source: 20 cm soil or saprolite under grassland replicate 1 | place: USA:California | collected 2016-06-15 | reverse complement strand
GACATCCCTAGATATTTTCAGAAATAGTCAGAGATTCCTCGGCGCGCGAGCCGCTCTGGCATTTGCGGAGTGGCCCGACCTACCCGCTCTAAGACATCCCGGGATAATGGCCCGAATAAATCAGCACGACGTCAACCGTGTCTGTCACGCCATGAGCAATGATCGGTGCAAGCAGATTGCGTCCGGTCGCGAGATACAACCCACCGAGAATCGCGCCGTCGATGATATTTTCGGTAACGCCGGTCACGCCTTGTGAAAAATGATGGAGACCGAAGAGGGCGACCATGAAAATCAAACTGACGGTCCATGCCGCCTTGAAACCGCCAAGAACTCCGGCCACTCGGTTCATGAGATAGCCGCGATAAAAGAGTTCTTCGCCGAGCGCCGCCATCACCCAGGAGAGCACTACCCCGACGACCAGCAGCTTCGTGTTGCCGATCAATCGATTCAGCTCGCTCAGGTTGGGTCCTTTTCCAAACAAGCGTGTTAACGCCGGCTGCGTTCCGAACAACTCGAGCGCCTCTATTCCAACTCCGGCAAGTAATCCGATCAAAAGCAGCGTCGGCCAATTGGGAGCGATCGTGAATCCGACGTCCTTCCAACGTTGGCCGCGCAGGCGCAGCGAAATCCAACCCAAAACAAAAAGAAACGGTGTTTTGCTGAATGGAATCTGGTGCCGCCAGGCTAAATAAAAAATCCCGGCAACGACTGCGATCTCGACGACGAACAGCCATTTCGCGGGCCGGGCGTCCGTCCCTTCCATGCACTGCTCTTAACAGAGCCCCGACGCCGAGGTAAAGCCTGCATCAGCTGTAGCAGCGGTCTATGACCGTCGCACTAATGGCCGTGCAGCTTCCGTTAGTAACTCAGTAAACCAGGCGAGTCACGGCGATGAGCATCGACATGATTGGCCAGGCCGTGATCAGACCGAGGACGGTGAAGGCCGAAAATTCAACCAGATGATGCCGGCTTTCTTCTGCGCCGAAGAACTCGCTGCTCAATCTGTGGAACGGAGGCGATTTCTTCGCCGGGTAAACGTTAGAGCAGCTCGACTCGGGGTCGCCGGTCGCTTGGAAATTGTAATCCGTTACCGGAAAACCGGAGTTTCTGTTGTGACTGATTTGAGGTGTTGTTTTCATAAATTCTAAATTGTTGAGTGTTGATTCTCGAATGCGGTTCGGGATACCGGCGCAAAAACCCGCGCGTGGTTTGAGATTCGACCACTGGGGTGCCGCGAAAGTGCGGGCTCCAACTTGGCGAGATCGGACGAGCCCTTACTCAGCCTGCCCATCCAAGGGGGCAGCGCCAGTCGGCACGTCGATCAAATTCATCTCTATTTATTTACAGCCATTCGCGTACCTGTCCAGCAACGCATCGCGATTTCAGCTGTAAACGCCTCTTGCGCTGGTAGAAGCGATCCGATCTTTATTTTGCGGCCTCGCGAACTGGAAGCAGGAACGTGGGAAATCGATCAATTTTGATTGGAACAGCCCCGGCGGGCGCTAGCCTTTCGGGGACACGCGGACTTCTAATGACCATTCGCGGCAGCGAACGGGCCTCTTAATAGACGAGTTCGACGACTTGTCAAACGATACATCATCGCGTCTGCGCTACGGCTGGGTCGACAACTCTGAAAGCTTTCGAAGGCGTGACAGGGGTTTTGTCGGTGATACCGTGCGCGAGATGGAAGCAACCGATTGGGCGTCATTGAGCGATGAGGACCTTCTTGAGCGCCGGATTTCGAAGCTGCGTCTGACGCTTGAGACGACACCGCTGGAGCCGTTGATCCAGCAACTTTACGCGGAGCTTTCCACCAAGGGACTCGCGTTTCATCCACCAACGCACATTGGCGATGAGTGGTTCGTGCCGATCGGGATCCCGGCGATTTTCGTTCCGTTTTTCCTTGTGCACGATCGTCTCCGCGCGCTGGAGCGGTCGATGATGCTCGAGGTCGAAGGTGAGACGCCAGAGTGGTTCATGAAATTGATTCGGCACGAAGCCGGCCACGCTTACATGTATGCCTACCGGTTGACGCGAAAAAAGAGATGGCAGGAGATGTTCGGGCAAACATCGGACGAAGAGACGCCGAGCTTTTATCGGCCGCGCCCATTCAGTCGCAGTTACGTGACGCATCTGGACGATTGGTATGCGCAGGCGCACCCGGACGAAGATTTCGCGGAGACGTTTGCGATCTGGCTGACGCCGGATTTCGACTGGCGCAAGCGTTACGCGGGCTGGAAGGCGCTGCAAAAACTTGAATACGTCGACGAGCTGATGCGTTCGCTGGCCGGAAAACCGCCGGTGCACATGCCGAAATATCGCGAGGCCGATTACAATTTTCTCAACGTTAAGCTCAAGACCTATTACGCACGGAAACGAAAACTCTACGAAGAGATCTATCCCGGCTTCTACGATATCGATCTTCGGCAGTTGTTCTCCGCGCCGGCCGGGATCAAAGCGAGCAGTTATCTGCGCCAACGTCGCCGGCGATTGATGAACTCGGTAGCCCAATTTACGAACGAGAAAAAATTCCGGGTGAACAAACTGCTTACCCGATTGATCGACCGGAGCGATGAGCTCGGGCTCCGCGTGCAGAACGACGATCCGCAGCAGGATTTTCGTGTCGCCTCTTACATCACGACGCTGGTGATGAATTATCTTTTCACCGGCAAGTTCAAGCGCACCAAATAACGAACGTGAAAAAGAAACTTAAAGTCCTGGTCCTTTTCGACGGCGTTCGTCCGACCAAGATCGACGAGGACCTGAGCGAGGAGATGAAGACAGAGGATTGGCAGACCGAGGCGAACGTGATGACCGCGCTCGGCGAGCTCGGTCACACTGCCGAGCACCTCGCCATCTTCGACGAGGTCGATCTTGTCCGGCAAAAAATGGAAAGCTTTCAGCCGGACGTCCTTTTCAACCTGGTCGAACAATTCAAAAACAATCCGGAATTCGACCAGAACATTGTTTCGCTTCTGGAGATGCAAGGCGTGCCATTCACCGGTTGCGGCGCGACTGGTCTTACTCTTTGCAAACACAAAGGCATCTCGAAAAAAATTCTCGGACATCACGGAATTCCCACACCGAATTTCGTGGTCATCCCGCGCGGGCAACGGATCGGAGGGCCGCGACAATTGAAGTTTCCGATTCTCGTGAAACCGGTGAAAGATGAAGCGTCCTACGGAATTTCGCGGGCGTCGTTCGTTCAGAACGAGGAGCAATTCCGCGAGCGGATCGCGTTCATTCACGAAAAACGCAACAGCGACGCGATCGCCGAGGAATACATCGAGGGCCGCGAGCTTTACGTAAGTATTATGGGCAACACGCGGTTGACCGTTTTTCCGATTCGCGAGCTGATTTTTCGCGCAGTCCCGGCGAACGAACCGAAGATCGCCACTTACAAGGCGAAGTGGGACGAGGAATATCGGAAACGCTGGGGATTGGACGGCCAGTTCGCAGAAGATCTCGATCCGGCGCTGGTCAAAGAGATCGAGCAGATGTGCAAAGATATTTATCGATTGCTCACGATCGATGGCTACGCGCGGATCGATCTGCGACTGACAGCGGACAACAAGATTTATTTTATCGAAGCGAACCCGAACCCGCATCTCGCAGCCGATGAAGACTTCGCCCAATCAGCGCAGAAGGCGGGCCTCAAGTATCCGCAGTTAATTAACGCGATCATCCGGCTGGGGATGAGTCCGAGCCGGACTGGCGGTTAAACAGGCGTCCCGAGCCCAGCTGTTGGAAGAAAAGCCTCGCGCAACTCGGCCGCAGTGGCGATTGTTAATACAGTGCCAGCCGGGCCATCGCCTCTATGGAACCCACGACGTTTTTCGAGCATTACCGCCTTGGCACCAGCGAAGCGGGCCGGGAAGTCAGCCGGACCGGCGCGGCGATCAATTACGAGGCGATCGATACCCGCTCGCATGAGCTGGTTCAGTTGCAATTGATTCCGGTCACGACGATCGAGCCGGCAAAACTCCAGCAGTTGAAAGAGCGCGCGGAAACGGCGGAGAAGCTCGATCACGTTAACATTGCCAAAACGTTCGCGGTCGGCGTCGAGCACGATTACCTCGCGCTGGTCTCGGAACATTTCGAAGGCGAAACGGCCGATTCCTGGATTGTTGCCAATGGACCCATGCCCGCGGACGCGGCATTACGGGCCGGACTGCAAGTGGTCAGAGCTATCGGCGCGGCCGCGTTCTTCAATTTGACGCATCGCGCTATTCAACCGTCGAATCTCATGATCGTGCCGGGGGAATCCCCCGACGGCGGTTGGCCGTTCGTGAAGCTTTTGAATTTCGGTCTTGCCGGCCTCGAGCTCCATTCGGACAGCGCCGAAGCGCGCGAGCTGGCGCCCTCAATTTCGCCGCAATTCGCGAGTCCGGAACAGCGAGCGAATGGCGAGATCGATTTCAGATCGGAGATGTACTCGCTCGGGGCGACGATGTGTTTTTTGCTCACCGGTGCGGCACCACTGGCGGTCAGCGGAATGAAAGCGCGTTTGCGGATCCGCCGCTTGCCCGAACTGCGCCGGGCGCCCAAGGTGTTGCACAATTTGCTCGTGCACCTGCTGCGCGAAAATCCGGAGAACCGGCCGCAAGATCCGGTCGCACTCGAGCACGAGATGCGTGATTGCCTGACGAAAATCGAGCGGCGTCAGGCCATTGGCCGCAAGTTGGGAATTCCATTGGCCGCGGTCATTCCCAGAAAGTCCAAACAACCGAAAGAACCGGCAACACCGCTCGCCCAAGTTTTGGGTGGAGTCGTGGCGTTCGCTGTTTTCATCCTGGCGGCGGCAGTAGCGGCCGAATTTTTCTTTCCGGACAAAATTCCGTTCTTTCATCGAAGCGGAAAAGTCGGCGTGCCGATCGGCGTTCCCGACGCCTCGAAGTTCGCGTCCGCGCCAACTCAAGCGACAAACGCTCCGCGGGCTGCGGCGAATGAATCGATCCAAAATGTGCCGCCCGCGATTGCGGCGACAAACGAAGCTTCGCCGCCTGTCGCTAAGCAAGGTCAATCATCGAACGCGGCCCCCGCAAACTCGATCACAAGTCCGACGCAGGTTTGGAATCAAATCGTTTCCGCTGGAAAAGCGTTGGAGCCCGCGTCGCCGGCAGCAGAACCAAATGAACCAGCGTCGGCGCCGGAAAATTCCGAGCAATCCTCCTCGGAGCAATCAAGTGAGTCGACCGTGCGCAGCAACAAGAAATCGATCGCGTCGAATCGAGCATCCAGAAGCGAGCGAAGCAATCGCGCTTTGCCTTACGAAGACAATTACAACGGAGAACCAATTGACCAGGGTCGACACCACGCCCGAGTCATCGGCAGGACGCCCGATGGTCGATTGGTTGTGCGGCTGTCGTCTGGCCGGGTCGTGACTCTGCCGCGCTTGAACGACGACAATATTTACACGCCGCGCCCGCGCCGCCGCATCTTTGACGAACGGCCAGGCGACTTTGCGCCACCGTCGCAGCCGTTTTACCCTAACGACTGAGTCGCATCTCGGTCGTTGCGGTAAATCCGAGTCTGTCATAAAGAGCGCGCCCTTCGTCTGAAGCGTGGAGGACGAGCGAATCGATCCCCTGCTCGCGCGTCCAATCGATAATCCTCTCTATTAAGAGGGCGGCCAGCCCTCGCCTCCGCCACTCCGGCTCAGTGAAAACATTTTGGATGATCGCCTGCGGGCCTGAGACGATGTCGATCTTGCCATTCGGGTTGGTTTGCGGATGCGGGGGGATCTCGCGCAGTTGCAGGCCCGCGCCGGCGACAATCTGTCCGGGTTCATTTTCGGGACTGGCGAGCCAGCCGACATATTCGCCGCGGTCAAACATCCGCTGAAGCGTCTCGAGGGACTGAACGCGGAATGACTCGAACAAGTCCGGCGGCAGCTCGCCCATATCCCGAAACATTCGGGCGCGATGCCAACTGATCAGCTCGAAATCGGCAACGGCAGCGAGGCGAATCTGGAAATTGTCAGACACAAGCAAACGTTCAACCGTCCGAGCCGGACTGGCAATTGATCGACCAGATCATCCGGCCCGGGATGAAGACGCTTCGAGATTGACCGGCAACCAAACGCGGCCGCAGGCGTTGCAATGACGGCAATCAGTCTGTCCGTGACTTCAGCCACTCGCTCCAAAGCTGCGGCCGACCGCCAGGATTGGCCCGAGCGTAATCGTAAAAAGCGCGGACGAACGCATTCCGATCCTCAGTATATGGCGCTTTCCAGTCCCCTGGATCAGGAGAGCGAAGCACATCATAATCATAGCCGAGGAGTTGCTGACGGCGCGCAATATCCTCGAGCGAGACCCGGTTCGCATTTCGCAACATGTCATACAGCACCATAAAGGTAGTCGTGCGACCCCGGCCGGCTTCGCAATGGAAATGCGCCCAGCCGTTTTCCGGAAGCGCCCGGACGGCGAGGATGAATCGATCCACTTCTTCATCGAGGGGACGGGCATGATCGGTAACAGTAAGGCGCACGTATGCCGCGTTGTTGGCCGCAACAAGTTCGCGTTCCGTACTAGCGTCCTTGACAGTCACATTCTCGGGCGCGCTTGAGGGGACACCGGGTTTTTTGATCGCGGCTCCTGGATGGACAACGATTTTACTCCCGGGCTTAAGCGATTTCACGCGCCCAGCCTCGTCTGCCTGGATCTCATCGCAGGTGCGACCAACGTTGGCCCAATCGTTCGTGGCAAACCAGCTAACAGGCAGGCCGTTGACGAATATGTGCGTCTCCTGTCGCAAATCGAACACCGTAGCAGGACCGCGCGTGCGCCCCAACAAGAGCTTGAAACCGTCGGCGGTGAATTCTCCTGCGCCGGAAGCACGGAGATCAGCCAAACCGGTGTTGGCGGGAATCTTTTGGCCGCTCTTCGCTTCAAGGTGATCGTCAGTCGTGCGGAAGTTTCGCGGCAGACTCTTAGCTAGCTTTAGATCAACATCCCAAATCAATATCGGAGAATCGGCATTGGCAGGCCGCATCGGCGGATTTCTCTGCACGAGCGCGGCGGAGAAGCTCGCTACCGGGGTGAGAAGCAGGACTGACAGCACACACCGAATTGCAAATGGCAGAGACATGAGCTGCATCACCCCGCCAATTGCACGCGCACGCTGTCGAACAGGCAAGAAATTTCTGGCGATACCATTACGAACTCGCAATTGACTTTCACTGATTGCAAGCTGGAGCGATGCAGGATGCGCTTACCCCCATGATGCAGCAGTATCAGCGACTGCGGAAAAGCATCCCGGCGGACACGCTCCTGCTTTTTCGACTGGGCGATTTTTACGAACTGTTTTTCGAAGACGCGAAGGAAGCGTCGGTATTGCTGAATGTCGCGTTGACCAAACGGAACGAAGTGCCGATGTGCGGCGTGCCGTATCACGCGGCGCCAGGTTACATTGCGAAGCTGATCAAAGCCGGCCGGCGCGTCGCGATCTGCGACCAGACGAGCGAGCCGCAGCCGGGCAAGATTGTTTCGCGCGACATCACCCAAATCATCAGCGCCGGGACGGTGAGCGAATTGAATTTGCTTGACGCCAAGCGCGCGAATTATCTGGGCGCGGTTTACGGCGACAACGAAGGCTTCGGCTTCGCCTATGCCGATCTGACAACGGGGGAATTTCGACTGACCCAACTAAAGGATCGACAAGCATTGCTCGATGAGCTGGCGCGCGTGTCGCCGTCGGAGTTGTTAGTCAGCGCTGAACAAAAGGAATCGTTAGGCCAAATCGATCACGCGATCGAGTACGACAGCTACGCGTTCCTGCCAGAGCACGCGAGCTTCACCTTGTGCGAGCATTTTCAGGTAAAATCGCTCGATGGTTTCGGCTGCGGGCAGATGCCGCAGGCGGTCGCAGCCGCGGGCGCAATCGTGCATTACCTGAAGCACCAGCTGCGGCGCACAATCGATCATCTCAGTTCGCTGCGGTGCGACGCTCCGACCGGTTACGTGCTGCTCGACGCCGCGACGCAGACGAATCTCGAGTTGGTCGAATCGCGTAGTTCGCGCGACACGAGCTTACTAGCGGTGCTCGATCGAACCGCGACACCGATGGGCGCGCGAAAATTGCGCTCCTGGATTTTGCAACCGTTGCGCGATCTGACCGAGCTTAGATGCCGCCAGCAAATGATCGCCGATTTGTTGCAGGAGCCTGACCTTCTCGATTCGATTCGAACGGAATTGAAATCGATCCGCGACATCGAGCGGGCGGTCGGAAGATTGAGCCAGGCGTCGGGAAACGCGCGCGATTTGGTCACCTTGAAAGCGTCACTCGAACAAATCCCGAAATTGAAATCGGAAGTGCAGAAGCTATTCGATCGCCTTTCCTTCGGCGCGAATCGGGCGAAGAAAAAAGGCGACATCGAATTGCTCGCGCAACGTTTGCAAAATGAAATTCAGGAAATGCCCGCGCTGGCTAAGAAATTGACCAAGGCGTTGGTTGATGATCCGCCACTCGCTCTGAAAGAGGGCGGAATTTTCCGTGACGGCTACGATGCCGATCTGGACGAGCTCCGGAACGGTTCGCGCGAAGGCAAGAACTGGATCAGCCAATTGCAGGAGCGCGAGATCGCAGCGACCGGGATCAAGTCGCTCAAGGTCCGTTACAATTCCGTGTTCGGTTATTTCATCGAAGTAACAAAATCGAACCTGGCGAGCGTGCCGGAGCATTACACGCGCAAACAGACGACCGTCGGCGGCGAGCGTTTCATCACGCCAGAGTTGAAGGAAATGGAGGGCAAAATTCTCGGCGCCGATGAGCGTGCCCGAAATCTCGAGTACGAACTTTTCCAAAAGTTACGCGAAGAAACGCTACGCGAACTTGGACCGATTCAACGAACCGCGGATGCGATTGCGATTCTCGATGTTCTTTGTGCGCTGGCGGAAACGGCACGGCTTTTCAATTATTGCCGGCCAACGTTGGATGAATCGTTGCGGCTCGTGATCAAAGATGGCCGGCATCCGGTGCTCGATCAGAACCTGGTCGAAGAGAAATTTGTGCCTAATGATACGACGTTGGATGGCGAAAACATGCGACTGGCAATCGTGACCGGGCCAAATATGGCCGGGAAATCGACCTACATCCGCCAAGTCGCGTTAATCGTGTTGATGGCGCAGATCGGCAGCTTTGTGCCGGCTGCGAGCGCGGAGATCGGATTGGTCGATCGAATTTTCACGCGTGTGGGCGCGAACGACGATCTGGCGCGCGGCCAGTCGACCTTCATGGTGGAGATGAATGAGACGTCGAACATCGTGAACAATGCAACCGAGCGAAGCCTAGTCATTTTGGATGAGATCGGCCGCGGAACATCGACATTCGACGGGTTGTCGATCGCCTGGAGCGTGGCGGAGTTTCTGCACGACAAGATCAAAGCGCGCACTTTGTTCGCGACACATTATCACGAGCTGACAAAACTCGCGACTGAACGCCAAGGCGTTTGCAATTTCAATGTGGCTGTCCGGGAGTGGAACGAGCAGATCATTTTTCTGCGCAAGATCGTGCCGGGCGGCGCCGACAAAAGTTATGGGATCCAGGTGGCGCGGCTGGCCGGTTTGCCCAAAGAAATTTTGGATCGCGCGAAGGAAATTCTAGCGCACCTGGAAAACCCGAACGGCGCCGACGGGCACGAAGAGAAAAGGCGACGATCGACAAAGAGCATGCCCCCATCGGAGAAGCCGCAGCTGGATTTGTTATAATGAGAGATCCATCGACCAAGCTCGGGATGACAGAAGATGGCCGTTAAAACCGAAAAAGAGCTCAACGAAGCGCAGCGCAGTCTCTGGTTGAAAGCGATGGCCGCGATCGAACTGCGCAATTTCGGCTACGCGATTTCACTTTTGCAGGGAATCCTGAAACAGGAGCCGCAATTTCTGACCGGGCGCCAATTACTGCGTCGAGCTGAAGTCGCGAAACAAAAAGCGGGCAAGAAAAGTTTCTTTAACATTTCGACCGCGCCAATCGCCGTCATGAACGCACAGCGCGAGATCAAAAAAGCACCGCAGCACGCGGTGGAAATGATCGAAAAGGTTTTGGAAGGGGAACCTTACAATCGACAAGCGAACCTGGCGTTGAAAGAAGCGGCCGTCGCGGCCGGCTGGCTGGAGATTGGCGTGTTCGCGCTGCAAACGTTGCTCGAGGAAAATCCGCGCGACGTGAAACTGCTGCACGAACTCGGCCTGCTTTATCATCAGACCGGTCAAAGCGACGAAGAGGTCGAGATTTACAATCGAATCACAGAGATCGATCCGCTCGACGCCGCGGCGCTGCGATTGGGAAAGGACGCATCGGCGCGAGCGTCGATGGCGACCGGCGGCTGGACCCAAGCGGAAAGTTATCGCGAATTAATCAAAGACAAGGATGTGGCGATCTCACTCGAACAGCAAAGCCGAATGCAATTAAGCGGCGAAGCACTCGATCGGCAGATTGCCGAATTGGAAGCGCAGCAGCAGGCCAAACCGCAAAATGCCGACCTCGCCCGGCGATTAGGCGCGCTCTGCGAACAAAAGGACGACATCGAATCGGCGATCAAATGGTATCAGCGTGCAGTCGAGCTAACTGGGAGCAGCGACGCCGGCCTCATTCGAAAGCTGTCCAATTTGAAAATGCGCGGAGCGGAACGCGACATCGCCGCCCATGAGGAATTCCTGGCAGGGCACACCAAGAAAGACGCGGCCCATGCGAAGAGAAGCGAAGAGCTGCAAGCGGCGAAGAAAAAGCGAGCCGGAATATTGATCGAAGAAGTGAAAAAGCGGTTGGAGCGTAATCCGACCGATCTCCAGCTGCGATTCGAACTGGGCGAGCACTTCGTCAACGCGCAGCGATTTCGCGAGGCCGTACCGGAATTACAACGGGCGCGGCAAAATCCCAATGCGCGATTGAAAGCGATGAATCTGCTTGGCGTTTGCTATTGCGAACTCGGCATGCTCGATCTGGCGATGAAACAATTCGAGGACGCGGCGCGGGAGATTGTGACAATGGACCCGATGAAAAAGGAAATCGTCTATAATCTCGGGACCGTTTACGAGAAGATGGGCGAGCGCGAGAAGTCGCTCAACTGCATGAAGCAAATCTATGAAGCGGACTATGGCTACAGAGACGTGGCCGAGCGGGTAGAAAGCTCATACCAACAGGACAAGGGCGAGAGTTGACCGAATCTTGCGAGTTCGAATAGCTGGCTTGCACGCACGTCCAAAGCTGTGTCAAGATGCGAACCATTCTGATGCCGAATGGCGGTATCATAACCTGCAAACACTTATGAAAAAACATCTTATAATGTCACGAATTGCAATCGTCGCGCTGGGCGTCGGAGCGCTTTGCCTGGCTACGACCAGCAGCGCACTTAATGCATATCCACCGTTAAGAACCGGCGCGAACGCGAAGGCTCAAACAACCAGCCCGTCTCCGGCCAAGGGCGCAGCCAAGGCTGCCAGCAAACTCAGCGCGGCGGACAAAGCTTTCATGATGAACGCGGCCAAGGGCGGCATGATGGAAGTTGAATGGGGCAAGTTGGCGGCGCAGAACGGCCAGAACACCGATGTGAAAAAATTCGGCAACCGGATGGTGACCGATCATTCCAAGGCGAACAGCGAGTTGATGGCGTTGGCGAAGGAGGAAGGGGTCTCACTTCCAGCCGCGAAATCGCCCGGTAAATGGAAATCGGACAAGGATTACATGGACACGATGGTAAAAGATCACCAGGCGGACCTGGCCGAGTTCCAAAAAGAAGCACAGAGCGGAACTGATCCAGACCTAAAGGCGTTCGCGGCCAAAGGCGCGAAAATGGTCACTGCTCACCTCAAGCTCGCTCAGGAAACTCAAAGCAAACTGAAATAAGTAACTTCGATTAGTTTACGCGCGGCACGCCATCACGGCGTGCCGCGTTTTTTTTGGCTTTGCATTCGTTGGGACAAACTTGACGCTTTAATAGATGCGGAAGACAAAAATTATCTGCACGCTCGGGCCGGCGACCGAAAAAACGGAGACCATTCGGCAACTGATTGCGCGCGGAGCAGACGTCTTTCGCTTGAACATGAGTCACGCGCCGCGGGAATGGGTGCGTGAGATTGTTCCGCGAGTTCGCAAGCTCGCGGATGAGTTGAGGCGTCCGATTGGAATCCTGTTCGACACTCAAGGGCCGGCGATTCGGACCGGGCCGGTGAAAACACCGTTGGATTTAAAGAAGGGGGACGTCCTCGAACTTACCGTTGGCCACGCCAAGAAAACGCAAAAGAAATCGGTTGAAGTCAATTACGACAAGTTCGCGAATGATGTCAGGGTCGGGGACACCGTTCTGGTCGACAACGGCCTGATCAAGCTCACGGTCATCGAGAAGAAGAAGGATCGCGTCCTTTGCAAAGTCATCACTCCGTCAACACTCGGCTCGCGTCGGCATATCAATTTACCGGGCGTCCACGTCAGCCTTCCAGCGCTGACAAAAAAGGACATTGCTGACGTTACGCTCGGAGCGCAGCTCGGCGTCGACTTCGTTGCGCTCAGTTTTGTCCGAAAACCCAGCGATCTCACGGAGCTTCGCGATTTGCTTATCCGCAAAAGGAGCAATGCACAGGTGCTGGCCAAGATCGAGGACCAAGCCGCAGTCGAATCGATCGACGACATTATTAAGACTGCGGACCTGGTCATGGTCGCCCGCGGCGATCTCGGGATCGAAGTGCCGATGGAAGAATTGCCGATCATTCAGCGACGAATCGTCAAAAGTTGCATTCGACTGGGCAAACCGGTCGTGGTCGCGACCCATTTGCTCGAATCGATGATCAAGAATCGCGTGCCGACGCGAGCGGAGATCACCGACGTAGCGAACGCCGTTTTTGAGCAAGCCGACGCGATCATGTTGAGCGGCGAAACCAGCATCGGCCAATATCCGGTAGAATGCGTGGAGGTTTTGAATCGCGTGGCCACGCGGAACGAGCGAAGCGGTGGCGCCGGTTATGCCGAATCGGCTATTCTGGAAGATGCACGGCAAAAAACAGTCGCGTCCGCGGTTGTCCTAGCCAATTCGCTCGCCCGATCCAAGATCATTGTCTTCACGCGACATGGAAGAATGGCGCGCAATACCTCAAACCTGCGACCGGAGCGCGCCATTATTTTTGCTTTCACGCCGAGCGAAGAAGTGCGGCGGCAGTTGTCGATCTGCTGGGGCGTCTGTCCGGTGCGGATTGAATTCAGCGACGATCCGAATGTAACAATTGAAACCGCGCAGAAATATTTGCGCGATCAAAAACTGACTACGGCGGGCGACAATCTGGTCGTCATCAGCGACGTGCGTGCACGGGACGCGTTGGTCGATTGCGTCCAGTTGCGCACGGCGAAATAAAAAAACATAACGATGCTTGCCGCGCCTTAGCCTTGGCGAAGGCGGGTCGATCTTGCGTTATGCTTCGACCGGCAGCTCGACGTCGATCGGCTTCTCTTTTTTGCTCAACGCGCGACGCAGTTTCGAAAGCGCAATGTTTTGCAGCTGTCGAATACGTTCGCGGGTCACGCCGAATTTCTTTCCGACTTCCTCGAGAGTCTTTGGCTTTCCGCCGTCGAGACCGAAGCGCTGGAAAATGATTTTCTTTTCGCGGTCGTCGAGGACGTCGAGTAGGCCGCCGACTTCGTTACGCAGATTTTTGTCGCGCAACAGCTCGAACGGCGTTTGGGCGTCCTCGTCTCCGACGATTTCGCCGAACTCAGTCGAATCGTCGTCGCTGATCGGCGCATCGAGTGAAGCTGGACGGATCGACACCGTCTTGAGCTGCGAAACTTTTCCGGCAGCAATTCCGATCTCTTCGCCGAGCTCGTCGTCAGTCGGTTCACGGCCGAGTTCCTCGCTCATCTGCAAGGAGACGCGGCGCATCTTGGAAATCTTGTCGACCAAATGGACCGGCAAACGAATCGTCTTCGACTGGTTCGCCAGCGCGCGCTTGATCGATTGTTTGATCCACCATGCGGCGTAGGTGCTAAGCTTGCCGCCTTTGGCCGGATCGAAACGCTCGACTGCTTTCATCAAACCGATGTTTCCTTCCGAAATCAGGTCAAGCAGCGGCAGCCCAAGATTCGCATAATCGTGGGCAATCTTGACGACCAGGCGCAGGTTGGAACGAATCATGAGCGCACGCGCCTCTCGATCGCCTCTCTTGATCTTGGCGGCGAGCTCAATCTCCTGCTGCGGCGTCAAAAGCGGGATCTGCCCGATCTCGCGCAGGTAAATCTTTATTCCGGTATCGCTATCTTCAGCGGCCATATAGCCTTTCTTCATGAAAAAATGGGGGTAGGGCCGACAAGTTGCCGGCTTT
>WNFW01037804.1_pt1 | contig 14309 bp, 15 predicted proteins | sample 5400131 | NCBI WGS metagenome assembly WNFW01 (sample SAMN13153362, study PRJNA577476) | soil metagenome | isolation source: 20 cm soil or saprolite under grassland replicate 1 | place: USA:California | collected 2016-06-15 | reverse complement strand
ATTTCTCCCGTTCCCCACATAATAGTTAACCAATCGCTAATAACCTGCTATCCTGCCCGTGCTCGCTTGCATTGAACCTCGACGTGCCAAGCTTGAGCCTCGTTCTATGGCCCCGCCGCGCGGTACCGGCAGTAGAGGACCAGCGTCAAGCCTAGTTGCCACACGGACTCGGGGCCCCTTGCTCGTCAATTCTGTACCCCGCAAGCCAGAACACGCCGGCCGTTCTACAGGTATCCTCAAGAGGAGGTTATCCGGGCGCCGCTGCCCGCCTTCCCATTTCTACCATGTATAGAAGACTGCTTCGCATCGCGCTGATCCTGCTGCTCTTGCCACCGCTCCTCGCGGCGGTGGCGGGCTGGCTGGTCGCGCCTGCGTACCTTCATCCCATCCGCCGCGAACTGACGCCCGACCTCATCCGCGAAGCCGACGCCTCTTTCGCCCTCACGCATGCCGACCGCGAGGAATTCGACGTGCGCGCCCCGGATGGCGTCCTGCTCCGCGGCTGGAAGGTCGCTCCCTTGAGTCCAAACGGCTCCTGGGTACTGCTCTTCCACGGCGTGGCCGACAACCGCGTCGGCGTCATCGGCCAGTCCGAATTCCTGCTTGGTGCCGGCTACGGCGTGGTGATGATGGACGCGCGCGGCCATGGCGCGAGCGACGGCTCCATCTCGGCGGGCCGGTTTGCGCGCCGAGCCATATTTTCGCGCTCGGGGAGTCTATGGGCGCGGGCATCGCCCTGCAATCCGGCGCGGCCGATCCGCGCATCGAGGCGGTGGTCGCCGAATCGTCTTTTGCCAATCTTCGCGAAGCGGCCTACGACTACGCCGGGCTCCGCAAATATCCTTGGCTGGGCAAGACGCTGCTGTCGCCGTTCGCGTGGACGCTGCTCTATCGCGGCGAAAAACTCACCGGCCTTCCCGTCGGGGAAGTTTCCCCGGTGAAGGCGGTCGCCTCGCGCGCTCTCCCCGTCCTTCTCATTTGTGATGAAAAAGACGTGGCGCTCCCGTGCCGCCACACGCAGATGATTTACGACGCCGCGCGCGGGCCGAAGCAGCTCTGGGTCGTGCCCGGTGCGTACCACACCGCCGCCCTAGGCTTTCATCCCGAAGAATTCAAGCGCCGCGTGCTCTCCCTCTTCGACACGTACGCTAAATCTCCTGCGCCGGTTCCCGCAGCCCAGGCCGGAGCGAAAAGGTGAACTTCCTTTTTCCTCACACCACCGGGTGCTTGCGCGCTTCCCATTCTTCGCTCAGCCGGCGCATAGTTTCCCGCAGGCGCACCGCCAGCGTCGCGATCGTTTCGAGTCGCTGTTCCCCTCCGCCGGGGACTTTGCCGTCTTTTTTCCGGCGAATCTCCACCAGCAGCAACTCCGCGTTCCCCAGAATTCCCGTCAAGGGATTGTTCAGCTCGTGTCGCAGCACTTCCCCAAAAACCTCTTCGCACTAGCAGGCCCATCGAGGGGAGAGACAAGCGGCTTATAAATCAAGCACTTAGGAAGACATGAGGGTGCGGAAAAGCTGTGAATAATTCCATGTCGAAACTACTGCCCGAGGTTCTTCCCAAAGTGAATCTCCAGTGAAAGTCACGAAGGAAGCCGAGTAGCGCGAAAATGGACCACGGCTGGAACAAACGAGAAGAAGACAAGTAGCTTGGCTTGACCGGGACGCTGAATGCGTCTAACTTGAGAGAAGTGAGCTTCGCAAAACCAATGCTGCTGGCACTGTTGGTGGTCGCTCTCGCGGCGTATGCGTTCGACTGTGGCGCGGCAACAACGCCCGAACAGGCGATGCACTGCTGCAACTCGATGTCGTGCTCGTCGCATGGGCATCACGCGCAGGATTGTTGCAAGACCATGCAAGCGATCCACGCTCCTTTTGTGCAGCCCGCCTCTGTGAAAGGCGTTTCCTACTGTTTCGTTGCACTGGGCGTGGTGCCTGCGGCTGGCAAATCTCCCGGCCTAGATTCCCCCGACCCTGTGATTACGGCGCAGTGTCATGCGCCGCCAATCCGTTACATTCCAGCCCCACGGCCACTTCGCATCTAGTCCATCCTCGAGTCGTCCCGCGACTTGAAGCACTCGTGTGCTTCGGCATACCCGTTTCCACCGGAGGAAGCATTTGTGAAAATGCGAAATACATATTCTGTTGGGCGATTTGCGGGTGTATTCCTAGTGGTCCTCCCGCTGCTGTGCGCTGCGCCGGCAAAGGCGCAGGGCCCTGCCCCCGAAACAGCCCCGCCCCTGTTCCCCGGAGGCGGACTCATTTCCTACAATTCCATTTTCACGACTCGAAGTCCCATGCTTGGAATCCCGGGCGGCATTCCTGCAACAGCCCATCCTACCTTTTCGCATGAAGGCGATTTCAATTTCACCTGGGGTTTTTACCGCAATTTTGATTTGACCGTGCTGGTTCCGGTAGTGACGATTCACTTTGATACCGGGAGCGCACCAACCCTTGGTGGAACGGGGCTTGGCGATGCCATGGTGCTGGTGAAGTACAGGTTTTATCGGCGTGATTCGGAACGCGGCACCACGCAGGCATCTGTCGCATTCGGTCCCAAGATCCCGACAGGGCGAACAGGCTTGACGGACACAATCGGGAAACGACTGCCTGCGAGTTTGCAACTGGGCTCGGGTTCTACTGATCTTTTTCTGGCGGCAAATTGGACCTATACCGGGCTGTTCAATCTAAAGCGTCTTGTTGCTGATGAGGATTTCCATGCCCTTATCCGGTCACAGGGAACGCAGGCAACACGCCTCGGCAGCGACATCGAATCACGTTTCTGGCTGTCGTACAGGCCTTATGAATCGAAGAACGTGGCCCGTGAATGGTTCATTGGCCCGGCGCTGACCTGGCTGCATTCCCTGGATGAGCGCCTAGGAGGCATCACGCGGCACATCAGCTTCGGAATTACACAGCAGTTTCGGATGCATCGTTAAGAAAAGAAAGGAGAAAAGATGAACACGAAAAAGCTCGCGCTGCTTGCGCTGCTCGGTTCGATGGTTGTGCCGGTGAGTCAAGCGCAAATCAAGCATATTGAAATGCGCGTCGAAGGCATGACTTGAAACTTTTGAGCATACGGGGTGAAGCAACACCTCGGGCGCCAGTCTGGCGTTCAAAACGTAGATGTAAACCTGATCGATGGAAAGGTTGAGGTCACGCCCAAAGAAGGTGGGCAGATTGACCCGGCCCAGCTTCTAAAAGCGATTTACGACAGTGGTGTGACTGCTGCGGAGATGGATGTGACCGCACGCGGAAAAATCGTGAAGGACTCGTCGGGCGGCCTTGCCTTACAAGTTGCACCGAATCGGTCTTTCGTGCTTACACCCAATGAGCTGTCGAAAGGACTCGAAACCCTCGCGGATACGCAAACGATGGTCACAGTTGGTGGCCAGTTGTACAAAAAGCCAGCAGGGAAAAAGAAAGCAGACCCTTCGGCACCCCTCAAGCTGCTGGTTCTCGAAGTGCAAAAGAAGGAATAGATGCTAAGAAAACGTCTATGTGTTCTGAGCCTCGCTGCGACAGGACTTGCCGGATGCAGTCAAAACTCGGCGAGTTCTCCACAGCCGAAAGAGGCTGTAATCGCGGCGGGTGAGATCGGTTCACGGTTGCCTGATTTCTCGATGAAGGATTTGCAGGGACGAGAGATTTCCGCGGGCGACCTGCGAGGCAAGGTTGTCCTCATCGATTTCTGGGCGACATGGTGTCAGCCGTGCAAAAAGGAAATGCCTGGCTACCAGAGACTCCTAGACCGGTATGGCTCACGAGGGTTTGCGGTCGTCGGATTCAAATTTGACACGATGACGGATACCGAAGATCCGCTCTTGTTTGCCAAGAGAATCGGAGTCCGCTATCCGTTGGCCGTGGCGTCGGATGAACTGAAACAGAACTTTGGCGGCATCGAGGGATTACCGACCACGATGCTCTATGACAGACAAGGGGCACTCCGCAAGAAGGTTATCGGCTTTGAATATACCGATGCTTTTGAGTCTGCCTTAAAGGGACTTCTGTGAGTGCCAAACACAGCCGGGTATGGATAACGCTGGACAGCTAACTAACTGACCCGCTTTGAGCAAAGTGGCGTGCGTTTCAGAAAAAGGGCCGCGCGTGAGCGCGGCCCGACTGGACTTGCAAGGCTCGCGCGTTTGGGAGGTCGGAAAAGGCCAACGGGCCCTTTGAAACCTCTCAAAGAACCCGTTGGCCGTGTCTTATTGAATCTGAGGCACTCTTGGGCGCTGCAGCTTTGGGCGCAGGCGCCTTGGCGGTGCCTTTCTCCGCGCCGCCTCTGCTGAGAAGAGTCAAAGCATCCTTGGCGCTAAACGGGAAGCGGCGAACGGACTGTTCTCCGGTAGTGCTGAGAGTCACATCCACGCGGCGATTGTTGGCCATGCGGACGGTCACGAGATTCTTAATGAGCTTCTGCTTTTCCGCCGGAGCCAAGTCTGGATCCTCGTCGAGGAGCTTCTTGACTTCGTCGGAGGTCATGTTCTTCTCGAAGCCGAAAGCTTTGACCTCGAGGTGATCAGCAGGGACGCCTTTCTCGACGAGATAACTTCTGGCGCGTTCAACACGGCGTTCGGATAGCTTCGTGTTGTAGTCCTTGGCTCCGCGAGAGTCGGCGTGCCCTTCCAGAATCAGATGAGCCGCCGGGCGGTACTTCAAATACTGCTGGTAATCGCTGGCGAGGGCGTCAAGCGTGGCCGCCTGGCTGGCCAGCAAACCGCCCGTGGGCTTGGCCTCGGTGGGCTGGGCCGTCGGGAAGTAGATGCTGTGCAAAGCCAGCTGGGCTTCGAGCTGCTTAATCTGGGGAGGCTCCTTGACCTCGACATTTCCGGATGCGTCGGCGGTGCCACCGCGGCCGTCATTGACGGTGCACTTCACGGTGTAATGGCCGGGCTGGAGGCCGGTGGAATCAAATTGCGCGTTCGAGCCGGTGCCGGAGACCGTGCCGCCCGTGGCGGTGTAGCCATAGGTCAACGGATCGTTGTCCGGGTCGTTCCCGTTGCAGGTGATTCCGGTGTGTTCGCCCGGAAGGATCGGGGTGTGCTCGACCGAGAGGCTGGCCGTCGGAGGACGGTTCGGCTTCTCTTCCACTTTGATGTCCGCGCTGCAAGAGGCCGTGCCGCCCTTTCCGTCATCGACTTTCACGTTAACCGTGTAGGAGCCGGCGCCCGCGCCGCTAGGGTTCCAGCGCGCATCTGCGCCAGTGCCTTCGACCGCGCCCCCCGTGGCTGAATAGCTGTAGGTGAGCGGATCGTTGTCGGGGTCGCTGGCGTTGACGTGGACTGCCACTGCGTCTCCCGAGCCCGCGTACACTGAAGCGGGGTTTACGGAGCAAGCCGCCACAGGAGGATGATTCGGAGGAGGAGGCGGATTAGGAATTCCAAAGCGGACCACCAGCCCCGTGCCCGCACGAAAATTGTCCTGGCGGGCATTGCCACCGAGGGCGGGGCCGGAGAAGTTAGTCATAAAGTAATCCAGTTGTGCGACACGCCAAGCAAGGTTCTTCCTGAGAACCATATCGACGCCGCCGCCCACGGCTACGGTAAAGCTGTTCTGGGACCCGACGCCAACCACAGAGGCGTTGCCATGCGCCCCACCCAGGAGGAACTCGGCAAACGGAACAAAGTAATCAAACTTGCGCCAATTCAGGCGTGGACCAAACAAATAACTGACGATCGATCCGTTAACGGGGATTCCATTAAGGTTCCGATCCTTGAAGCGGTATCCCCCCAGCTCCATCGTCAGGCCAAGTGCCCGCGAGGCGTTATAAGTGAAGGAGCCGCTGGCACCATGGTTGTTAAAATCTGTAAAAGGACTGCCCGGACGGAAGTCAACGTAGTCATACATTGCGGCAGTTTCGTAGCGCGGCACAAGTTGTCCGGGAGCACGCGTGTCATTCGCGGTAGCCTGAGACTTGGCCGCCTGAGGCTTGGGGAATGGCTTTGGGCGAGGAGCCGCGGGAAGCGCGAAGATGTTTCCGGAGAAAACACGCTTACCGCTCGCCACGGCGTTGCTCGCTCCCCCGGAGGCTTTCTCTGCGGCGGTGGTGGTACCGCTAGAGGAATTGTCAGGGAATCCGGCGGCTTTTTCTTGCGCGCAGAGAGGCGACGCCAGAAAAACGCCCAATGCTGCTGCTAGACACCAATTGCGCATCTGCTCCTCCTCAAAGCTATTCTGGGATCCCGTTTGATTCGCGTGCCCGCCTTGGAACCGGCGCTACATCGGGCGGACACTCTTGGACCGATGCAGCTTTTTCCACCCGTCAACTCCAACCCCATAGGCGCTTTTGCACACGTATCTCCCGTTGACATGGGAGAAAACTCAAGAATTGACAGGGCACACCGGGCAACAGGTTATTCCAGAATAACCATTTTATGCAAACAATTTCGTATGAACATAAAGTCATAAACTGAGGATCAAACCACGAGCTCAGCGCGAGAGTCCTTGGAAGTCTAAAGTGGCTTGCCGGAGGGAGCGTTGCGCCGTTTGGCTTTGATCAGGACGTCCACGGAATCCGGACGGCCATTCCAAAAGTCCAGGCGGACGCGGCCATCGGGAAGTTGCGTGACCGTGGCGGGGATGGCGCTGGCGGTTAAATACCAGCCGGCAGGGAGCACGACCGCGTTACGCGGCCGGCCCAAACTGCGATCGAAAACCAGTTCCTCGCCTTCCAACCGGTAACTTGCGGGAGCCGCATAAGTCTCGGAAATCCGCAGGCGCAGCGACTGGCCCTTTTTCACCGGTGGAAAAGAAATCACGACAATTTGCGTTGCTGGTTTCACCGGTTCGTCCGCTTCGATTTTCGCGGCGGAAAGTTCAGCGCCGGTCATCAGCTGGGTGGCCAGTTTTTCGCCCGTATCGAGGACGTAGGCCGATGGACCGGAAACGGTGCTGCCTTCGCGAACCACGTTCAGGTATTTATCCATGCCCGGCCGCGACTCGGTGTAGTCGTGATAGAGACTAAACGCGTGCGTTTCCGGCTGCTGCAGGAAGTACACGATGTCGCGATCCTGATGTGCGCGTTCGGCGAGCCGGTGCCGCTCGGTCTCTCCGGGGAAGGGCGCTTCCCAGCTGCGTGATCCCGTTAACGGACGCGGCGCCGCCGTGGGGCCGGTCTGCGCACCCAACTTCGCGCGGAGCATCAGGGGAGCTTCGCCTGCTCCGGGATTCATAAAGCTGATGGCAATGCGTCCATCGGGCTCCGGCAAAACCTGCGACGGAACGCTGCAGCCAATCAGTTCATATCCCTGAGGCAAGACCACGCTGTTGCGCTTGATGCCGAGGCCCCGATTGAAAACGATAGCGTCGCCATCGCGGTAGTAGCTTTTCGCGTCTTTGTAGGTTTTCACGATCAGCAGACGGCCGCGCCCTTCCGGGGGGACCGCGCGCGCGAGCTGGATTCTGATGTAGCTTCCCGCGGCATCGGCGTCCGCCATCAGCGGATCCTTGCGGGCTTCCGCGCCGGACACCACTTCGAAGTGAAGCGGTTCGCCGGTCATGGCGTCATAAACGGCTTCGTCGCTGGCGATGCTGCCCTTGCGAATGGGATTGAAAAAGACTTTAGCGCCCGGCGCGGTGGCGGAAACTTCATAGAAGATCTTGAAACTTGCGGTGTCCGGAGCGAGCAGCTCGTACTGGGTGTATTCGTCGGCTTCCGTTTGAAGCGTGGGAGCGGCGGCGCGTTCTTGCGCAGACAGAGATTCGCCGCAAGAAACCGCGCTTCTCCTTGAGTCCCTACTTTCGAGGGAGGAAGCATGATCGCCGATTCGAACGGCGGAGTAAATCATCTGCGCTGACGTGGCGTCGACAATGCAATTGGAGGGTCCTGCGGTACACTACTTCGGCGGAATCGATGAATACGATCACAACACTCGACGACAACTGGACAGGCCGGGCACGATCGATTGCAACCGCCCTGGTGGAATCGGATGGCCACCGCGCGATTGTGGACCCAGGCCCCGGATCGACGCTGGACGCGCTGCGGAAGGAACTTGGCGCGCACGGCGTTTCGGTGAGCGATCTGGACGCGATTCTGCTGACCCACATTCACCTGGACCATGCCGGCGCCACCGGAGCACTGGTGCGGGAGAATCCCAGGCTCGCGGTCTACGTTCACAGACGCGGCGCGCCGCACATGATTGATCCATCGAAGCTGCTGGCCAGCGCGGCTCGGCTATGGCCGGATAATTTGCAGCAGCTCTTCGGGGAAGCGCAGCCGGTCCCGGCAGAGAATCTGCGCATCCTTGATGGCGGAGAAATGCTCACCCTCGGCTCACGCAAGATCGAGGTCGCTTACACGCCCGGGCACGCTTCGCACCACGTCAGCTATTTCGAGAATATGGAACGAGTGGCCTTCGTGGGCGACACCGCAGGCATACGCATCGAGGGACATTCCTACGTGATGCCGGCGACTCCACCGCCTGATATTGACCTGGAGATTTGGGATTCCTCCTTCGCCGCAGTCCTCGAGCGCAAGCCCAAACGGCTGTTCCTGACGCATTTCGGGTTTTCGGAGAATCCCTCCGAGCATATCACGCAATTTCGCGAACGGCTGCACCACTGGATGGAGACGACCGAGAACATTCTTCAGACGGCGAAGAACGATGCGGAAGCGATGGAATCGTTCATGACCACCATGCTCCGGGAAATCAGGGAGCATGTGGGGGCAAACGACGGCGAGCACTATGCCTTGACCGCGGGACTCAATCTTTCGTTTCTCGGACTGGCACGCCACGCACGCAAGCGCGCGCAGGCGGCGTCCTAATTCCACAAAAAATGTTTCTGGCAAGGAGAAGAGTTGCGGACCTCCGGGGTGACGCTCCGGTTTTCGGGAAGAGGAACGATGCGATTAGCTGGTTGACCCCGATGAAGAAACTTCGGTGGCGCCGCCGGAAGGTTCGGGAGCGGGGGCTTCCAGGGCTTGCAGGCGGGCGGCCAGAATTTCCTCCAGGAGGTCGACAAGTTTCTTTGCACCAGTGCCATCGGGATCTTTGTCCGGGTTGTACTGAGCGACGTCGAGCCCCAGGAGATTTTTGTGTTTGGCAAATTCCACGAGCGCCAGGCGAACGTCTTCGAAGCGCAATCCGCCGCTCCCGGGAACGTTGACCGGGGGGAAATCCTCCTGCGCGATGACATCGGTATCCAAATGAAGGACAAACTCGTGGGCGTCGGCGTGCATGTGCGAGAGCGCATCCTGAGCCCCGCGGGCGCCACCCTGGAATTGAATTTCGCGTGCATAGTTGTGCCGCATGGGAGACTTCGCCAGGAATTCTTGCTCCGGAGGATCGAGCCTTTCGAGGCCAAAGAGCGTCACGTCCGGTTCGCGCACCAGGGGCGGCTCTCCCCAGAAGCGAACCAGTTCGGGCGCGCCCTTGCCAAGAATGTGCGCAACGACCATGCCGTCAATGCGGCCGGAGGGCGTGGAAGCAGGAGTATTCAGGTCGGCATCGCGATCGAACCATAGAAGATTCAAGTGGTGATGGTAGCGGCGCGCCGCGGCAAGGAGACCAATCACCTGCGCGCAATCGCCGCCAAGGACCAGCACCAAGGTTCCACTCTTCACCGCCAATTCCGCGCGCAGCTTTAGATCGTTGAGGCCGGCGACGATTTCCGAAAGATTGCGGGCGCGGCGGTGCTCTTCATCATCAGCGAAGAGGCGCGGGGCGCAATCGCCGTGATCGATAACCTCGTAACCGGCGGCCTGAAGGCGCTCGACGAGTCCCGCGGCACGCAAGGCGGCGGGTGCTTTTTCACTACCGAGGGAAAACGCGGCGGCGCTGGAAGGCGCGCCAATCAAGGCAATCTTCTTCGGTTGACGGACGATTTTGACCGCCAAGTGCGACTCCTTGTCCTGAATTTTCCGGCTGCCGCGCGGGTTACTCGATGAACGGACGCGCTCACCGTATGAGCCATCCGACTTCTGCGCGGCGTTTCCCTGCCGGGAACGGCCGACAACAAACTCTTTAGCGGCGTGGCGCGGGAAGCGAACGTCCTCGCGGATCAAGTCCAAATCGCGTTGATCGGTAAAGCCGAAATCGGCCAAGCGCTGGCTGACCTGTTCAACGAGGACTTCCGGCGCGGAAGCGCCTGCCGTCAGGCCTACCCGCGCGACGCCCTCGAGCCAGTGCACATCAATATCAGAGGCCGAATCGATCAGTTTTGCCTGGACTCCGCTGCGCTGCGCCACTTCCACAAGGCGGTTGGAGTTCGAGCTGTTCGGCGAGCCGACCACCAGGATGAGGTCCACGTCCTTGGCCACTTGTTCGACGGCTTCCTGCCGGTTTTGCGTGGCGTAGCAGATGTCGTCGCTGGCCGGGCCCTGGATGGCGGGAAATTTCTGGCGCAGCCGGGCCACGATTTCCTGAGTGTCGTAAAGGCTCAAAGTGGTTTGCGTCAGGAAGGAGAGCCTTAGCGGATCCTCCACTTCGAGCGCGTCCACGGCAGCCACGGAGTCGACCACCATGGTGCGGTCTGGAGCTTCACCGGAAGTGCCGACAATTTCCTGATGGTCTCTGTGACCGATCAGAATAATGGTGCGCTTCTCGCGGGCGAACTTCAGGGCCTCGAGATGAACTTTGGTAACCAGGGGGCAGGTGGCGTCAATGACTTTAAGGGCCCGCGCTTTGGCTTCGTCGCGGACGGTCGGGGGCACGCCGTGGGCGCTAAAAACAAGCACCGCGCCGTGCGGAACCTCCTCAATGGTTTCGACGAAGATAGCGCCGCGCCGGCGCAACTGCTCGACAACGTAGGTGTTATGAACGATTTCATGGTGCACATAGACGGGCGAGCCGTAGGCTTCCAGAGCCAGTTCCACAATATCCACGGCGCGCACCACGCCGGCACAAAAGCCGCGGGGCCTCACGCGGAGCAGGACCTTTCCATTGTTTTTGTTCTGCATTGTCACCCTGATTTTAGCTTAACCCCAAGGACTCTATCATACCTTAGCAGTTTGCCGGAGAGCATCCCGATTCCGCGTGTTTTGATTGCACAAGAGGAACATTACGGTTGACTGATGTGCGGTACTCCGGAAAAAAGATTATGATCTTGCTAACAATTCCCGCGGCAATGAGCGAAGGGGCGTCGAAAAAGGGCGAAAGCGCGCCTCGTTTCAAGTAAAGTTTACAAACTCTGTGAAAATTACTCTCCCTTGCAAGCGCCTTCATTTCACGTGCCCCCTCGCAACGCACGAATTCTCTGACACTTACAAGCCATCAACTTTTGGCCTTTCAAAAGCACACTCTAACAGAGCCTAGCTACCTCAAGTCTCCGAGTCCCCAATAATCGGAGGTCATACGGCGCTGCGCGCAGGGCGCGGGCGGAGTTCGTCGCAAGTCCAACCTCTGGCAAGACATCACAAATGAGTAAGAAGTAGGAGCTCATGAACCCAACGATCTTGCTTGTGGACGTAGCTTCAGCGGAACGCGAAAACTGGAAGGCGTTCCTGGAAAATCAAAAGTACGACGTCTTCACAGCAGAAAACGCGGAATCCGCCCGGCAACTTTGCCTTCAGCTGCAGCCTGATCTGGTCCTGCTGCACGATCATCTCCCTCAAGTTCGTGGTTTCGAGCTTTGCCGTCGCCTGAAACAGGACCCTCTCAATCAACTAACTCCGGTGGTCCTGGTGTCCCCCGCGCCGACCCCGATAGAAGTGGAACAGGGGCGCGAAGCGGGAGCGGCGGACCTCTGGGGCATGCCATCCTCGCTGTCGGATGGGCTCAACCGCATCCAATCCCTCCTGCGGCTCAAGAGCTACATTGACGAACAGGCAAAGTGCGTGGTTCTTTCCCTGGCGCGTAGCATCGAAGCGAAACATTCCTTGACAGATGGGCATTCCGACCGTCTTGCGGACTGTGCCCTGCAACTGGGAGAGAGCATGGGCCTAACCGAGCAAGATTTGGAGGAATTGCGGCTCGCCTGCCTGCTTCATGACATTGGGAAACTGGCGGTGCCGGACAGCATCCTGCTCAAGCCGGGACTCTTGAATGCGGAGGAGAGGGAAATCATGCGGCAGCATCCCATCACCGGAGAGCAAATCTGCGCGCCACTCAAGTCCCTCCGTTCCATCCTTCCAATTATTCGCCATCATCATGAGCGGCTGGACGGCACGGGATATCCTGATGGCCTGTGCGGCGAGGAAATCCCCCTCAAGGCGCGCATTTTGCAGGTTGCGGATGTGTTTGACGCACTGATTAACGACCGCCCTTACCGGGAGGCGCTGTCGTGCCATGAAGCGCTGGGAATCCTCCACCAGGAAGCCCTGTATGGGTGGCTCGACGCTCCCCTGGTTTGGAAGTTATCGCGAATCTGCCAGTCCGGCGACTACATGCCGGTACGAGGCCGGTCCATGCTGGCTTCTTACTACGCATAGCGAAGCTTGGCACCTACAAGGCCTTCTTCACATCCAATAACAATCAGAAGAAATATCCAAATTGGTGCTGTCCGTTTTCGCTCGCATCCGTAAGACTCCGTGCCCATGATCAGGGAAATGGTCGTTGCGCCCGTGGTCCTGGAAGGCCAGTACATCCGTCTGGAGCCGCTGCAGAAAATGGAAATCGGCTGGACCTGGGTGACGCGCGAATGGCAGCGAACGGCGGCAAACACGGAAGCCAAGCATCTGTTGCTGAAGCAGGCGTTCGAAACGCTTGGCTGCATTCGCGTGGAATTGAAAACAGATTCGTTAAACGAGCGTTCGCGCGCGGCGATTCTGCGGATTGGAGCACGCGAAGAAGGCACGTTCCGGAACCACATGATTACCGCGAGCGGGCGAATCCGTCATACCGTTTACTTCAGCATTGTCGACTCGGAATGGCCCGGCGTGAAGGCTCGCCTCAAGACGATGCTGCATTCTGCGAGGCGTTGAGGCCATCCGGCCGCACACGCAAAGTTTCGGCTCTGTCCTCTTACGCAACGCCTGCTGATTCCGCCCGCTCTTCAAGACCCTTCCCCAGAGTAAAATTAGCTCCGAACCAATAAAAGGCAGTTTCGAGAGATCCATGGCGAGTACCTCCAACCCGATAAACCGGCGGCGCAGCGAACGCGTCATGTTGCGCATGCGCGTCACGATGATCGCGGAAGACACCGAACACAAACGCCACCAAGTCGAGTCCCTGACACAAGTCGTCAATGCGCACGGCGGACTCCTGAAAATGCAGATGGAGCTGCACGTGGGGCAACCCATGCTGCTCGTCAACCCTCAGAACAAGGTGGAGCAGAGCTGCCGCGTTGTACGGATCGAAGACACGCCAGACGGGGATTTTGCCGTGGCCTTTGAGTTTGACCGGCCCAATCCCAAGTTTTGGCCAGTGGTTTTCCCGCCTGAGGATTGGGTCGCCGTACCCGTTTGAAACGGGGTACCTACCTCTTAGCAGCGCAACTCCTTTCCATCCGCCGTGTTAAACAGAGTGGAAATGGTGTCGGACTTGGAGGACGCTCTCATGGCGTGGACGATGGGTTTCAGAAAATCACCCCTGCTCGCGGTTTCAGCATTATTTTGCGGAGTCCTGCTCGCGGGCTGCGACGACTATGTCCAAATCACACATGACCCCGACGTCCCCATTCACAAGCTCGCCACCTGGGCATGGCGCCCGGCAACGGAGCAGACCAAGGCCCGCGATTCGCGCCCGGTCGTCTCACGCGATGTGGCTTCGCGCGGCGAAACCGTGGTGCGCGATAACGATGCCGATAGCGACGCGGTCCGCCAGCGCGTGAAGACGGCCATCGAAAAAACGCTTGCTTCCAAAGGCCTAAATCAGATCAGCGACCCTCAGGCTGCCGATTTCCTGGTGGACTATCACTTCGCCGTCGAGCGCCGCAACGTTAGGGTTCCAGTCGCCTACGGTGGTTATCCGGGCTTGGTGTGCGGCCCGTTTGGCTGCTGGGAATCCTGGGGCTGGGGGCCTACGGCTGTCGGTTACGAACACATCCGCTTCCGCGAAGGAACCATCGTATTCGATTTCGTCGAACAATCGACGAAGCACCTCGTCTATCGCGCCGTTGGCGCGAAACGCGTGCACGACAACACCTTCACTTTAACCCAGGAAGATATCGTTGGCCTGGTCAATCATCTGCTGAAAGACCTAAGAACCACCAAGTAAGGCTCGGATAAGTTTCCGTTTTGAGTTTTTTTCGTAGGCACCGCTGAACACGTCAGGTCGTCAAAGGCCACAGGGCGCGCGGAGAAAATCACTCCTATTTACGTTCTGACCGTTCCTCTCTATCCTCCTAGTTCATGTCCGGCAAGGCACAAGTTGCACTGATCACGGGAACGAGCAGCGGCTTCGGGCGGCTGATTGCGGAAACATTGGCGCG
>WNFW01002388.1_pt1 | contig 14318 bp, 11 predicted proteins | sample 5400131 | NCBI WGS metagenome assembly WNFW01 (sample SAMN13153362, study PRJNA577476) | soil metagenome | isolation source: 20 cm soil or saprolite under grassland replicate 1 | place: USA:California | collected 2016-06-15 | reverse complement strand
GCCAATTCAAACCTGGCACTGGCTGCGTAAGCTTCGGCTTCACGCACCTGCGTGAGTGGCAGCCCGCCTGAGGCGGCGCTCACGTATCGCAAAATCGGGCTGGCGTGACCTGGGGCCCGAACGGGTCGCGTAAGAGTTTTCAAGGGCTCGTTGTTGCCGCGGCCGGCGAGGCGCCGTGGTGGCGAGACTACAAGCCTCGTCTACGCACGTAGGAGCGGTATCGGAGTCATTCTCGGACCGGGGTTCGATTCCCCGCGCCTCCATACTGAAGCAGGTTGGGGAGGTTGGGGAGGTGCTCCCAACCCCCGCTTTCCGCCACATCGAAGTTCCGGCGTGACGACTGAAGAGTTCCACCGTCTGGTCGAGCGGGTGGAGATCTACGCCCGCGAGCGGCCCCAGGCCTACCGGCTCCGGCTCGCGCTCCTCGCCGTTCTCGGATACGCCTACGTGTGGCTCGTCCTCGCCGGTGTGGTGGCGGTGCTCGCGCTGCTCGTATGGCTCGCCGTCATCGCTCGGACCGGGGCCATATGGGCGATCGGGAAGTTCGGCATCGCGCTCGCGGTGCTCGCCTTCGCCATTCTCCGATCGCTGTGGGTCCGGTTCGATGCTCCCGGAGGTGTGCGGCTGCAGCGCCGCACCGCACCTCCGCTCCGCGCCCTCCTGAAGGACCTGACGCGGCGCCTCAAGACTCCACGCTTTCACACCGTCCTGGTCACGAGCGATTTCAACGCCGCGGTCAACCAGCGCCCGCTCCTCGGATTCTTCGGATGGTACCGCAACACGCTTCTGCTCGGTCTGCCCTTGATGGAGGCCCTCCCGCTACCAGAATTCCGCGCGGTCTTGGCGCACGAGCTGGGCCACCTGTCGCGCGAGCACGGGCGGCTCAGTGCCTGGATCTATCGGATGCGGATGACCTGGACCCAGCTCACCGCGCGCCTCGAGGCGCAGCACCATTGGGGCTTCGGCCTGTTCGACTGGTTCCTCAAACGATGGGCGCCGTACTTCAACGCCTATTCGTTCGTGCTGGCGCGACGGCACGAATACGAGGCGGACCGCCTGGCCGCTGACCTCGCGGGGGGCGAGCACCTGGCGCGGGCGCTGGTGCACACGGCTTTGAGAGACGCGTACCTGGACCATCACTACTGGCCCATCCTCGCGGCGGAACTGCAAACGACGGCGCTGCCTCCGGCGGACGCGATGGCTCGACTGACCTGCGCCCTGCGCGAGCCTCTGCCTCAAGACGCCGGGCGCCTATGGCTCGCCGAGGCCCTCGCCCGGAAGACCGGGCTCGAGGATACCCACCCGAGTCTCAGCGAACGCTTGACCGCGCTCGAGATGGCGCCACCGCCGCCGGACGGGGGCGCGGACCCGCGGCCCGAGCCCAGCGCGGCAGAGGCACTCATCGGCGCCGCGCTCCCCCAGCTCCGGGTGGCGGTCGAACGCGCGTGGCACGCGCGGATGCAACCGGGCTGGGCGGCCCGCCACCAGGCGCTTGCGGCAGCGCGCTCCGAGCTCGTGGAGCTGAACCGCCGCGCCACGGAGCGCGCGCTGCGCATCGGGGAAGTGTGGCGCCGTGCGGAGCTCGTCATGGAGCTGGACGGCGACGAGAAGGCCGAACCCTTGGTACGGGAGCTGCTCGACCATGAGCCCGATCATGCCGCGGCGAACTTCGCGCTCGGCCGCATTCTGCTCGCGCGCGGCGAAGCGGCGGGCCGCGAAGCGCTGGAGCGTGCCGTGCAGCGGGACCCGACGGCCCGGGCCGCGGCCTACCACCTCATCAAGACGTATTACGAACGGGAGGGACGGAAGGAGGAGGCACGGGCATACCAGCAACGGGCCTGGGATGAGGGCGAGCGTATGGCGAGCGCCGAGAAGGAGCGGAAGGCCGTTACTCCCGCCGACGCGTTTCTGCCGCATGCCCTCGACCCCGCGGCGCTCGCGGCGGTGCAGGCCGCGCTGGCCCGGATGCCCGATGTGAAAGTGGCATACCTCGGCCGCAAGGCCGTGACGCACCTGCCGGAGCTGCACCTGCACGTGCTGGGGGTCGAGCTGCGCAATCCGTGGTGGCGCCTGCGACGGTCCGGGTGGTCTCGGGGCGTGCTACGCCGGCTCGTCGCAGAGGTCCCGGTGCCCGGACAGTGGTTCGCCGTGTCGCTCGCGGGCAAGAACGCCCGTATCGGGAAGAAGCTAAAGCGGCTCCCGGGCGCGCGGCTGTAGCGGCGGCCTGATCGTGGCGCGTCCGCAACAAGCCGCAGGCTCGATCTACTACTTACCTAGTTGACAAACGGTCCCGTCACCTCTACCATCTACTACAACACTAGTAGTTGGAGTCGACGTGCACATCGCATTCACCGACCGCGAGCTCGACGTGATGAGCGTGTTGTGGGACATCGGCCCGGCCACGGTCGCCGACGTGCGTGAACGGATCGCCGACGAGCTCGCCTACACGACCGTCCTGACCGTCCTCCGCACGCTCGAGCAAAAGGGATACGTCGGCCACACCGAAGACGGCCGCGCGCACCGCTACAAGCCGCTGGTCAAACGGGAGGTCGCCGGTCGGACGGCGCTCCGCCGACTGGTGGAGAAGGTGTTCGACGGCTCGCCCGAGCTGCTCTTGACCCAGCTCGTTTCCGACAAGAATCTCAGTGACGAGGAGCTGCGCCGCCTGCGCAAGCTGCTGGCGGATCGGCTCCGGGAGAAAAAGCCATGATCGCCGCCTGGATGCTGTACTGCGTCGCCATCGCCGTGCTGTTCGTCGTCGTGGGCGAGGCGCTCGAGCGAGCGCTGCACCTGATGCGCCGGGCCACGCGCTGGGCCTGGGTCGCGGCGCTCGCCGGCTCCTACCTCGTGCCGGCGGCGGCATTGCTTCGACCGAGTGCGTTCGGTGCGCTGCCGCTGCCGCTGGCGCAACCCCTCGCCACCGGACCGATCACGGTCCAGCAACCGCATGGCGCGCTTCCGCCGCCGACGCGGTCGTTCTCCATCAGCGATCTCGACGCCGCGCTCACGTGGGCGTGGGGCCTCTCCGCCGGGGCCGTGGCGCTCGCCCTGCTCGGCGCCGGCCTCCGCTTGGCGGCATGGCGCCGCCGCTGGCGCGTCACGACCCTGGACGGTCGGACCGTGCTCGTGTCGGAAAACGTCGGCCCGGCGGTGATCGGCGTGTGGCGCCCGCAGGTCGTGCTTCCCGCGTGGTCGCTCGACCTCCGCCCGGCCGAGCGACGCCTGATGCTGTCGCACGAGGACGAACACGTTCGAGCACATGATCCCTGGCTGCGCGCCGCGGGAGCAGCGTTGGCCGTGCTGGCGCCCTGGAACCCGGCGCTGTGGTGGCAGGTGCGACGGCTGCGCCTGGCGGTGGAGATGGATTGCGACGCCCGCGTACTCGCGCGCGGCGGTAACGCACCTGAGTATGCCGAGCTGCTGCTACGGGTGGGACAGCGCCGCGCCCGACTGCCGCTGGGGGCACCCGCGCTGGGCGAACCGGTCTCGTTCCTCGGGCGACGGATCCGCCGCATGGCGACCGACCGGCCACGTTGGCGTTGGGCAGGTGCGACCGCGGCGAGCATGGTCGCGGTCGCTGTAATCATCGCCGCGTGCGAGGCGCCGCGTCCGGTCGGGCTGAGGGCCGCGCGTGACGCATCAGCCGCGGTGGAAACGGCACAAGGACCGTACTCGCCGAGTGCCGCATACCTCGGACGCCTCGCGCACCAGTACCACCCGGAGGTGTTCGCGCACCCGCTCCGTGGCGCCGCCGTCGCGTTCATCTTCGATGCCAGGGACAGCGTGATCGGTCATGCCGCGGGTGTCCGGGAAGCGGGCGATGCCGGGTGCCTGGAAGTGGTCGACCGCCTGGTGCCGGCGTTCCAAAGCAGCAAGTGGTCGTCAAGCGGGTGCGCTGGGACGTCGAGCACTCGCGAATATGCGTGTGTCGGAGGGCCCTGTCCCGGCGTCAGTGTTGCCAAGGCCGAAATGTTTCCCGTAGTCGTGTATTGGAAGTCGCTCCGGAACTTGCCAGCTGTTGTTGCCGAACGAAGCCCAATCCAGCGCCACACGCCCAGAGCCCGTCAGGAGTGGGCCATAACTCTTGCGCATCAGTATCACCCCGAGGTGTTCGTACACCCCCTCCCAGGCACGGCCGTCGCGTTCGTATTAGACGCGCAAGATCGTGTGATCGGCCACGCCGCGGGAGTTCGCGAGCCGCGCGACGGTGACTGTGTCGCCGTCGTAGACCGACTGGTACCGGCGTTCCAGGCCAGCAAGTGGTCCTCAGGTGGATGCGCCGTCACGGCGGACAGGGGCGCGGTAGTCATCTTCTGGAAGAAGTTGAAGCAGGCCCAAGGGTCCGGCGACGTATCCGCCGAGTCCATGGTAGATGAGCGGCCCGTGTTCCTCTCCGGCCCGCCGCTCCAGTATCCCCCCTTGCTGCGTCAGGCGGGGATTCAAGGAACAGTCTTGGTGCGCGCCATCATCGACACGACCGGTCGCGCCCAGCCGGCCTCGGTCCAGGTGGTCAAGAGTCCCCATCCGGGGTTCGATCAGGCCGCGATGAACGCCGTCCTGCGAGCGCGCTTCCGCCACGGATTGTTCCGGGGACGGGTCGTTCCGGTGTGGATCGAGTTCCCCGTCGACTTTCGGATCGAGGGCTAGTCGCCTAGCCGCGACCATCGATTCCCGTATATTGGGCGCCGTCCCAGCCGTCCGGGAAGGCGAACCTTTCGTGCGGGAGGTCGTGATGGGCGCAGTCCTCGATCTGGTGCGGGTCCTGTTCGAGCCGACGGCCGTGTTCGAGCGTGTGCGGGAGAAACCGCGGTTCCTCGCCCCGTTCCTCGCCCTCGCCGCCCTCACCGTGGTCATCGTCGTGCTACAGCTGCCCTACACGAAGGCCGCGCTCGCCGTCCAGCTCGCGCAGACGCCCAACCTGACGCCCGACAAGGCCGAGACCGCGATGAAAATCGGGCCCATCATCGGCCTCGTGGCCGCCCCGATCTTCGTCGGGGTGTTCCTGCTGGTCAACGCCCTGATCCTGTGGGTGAGCACGTCGGTCCTGGGGGGCGAAGCGAAGTTCGTCACGCTGCTCAGCGTCACCACCTACGCGGGGATCACCTACACGCTGCTCCAGGTGATCGGCGTGGTCGTGCTGACGATGCGCGGCGCCGGCTCGATCACGAGCATGCTGGACCTGCAGCCCTCGTTGGGGCTCGATCTGCTCGCGCCCGATGCGAAGGGGTTCACCCTGGCCCTGCTGCGCGGCATCAACCCGTTCACGTTATACGGTGTGTTCCTGACGGGGTTGGGGATCGCGGTCACCCACAAGACCTCGAAGGGCGTCGCGTACACGGCGGCGGGGATCCAGTTCGTGATCACGCTGTTGATCGGAGCTGCGCTGACGAGGGGCTAGTCGTTGGGATTGGTGGCGGCCATCGGGACAACCTCCACCAACCTCCCCAACCTGCTTCTCGTTACACGGTAGCTCTAGTGCGATTAATCACCCCCTGCTCCTCGAGCGCCGCCTGGGCCGCGGCAAGCCGGGCAATCGGCACGCGGAACGGCGAGCAGGACACGTAGTTCATCCCCACATGGTGACAGAACTTCACCGACGCGGGCTCGCCGCCGTGCTCGCCGCAGATGCCGATCTTCAGCTCGTTGCGGCTGCCCCTGCCGAGCCGCACGGCGAGCTCGATCAGCTTGCCGACGCCGTCCTGGTCGAGCACCTGAAACGGATCGTCCTTGAGCAGGCCGTGCTCCACGTAAAACGGCAGGAAGCGACCGGCGTCGTCGCGCGACAGGCCGAACGTCGTTTGCGTGAGATCGTTGGTCCCGAACGAAAAGAAGTCTGCTTCCTTCGCGATCTCGTCCGCCGTGAGCGCGGCGCGCGGCAGCTCGATCATCGTCCCCACGAGGTACGGCACCGCGCGACCCTCGGCCTGGAACACCTCGCGCGCCACCCGGCGCACGATGGCGGTCTGACGCCGCAGCTCCTCGACCAGCGCCACGAGCGGGATCATGACCTCGACCGTCACCTTCTGGCCGCGGCTCACCACCCGGCACGCCGCCTCGAAAATCGCGCGGGCCTGCATTTCGGTGATTTCAGGGTAGGTGATGCCGAGCCGGCAGCCACGATGCCCCAGCATCGGGTTCGCCTCCACCAGCGAAGCCACCAGCCGCTCCAGCCGGGCCGCGGGCAGGTTCATGGCCCGGGCCAGCCCTGCCACCTCGGCCTTGCCGTGCGGCAGGAACTCGTGCAGCGGCGGATCGAGCAGGCGGATCGTCACAGGATAGCCGCTCATCGCCTCGAACAGGCCCTCGAAGTCGGCACGCTGCATCGGGAGCAGCTTGGCGAGCGCGGTGCGGCGCCCCGGCTCGTCGGGGGCCACGATCATCTCGCGCATGGCCGTGATGCGGTCGCCCTCGAAGAACATGTGCTCCGTGCGACACAGCCCGATCCCCTCGGCGCCGAACTCACGAGCCCGCTGCGCGTCGGCCGGAATGTCGGCGTTGGCGCGCACCCGCAGGCGCCGCCGCTCGTCCGCCCAGGCCATCAGCTTGCTGTAGTGGGCCCCGACCTTGGGCTCGACCAGCTTGGCCGCCCCCAGGATCACGCGCCCCGTGGTGCCGTCCACGGTGATCACCTGGCCCTTCTTCACGACCCTGCCGTTGGCGCGTAGCCGGCCCGCGTGGGGATCGACCTCGATGTCCGTGGCGCCCACCACGCACGTCTTGCCCATGCCGCGCGCCACGACCGCCGCGTGACTCGTCATGCCGCCGCGGGCGGTGAGCACCGCCTGGGCCGCCACGATGCCGTGGAAGTCTTCGGGCGAGGTCTCGGGCCGGATGAGAATCACCTTGCGGCCGCCCTTCGCGAGCGTCTCCGCCTCGTCCGCGTCGAACACCGCCTCGCCGATCGCCGCCCCCGGCGACGCCGGCAGGCCCTTGGCCACCACGGTGACGCTGGCCCGCGGATCGACCATGGGGTGAAACAGCTGGTCCAGGTCCTGGGGAGGCACGCGCTGCACGGCCTCGTCGGGGGTGATCAGGCCCTCGTCCACCATCTCCACCGCGCTCCGCACCGCCGCCAGCCCCGTGCGCTGCGCCCGGCGCGTCTGCAGCATGAACAGCCGGCCGTGCTCGAAGGTGAACTCGATGTCCTGCACGTCTCGGAAGTGCCGCTCCAGCTTCTCCGCGATCCGCTCCAGCTCGCGATACACCTTGGCGAGCGCGCCGCGCTTCATCTTGGCGATGGACTCCGGCGTGCGCGCCCCCGAGACGACGTCCTCGCCCTGCGCGTTGGCGAGAAAGTCGCCGTTCAGGACGTTTTCGCCGGTGCGGCAGTCGCGCGTGAATGCCACGCCGGTGCCGGAATCGTCGCCCATGTTGCCGTATACCATCGCCACGACGTTCACCGCGGTTCCCAGATCGTCCGGGATGCCGTTCACCTTGCGATAGTCCTGCGCCCGGCGCGTGCGCCAGCTCTTGAACACCGCCTCGATCGCCCCCCACAGCTGGGCGAAGGGGTCGTCGGGGAACGGGGCGCCGCGCTTGGCCTGGATGATGGACTTGAACTCGTGCACCAGCGCCGTGAGGTCGTCGGCCGGCAGGTCGATGTCGCGCTCCACCCGGCGGCGCGTCTTGAACTCCTCCAACACTTCCGCGAACGGCTCCTTGCCGAGATCGAACACCACGTCGCCGTACATCTGGACGAAGCGGCGGTAGGAGTCGTACGCAAAGCGCGGGTTCTTGGAGCCCGCGATGAGCCCCTCCACCGTCGCGTCGTTCAAGCCCAGGTTGAGGATGGTTTCCATCATGCCGGGCATCGATACCGCGGCCCCCGAGCGCACCGATACGAGCAGCGGGTTCTTGGGATCGCCGAAGTTTTTCTTGCTGATGCGCTCGAGCTGCTTCAGGTGACGATCGACTTCTTCGCGCAGCTCGTCGGGGAAGGTGCCCTGCTCCAGGTAGGTGAGGCACAGCTTGGCGGAGATGGTGAACCCGGGCGGGACCGGCAGGCCCAGGTTCGCCATTTCGGCGAGGCCCGCGCCCTTGCCCCCCAGGATGTCGCGCATGGCCGCGGAGCCGTCGGCCCGGCCCGGCCCGAAGAAGTACACCCACCGCTCGAGCGCCGGCACGGGTGCATCAGACCGCGAGGGGGTGCAGCGGCGCGGCGTGCCGCGCCCCCGCCAGATCGTCTTCCGGAATGTCGGTGGGGTACTCGCCCGAGAAACAGGCGTGGCAGAACTCGCCGGGATCACCGCCTGCGGCGCGCAACATCCCGTCGAGCGAGAGATAGCCGAGCGTGTCCACGCCCAGGTGGGCACGGATCTGCTGGACGCTGTTGCTCGATGCGATCAGCTCCTGCTTGCTGGGCGTGTCGATGCCGTAATAGCACGGCCCGGTGATCGGCGGCGACGCCACGCGGAAGTGGACCTCCGTGGCACCGGCCTGGCGGATGAGCTGCACCAACGCCCGGCTGGTGGTGCCGCGCACGATCGAGTCGTCCACCACCACGACCTTCTTCCCCTCGAGCACTCCCCGCACCGGGTTGAACTTGATCTTCACCTTGGCCATCCGGTCCGCCGGGGCGGGATGGATGAACGTCCGGCCCACGTAATGGTTGCGGATGAGCGCATGCTCGAGCTTGACGCCCGACTCCACGGAGAAGCCCAGCGCCATGGCGTTGGACGAGTCGGGCACGGAGAAGACGCAATCGGCGCCCGGGGCAGGGTGCTCGCGCGCCAGCTCCCGACCCAGTGCCCGCCGCACGCCGTCCACGGAACGGTGGAACACGGTGCTGTCCGGCCGCGAGAAGTACACCAGCTCGAACACACAGCGGCGGTGGGGCCGGGGGGGGCGCAAGCGCGGCAGCGCGTCCACGTCCGCCCCGTGAATGCGCACGAAGTCGCCGGGTTCGAGCTCCCGCACCAGCGTGGCGCCCGTGATGTCGAGGGCGCACGTCTCCGAGGCCACGACCCAGCCGCGTCCCAGCCGGCCGAGCACGAGCGGCCGGAAGCCGCGGGGATCGACGATCGCGTACAGCGTGCGCCCCACCGTGATCAGCAGCGAATACGCCCCCTCCACCCGCTCCAGCGCGTCGAGCAGCTGGTCTTCCGGCTCGCGCGCCTCGGAGCGTGCGATCAGATGGACCAGCACTTCGCTGTCGGACGAGCTTTGGAACAGGGAGCCTTTGGCGACGAGATCGGAACGGAGCTGGACCGCGTTGGTGAGGTTGCCGTTGTGCGCCAGCGCGAGCGGGCCCTCGCGGTAGCCGGCGAGCATCGGCTGCGCGTTGGCCAGCACCGACGTCCCGGCGGTCGAGTAGCGGGCGTGCCCGATGGCGACGTCGCCGGACAACTCGCTCAGGACCCGCTCGCTGAACACGTCGGAGACGAGCCCCATGCCGCGGTGCGACCGGGCCACGCCCGCGCCGTTCACCACGACCATCCCCGCCGACTCCTGCCCCCGGTGCTGCAGGCTGTACAGCCCGAGGTAGGCGACGCGTGCCGCGTCCGGAACGCCGGTGACGCCGATGATGCCGCACATCCGTGTGTCAGTCTCCCATGCGTCGGGGAAGTGCCGTGAAATATACCTGCCGCAACCGATCGACGGGGTGCTCGACCGTCGCATCGCGCAGCCGGACGCGCAACGCGCCCCCGCGCTCGCCCACCGTCCCGATGGCCTGCGCCGCCACGCCCAGCTCCTGCGCCAGCGCCGCCACGGCGGCCGCCCGCTCGGGGGCGCAGGTGATCACCGCGCGTCCGTGCGACTCGCTGAACAGCAACTCTTCAGTCGTAAGCCGTAAGGCGTAAGCCGTAAGATCGACGTCGAGGCCGAAACCCGTTTCCTCGTACGCCCCGCCCATCGCGACCTCTGCGAGGGCCACGCCCAGGCCGCCCTGGGAGCAGTCGTGCGCCGAGTGAAACAGGCCCCGCTCCGCCCCCGCGACGAGGTAATCCACGAGGTGCCGCTCCCGCGCCAGATCCACGCGGGGGGGCGTGCCGCCCGCGAATCCGTACACCGCTTCCCACAGCTGCGACCCGCCCAGCTCGGCACGGGTCTCGCCCAGCACGAAGATCGCGTCGCCCTGGGCCCGCGCGTGGCTCGGCACCGCTCGGTCCGCTCGAGGTAGCAGGCCGACCATCCCCACGACGGGCGTCGGATCGACGGCGCCGGTGGGACTCTCGTTGTAGAACGAGACATTCCCGCCCGTGACCGGCGTATCCAGCGCGCGGCAGGCGTCGGCGATCCCGCGACAGCTCTCCCTGAACTGATAGAAGACCGCCGCGCGCTCGGGACTGCCGAAGTTGAGGCAATCGGTGATGCCCAGGGGCCGGGCGCCGGTGCACGCGACGTTGCGCGCCGCTTCCGCCACCACGGCCTTGCCCCCTTCGTACGGGTCGAGGCGCACGTAGCGGCTGTTGCCGTCCACGCTCACCGCGAGCCCAAACTCCGCGTCCCGCACGCGAATGACGCCGGCGTCGCCGCCCCCCGGCCCGAGCACGGTGCTCGCCTGGACGGTGGAATCGTACTGCTCGTACACCCAGCGCTTCGACGCAATGGGAGGATGATCGAGGAGCGTGAGGAGCGCTTCCGCGGGGGAGGGGGCACGAGGGATGGGGGACGGGGAACTGCGCCGCAGCGCGGCGACCGCCGGATCCTCCCGCGCCTCGGGATGATAGACCGAGCAGTCGTCGATCAATCGCTGGCCCGGAATCTCCACCACCACCCGGTCGCCCCAGGTGGCGCGATACAGGCCGTCGTCCGTCACACGGCCGATCGCCGTAGCGCCCAGCTCCCACTTGGCGGCGATCGCCTCCACCTGCGCCACGCGGTCGGCCTTGGCAACCACCAGCATACGCTCCTGCGACTCGGACAGCAGGATCTCGTACGGCGTCATGCCCGGTTCGCGCGTGGGCACTCGCGCCAGGTCGATCTCCACGCCCACGCCTCCCCGCGCCGCCATCTCGGCCGACGACGACGTGAGGCCCGCCGCGCCCATGTCCTGGATCGCCACGATGTGGCCGGAGGCGATCAGCTCGAGGCTCGCTTCGAGCAGCAGCTTTTCGGTGAAGGGATCGCCGACTTGAACCTGGGGGCGCCGCCGCTCGCTCTCGCGCGTCAGCTCCTCCGAGGCGAACGACGCGCCGTGGATGCCGTCGCGCCCGGTACGCGATCCTACCACCAGGAGCACGTTACCGACGCCGTGCGCCGCCGCCGTCATCAGGTCCCGCTCGCGCAGCAGGCCGACGCACATGGCGTTGACGAGCGGATTGCCGGCGTAGCCGGGACCGAAGTCGACTTCACCGCCCAGCGTCGGGACGCCCACGCAGTTGCCGTAGTCTCCCACGCCCTTGACGACCCCGGCGCAGAGGTAGCGGTTGCGCGCGTCGTCGAGCGAGCCGAAGCGCAGGCTGTTGAGCACCGCCACCGGACGCGCGCCCATGGTGAACACATCGCGCAGGATCCCGCCCACGCCCGTGGCCGCTCCCTGGTAGGGCTCGACCGCCGAGGGGTGGTTGTGCGACTCGATCTTGAACGCCACGGCCCACCCGTCCGGCAGCCGCAGCACGCCCGCGTTCTCGCCCGGCCCCTGAACGACCTGCGGCCCCGTGGTGGGGAACAGCTTCAGGATCGGGCGGGAATGCTTGTAGGAGCAATGCTCGCTCCACAGCGCGGAGAACACGCCCAGCTCGGCGAACGTCGGCGTCCGCCCCAGGAGCGCGGTGATGCGACCGTATTCGGCGTCGGTGAGGTTGTGTTCGCGAACGAGCTGCGGCGTGATCGGGGGGTCGCCGGGGAACGGACTCGGCTTCACGCGTCCGAGGCCTTGGCCCCGGACACGCCCCGGAGCACGGCCCGGAACACACGGGCGATCACGTTGGGTTGGGGGTGGGCGATCAGGCTCTCGGCCTCGCCCGCGTCGAACCACAACCCGTGGCAGTGCGTGCACTGGTCGATCTGAATGCCGTGCCATTCGCCGGTGATCAGGTCGTAGCCGCACTTGGGGCACTTCATGTGATGAGAGCGGCGCTCGGCCTGTGCCGCCGCCTGTTGCGCGCTGGCGCGCTGCTGGCGCAACAGCTCGGCGTCGCGCCGGGCGAAGTATTCCTCTTCGTTGCGGCTCGGCTTGTCGGTCATCGCGCTCCCGGCGTCGAGGGTGACTTGACCGTGAGCGTGTCGCCACCGGGGCGGGCGGGACCGTGCGGCGGCGTCGCGGCCGGCGAGGACGACTGGCCGCTGTAGCCGTGCCCGGGCCAGCGCAGCACCGCGTCCACAACTTGTCCCTTCTGGAGGAACACCACGTCTTCGGTGCCGCACGTGTACTCGCAGCCGTTGCGGAAGTACAGGAACGTCATCTCGCCCTGGTGTCGCACGGCGATCGGCGGACCCCATAGCGAGAAGATGTCCTTCTCGGCCATCCCGGGAGCGATCGTTCCCGTGTCGGGCGACTCGTAGGCGCCTCGATGGTCTGCTTGATCTTCGCGTACTGGTCGCTGATCTGCTTACACCCTGAGGTGGCGACCATCACGAGCGCGCACATCCACGGCGTGCTGCGTCGCATGTCGAGCCTCCATCGAAAGAAAGACACGGGCGCCATCCTCGCCGCCCAAGGCCGGGGCGTTGCGGCGCTCCGGGTGCGGCATGATCCCCACCACGTTGCCGCCGGCGTTGGTCACGCCGGCGATGTCGTTCGTCGAGCCGTTCGGGTTGTCGCGCACGTAGCGCCACACCACGCGCTCCGTCGCCTCGAGCTCGGCGGCGGTGCGCGCGTCCACCACGTAGCGCCCGTCTCCGTGGGCGATCGGGATCTCCAGCAGCTCGCCTCGTTCGTACAGGCGGGTGAACGGCGTCTCGGTCTGCTCGACCCGCACCCACGACGGGCGCGACAGGAACCGCAGGCGGGCGTTCCGCATCAGCCCACCCGGGAGCAGCCCTGCCTCGCACAGGATCTGAAACCCGTTGCAGATGCCGAGCACGGCGCCGCCGGCGCGCGCATGCTCGGCCACGGCCGTCATCACCGGGGCAAACCGCGCGATCGCACCGGAGCGGAGGTAGTCGCCGTAGCTGAACCCGCCCGGGAGGACGACGACGTCGGCCCCCTGCAGCGTGGTGTCGCGGTGCCAAACGAAATAGGCGTCCGAGCCGGCCTCGCGGGCGGCCGCGAGCGCGTCCGCGTCGCAGTTGGAGCCGGGAAACACGACCACCGCGACCCGCTTCATCGGGCGGCTCCGCCGCCGACCTGGACGTCGTAGTCCTCGGTCACCGGGTTGGCGAGCAGGCGATCGCACATGGCGCGGGCGCGCGCCAGCGCCTCGTCGCGCGTCGCGGCCTTGACCTCGAGGACCACGTGCTTGCCCATGCGGACCTGCGCCACCTCCCCGAACCCCAGGGCGTGCAGCGCGTGCTCCACCGCCTGACCCTGCGGATCGAGCAGGGCCGCCCGGGGCATGACTCGCACTTCGACCCGGAACGCGCTCATCCCTGCCCTCCACGCGGGCCGATGCCCCGGGAGGGCGGCGTATACACGTCGGTCTCGCGCTCACCGTTCGAGATCACGATGGGCCCGGCGATCTCGGCTTCCTCGTCCTCGCCGACGTCGAAGAAGAAGCCGAGCACCGTCGCCCGCACCACGCCGTACGCCATATAGGCGACACCCAGAGGGAAGAAGAACGCGTCGTGATCGAGCACGCCAAACACGAGGATAAACAAGATCGTCGCGAGGCCCAAGAGACCGCGCAGGGTGCGCAAGCCCGCCCGCGGCATGGTGGCGTAGCGCACGTTGCTCACCATCAGGATCGCGAGCCCGATCATCAAGAACTGCATCAGAAGATGGCGTGGCAGGACGCGGAACAGGTGCTGATACAGCTCGGTGGTGGTGAAGGGGTAGAAGGTCGCCAGGGTCATGCCCGCGGCGGGCGACGGGAGACCGATGAAGGAGCGCTTCGCCCGGCCCGCCTGCGTGATGTTGAAGCGGGCCAGCCGGATCGCCGCCGCCATCACGTAGAAGTAGCAGAAGATCCACTCGGCCCCCCCGCTGCTCGCGAACTCCAGCTGATAGATGAGGAAGGCGGGGGCGACTCCGAAGCTCACCACGTCCACCAGGCTGTCGAGCTCCGCTCCGAAGCGCGTGCCGGTCTTGGAGAGCCGGGCGACCCGGCCGTCCAGCGTGTCGAGGATGCCGGCGAAAAAGATGTACCAGCCGGCCCGGTAGAACTCGCCGCGCGACGCGAGCACGATGGCCCAGATGCCGAAGAACAGGTTGAAGAGCGTGAACAGGCTCGGCACCACGATCACGACGCGCCGCATCGGCGTGGGGAAGGCCCTCA
>WNFW01001858.1_pt1 | contig 14323 bp, 13 predicted proteins | sample 5400131 | NCBI WGS metagenome assembly WNFW01 (sample SAMN13153362, study PRJNA577476) | soil metagenome | isolation source: 20 cm soil or saprolite under grassland replicate 1 | place: USA:California | collected 2016-06-15 | reverse complement strand
GCCGCAGCTGTCGACTCCACGCGTCGACATAGGGGGCGGGGATTTCACCGACCAACTTGTCAGCACGCGATGAGAGAAGCCTCACATCTTGACCCCTCGGAAAATTGGTCTCCCGCTTCCATGAGGGCAACACCAGGCGCGCTTCGCTGGCGGAAGGATGGTCGCGGACCCACTTCGTGATGCTCATCATGGCGCCCCGACCCGCGCCCGAGAGCACCTCGAGCTCGTCCATGAGGGATCCGACCTCGGACAGGGCCGGCAGAAGGTCGGCGGGCGCGGGCTCCGCTTGCTTCACGTGCACGGTCACGCGCATCCCGAGCCGGTGGTCACGCGCGAGGCGCCGCAAGATCAGCTCGCCACGCCAGCCGCGCTCCAGAACGTTCCGAGCCAGCTCGGAGATCACCGTCCACATGAGTGTGAGGTCGCCAGGAGCGAATCCCAGCGGTTCCGCGATGGCCCAGCCCCGCTGGCGCACCGCTCTGACGTTAGTCCCGTCCGTCAGCGGTATTCGGAAGACGGAGTGCACGCCCAGCGCCTGACGCTCGGCGCTCGACGGGACATGCCGGGCGTTGTATTGACAGATAGCGGTGGCGGGGTGGACGGGCACGAGAGACTGCACGAGCTCCTCGTACGCTGCCACCTCTTCGGGTCCCGCCTCGGGCCCGAGCGCCCAGGTCACATCTCCCGTGACGACGACGCCAGAAAAGCCCTCGGCCAACCCTTCGGTGATGCTCCGCTCCAAGAACGCCGCCATGTCTCCGGTTCGGAACTCCCCTGCCGGGCAATATCCGTCGCGCTGGGTCACCAGGCGCAAGGCGCGGCGGTCGCGGACTTCGCACACGTCCATCGTGGCGCCGAGGGCGCTAGCCACGTGCGCCACGGTGGGCTCGTCGGCCAAATAGATGCACTGTTCCCCACGGGCGACGGCCTCGCGGACGGTGGGTACGACCGACTCGAGCAACTCGGCTGGCGTGTCGTAGAGGAGGCAAGCGTGCTCTCCTCCTTCGCGGCGCGCACGAACCTCCATACTCGAACCGTATCTCGCTTGCCTCTCCCCGCTCCCGTATTTTCTGTACCAGCAAATCCCCCGCCACCGACTCCGGCAAACCATGTGCGGCGCGTTCAGTGAATTCCCCGAGCGGCGCCGCGTGCCCTCCCCCCTCTGCCGCGGATGCGCGACCTCCGAGGAGCACTGATTTGCGCTGCGGTAACGGGGTAGCTTCCGCTCGAGTGTCCTTGGTTCAGAGCTCCCGGAGCGGCGCACGAGACGGCACCGTGTCGCTGGTCACGTAGCACCAGCACACGGAGACCAAACAGTTGACGGATCGGCCGCCGGGCGCCTAGAGTGGCGCGCCTGTGACCGATTCGGGGCGCCTCTACTACGGCTGGGTCGTCGTCGCCGCCCTCTGCGTCACCGAGGTCGTGTCGTGGGGCATCCTCTACTACGGCTTCCCGGTTCTGCTCCGGCCGATGGAGGCCGACCTCGGCTGGTCGCGCGTCGAGATCACGGGCGCGTTCTCGGTGGGAATGGGCGTGGCCGCGCTGGCCGCGCTGCCCGTCGGGCGCTGGATCGACCGCCACGGCGCCCGCGCGCTCATGACGACGGGCTCGTGCCTGGCGACGGTGCTCCTGCTCGCCTGGTCGCGGATCGAGAGTCTCTCCGCGCTCTATGCGGTCTGGTGCCTGATGGGCGCGGCACTCGCGGCGACGCTCTACGAGCCCGCGTTTGCGGCGGTCGTCGGCTGGTTCGCCACCCGCGGCAGGGACAAGGCGCTCCTCACCGTGACGCTCGCCGGGGCGCTCGCCAGCACGGTCTTCATGCCGCTGGAGGCGTGGCTCGTCGCCCGGCTTGGCTGGCGGGGTGCGCTGGTCGCGCTAGCCGTCACCCTGGCCGTGATCACCATCCCGCTCCACGCGCTCGTGCTCCGGCCCGCCCCGCGGCGCGCGCCGCCCACGCCGGGCGCCGAGCGCGCGGAGTCTCGCGTGCCGGGCCTGACGCTCCGCGCGTCGGCGCGGACGGCGGTGTTCTGGGTGCTGCTGGCCGCGTTCTTCGTCGCCAATTTCGCGACGAACGCGGTCACCGTCCACCTCATTCCCTACCTCAGCGATCGCGGCTACTCCCCGACCGTGGCGGCGATGATGATCGGCTGGATGGGCGCCATGCAGCTCCCGGCGCGGCTCCTCTTCGCGCCCGTCGCCTCCCGCTTCGGCCATCGCGCGGTCACCGGCGTGATCTTCTTCGTGCAGGCGCTCTCCCTCGCTCAGCTCGCGCTGGCGGGAGAGCTGCCGACGCTCGTGCCGATGGTGGTGATGCTCGGCGCCGCCAATGGCATGGCGACGCTCGCGCGGGCGACGATCGTCGCCGAGATCTTCGGGCCGCGCCACTACGGCTCCATCAGCGGAGCGGTCGCGCTCGGGGCCAACGGCGCGCGCGCCGTCGCGCCCGTCGGCGCCGCGCTCCTCATGGTGGCGCTGGGCGGCTACGCGCGCGTGTTCTGGCTCATGGCCGCGGCGCTCGTGGTCGCGGGGCTCGGCGTCATGACCTCGCGGGCGGGGCCCGGCGCCGGCGCCGAAATGCGGTAGGGTACCGGCATGAGCTCCGGGTTCACCCGCTCGGACGGCTGCGACCTTTGCCGCGCGGCGCGGATCACCCCGTGGTACTACGAGGACGAGATCTGCTGGGTCGCCGAGTGCGAGATCTGTGAGGTCCCCATGGTGGTCTGGCGCTACCACGGCACCGCGCCGCCCGACGCCCACCTGGCGCACATGCGCGAGCGCCTGCGGGAGGTCGCCACGGCGCAGTTCGGGGAGTTCTGGGTGGACGACCACATGCGCAACATCCCCGACCACTGGCACGCCCACGGGCGCCCGCACGGCGGCTTCTTCGGCCACGGCTTCAAGCGGAAGATGCCGTGAGGACCGTCGCCATCGTGCCGACCTTCGACGGCTGGCAGGCAGCGGCGCGCGCGCTCCTGCGCGAGGGCATCGCGCCGGGAGAGGTGCGCTGGAGCGAGACGGCGCCGGGCGAGGCGCCGACTGACGTGGTGCACGGTGCGGGCGCGCCCGGCGCTGCGCGCGTTCCGCGGCAGTTCCTGGACCTCGCGCGTCAGGCCGCGGGTGGACGCGACCCCGCGCGGTGGCAGGTGCTGTACGAGGTGCTCTGGCGTCTCGTGAACGAAAATCGCGATCTGCTCGGGGAGACGCACCATCCCATGGTCCGCCGGCTCGACGCGCTCGCCGCCGCGGGGCGGCGCGACGCGTTCCGCACGGAGACGGAGGCGCTGACGCTCGAGCCGGAAGGCGCCGGCGCCGCGCCGTTCGTGCCTGCCGGCGCCGGGCTCGCCGAGCTCGGCGCGGCGGCGGCGCGCTGCACCGGGTGCGACCTCTATCGCCACGCGACACAGACCGTCTTCGGGCGCGGCCCGGCCGACGCGCGCATCGTCCTCGTGGGTGAGCAGCCAGGCGATCAGGAGGATCTGAAGGGCGCGCCGTTCGTCGGTCCGGCGGGCGAGGTGCTCGACCGGGCGCTGGCCGAGGTGGGCCTCGGCCGCGAGCGCCTCTACGTGACGAACGCGGTCAAGCACTTCAAGTTCGTCGAGCGCGGCAAGCGCCGCATCCACCAGACGCCGCGCCTCGGCGAGCTCGCGGCCTGCCGCCCGTGGATGGAGGCGGAGATCGCGGCGATCAAGCCCGAAGTGCTCGTGTGCCTCGGCGCGACGGCGGCGCGCGCGATCTTCGGCCCCGACTTCCGGCTGCTGAGGGACCGCGGCCGCTTCTCCCCCACGCGCTGGACGGAGAAGACGATCGCCACGCTCCATCCCTCTGCCGTGCTGCGCGGCGAGGACCCGACGCAGCAGGCGCGCCTCTACGGGACGCTGGTCGCGGACCTCACGCTCGTGGCGGGGGCCTAGCCTCTGGGCGGACGCCCTGCAAGAGGAGAGACCAATGAATGTCGATCGCTCCTACGTTGCCGAGAACGATGGACAGCGTGAGCGGCTACGCGCGCTCACGGCGCGGCTGAGCGACCGGGAGCTCGGCCGGTCACTCGACGCCGGCTGGACGATCGCCGGCGTCCTGGGCCACCTGGCGTTCTGGGACCAGCGCCTCCTGGTTCTGCTCGAGCGCTGGGAGCGCGAGGGGCCCTCGGCCGTGCCACGCGCGCTCGATCACGCGGTCGTCGACTGGATCAACGACGCCGCCAAGCCCCTGCTCCTGGCGGTGGACCCGCGGCGCGCCGCCGACGTCGCTCTGGCCATCGCGGAGGCGGTCGATCGCAAAGCCCGGACGCTGCCCGACGAGTTCGTCGTGCGGAACGCGGCGGCCGGCAATCCGGTCAATCTGCTGCGTGCCCAGCATCGCCGCGAGCATCTGGACGAGATCGAGCGGGCGCTCACGCGCTGACGCCGGCGGTGACGGCGGCCGCGTAGCCCGCGAGCAGCGGGTGCGGGCTCGCCGCGGTCGAGCGGGCCTGCGGCAAGAACAGGGTGGCGAGGAAGAACGGGTGATCGGGAAGCTCGACGATCCTGACCTCGCCCGCGCCGCCGAGCCCGCTCACCCGGAGTCCGCCGGCCTCGAGCCGCCGATGGTAGTCCGGGTTGACACCGTAGTTGCAGAAAAAGTCCTCGGTCGTCTCCGTGACGCCGTACAGCGCTGACGCGCGAGTCCCGGGGAGCACGACGACCGTCCGCCGCTGCCCGACGAGCGAGCACGCGAGCGGCGTGATGACGAGCCGCTCGGCGCCCGGCGCGGTCTCGGCGTGGTCGGCGTCTCGGAACCCGAGAACGTTGCGCGCGAACTCGACGATCGCGTGCTGGAAGCCGCCTCAGGTGGCGACGAGGGGGACGCCCCGCTCGCGGGCGTAGCGGATCGCCGAGAGCGCGCCCTCCATGCTGCGGTAGGGGCTGGCCGGCGCGATCCAGAGACCGTGGTACGCGGCGAGCCGCTGCTCGGGCGCGTCCCCGATCGTGTCCGTCTCCACCCACTCGAAGGGGAGCCGAACGTGGTCGAGCGCTTCGTTCGTGAAACGATGGGTGCGGTTCGTCGGATCGAAGTCGCCGACGATGCCGATGCGTCCGCTCATGGTCGGCGACATCCTATCACGCGCGCCGTGTGAAGGCGCGGAGCCGCGCCACGGCCTCCACGAGTCCGCCCGGCAGGAGCAGGACGATCGCGACGAACAGCGCGCCGAAGATCAGCAGGTGGAAGTCGACCCAGCGGACCGCCAGGTACTCCCGGAGGAAGACGTAGAACAGGGCGCCCAGCACCGGGCCGTGAACCGTGCCGACGCCGCCGATGAACGTGATCAGGAGCGAGTCGAAGGTCCAGTGCGGGCTGAAGGGATGGGCCGGGTAGTAGCTGATGTGATAGTAGGCGAAGAGTCCCCCGGCGAGCCCCGCCAACGCCGTCGACAGCACCAGCGCGAGGAGCTTCAGCTTGAGCGCCCCGACCCCGCTCGCCTCCGCCGCGTCCTCGTCCTCCCGGATCGCCTGCATGCCGAGGCCGAGGCGCGAGGAGCCGAGGGTCGCCACCGCCAGGACGGCGACGGCGGCGAGGCCGAGCGCGAGATAGTAACGGTTGGCCAGCCGGTAACCCGCGATCGTCGTCAAGGGGAGCGTCGAGACCTCCGCGAGCACGTTGCCCACCGTGATACGGAGGATCTCGCCGAGCGCAAGCGTGCCGATCGCGAAGTAGGCGCCGCGCAGCCGGAAGGCCGCCGCGCCGATCACGAGCGCGAACAGGGCGGCGACGACGGCGCCGGCCGCCATCCCGGCGAGGACGGGCGTGCCCGCGCTCCAGAGCGTGCGGGTCGTCAGGGCGCCGAGGCCGAAGAACGCCGCGTGCCCCAGGTTCACCTGGCCCGCGTAGCCGGCGACGATGTTCCAGCTCTGCGCGAGCGTGATGGAGAGGAGCACGAGAAAGAGGAAGTTCAACACGTCGTCGCGCCGCACGACGAGCGGGAGCACGGCCAGAAGGGCGACCGTCGCCGGCCCGAGCACGAGCCGTCGCGAGCGAGTCACCGGGCGAAGAGACCCTGCGGGCGGGCCACGAGGACGACGAAGAAGATGACGAGGCCCACGACCTCGCGATACGGCCCGCCGAACACCGTCGCGCTCAGCGCCTCGGCCAGGCCGAGCACGAGGCCACCGACGAACGTGCCCAGCATCGAGCCGAGCCCGGCGAGGACGACGACGATGAGCGCCTTCAGCGTCCACTCGAGGCCGATCGACGGGCTGATCGAGTAGCCGACGCTGACCAGCGTGCCCGCGGCGCCCGCGAGCGCCGTGCCGATGGCGAACGCGAGCAGGTACGCGCGCCGCACGTCGATCCCGGTCATCAGCGCGGCTTCCCAGTCCTCCGCCGTCGCGCGGATCGCGCGTCCCCAGCGCCATCGTCTCAGCAGGAGGTGGAGGCCGCCGATCAGGGCGAAGGCCAGCACGAGGCTCGCCAGGCGCACGAGCGGCACGGCGAGCCCGCCGAACGCGAAGACGGCGCCGGCGTAGCCCGTGGTGATCGAGCGCTCGTCCGCGGTCCAGAGCCGCACCGCCGCTCCGTCGAGCGCCAGGGCGAGCCCGAAGCCGATGAGGAGCGAGTTCTTCACGCGCGTCTCCTCGTGCGCGCGCACGACCCAGCCGAAGAGCGCCCCGTAGAGGATGACGCCCAGGACGAGCGCGCCGGGGACGACGAGGGCGAGGGACGCGAAGGGGTCGAGGCCCCAGAGCGCGAAGAGCCAGAAGGCGCCGTAGCCGCCGAGCATGATCAGCTGGCCGTGGGCGACGTTGAGGACCTTGAGGACGCCGAAGACGAGCGAGAGGCCGGCGGCGGCGAGCCCGTAGAGCCCGCCGATGAGGAGCCCCAGCACGAGCTGCTGGAGGAAGGCGTTCATTGCATCGAGAGCCGCGGGGCCGGCATCTTCGGTGGGTGGCCTGACACAGGCTCGGCGCGGCTCCGTCCGGCCAAGACCGATCGCGTCATGGCGCCAGGGGGCCGAGATAGGCGCGGCGCACGCGGGCATCGTCGAGGAGGGCGGCGGCGCTGCCTTCGCCCACGACGCGGCCGGCCTCGAGGATATACGCGCGGCGTGAAAGGATCAGCGCCGCGTGGACGTTCTGCTCCACGAGAAGGATCGACACGCCGCTGGCGTTGATCTCGCGCAGGATCTCGAAGATGGACTCGACGAGCAGCGGCGCGAGCCCGAGGGACGGCTCGTCGAGGATCAAGAGCCTCGGGTTGGCCATGAGCGCGCGACCGATGGCCACCATCTGCTGCTGGCCGCCCGAGAGGGCGCGCGCGATCTGCCGCCGACGTCCGCGCAGGACGGGGAAGGTCGAGTAGATGCGCTCGAGCCCGGCGCCGCGTCGGGACCGCGCCCGCGGCACGAAGGCGCCCAGCTCCAGGTTCTCTTCGACGGTCATCGCACCGAAGAGCCGCCGCCCCTCGGGGACCACCGCGATGCCCCGCTCCACGATCGCGTGGGCCGGCACGTCGCCGAGCGGCTCGCCCTCGAATCGGACGAGGCCGGCGCGCGGGCGGAGGAGCCCGGTGATGCATCGGATGAGCGTGGTCTTCCCCGCCCCGTTGGGGCCGAGGAGCGCGACGATCTCGCCCGGATGGACCGTCAGGGTGACGCCGGACAACGCGAGGAAGGGTCCGTAGGCGGCCTCGACCGTCTGGACCTCAAGCACGCCTCGCGCTCCCGCCCAGGTAGACCTCGATCACCAGAGGGTCGGCGGCGACGGCGTCGGGCGGCCCGTCGGCGATCTTCTCCCCGGCGCTCAGCACGATGAGCCGTCGCGACAGGTCCATCAGCGCCCACACGATGTGCTCGACCATGAGGAGCGTGACGCCTTCGCCCTGGATCTTCCTGATGAGCGCCATGGCGCTCTCCGTCTCCGCCGGGTTGAGCCCGGCCATGAACTCGTCGAGCAGCAGGAGGCGCGGCGCGGTGGCGAGCGCGCGCGCCAGCTCCAGGCGCTTTCGGTCGATCAGCGTGAGGTGCGCGGGAAGCCGGTGTGCCTTGCCCTCGAGCCCGACGAGCGCGAGCAGCCGCTCCGCCTCCCCGACGGCCGCGTGCCGCGCGCCGCGCGCCCGCCCGTAGAGACGCCCGACGAGCACGTTGTCGAGGGCCGAGAGCCCGGCGAACGGCCGCACGAGCTGGAACGTCCGCGCGATGCCTTCGGCGCACACGCGGTGCGGCGCGCGCCCGGCGAGGTTCCGGTCGCGGAGGCGAATCGCACCGGCGTCCGGTCGCAGGGCGCCGGCGATCAGGTTGAAGAGCGTCGTCTTCCCCGACCCGTTGGGGCCCATGACGCCGACCAGCTCCCCCTCCGCGACGGCGAAGCTGACGTCGCTGACCGCGCGCACGCCTCCGAACGCCTTGGAGACCCGCTCAACCTCCAGGAGGGTCAGCGCGCGTCCTCCCGGCGCATCACCGCTTGGCGAACGGCGGCGCCGGATAGGCGAGCGGCGCGGTGGCCGAATCACGGGGCCAGACGAGCTCCTGCTTGCCGTTGAGCCACTGGAGGAAGACGGCGTTGACGATGCCCGTGCCGTCCGGGCGGAACTTGACGGGGCCGATGACCGTCACCATGTCGGTCGCCGCGATGGCGTCGCGGATCTTGTCGCGGTCGAGCGAGCCCGCGCGGCCGATCGCGCCGGCGAGGATCTGGACGCACGCGTACGCCGGGCCGGCGATGGGATCCGCCGGCCGGCCGACCTTCTTCACGTGCGCCAGGTTCAGCTCTCGAACTCCAGGCGCCTTGACCGCGTGGTGCCAGCCGGGGGCGAGGACGACATAGTCGCCGTCCTTGCCGAGGTTCTTCGACCAGATCGGCGGGTCGGGCGCGCGGATCAGCAGCGTCATCTTCGGGCTCAGGCCGAGCTCCTTCATCTGCTTGACGATCGTCATGCCGTCGGGCGGCGTCGGCAGGCCGAGCACCATGTCCGCGTTCGCGCTCCTCGCCTTGAGGATCAGGTCGGAGAAGTCCTTGGCGCCGGGCGCGTACTCACCGTTGACGACGACCTCGTAGCCGGCCGCCTTCCCCGCCTCGGTCCACGCGGCCGCCATCTCGCGTCCCCAGTCCGTCTTCTCCTGGAAGATCGCGGCGGCCCTCGGACGCTCGGCGGCGGGGATCGAGGTGAGGAGATCGATCGTGTGTTGCTTGATGTCGGGCGACTTCCAGAAGGGCGAGAAGAGATAGTGGAACCCCTGCGTGTGGATCTTGTGGAGCGCGAAGGCGACGCCGAGGTACGGCGTCTTGTTCTTCTCGGCGACCGACGCGGCGGCCGCGTGGAGGTCGGAGCCGAACCCGCCGAGATAGGCGACGACGCCCTGCGCGGCCAGCGTCTCGAGGCGGCTCACGGTCTTGGTGGCATCCGACTCGTCGTCCAGCAGCGTCAGCTCCAGCTCCATCGTCTTGCCGCCCACGGAGACGCCGCCGGCGGCGTTCACGTGCTCGACGCCGATCTCGTAGCCGGCGCGGACCTGGGCGCCGCCGCCGCCGTAGCGCCCGGTGAGCGGCACGACCGCGCCGACCTTGATGGTCTGGGCCGCGGACCACGCGGGCCAGCCGGCGAGCACGGCGAGCGTCACGATGCGGAGAGCTCTCATCGGCGCCTCCCTGGGCAGTCCCCTCAGCGCTTCTTCGGCGGGTGCGCGCGCACCGCGTCCTCGTTGACCTCCGTGCCCCAGCCCGGGGCCGTGGACAGGCGGAGGTGCCCGTCCTCGATCACGGGCCGGACGGTCACGAGTTCGTCGTACCAGGGCACCGTGTCGAGGTCGATCTCCATGATGCGGAGGTTCGGCACGACCGCGCAGAAGTGGGCGTTCATGAACGTCGCGAGGTGACCGTAGAAGTTGTGCGGCGCCACGTTCACCTCGTACGTGTCGGCCATGGCGGCGATCTTCACCGACTCGGCCACGCCGTTCCACGGCGTGTCGATGATCGCCACATCCACGGCCCGCGCCTCGAAGTAGGGCCGGTAGTCGCGCCGGCCGAAGAGGCACTCGCAGGAGGCGACCGGGATCCGCGTGGACCGACGAATGTCGTGGAGCGCCTTCGGGTCGCGCGTGTCGATCTCGACCCAGAAGATATCGAAGGGCTCGATCGAGCGCGCGACCTTCAGGAACCCCTCCGTCTTGAAGTTGAAGTTGAGGTCCACGAGAAGGTCCACGTCGGGCCCCGTCCCCTCGCGAAACGCCGCGAGCTGGTCGCGGAGCGCCGTGAGCACGTCGCGCTCGGCGTTCAGCTCGGGGAAGCCCGGGCCGCGGCGCGCAAAGCCCGGCGAGTGCAGGTACGGATTTCGACCCAGAACGAAGACGTTGGTCTTGAGCGCGGTGAAGCCGCGCTCGACCACTTCCCGGCCGACCTTCACCACGTCGTCGAGCGTGCGAAGCGGCGGGATCTGCATGTCCGCGGACCACTGGAGACGGTACGTCCCGCAGTGCGACCAGTAGAGGCGGATCCGGTCGCGCACCGGCCCTCCGAGAAGCTCGTAGACCGGGATGCCGAGCGCCTTGGCCTTGATGTCCAGCAGCGCGTTCTCGATAGCGCCGATCGCCTGCTGCGCGATGCCGCCGGCCGCCTGGCGGCGCACGGCGTACAGGAGCGCGACGAGCGCCTCGTAGGCGCGCGGGTCGCGTCCGATGATCTGGGGCGCGAGCCCGTCGATGACGGCCGACACACCCACACCTCCGAAGGACTCGTTGTACTCGCTCCAGCCGACGAGCCCGTCGTCGGTCGTGATCTTGAGGAAGTCGAAGTTCCGTTGACCCGCATCCGCGTGCAGCGACTCCACCCTGGCGATTTTCATGGCGGCCACTATAACGCAGGGGCCGCGCCGGGGACAGCGACCTCGAGAAGGCGGTCATGGGATCGCGATGGGCTGGTACCATGGGACGCGCGAACCCTGGAGGATCGACCATGCGAACGCGACTGACGGAAGCATTCGGCATTCGCCATCCGATCGTCTGTGCGCCGATGGGGCTGGTCACCGGGGGCCGTCTGGCGGCCGCCGTCTCCGCCGCCGGCGGGCTGGGCATCATCGGCGGCGGCTATGCCGGCACGCTCGGCGGCGAGCCGGATCTGCACGCCGAGCTGGCCCACGTCCAGGGGCAGACGTTCGGCGTCGGCTTTATCACCTGGGCGCTCGCGCGCGCGCCGCGCGCCCTCGACGCGGTGCTGCCCCATCGCCCGGCCTGTGTGTTTCTTTCGTTCGGCGACCCGCGCCCCTTCGCCGAGCGCATTCGTCGCGCCGGCGCCAAACTCGTCTGCCAGGCGCAAAACCTCGCGCACATCGATGCGGCGCTCGAGGCGGGCGCCGCGGCGATCGTCGCGCAGGGAGCCGAAGCCGGCGGCCATGGCGCGAAGCGCGCCACGCTGCCGTTCGTGCCAGAGGCGGCGGATTATCTTGCGAAGCGCTCCCCCACGACGCTGCTGCTCGCCGCGGGCGGCATCGCCGACGGCCGGGGACTGGCGGCGGCCCTCATGCTCGGCGCAGACGGCGTGGTGGTCGGCACCCGCTTCTGGGCCTCCGCCGAAGCGCTCACGCCGCGCGCCGCAACCGAGCGTGGGATTCTTGCCACCGGCGACGACACCGTGCGGACCACGGCGATCGACGCGCTGCGCGGCGTGCCCTGGCCCGACGAGTTTTCGTTCCGCGTCGTGCGGAACAAGCTGACCGACCAGTGGTCCGAGCGCGAGGCCGAGGCCCAGGCCGCGCGCGGCAGCCTGGCCGAGGCGTACGCGGCCGCGAGAGAGCGCCAGGACTTCGACACGGTCGCGATCGTCGCGGGAGAGTGCGTCGGACTGGTCCACGACCGCCCGAGCGCGGCCAGCATCGTGCGCGGCATGGTCGAACAGGCTGAGGCGCTGCTACGGCGCGGCGCGACGCTCGACCTCGCGTGACTCGTCCGCCAGTCGGAACGGCGCGGTGGTAGAGGCTCGGGGACGGCTCCGGAAACCGCCCCCGAGCTCGTCAGGTGGTATGCGCAGCCCAACGCTGCGCGCCCCGGCGTGCGCCGGGACTCAGTACTGCGGAACGCTCGGTGAGCGCGCCACCGGTCTTACAGCACCCGCGGCGCGCCTGTCGACCCGGGTGGAGTTTCCATGATTAACCCCCACGTCGGTTGGCGCCACGACCAGGAGGAGGCGCCTTCACCCTCCCGTCTCTTCTGAGTTAACCCCTCGCGGGCCGGGAGTCAAGCGGCCGGCGGTGGCCAGATCGGAGGTATGATTACGCCGCGAGTCAACCCGAAAGAGGAGCGCCATGACAGCGATCACCCAGTCCGTCGATCTCGAGCGCCGCGGCCGCGTCGCCGTTCTGACCGTCAATAACCCACCGGTCAACGCCCTGAGCCAGCACGTGCGCCAGGGGCTGCGCGACGGCGTCAACCAGGCGACCGCCGACGCGACGGTCGGCGCCATCGTCATCACCTGCGCCGGTCGCACCTTCGTCGCCGGCGCCGACATCACCGAGTTCGGCAAGCCGCCGAAGGAGCCCGGCCTCCACGAGGTTCTCGACCGGATCGAGGGCGCCCCGAAGCCCGTCGTCGCCGCCGTCCACGGTACCGCGCTCGGCGGCGGTCTCGAGGTCACGCTCGCCTGCCATTACCGGGTGGGGGTGAAGACGGCGCGCTTCGGCTTGCCCGAGGTCAAGCTCGGCCTCCTGCCCGGCGCCGGCGGCACGCAACGGCTGCCGCGGGTGGTGGGCGTCGAGAAGGCGCTCCAGATGATCGTGAGCGGCGATCCGATCGGCGCGGACGAGGCCCTCACGCACGGGCTGATCGACGCGATCGTGGACGGTGACCTGACCGGAGCCGGAGTCGCCTTCGCCGAGAAGGTCCTCGACGACAACCGGCCCCTCAAGAAGATTCGCGACGTCGAGGACAAGATCGCGCAGGCGCGCGGGAAGCCGGAGCTCTTCGCGAGCTTCAGGAAGTCCGTCGCGCGCCAGACGCGCGGCTTCCGCGCGCCGGACAACTGCATCAAGGCCGTCGAGGCGGCGGTGGCCCTGCCGTTCGACGCGGGACTCACGCGCGAGCGCGAGCTGTTCCTCGAGCTCTTGGCCTCGCCCGAGTCAAAGGCGCAGCGCTACTTCTTCTTCGCCGAGCGCGACGCGGCGAAGATCCCCGACGTCCCGCCCGACACGCCGGCGAAGGAGATCAAGAAGGCGGCCGTGCTGGGCGCCGGCACGATGGGCGGCGGGATCGCGATGAACTTCGCCAACGCGTCGATTCCCGTCACCGTGATCGAGGTCTCGCGCGAGCCGCTCGAGCGCGGCCTCGGCGTCGTGCGAAAGAACTACGAGGCGACGGCGAGCAAGGGCCGGCTGACGGCGGCAGACGTGGAGCGGCGCATGGGACTGATCCATGGCGCCATGGACCTGGGCGCGATCGCCGACGCCGACATCGTGGTCGAGGCGGTCTTCGAGGACATGCCGATCAAGAAGGACGTCTTCGCCAAGCTCGACAAGATCTGCAAGGCCGACGCGGTGCTCGCCACCAACACCTCGACGCTCGACGTCGATGTGATCGCCTCCGCGACGCGACGGCCGGAGAGCGTCATCGGCATGCACTTCTTTTCGCCTGCCAACGTCATGCGGCTCCTCGAGGTCGTGCGCGGCGCCAAGACGTCGAAGACCACGATCGCGACAGCGATGGCCGTGGGCCGGCGCATCGCCAAAGTGCCGGTGCTCGTCGGCGTCTGCGACGGCTTCGTGGGCAACCGGATGCTTCACGCGCGCGGGTCCCAAGCCGAGAAGCTCATCCTCGAGGGGGCGCCTCCCCACCAGGTGGACAAGGTCCTCTACGACTTCGGCTTCCCGATGGGACCGTTTGCGATGGGTGACCTCGCCGGCCTCGACGTCGGCTGGCGGATCCGCAAGGGCAAGGGGCTCACGTCTCCCGTCGCCGACCGGCTCTGCGAGCTCGGGCGCTTCGGCCAGAAGACGGGCGCGGGCTACTACCACTACGTGGGCAACGATCGCACGCCGATCCCCGATCCCGAGGTCGAGAAGATCATCCTCGAGGTCGCGAAGGCCCAGTCCATCGCGCGCCGCGCGATCTCGGACGCGGAGATCCTCGAGCGCCTGCTCTACCCGATGGTGAACGAGGGAGCGAAGATCCTCGACGAGAAGCTTGCGATCCGCGCGAGCGACATCGACGTGATCTGGGTCTACGGCTATGGGTGGCCCGTCTACCGGGGCGGCCCGATGTTCTGGGCGGACTCGATCGGCCTCAAGGTGATCCGCGACCGGATGCGCGAGTTCCAGCGGCAGCACGGCGACGTCTGGCAGCCGGCCGCGCGCCTCGCCCGGCTGGCCGACG
>WNFW01001857.1_pt1 | contig 14328 bp, 13 predicted proteins | sample 5400131 | NCBI WGS metagenome assembly WNFW01 (sample SAMN13153362, study PRJNA577476) | soil metagenome | isolation source: 20 cm soil or saprolite under grassland replicate 1 | place: USA:California | collected 2016-06-15 | reverse complement strand
TGGCCTTGCCTAATGATTGCTACCTGATCGGCCAGGCGCTCTGCTTCGTCTAGGTCATGAGTACATAGAATGATACTCCTGTTGGAGCGCTTGAAACCCACGATCAGTTCACGAACTGATCGTGCCGAGAGTGGATCGAGACCAGATGTCGGCTCATCTAGAAAAAGAATGGCGGGTTCGTGAATCAGGGCGCGTGCCAGTGCTACCTTCTGTTTCATACCCTTAGAGAAACCGGCCATTTTCTCATTACGATGTGTTGTCAGATCAAAAAATTCTAGCAGTTCATCGATGCGACGCGTACGTTCAGAAGTTGACAAGCCGTAAATGCTGCCGAAGAAGTCCAGATAGGCTGGTGCCTTCATTTGCTCGAATAACCCAGGCACATCTGTTACCAGACCAACACAGGCGCGAACAGCATCAGCTTCACTTCGGATATCGTAACCCGCAACTGTGGCATTCCCCTCAGTTGGCGCGAGCAGGCCTGAAAGCATGCGTATGGTTGTTGTCTTGCCTGCCCCGTTTGGACCTAGTAATGCCAGGATTGCTCCATCCGGAACGTGCAAAGAAACTTGTGAGACGGCTGTAAATGTTCCAAAACGCCGGGTCAGGGCGTGTGTTTCAATCATTGCTATATTCGCTTTCCAACGGTAAGGATTGAATTATCTGTCATCTTTAATATACGTATAGGTTCAATATAGGGACTACCCGATGATAGGAACAATTGCTGCGACAGTGGCCTCTTCTTCCTGTTGTTTGTGCAGGTACCAGCCAGTCGTTATGAGCATGGCAAGGTCAGGTAGATCATGAGCGGCTGGTTCAAGTTGAACACGTGATCCTCTAACCAGGTGGAGAAGAGGCGCGTCCTCATTATTGAACCAGGTCCAGACATCACGCCAGAAACTTGTGCAACGCCACCTGTATTCATGACTATCAAAAGTGATGAGAGTGGACTGGCCACTCATCCCACGTTTTATGGTGGCCAGTTCTGATTGTGAATCAAGCTCCAGAATAGTAATGGTCTGGCCAAAACCTTTCTTTTTAATTTTCCAGTTGCCGTTCAATGTCTCTGCTACGATTTGATGAGAACCATTAGCTCCAACAAGATGAAAGCGGGCGTATACCTCGTCTCCTCCTCGTAGTTCGTATTCACCCTTGAATTTGTTAGGATGTATCCACTGTAATTCCTGATCATTATATTCATGGATCGATTTCATTGTTGTATTCCTTAGGTATGGTTCATAGAAACTTGCCTTAATTTTATATCAGACCAGATTTATTGAGTTAATCAAGTAGCAACTTGTTTCTATCAACTACAGGTGAGTTCGCTTTTGCATCTCCTGGTAAAAAGCAAGCGCTGGCACGGCTAACGGAATGAGCAATAAAGTAGACTGACGTAGATACTTTCCAGCATACTTGTCCCTATGTTCTAGCTCGTAAGCGATCTCCTGCTGAGCGCTTTTATGTCTCACAATGCTGACTGCATAGATCAAAAGTGGCACATAGTTAAGAGCAATGCACAGTAAGAAACAGCCTATGAGGACCGCGAATAGCGAGTGATCGGGGCCATGGAAAAGCCCGAAGTACATTGAAAAGAGAGCAAGGGCAGCGCATCCCAGCACTCCAAGCGCGAATTCGATGAGTATAAACTTTGGGCCATGGAAGGCAATATCCAGGGCAGCAAGTTTACGTACATTGATTATAGTATAGTTATTTTTCATATGAAAGGCATCTCCTGAACATTGTCTAATATTAATGCTGAACGTTTACTGTCAGAATAATGGTGCCAACGAGAACTAAAACCAGTAGTATACTAATAGGGATTAGTATTACTGCAATTGCCTTTCCCCTGCTCAGTTGATGCACCGCAATGAGCGAAAGAACGAACAGCACCAGGCTATAAAGATGAGGCAAGTATGGGAGCCAGCTACTAGTTGCTGGGATCAACAGTAACAAATAGCTGAGAATGACTAATGGTACACCAAACAATAAAGTCGTATAGATTTGCTTTAGAAATGTGCCTCTGCCACCGAATACCCTGGCGATCAAGTACAGGATGCCTCCTGCAGCCAGGAAAGATACTGGCGTTAACACGAGTTGGAGGAGAACAACTGTGATAATTGTTATTGATTGGAGCATCGAAGGGCTAATGTTATTGACGCCTGTTAAGCTATTGACGTTATTCGGTGAGATGAGCAAGCTAACTGATTGAAGAATGGCGTCAATAATAGCCAGGCTCATTAGCTGTATCCATATGATGCCCCAACGAGCTTTGCCTTTTTCTTCTACGAATCTGTTCACAGATGGCCTTGTCAGAACTTTGAAGTATTGTCCTGGAAGTTCTCGAATTGCCCGTCCTATTGAAGGTTGCGCAACATTTGGAGTATTGTTATTCAAATTTGAGTTGTGACTGATATCAATTGGTTTTTGATATATATCTTTAGCCATTTATTTTCTCCGACTTAGTAGTATGAGTTTTGACTCTCTACATTATTCTTGACGATGGAAAGGATACATCTATCCAATCCCTAATGAGAATCTAACATGCATAATTTGATGGCACATCGTTCATGTTGCCTATTAGACGTGCCTATTTCATCCGATTAAAAATTTTCTGTGTGATGGATGCTTATATGAGGTGATGATCGATTGCAAAGCGCGTTGCAGCAGTGCGCGAGGAAATCTCTAACTTGTTGTAGATGGAGCGCATGTGAGCGTTGACAGTTCGTGTACTTATCACAAGCTGTTGTGCAATTTGGGCGTTGGTTAACCCATTGGCTACCAGTCGTAATACCTCTACTTCACGCACTGTTAATCCCGCTGGGAAAGTTTGAGCGGGCTGGTTTAGTGCGTATGGATGTCTTACTTCTAGATGTTCTTGTGATAGATACAAGTTCCTGAATTCCTCCAAACTGGAAGCGACACCTGTATCGATCTTGAAATCCTTTATTATGGCAAGGCACTCTTCATAATACGTACGTGCTCCTGGTGCATCATCTTGCATAGCCGCTGTACTTGCCAGTTTCAAGAGAGATTGGGCTATGAACTGTCGACTGCCTACTTCTCTAAGTAGCGCCAGGCTTTCTTCTAAGAACCTTTGAGCTTCTGCATATTTTCCTTGCTTTGACATCAGCTCTCCCATGAGAAGAAGTGCGCGTGCCCGGCCCTGCTTATTGCTTATTTCGCTAAAAAGTACCAGACTTTCTTCAAGCAGAGACGTCACCTTTGGAAGATTATTCTCGGTCAGGTGTAGGAGGGCAAGCATTAATAGTGACCATGCTACACCCTCCTTGTGACCCAACTCTCTGCATTGTTCAAGACCTTCCTGCAGTTGTAATCGGGCAAGCGACTCTTCCCCATATGTTAAATTAACTGTTCCCAATGCCATGAGTGAGTAGGCAAGACCACCTTTGTCACCTAATTTTCTATAGAGTGATACGCTTTCCTCAAGAGCTACACGTGCAGCAGTATCATTGATTCTCGAGCATGCTCCTCCTAAACGATGGTATGCAAGAGCCATGCCTCTCTCGTCACCTAATTTCTGATAGAGTGTGAGACTTTCCTTGCACAATGCTTCTGCTTGCGCATAATCCCCAAACTCAATTGAGAGCCATCCTGCTCCACTGAGTGCGTTCGCCACTGCCGGTATAGGGGCGTTTTCTCTCATATTCAATGCTTGCTCCAACCATTGACGTGCCTCATACATGTAGCCACGCACCACCCAAAACCGCACCAGAATACCGCTCAAACGAAGTGACATCTCAGCATTTCGCTTCGTGATGAACAAGTTCAAGATTGACCGTAGATTATCTTGCTCTTGATCTAGCTTATCGAACCACTCTATCTCTTTTGGATCGAATACAAGTGGAGCAGACTTCTCAACGTACGCCTGGTAGTAGTTGGCATGAGCTTCACCTGCTAAGTCAGTCTCTCTACTCGTGTACAAGCACTCCAGGGCAAATTCACGAATGGTTTCGAGCATATACAAGCGTGAATCTCCTTCAGATTGCTGTCGCTGTTGGATCAATTGTTTATCGAGCAGCGAGATGCATGCATCCAACACGTTCATTGGTTCCTCACCCATTGCATGGGTTATGCTTTCGCTGATTGACTCCACAGCCTCTATCGAACAACCACCTACAAAGATAGCCAGTCGTCGGAACAGTCGCTGTTCCTCAACGTTCAGCAAGTCATAGCTCCATTGTATGGTGCTACGTAGCGTCTGCTGCCTCGTTGGTAGATCTCTCGACCCACCAGTCAACACTTGTAAACGCTGTACGAGCCTTAACAACAACTGTTGGGGGGATAGTATGCGCATTCTAGTTGCTGCCAGTTCAATCGCCAGTGGCAATCCATCAAGTCGTGTGCAGATCTCTGCAATGGTGCTGACATTAGCCTCGGTCAGATGGAAATCAGCTTTGACAGCCTGTGTTCGCTGAGCAAAAAGGGCAATTGCTGCAAACTGAGAAAGAGACGTAAAGTCTGATAGCTCCTTCAAGTTGGGTAAGTCCAGGGGTAGTACAGGAAATACGCGTTCCAGCCGCAAACGCAAAGATTCGCGGCTTGTCACAAGGAGTTTTAGCATTGGGCAGTTTACCATCAGTTCTGTCAGGAGTGGAGCTGCTTGCAATACTTGCTCGAAATTATCGAGAACCAATAAAAGTTGTCTTGAGCGTAGGAACTCTATCAGAATATCCAGGAAAGTTCTATCACTTGACGCTCTCAAACCAATAGTTTGCGCAATCGCAGGGAGGACAAGTGTGGGATCACTGATAGGAGCCAGAGAAACAATAAAGACTCCATGCGCAAATTCGTGTCGCAGTTCATTTGCAACGTGTAAAGCCAGGCTTGTTTTACCTACACCTCCGGTACCTACAAGGGTCAAAAGCTGCATATCGAGTTGTTTGAGTAAGGAGCATATAGCAGTTACATCCTGTTCGCGGCCAATGAGCTGCGGGAGATGTGCAGGGATATTTGAAGGTCGATCATTCACACTTTCGAAGTCGAGAGCAGATCGGGTTGGTTGGATAGAAACTTTTTGTGTCTCTTGGGCCAATACAAACGCAATTTCATTCAATCGTTCGAGTGTCAGTGCCTCCGATTTACCTAGGTAGACACGATGAAGTTTTCTGTTATGGGTGCGGTATGCTTTCCAGTATTCTCCGCCACGCCTGTTCCCAGCAGGCTCTTTGCGGGCAGTAAAGGAGCCATACTCATTGCTAAAAGCAAATGAAAGGTTGTAGTCTAGCCAGGCATACCACTCAGGCGTACCAACCTTCAAGATATGTTGTAGCCCATTTTGCTGATAGAGCAAAGTGTCAGACTGTACTTTCGGAGTTGAGTGTGCCACGAACTTCACTCCAATTAGCGAGGAAGTGAAACAATAGAATTCCCGAACAGTATAGCATATGTTCGGGAATTCTGCTCTACAGAAACCTTTCGCTCAGTGGAAAAATACAAAGTAGTAAGATTGTGCCTGCTATTATACAATAAGGAAAGCGGATGTTGAATCAAGCAATAGGAAATTTTAAGGTGAAAGAGCTTTTTCAAGAAATTATACACGAGCTGGAATCAGGTGAAACGGTGGCTGTGGCGACTATTGTCAAGCGCAAAGGCTCCGTTCCACGTGAGGTCGGAGCGAAAATGCTTGTGCATCGTGGTGGCACGATTAGCGGTACCGTCGGTGGCGGTTGTGGCGAGGCTGAAGTGTGGCGTAGTGCTCTCAATGTGATTGATACGAAACGCCCCACTATAGTCCAGGTTGATTTGACTGAAGAGATTGCAATGGAGAGCCAGGGAGTCTGCGGAGGTATTTTTGATGTGTTTGTACAGCCCTGGCATAACAGTTTGCTCCCTGGACAGCCAGATATGCAAGACTTTGCCAGCGCTATCAATGCTGCCCTGGAAGGCGAACGGGCAGTTGTGCTGGCTAGCATCGTTGCCGCAGGTGGCGCTTGGAGTCACTATGTAGGTCAACAAATGCTCTTTCATGAAAACGGTGAAACATTAGGCACGTTGATGCTACCAGATGCCCCGAATGGGCTTGCCTTCCAGCTAAACGAATCAGCGCAAAAAGCTATCAAAACAGGAAAGCCGCACATTGAAAATGTAGGGGCGACCCTTGCGGTCGCCCGGTCAGCCGAATCAGTTAATGCCAGGGCGGAAATATTTATCGAGCCTTTTGTTCCTAATCCAGTATTGTTGATCGCGGGAGCGGGTCATATTGCTGCACCGCTTGCATCGCTTGCTCATTTGATGAACTTCTCCGTAAGCGTGACTGATGATCGCGCATCATTTGCCAATCGCGAACGCTTCCCTACTGCCAAACAGTTATTGGTAGGCGATATCGAATCCACTCTTAAAAACTATCCAATAACACCACGTACGCACGTCGTGCTGGTTACCCGCGCTCATGCACATGATGTACAGGGATTACGTGCTATTATTGATTCGCCAGCCGCGTACATTGGTATGATCGGTAGCCAGAGACGCGTGTGGGCTGTCTTCAAGTTGCTACACGAAGAGGGTGTTTCTCCTGAGAAATTGAGTCGTGTGCGTGCTCCTATTGGCCTGGATCTTGGGGGTGGTACTCCAGAAGAAATTGCTTTGAGTATCATGGCGGAAATTATTAAACTTCGTCATAATGGATCAGGCATAGCTATGTCTGAGCCGTTACGCGATCGCTATATGGAACGATTGAAACATCTCGATGAAGACTTGTAGAAAAATAAAGGCATGATTCAATTCTAAAACAGAATTTCTAACGGTTTGAACGGCCACTCGGTGTCATCCTGAGCGTTAGCGAAGGATCGCGTGCCTCTGCGTGAGATCCTTCGCTAACGCTCAGGATGACACCTCTGGATTTGTCTATTTATGAAAAGCTGTTACGCGCATTTGAACCTTGCCTAAACTCCAGTACTTTGAAAGGAGAAAGAAATCATGGCGGAACTTCAACTTTCTGCGGAGGAAATGCTTACCACGACGCGATCTGTGCGCAAGCGACTGGATTTTTCACGTCCGGTGGAACCGGAGGTGATACGGGAATGCCTGGAGCTGGCATTGCAGGCACCAACGGGAGCCAATAGTCAAGGCTGGCATTTTGTGGTGGTGACTGACCAGGAGCAACGTAAAGCGTTAGGAGCTATTTATCGCAAAGGGTACCAGTTATACCGTGAAAAGACGGCATCAGTTCACCCACTTTATGAAGGTCGCACCCTTCCTCGTGAATTCGCGAAGACTCTTAAGAAGGTGCGAGACTCTTCTGAATACCTGGCTGAGCATATGCACGAGGCGCCAGTACTGCTCGTACCCTGCATCTGGGGCCGCGTTGACGATCAGCCAAGCGTTGAGCAAGCCGGAGTCTGGGGATCGATTTTGCCTGCTGTATGGAGTTTTATGCTGGCCGCTCGTCTGCGAGGATTGGGTACATCCTGGACAACGGTGCATCTCTACTTTGAAAAGGAAGCAGCGGAAGTGCTCAGTATTCCTTATGAGAAAGTCACACAGGCAGCGCTTATCCCTGTAGCTTATACGTTGGGTACTGACTTCAAACCGGTTTCTCGCTTGCCGTTGGATTCGATACTGCACTGGGATAGGTGGTGAGCCTTTCTTTTTCACTTAGAATTGTTTTGTTTTGCATTCATCTGTTTGTTGGTTGTGCTGCCCGTACAGTGCGCGAGGTGAGGATTTTACCAAGGAGTGTTTGTGCGAATGGACGATAGCGAGTATTCTGGAATGCAGCAAAAAGCCAACGGTCTTCGTGCTTGACTGCAACTAGAGTCTGAACCGATATCGCCCGGCGCGATGGCTTTTTCTGATGAGCCCGCAGCACTGCCCCTCCGCTATGGATCAGAGCCACATCGGGTGATAGAAAACGTACTTCCACCGGAATACCAACCTCGACCAAACGAGAGCCTTTCAAAATACCCTCGAAGAGAGGACGGTGAGCTTTTGCGATCTCAGTACGTCCACGAGCATGAGAACCATCAAAGGCAACGTAATCACTATCCTCCGTGAACAAAGCAGCATAAGCATCTGTATGACCCCAGGCCTCGATAAGCTGTTGATATAGAGCACGAACGGCAGCCTCATTCGCTGCAATATCCTCTTCGCTTAAATGAGAGGTAACATTGTAGAAATTCGCATCCATGTTTTGTTCCTTTCTTGTATGGTAGCCAGTTACGCTTGAATGATGATAATGGCATTTTTTCTTGCCAGATCAAAGACAAGCATCTACAGTTGTTTGTCTCCAGTTTCTGTGATAGTATTTTTATTACGTTAAGTCTGATATCTCGAATTAACAAAATATTGGATTAATCGTATTATTATGTTTGGAGGTGAATTTTGTCAAGTCTAAACAAATTTTCTAAATTAAGTCGCAAGCAACTCCTTGCGGCAGTCATACAGGCAAGCAGTGAAAATAGCACTACTGCGGTCTTCATGCATACGATCATTGCTGAGCGGGTTGGACTAGGTGCCACTGAGACGAAGACCTTGTTCATTCTCAGTAGTCATGGGGCGCTTACGGCTGGAGAGATCGCTCAATATACCGGGCTGACCACTTCTTCAGTCACCAATCTCATTGACCGACTGGAAAGTAAAGGGTTTGTGAAACGCATGCGTGATACACATGACCGACGCCGAGTCATAGTGGAAAGAAATGAAGATCGGCTTTCGGATTTGGACCAGGTGTTTCACTCATTACAGGAGAAATTTATGGACTTTCTTGAGACGTACAGCGATGATCAACTCTCAACTATCGCTGACTTTGTAACACAAGCAACCCGGCGTTCACAGGAGTTCATTGCAACCCTGCATCGGAAAGGAGATGTATGAGAAAAGGTATTCAAAAGTCATTGACCAGCGCTAAGAAGTGAAGAGAAACCTTGCAAGGCCTCTTTTTATGCGTTGGATTGCATCAATCTCCTCCCAGCCCACAAAGGAATGAGCAACACAACTCCCCAGATGGTGTCAGCGTTGGTCGCCAGGCGCTCGAAAAGGCCAGCATATCCAGTTAACACACTGTGTGCGTTCAGGGCGACACCGTAGATGGGCATAACAATCATCGGCCAGAGGCCGCAGGCCACCGAAAATGTGGTCCAACCGCGAAAGTCCGGATTTCTCCAGAAGCGTCGGGAGATGATAAATAAGCCTAAACACATGGCATTCACGATCACTATTAGGAAGGCAGTATGAAGTGGATCCTGTGTGAAGATCGCAATAGCAATCAGTCCCAGTCCTTCAATGCTACGAATAATGGGATACCAGGTCGCGCACACGCCGCCTGCGAGGATCTTGCGCCACACATAGGCCAACCAGAGTACACTCACCCCACAGAGAGCAAAATTAAGTTGCTGTATCCATCCACCTGGACCCAGGCTGAGCGCACTGATGGTTTGCTGCCAGGCATCAAAACCGGGGCGGGTCACACCCTCAATCAGGTAGATGATCGGGAAGAGCACAGTTCCAACTACTCCGATGGTAAGCCACAATAGCAGTCTCCGAGGAACGGGTATAGCAGGAGCGGAATCTGCTGCCATACCCCTGGATGAGGCTGATTGGTTTTCGGAGAAAAGCTTAGACATAGATGTACTTCCATGCTTTCTTGTTTCTCATCAGCAATACAATGAAATTTACAGCTTATCAAGCAAGTATATCAGATTGGGCTACGCTATTGCTTCGCGCCGAATTTTTACAGTCTGTGCGCGTTCCACAAGCAGAGTAGCGAACCAGAGTAGTACACCTGCCATTATCGCAATGACCACTATCCAGTCACCTGGGGAGTGAACGCCGATAGAGTTCGGATCAGGATTGGTCGCGCCCATAATAATCATTACGATGTTGCCGGCAACCGCAAGCACGGAGAGGACGCTTACCCAGATACGTGGGGCGATACGCTGCGGCGAGTAGAAGAACTGAATGCCAACCCACATGAAGATGAAGCCTGGCAGGGCATGTAGCAGGACATTGATGATGCCGCCAATACTCCATGTATCGAACGATGAGAGTGAGAATTGACCGACATCGCAACCATCCGCGAAGATCAGTAGTAAGATGGCGAGTGTTTGAAATTTGTGTAATGTGCTGGTTGATGTGTTCATGAGTAGATACCTCTTTCCTTATTTCTAAGCGAGTAGCCTTTCATTCATCTGGTCAACTCGCTTCAACTTCTATGGTTCAAGCATACTGTGGAACGAGGAAAACCAGTAGTCATGAACGTAAGTACTTTGCTATGACAAATGTCATATGGGATCTTTGCCGATTACACTTGACAACTTCATCTCAAATCATTAAAATAGAATACGTCACTATGACACGTCTATATGACGGGTTCATGTGACATATTCTGAAATGAGATTTGTCAGGGAGATTGCAATGTATGAGCTGATTATACTTTCGCATTTGATGCTGCAACCGGCACATGGATATAAGATAGCTTCGATCATTAACGATATGATGGGGCCATATGCCAGAATCAGTAATGGAAGACTTTATCCTCTCCTCTTAAAAATGGAAAAATCAGGCTTGATAGCGCCTTACATAGAAGCGCCCACAGGTCAGCAAAGTGATCGCCAACTTAGAACGTACGAAATAACAGAAGCAGGACGCAAGCGCTTCCATGAGTTGATGATGGATACTACCTCCAATCCCGGTGAGTATCAGAAGATATTCTTACAAAAAGTTTCTATGCTTGAGTTCTTGAAATCCTCTGAGCGTTTGCGCCTGATTGACCACTACATCAACTATTGTCAGGCTCACGTGATGCATATAATGGCAGAAGCAGATGATCTGGTGCAACGGTCTCCTAACTGGGGGCCAGAATGGCGTCTTATGCGATTCAAAGCTATCCTGGATGTTATGCAGCATATGATCGACCAATGGCAATTAGAACTTAATTGGGCCAAAGCTTTACACGAAAGAGAACTGGCACGCATCGAATCGAGTGATTCTGAAATTCTTGCAGAACATAGAAAATCATTCATACAAACCGAAGACAGCTATAGTCCAGAAGGAGATTAAGTAATGCAAAAAGAGGCACAGACACCTACAGCATATAAGGATACATCGCATCCAGTACTCACCTTGCGTGGAAAACCAGTCAATCCCTGGCTGGTGTTGATTTCACTAGTTTTTGGTTTTTTCATGTCCCTACTGGATGTGACCATCGTCAATATTGCAATTCCAAGCATACAGAGTAACCTGCATACTGACCTGACGACAGTTACCTGGGTTTTGAATGCCTACAGTCTTGTATTCGCAATGTTACTGGTCACAATGGGCCGCTTTGCAGACCAGTTTGGGCGAAAGCGTATATTCATGACGGGGATGAAGAGACGTATTTCGTGCTTTGGTCTGTTATCCCCTGCTGCCGCATAAATTCAAGGTCTGTCCACGTTAGAGTCATTGGTATATCTGCCTCATGAAATTTTACCAGCCGTGTTAGCCCTAAGTTCGCTGCCTCGTCTTTGATACTTCTCCATGATTTTGTCGGTAAGAGTTGTAACAATGCTTCCCGTTGGGATGTTGCATAGTGCGCTTTGACAATCTTCCGTTCTTCATCTGTCCATAATGGATGTAAGCCGTGTGATCGGCAAATATACAAAGTATCCTGTTCCCATGATGGATGCCGCCAATAAAGATCAAGTTGTATCCAATGTGGAGTAACAATGGTAAAAACTGCCTGAACTACAAATAAATTGAAGAAGTCTGCCCGTGCGCTTAACGGTATGTTCTCCCATGTGTGAATGAGTTTTTGCGCTTCTTCCTGGAATGAGAGGAATTTTCTAGCTTTTCTCAGTTCGTCGTTTTCTTCGGTTTCATCACGCTTTGGAAGTTGGGCTTTGAGTTCTTCAGCTAGGGTTTCGTATTTGATGCTTCGTTGTCTTAAGCGTTCAAAGTCGCCTGCTGCCTCTTTCTTTGCTTTTTCCCTCGCATCCTCATCTTTAATGGAGTTAATTTGCTGCTGCATGTCAAGTCGTTCAGTGAGAATTGCCTCTTGTGCTTCATCAATTTTTGCTAGCTGTGTCTGAATAAGTGCTACTTGGTTATCAACCTTATCTACCACTTCTGTTATCCAGTGCTTGTACTCGTCAAGATCGTGGGTTTCCTGAAGTCTTGAAACGAATATCTTTCCTATTTCTCTGTCAATTGCTTTGGTATCTATCTCGCACAATTGGCGCTGTTTTACCATATGGTCTGTTGGCATGATCGTATAGGTTGCACCGTAACGTCTCGGATGGACATGCACGTTTCCGTGTGGTGAAAAGATTTTCTGTTTACTAAGGAGTGCTAGCCTTTCTGTTTGTTTGTGGTAGAAGCGGCGGGTGTGGTATTGTTTCTGCTCGTTTACTTCTCCATCAGTTGTATAGTCTGCCAATCTGTTAAACGCTTCCCAAAAGAGATATTCTTTATCTTCCGGTACAATGCGAAAGTCATTGTTTCGACTGATAATATCTCCCTGGACAATCCACCAACCAATATATATTGGATTGGTCAGCATCAAGCGTAAGCCAAACTGTGAGATATGGTAGCCGCCTGGGACACGCTTTCGCTTTTTCACAGGGATGTTTCGCGGGTCAATCCAGTCTTCAAAGTCAGGAAAGAGAACTGGTTTTTGCTGAAGTTCTCGGCACAACTCGTTAAAATCTGCTTCCAATGCGTAAAAGCGTTCAAGTGTTTCAAGAACTACTTGTGCATGTGGTTCGTAGACAATATATTTTTGGTAGGTTGGACTTGTCGGATTGTAGTCAACAATCAGTCCCCACGGTTTCATGCCAAACCCTACGTAATAGCCTCTTCTTGCTTTCCTCACCCGCGCTTCATACAAGAGTTTCATTTGTTGTGGGAGGTATTCTGCTGCTTGCTCTGCCAGATAGCGAAACATCTTTAAGTGCATAGGATTGTTGAAGTTAAAAAACATACCGTCTGCTGTGGCAAGGATGCAATTGTGTTCTTTGCAAATCTGCGCAAAGGTGTTGTACTGCACGCCTGTCTCATCTCTGAATAGCCGTGAGACTCGATAGACTAACACAGCTTTGATAATGTCTTCCTGGATTTTTGCTACTAACTCCTGGAGTCCTGTTCTCTGGTCAATCCGCAGCGTTCCGCTTTTGCCAAGATCAGCGTCGTATAACGCGATATGCTCGCGTTGTACCCTTTTTTCGAGTAACCAATGGCGCAAATCATCAGTCTGCATCTCAGTGCTTTCAGGATGCTTGATAAGTTGCGCTGGGGTAGATTGACGAGCGTAAATTCCCCACATTACATCTATTGGTAAACTGGTATCCCACAACTGCGAAAGTGGAATTTCTTGTTTAGGCTGGAATGTTCGTATTGTTCTAGTTGGTTTTACTGCTGTCACCATTGGTTGTGCTCCTTTTAAGGCTTTTTCGGGTTCTGATTGTTCTCTTTTGGTATCTCCTGGGTGGTGATAAGCCGGATAAACGCTTTACACATCCGTTCTACTTCTTGTGGTGATAAGGGTTGCTGTACGGGGACAACAGGGATTGTGTGAACAGGAAAATACCTGCTCTGAGGTTCGGGTACATCTGAGTTAAGCAAAGTCCAACTCCTTTACTTTTCTTAGCAAGAGTTGGACGGGAAGGTGAAATTGAGCCTATTTTGTGGTAAAATGAAGCTAATCGATCTGCAAGCCAACTCTTGTCAGACGGGAGGGGTGCGTTCTGTACGACCAATACGAACGCGCTCCGTTTTCTTTTATTACCTCTGATTATACCCTGAAATTGCAACAAAAATCTATCCTTTTTGGATCAAACTACGAAACCGCGCTACACGACATAGAGCATGATGTGGATATAGCTGCGCTGCTTCGGCAGTCTGGTATCGTCTCCGAAACCAGAAATGTGGATTGCAGCGTGGGCCACGCCTGGCAATGACGCTAACAAGTTCTGAGCTTTTTGCGTCGTCTTGCCTGCTATCAATTTCTTTATATTTTCCTGTGTTGTTGGTGAAATACCATATATCCAGGTTCCTTGTGCTTTGAATGATAAGAACACGAGGGGGTGTGGTGGGCTGCTCTCGGTTGCCTGTTTCACCCACACGTGCACACTACCAAACAAACTGTACCCTGCTCCGGTTTTGTGTTGTGCCTGAGTCATAAGAAAGGCAGTCGCTTTCATTGCTAGCTCCTGACTGCTGTAGACGACTGCGCTGCATGTTTGGGAGACCGTGACGGTGACAGTTGTTGCCTCCTCCCCTGCCTGGTGATTGCTGCTCACAGTAGGGCTGCAAGGTAGCAATTGGAGTTGCTCCTGTGGCCGCAGTTGGCCTTGTAAGGCTCCGGTGATGCTTGCGGCAATGGTAGTTTTCAAC
>WNFW01001856.1_pt1 | contig 14332 bp, 10 predicted proteins | sample 5400131 | NCBI WGS metagenome assembly WNFW01 (sample SAMN13153362, study PRJNA577476) | soil metagenome | isolation source: 20 cm soil or saprolite under grassland replicate 1 | place: USA:California | collected 2016-06-15 | reverse complement strand
CCTGCAATTCTTCAACCTGTTCGCCTGTCGAAACCCGACATCCCCAGGTGAAAGTGTGCTTCAAGGCCTTTGAATCCACGCCTTAACGCACTGTCATAATACCACATTTCTTGACAAATAGCAAGTTTAAATGAATGTGTTTCCAGGTGCTCCTGCATCGAAATGGTATACTTATCCCCTGAACAGTACGTTCAACACTTCTCCATCGCTCGGTTATAAACGAGCAGTATGTAGCGATCTAATCTAGATGAGGAGGTTTCACTTGTCCGAATCCCCTTACGACATCAGTGTCGCAGATCTCTGCAAGACATTTTCCGTGCCTGAACGCGAGGCTGGCCTCAGGTCCTCCCTAAAGAGCCTCGTGCGACGCAAAACACGCGCAGTGCGGGCAGTTGATGCCATTACGTTCGACATTACTCCAGGTGAGGTAGTGGGCTTTCTTGGACCTAACGGCGCAGGAAAGACAACTACGCTCAAGATGCTTTCGGGACTCCTCTATCCCACGAGTGGCACTCTGAGCGTCCTCGGGTATAGACCTTCACGACGAGAGAAGGAGTTCCTGCGCCAGATCACGCTCATCATGGGGAACCGCAATCAGCTCCAATGGGATCTTCCAGCCCTGGACTCATTCGAGCTTAACCGGGCAATTTACCCTAACTGGTTGCAGGTGGGTCTGACATTTCTTGTGCCCGTGGCCTTCGCGGTCACCGTGCCAGCAGAGGCGCTCACCGGTCGCATTACAATAGTAACACTTTTTGAAGCTCTAGCCCTTACCATTCTATTGTTGCTCTTCTCACGCTGGTTCTGGAAACTTGGATTGCGTTACTACTCTGGTGCTTCAGCGTGAAACTTCGTGGTCTTCAATCGAATTACGTAATTCCGCTAGACTCTGCAAAAGCGTCTTTCCTGGCAGCATCGTATAGCAGAACACAAACGACTGCCAGTACCAGCCAATCACGCACAAGGATTAGCGGGTAATACGTTTTAATGTAAACGATATCCACATACATGAAAGGGAAGATAATCAACGTTAAGATTGAAATGCAGACCCAACTTCCAAGCCACTTCAATTGAGCCTGGCCAACGTATGCAACCAATGGCGCCACCCAGATTAAGTACTGCGGGCTAAATACCTTCCCCGTAACCAGTATTATGAGCAAGGTTATGAGACAGGTCATAGGTAAATCAATTTTGCCCCGCCACTGCAGCCAACATGTAAAGAGTAGACCCACACTCAGAAAAAAGATACTCAGGAGCGAAACGACATGCGATACAGGGCTTAAAAAGTTCAGCGATTGGTATGTGAATACCCATTCCACTGCGCGTCCTGCCTTGCCCCCAAGCCATAATATGGTTGCCGGAATTGATTCGACTTGAAAAGGCCGATTGAGGAAGTAATTGATTGGAAAGAGTGTGTTTGCTACATTAAAAGTGAGCGAGGCAGCAGTGACGACAAGACATATTCCACCAAACAACACCAAAGCCGACCACCGGCTCCAGGCAAACCACTTCTCTTTCGACTGCATCTGTTGAGCAATCATTAAGGGAAGAATCAGGATAATCGGAAATAATTTCAAAAGCGTTGCCGCTGCCAATAATGCAAATGCCCACTTCCACTTACTTCGTACACAGAGGAGAACAGCTCCTAAAATCAAAGCTGCAGGAACGAGATCAAATCTTCCCAATGCAGTTGCCCAACTCCCAAGCACCAGGTAGACTGCAAAGGCGATTGCTGCACCAGTGGAGCGGTATCTTTTCAAGAGCAGGTATATGATTGCAGCTATGATTGCCATAGAGCATGCAAACACAACCTGATACCATTGAGCAGGAGCCAGTAATGGCACAGAGAAAGCTACCAGCGTAAGTGCTGGATATTCTGGAGGTAATACATGCAAAGGACCTGTAGTTGATTGAGATGCTACAAGCTTAATCAGGAACGCAGGAAAATGTCGTTCTTGCATTTTTTGTACAAGCGTAGCTGAAGAACTGTTCGTAAGAAAAGCGCACTGGCTTTTTGGATTTGCATCCAGACCAAGACTATGCAACACCGCCTCACCTTGCCAGAAAGCGATGGCATAGCATTGATATCTCGTGGCATCATTGTAGCGGTTCCAAAATTGAGTTGAAACACCCCAAAACAAGAGCACTGCCATTGCCAAAATAACACATGCATCTAAAAGGTACGATAATCGTTTGTTTCGAGATGTCAAAACTTGTTGTGTATTTTCATTGACTTGTTGTAGCATTCTCATAGTTCAGTCTATTCTTGCTTTAAATCGTTCCAGGTTGACAATGAATCGCTCATGCTGTCCTTCGCCAATTTTTCGCTTCTCATCATAAGCTTCGACGTTGAAGATTAGACGGCGACCATCGATTTCGATCAGTTTAGCCGTAGCGCGTACGTGTTGTCCCAAAGGTGTCGCAGCAAGGTGCCGGACATTCACTACTATACCGACCGTAACATCCCCTGCTTCCAGGCTATTTGCAACCGCTCGCCAGGCAGCATTCTCCATCAATGCAATCATCATGGGAGTGCCAAATACCTCGACTCCCCCCGCTCCCACGGAAGCAGCGGTATTTTCGTGAACGACTATCGTCGTAGCTTCTCCGGTCAATCCAGGTGTAAGTGCCATAATACATATTCCTTTCTTTGCAGTCAAATGAGTATTGTCATAAAATATACTACATACAAAATATCGAATGATATAATGATAACAATAACCAGACACATGGAATAATCCCCAAAAAGGAACTGTAAAGCATCTCATGAATCAGCATGTCCTTCGAGTTGCACATAGGGGAGGTGCGCAGCTTGCTCCCGAAAATACACTCGCTGCTTTTCTCAACGCCTTCACATTGCCTATTGATGCCATTGAATTGGATGTTCATATGAGCCGTGATGGCCATGCAGTCGTCATTCATGATAACCTTGTCCATGTACGTACGAACGGCTCTGGCAATTTGCTAGATCTTGACCTGGCATACCTGCGTCGCCTCGATGCTGCTGCCCGTCATCCTGGAGGATGGCCAGAGTCACAACAGATCCCTACTTTAAGCGAGGTATTGGAACTTGCAAAGGGACGAGCCCAGGTATATATCGAGATCAAAACGAGTAAGCGTAGACGAACGTATGAGCCTTATCCATACATTGCAGAGAGGGTTATTGAGCTGGTTCACTTGGCGGGCATGCTTGACCAGGTACTGGTAATTTCATTTGACTGGATGATATTACCAGTAATCAAGTCATTAGAATCAACACTAGAGACAGGCATGATTGTCTCTCAAAAGGTATGGAATCCTCGCTCAAGGGATGGGATGCAGCTTCTGCTTGAAAAGGCGCGAGAATATGAGTGTGCATGGATCAACATGGATTCCAAACTTTTTACTCCCGAAATGCCTCAGACGCTGCATAACAATGGATTAAAACTGGGCCTCTGGACGGTAAATTCAGAAGCAGACATGCTACGCTTTGCCGCTGCCGGAGTAGACTCTTTGACATCTGATCGGCCCGACCTCTTTTCAATCCTTAGCGAATAATACTTTTAATAAATGACCCGAAACCTCTGTAGGTGCCGATTTATCGTGCACACCCCCGATTGATCCGCACTTTGCCTTATGCCCTTACCCTTTTGTCAATAACCATTATCAGTCTCCAGACTTCTCAAGATTTGGTAAAGTCTTAAGCAATTTGGCTATTCATTTTCTGAATGCGTGTCTCTTTATGCCATTTGTCCGTTCTATTAATGGGAAATATAAAACCTTACCTTATGTAGTCCTGCTGAATAGTACCATCATGTTCTGCTTATTAGAATGAGTATGCTATAATTTGCGGCAATCATTGACTGAGGAAGAAGGAAGAGTCACTCCTCGGATTGCAGTTGGAGTATACGCAGTATGCAACAGATAGAAGAAATAGCCTCGAAGCTTGCTGAAACAGAAACGACGCTTGAAGCGCCTACATCACAGAAAGTTGCCCTATCTATCGTCGTTCCCGTAATGAATGAAGAAGAGAATGTACGGCCATTGTATCAAAAATTATCAGACCAACTCAATTCGCTGGGACAGGTCTATGAGGTAATTTTTGTGGATGATGGCAGCACTGATCATACCTTTAAAGAACTGAAAACCCTGCATGAAGAACATCCTGGAATTATTCGAGTAATTCGCTTTCGACGTAACTTCGGCAAGACGCCAGCTCTGGTAGCCGGGTTTAGTCGTTGCCAGGGAGAGATTATTTTTACCATGGATGGTGACTTGCAGGACGATCCCGAAGAGATACCGAATTTTCTTGAGAAAATCAATGAAGGGTATGACCTGGTATCTGGTTGGAAATTCCCGCGTCTCGATCCCATTACAAAAACATTTCCATCGCGGGTGTTTAATAGCCTGGTGAGTAAGATGACAGGCGTTCATCTGCATGACATCAACAATGGATTTAAGGCATACCGGCGAGAAGTAGTCGAAGACAGTCATTTGAAACTCTATGGTGAGTTCCATCGCTTTATACCTGTTATGGCACAATGGCGCGGATTTAGTGTAACTGAGATTAAGGTGCATCATTACCCACGTATCCATGGTGTATCTAAATTTGGCGCGAAGCGTTTTGCGCGAGGACTCATCGACTTGATGAATGTGCTATTTCTTACGACTTTTTTGCGTACTCCTTTGCGCTTCTTTGCGCCTCTGGGTTTCTGGACATTTCTGCTGGGTATGATGGTGGACTTGTTTGTTGTCGTTCGAAGTTACTTTTTTACACATGACCCTATTCGTAACCATCCTCTCCTTTTCGTAGGCATCCTCCTGATGATTTTTGGAGTAAATTTCATTCTGACTGGCCTGCAAAGTGAGATGATCCGTCATTATGCATTCCGATCTGATGAAGAATACAGTATCAGGCAGGAACTTGACTAATGTATAGCCCTGGCGTTAAAAAATTCGGCAAGCGAGTACTGCAAATTGGTTTGCCTGCTATTATACTGGCCCTATTTATTTACCAGGTAAAAAAGAACTGGGCTGAATTGACAGCGTATACCTTCCAGTTGAATCCCTGGTTACTGGCACTGGCATTTCTCGGCTTTATGCTACAGGAACTATCATACGGCTTAATTTGGCAAACAATTCTGATACGTCTTGGTTCGAACCTTGGTTTACGCACATGCTTGCGTATTTACCTTGCTTCGGAGTTTGTACGTTATATCCCTGGAAATGTTTGGCATGTTTTAACCCGCATCCTCTGGGTGGGCAAGTATGGCGTCTCACGCCCAGTTGCTTTCGCGAGCATGGCAATTGAATTGATAACAAAACTCGCTGCTGGCATACTCGTCTTCTCAGTTAGCCTTCTGTTCTGGCAGGACTTCGGAAAGTTGGGTTCGTTACTACATGGATCGTTGTTAGATATTCTCGGTATTGCAAGCATCATCGCCCTCTTTATTGGCTTGCATCCACGTATTCTTAATGGTGTGCTAAATTGGGCTTTGCTTCGAATGAAACGTGAGCCTATACAACTCACTTTATGTTATAGCGATATTTTGTTTATCACTCTGGCATGGTGCGCGAGTTGGATTGTTGCCGGTACGGCTTTTTATGTTCTATTGCTTGCGCTCTGGCCTGCCGCTCCAATTGTAGCCTGGCCTATATGTATTGGTATATACGCAATTGCCTGGGACATAGGTTTTGTAAGTTTCATTACCCCAAGCGGTCTGGGGATCCGCGAAGCAGCGATCGTGGCACTCTTTGCCCTCGCATTACCTTTGCCTATCGGACTGGCATCGGTTATGGCGCTGCTTTCTCGTCTTGTCTCAACGTTAGCAGAAGCAGTTTGTGTCAGTATAGCCTACCTGAGTGGTGGAAAACAGGAATTCAACATTCAACAAGCTACACAGGTTCGTCCGTTACAAATACATGATGGTAATAATGAAAAAACAGGAGGAGAAATACTCTCCACAGAAATATCTACAAGCGTACCGGTTGAAGGAGGAGTGAAGGGTGAGTAAAGTAACCTGGCAAAAACGTTTGGCAGTACTACGCAGCCGTCTCTATCTGTATCCAGCACCCGAACCATTGTCCCACACGTCATTATTTTGGATATCGATGGGACTTGTCAGTCTGATGATCCTACTTTTCTGCGGATTTTTTATAGCATTTGTAATTAGTAGACAAGATGCCTTTTTAACTGCCGCCGAAGATATGGGTAACATGGATCAGGCTGTATGGAGCATCATCCATGGCCAAGTATTGCATCAAACAATATGTAATGTGGTCAGTGATACGAATTGCTATAGCGCAGCGGGCTTCTCTCGTTTTGCCATTCACTTTGAGCCAATGCTCTTTCCAGTCTCGCTCACGTATTTAATCTGGTCAGGCCCAAAAACACTGCTTGTTCTTCAGACACTGGTAGTTGCGAGCGGCGCTTTTCCTGCTTTCTGGCTGGCAAGACTGCGCCTACGAAACGAACTGGCCGCAGTTGCTATTGCCCTCGTCTATTTACTTTACCCTGCGCAGCAACAAGCAACAATCTTTGAATTTCATGCAGTCACTCTTACTGCCTCTTTATTGCTCTTTACGCTATATTTCATGTATACCAGGCAAACTGTCTGGCTTTTCATTTTTGCTATTCTTTCCATGGCGTGTAAAGAGGAGATACCGCTGGTGATCGCCTTTTTCGGCCTATGGTCTATCATCTTCCAACAACGTTGGCGCTCTGGATTAGTATTGGTACTCCTGGCAATTGGTTGGATAGGATTGATTTTTTGGGCATATCGCCATTTCAGTCCCACTGGCCATCCATTGCTAGCCTCACGCTATGCCTATCTTGGGAATGGGCCGGTTGAAATTTTACGCAATGTCTTATTACATCCAAGAAGTTTAATCTATCAACATGTTTTAGAACGTTCCCATCGCTTGTACGTGCGCATATTACTGGCACCAGTTGGATATTTGCCCTTACTTGCTCCCTGGATACTGGTGCTTGCTTTGCCTTCGATAGCAATTAATTTGTTTAGTACCGATCCAAATCAATATCTCGGTGTTTTTCACTACAGTGCGGAAATTGTCCCCGTACTGATCTTCGCAACGATCGAGGCCATCGTCGTTATCATCTGGGCATGCCAGTTCTTTGTGACCCGTCTACGCCAACAAACAGAGCATGAGCAAAGACAGCCAGACGAACCGAAGCTGGTCTCAGTTCACCGTCTTGATCACTGGTTGCGCCCGGTTATGCTTATCATTCTGATTAGCTTTGTATTATTTAATGTAGTGCGGGAGGATATCCCATATGGCTCGCTTCCAATCACAAGAGGATTTACCTGGCCCCGCATCACGTATCATGAGAGACTTGCACAAAACTTCTTAAATATGATCCCGAATTCGGCTTCTGTTTCTGCACAATCGAGCCTTGTTCCACATATCAGTGAGCGCAAATCGATCTATCTCTTTCCTTATCAAGATGATAATGCAGATTATATCTTTCTGGATACAACGAGTGTCGTCTATCCTTTGCAGTCATTCTCCTACATTAATCAGGTGAAACAGGTATTGTTGGGCGGAAACTATGGAGTGGTAGCCGCGCAAGATGGATATCTTCTTCTGAAAAGAGGGCTTCCTGCCCCACGCATCTCACCTTTATCGCCTGTACAACAGGGTGACGATGTTCTACCACAATTATCAGATGATTTTTGTTCTTTCATCCGTGTATCACCGCAGCAAGTACCTCATCAGCTCAAAGTCGATTTCTCTTCTAGTGCTAACTCGAGCACTGCTGGCGATTTAAGTCTTGTTGGATACAGCGTAGCACCTCCAAAGTCTTTTAGTATTGTTACCCCTTTCTACATGCAAGTAACCTCTTATTGGAAAGTAAACACACCTCAACTTCCACCATTGCATATACAATTGCTTCTGTTCGATGTTCATGGGAAAGCGCAATTCTCAAGCGTCGATTTTCCTGCACTTTCCTGGTGTCCGACAAGTACCTGGAAGCCGGGAACTATATTACGCATCTCCAGCAGCGCTCAGTGGATAGGCGGCGTGCCAAATGGGCTAGTCCATGTAGCAATCGCTCTCTTGCCTTTTGCCGCTTCATCTGATATAACAAGCTCTGTCAAGGAGCGGCTTCCGCTACAAATCATCAAAGCGCCACCATCAGTGACTCCTATTGTGGGAACAAATGCGCTACAATTGGAGTCGTTTACAAAATCCTGATGATTGGTATGTATCTTCTAAGGCTAGTATGAAAGAGGTATTGGTGTGGGTATTCTCGTAAGTCAACTTCCACCCGCTGAACTTGCACGTTTGAAAGCAGAACTGGCAGAAACGTTGATCTCAAATTTCTGCTATCCGCGTTTTTATGATTACCGCATCGATTCCTTACGTATGCGTCCAATAGACCGCACAAAACGCCAGGAAGTCTGGCAGTATCTTGGTTCTGTCGATTTCAATGCCTGGGGTCGTATAGATTTAATGTCTCCTGACTTTCAACGTCAGGTTGAGCGTTTACTCATTTACTTTGTCCAGAGAAACCGTACTTTCTTTGGTGAGCAAGGTCGTAAACGCATGGCGGATATTCGAATGCTCATTAGTACCTCCTCTTCTTCTATTGTGGAAGGATTAAGGGGACATCTGACTGGCAGCTCGGTTGGATTCGGCAATCCTCGATCTGTCAATTCATGGGTCAACTCGAATATCATGAAACGTCCTGATCCGACATGGGAGCAGTTAGTTACACCGACACTGCTGTTACAGCATCAGATTCAAGAGGCACGTGGCGAAATCAAAGCCAATCAAAACGATGTCCAGCCCAATGGGACACCTTCCAAGCATTCAATTCACGATCATTCAAATGCTAACGGCACTAGCAGTAGCTCAGTCGAGCATGAAAAAGCGTCAAATAAAAATTCCTCTGTGCAAGCAGAACAACAAGCGTTTACAGCCATAGATCGCTCAAAAATCACCAACCCATTTACTTCTCCTGTTACTATTGAAGCTCAGCCTGTAGCAACCAAGGCGACCGTTGATACACTTTCAAGTCAAAGTAATCAGGTTTTGATTACAGAAGAAATGCCTTATTCATCTCAGTTGGAGCAAGATAATGCAATAGCTAACGAGACAGATACTTCTCAAAAACAAACTTCAGAACCCGAACAAGGCTTCATTACCGCTCCGGTAATTTTGCAATCTCAGAAGCTCACACAGTCCCAATCATCTCCACAAGTAGAGGTAATTACCAAAGAGCATGAAAGCACTACTGCTCTAGTGAGTGAAGAAGACGTTGTCATTTTTGAGCAGATGAGAAACCAACTTGTAGTATGGACACGAGTGGAAGCAGTACGCGCCGGTTTAGACATTTCTGATCACGAAGCATCCGAGTTACTTGAGAGATTACAACAATTAGACGGTTTTGATGAACCGCGACTGCAAGTTACATCCACATTAATCAATCTGTGTGATCAAATTATTGCTGCTGGACAAGCCAGTCTGCTTGAATACAAACAAGCTATCATGTTCTACTTAATGCACACACGCTCATATAGATAATCACAATTAAAAACGCGTTAAGATTTTTGACCATCAGCATTTTCATGATACCTTCTACTTCCGTGCTCGTCCATATCTATGGTATAAATGTATATGTATTTTGCTGTATCAATGTGCATAAAGCACTTCCAGATTTTATTTTATTGTGACGCTTTTATTTCTACATGAAATAACTCTGGTATTTTGAGGACAGCCAACAGTCGATCGGGAGTAGCAAGAGCATGGCAAAAGGCAACGCAGAGAGCATAAGTTATGTCTTGGAGTTGGCTCGAACAAGACGACTAAACGGTATGATGACTATAGAGCATAGGCAAGGTGGAAAGATCGAAGCGGGTGAAGTGTTTTTTCAAACAGGACAGCCTATTCAGGCTCGAGTAGGACGCCTGGTTGGCCAGGATGCATTAAACTGGCTCATGAAGTGGTATAACATCACCTATACTATAGGAACTGACGAATCTTTGCCGCCTGTCGCTCCAACTACCGTAAATAATCGCAATAGTGCTACCCCCACTCCCTCTTCTACACCTTCTTATGTTCCTCCAAATGCGATGCCCTCAGAGCCAGTTGTTGCGCACATACAAGTGGATGGGATGGATTCGAGTCTCAGCAATACCTCTATTCCTGGAATTGAGTGGCTTATTCCTCATAAACGTGGTATCGAGCAAGAAGTGCTAGCCTTACCCCTTACTCGTCGACAGCGTTTTATTTATTTTCTCGTAGACGGGCGGCGTACTGTAACTGACCTTGCACGTTGTACCGGTAAAAATACCCAGGAAATTGAGTTAATCCTCAGTGAATTACAAGAGCAAGGACTCGTTGCTATATAAGGTATGTTAGGCAGCCGTGGTAATCGCCGGTAACAATTCGCGAAGTTGTTCCATCCAATTTGAACCTAACAGGCGGCGTGGTATGTGAATCACTCCCTGTTGCACACGCGCTTCATTACGGAAACGGCGATACAGGACAATTCGATTCGGAACGATAGTGCGTCTCACCGTTAACACAAACTCATGATCTTTAGCGGTAATTGCTTCAAAACCCAGCTTTGCAGCTTCTACTTTTAGATGCACCATCGCGAGTAAGTTCTTTGCAGGTAAAGGTGGTGTACCAAAACGGTCATTCATTTCAGCCTCCATTGCCTCAATCTGCTCCGACTGCTGCAAGTTCGCCAGGCGTTGGTAAAACTTCACCTTTAACGTACGATCACCGATATACTCATCTGGTAAGTATGCATCGAGCGGTAGATCAACAATCACTCCTGGCAATCCCACCTCAATACGTCTACCTTGCAACTCTTCAACTGCCTCTGCAAGCAATTTACAATACAGGTCAAAACCAACCGAATTCATAAAACCGGATTGTTCTGCTCCAAGCAAGTTACCCGCACCACGTATCTCAAGGTCCTTCATTGCAATTCGAAACCCGGCGCCCAGTTCTGTTGCTTCAAAGATTGCGCGTAAACGCTTCTCCTGAACAGGAGTAAGTTTTGTGTCCTTGTTGTAAAGAAAGTAGGCATACGCCTGATGCGTCGCTCGGCCAACTCGACCTCGTAATTGGTAAAGTTGTGCCAATCCAAAGAGAGCCGCATTATTTACAATGATGGTATTGGCATTGGGAATATCAAGGCCATTCTCAATGATAGTCGTTGACACAAGCACATCATATTCCCCACTGGAAAAATCCATCATCACTCGTTCAAGTTGGTCCTCGGCCATCTGCCCATGTCCAACAGCAATGCGTGCCTCTGGTATCAGGCGCTGCAGTTTCTGCGCTATTACCTGTATACCTTTCACGCGATTATGCACAAAAAATATCTGTCCGCCGCGATCAATCTCACGCAGAATTGCCTCACGAATCAGGCTATCGTCATATTCACGTATAGCTGTTCGGATCGGTAAGCGTTCCTCAGGAGGAGTTTCAATAACGCTCATGTCACGTACATTGACCAGTGACATATGTAGTGTACGTGGAATAGGGGTGGCAGTCATAGTCAGTACATCGATCTCATTACGCATCTGCTTGAGCAGCTCCTTATGCACTACCCCAAAGCGCTGCTCTTCATCGACAATGAGCAATCCAAGATTCAGAAACACGACATCTTTCTGTAACAGACGATGGGTTCCAATCACAATATCAACTCTACCAAGTGCCAGTTCTTCCAATATCTGCTTCTGTTCCTTTTCCGAACGGAAACGACTCAGTAACTCAACTCGCACAGGATACGCTTTCAGGCGCTCTTTGAATGTATTAAAATGCTGCAAGGCCAGCACTGTTGTAGGAACCAGGATCGCCACCTGGCGCTGATCGAGAACAGCTTTGAAAGCTGCACGAAGGGCGACCTCTGTTTTCCCATACCCTACATCTCCACACACCAGCCTGTCCATTGGTCGTGGGCGCTCCATATCTGCTTTGACCTCTTGAATCGCGAGAGTTTGATCTGGCGTCTCTTCATATTGGAAGGCCTCTTCCAACTCTTGTAACCATGGTTGCTCAGCATCTGGAGAATATGGAGGCCTCTCTAATGCCTCGCGGGCACTATAGAGTCGTAAGAGATCTCGTGCAATATCCTGTACATTCTCTTTGACCTTTGTTTTGGCGCGAGTCCATTCTGCCGTTCCAAGTTTACTCAAAGCAGGAATAGCATCACCCATACCAATGTAACGCGTCACTCGATCAAGCTGATCAGTCGGAATATATAATCTATCGGTTCCAGCGTAGTGAATAAGTAGATATTCCCGTTCAACGCCTGTACTATCAAGTTTGACAAGTCCTTCGAAGCGACCAATACCATGTTCTTGATGAACAACATAATCGCCAGGATTGACTTCAGCCAGGAAAGATGCAGGCGTAACAGGCTTGCGCCTATGCTCATGCTGACGTTTTGACCAGCCAAAGATCTCTGTATCGGTATAGACTTGAAGCCCCAACCCATGAGATCGCCAACCTTCAGATAGTTGTCCTTGTATAAGGGTCAGTGTGCTACTTTCTGGCGCTTCGTTTATGTTGGTTCCAGGGCTTACGTGGATGGTAGCCTTTCCAAGAATTGAATCATCACTAAAAACTTCGGCCATTCTTCGTGCCTGTGCTGTCACAATTACGATGCGCTCTCGCATATCAAGCGCCTTACGGCAATCCTGCACAAATGTGCGCAATCTACCACCATAAGAACTGGCACTGCTGAAAGTAGGCATCAGCGATTCCGTACCACCCTGCAGGTTAACGTCAAACTCACCCTCAATAGTAGATAGAATATCAGCAAAACGTAACTGTCGGCGCTCTTGAAGGCGTGGCTCCAAATCATTCCAGGTAATGAAGATGTTACGAAGGTGTGTAGGATTTTCGCGGTCATTCTCAAAACGCACTTTCATTTCTTGTGACTGTACTTCAAGTTCAGAAATATGATGCTGAATTCCTTCTGGGTTATCGAGAATGACGAGTCCATTGCGGACAAGATAATCTAACACACCGGCTTGTGCATGCAAATAAGGAAGATAAAAGCTAATGTCATCAAACGAGCGCTGCTGGCGTAAATCCTCAAGGTCGCGCTTCCAGCGTTCTTCGGCATCATGATGTAGCATGCTACTATTGAGTCGCTCAAGCTCTTGTGCTGCTTGTGCTCCACGCAACGGTAACGCTTCACGTGCCGGGCCTATAACAAAAGAAGCAATGGGATTGAGAGAACGTTGCGTGGCTGGATCGAACGTGCGTAATGATTCTATTTCATCGCCAAAAAACTCAATGCGTACTGGACGTGGCAAAGTTACAGGAAACAGGTCAACTATACCTCCTCGATGGCTGAACTGCCCTGGCTCTTCCACCTCTGTCACCGGTTCATAGCCAAGATTATACAGGTGTTCCAGCATCAGGGCCAGGTCGACCTCCTGTCCTGGCTTCAAACTATATAACGCGGCAGAAAGCTCTTGTGGAGGAATAACGGGTTGTGTTAACGCACGTGCTGAGCACACAACAATTGGATTGCGATCTCGTTCTGTTAAACAAATCAAGGTATTCATGCGTTGTTGTGTTGTCAACGCATCACTAATCAGCCGCTCAAAGGGCAGAGCATCACGATCCGGTAAGTACAACACATCCTCAGGTCGTTGTACCAATATTTTGAGTGTATCTGCGACCAGATTTGCCTGCGTTTCACTGGCAAGAACGACCAGTAGCGGCTGTTGGAGGCTTGATGCAAGAGCAGCAATGATATATGGACGCGCGGCTTCAGTTATTCCAGTTAGGGCCGGTATTGCCTCTGCTTTATGAAGTTGCTGTACCAGGTGGCGAAACTCTGGCCGCTGCGTCAACGGTGTTAATAGTCCTTTAAGTGTCACTCAGTCCCCTTTGCTCACATGACAAAATGTGCCTCGATGGTTTTCAACTACCCATCTTGGAGGCACTCTCTCAGTCTTCCAGGTTGGCGCTTAAAAATTACAGAGGGCGCAACGTATGCGCCCTATCCTCTGGCCTTTTCTCCATAATCATACCGCATAAGAAGGTTTGCTGCAACATTTGGTTGCACAGTAGTTCAACACTTTCATTCATCATAAATTACTCGAACACATAGCCACTTGCTCACAATTTGTTTATGCTGACTACCTCTTGCTCTCTACGCTAAGGAAAGCGTTTCGTAATGCATCAATGACTTCATCAAGCGCCTGATTTGCTTGCGGCACTAACCTGCCAAAATGCATGAAACTGTGAATCATGCCATCATAACGAGAAACTGTGGTAGGAACACCTGCCTCTAAGAGTCGTTGTCCATACAGTTCCCCACCATCCCGCATTGGATCACATTCGGCAGTGA
>WNFW01003031.1_pt1 | contig 14333 bp, 10 predicted proteins | sample 5400131 | NCBI WGS metagenome assembly WNFW01 (sample SAMN13153362, study PRJNA577476) | soil metagenome | isolation source: 20 cm soil or saprolite under grassland replicate 1 | place: USA:California | collected 2016-06-15 | reverse complement strand
TGCGAATACCGATCTCCTGCGTTCGTCGCACAACGGAGTACGAAATGACGCCATATACGCCGACGGCCGCAAGCAGCAGCGCCAGCACAGCGAACGCGCTCAGCAGGAACATCGTCAGCCGCCGCTGGGCAAGCGATTCAGACAAGCGCTGTTCCAACGTTGAAACCTCGAACACCGGCACTTCTCGATTCACTGACCGGATGATCGTGCGCAGCGCAGGCACAAGGCCAGCCGGATTGCCAGTCGTGGCAATCACGATGTTGAAGGCGACCGCTTGATTCTTCCGTGAAGGATCTGATCGATGCTGACCACTTGTTCAGGGCGAGGAATCGGAAGCAGACGCAGCGCGGCGCCGTTCAGCACGGAAAAGATTCCCACATTGATTCCAACGCCCAGAGCAATCGCCAACACGGCGGCCGCTGTAAATCCTGGGTTCTGCCGCAGCATCCGCAGGCCGTAACGCAAATCCTGGAAAAAGTTCTCAACGAGATTCACGCCGCGAGCGTCACGGCATTTCTCTTTGGTTTGCTCGATACCACCCAGTTCGAGTCGCGCACGGCGGTGCGCCTCTTCTTGCGTCATCCCTTTTGCCACGTATTCCTCGGTTTTTCGTTCGAGGTGCTCGCGCAGCTCGTCGTCCAATTCCTGGTCCGCTTGTGCCCAGCGGAATAACGACCGCAGCCGCAGCGGAATCGTGTAAATCCAATGCTCCGGTCGCATTCTCTGACCCTCCTTTACTCGTTCCTCAGAGCCACCATGGGATCTACACCCATAGCGCGGCGGGGGGAACGAGTGTGGCTATAAGCCCGAATAATCCAAGCACGGCAACTGCTAATGCAATGGGTACGGGATCGTACGGATTGAGTCCGTAAAGCTGACTGCTCAGGACGCGACTCGTGGCAAGAGACAGCGGTATGCCCAAAATCAGCCCCTAGATGATGAGCAGGAATGCGCCTCGTAGCACGAGGCGGAGAACGTCGGCCCAGCTGGCGCCGAGCGCCATGCGCACGCCAATCTCGTGGGTGCGGCGTCCGACGTTCGTCGCACCAATCCCGAGCGCCAGCGTAAGGACCGTTGTCGTGGTGAATGTTGGAGCCATTCGCAACTGTCGCAAAGTGTGGCGCAAATCCTGAACCAGGTCCTGAATCCAGTTCACTCTTCGCGCGTCGCGGCACTTCTCTTTGGTTTGCTCGATACCGCCCAGATCGAGCCGCGCACGGCGGTGCGCCTCTTCTTGCGCCATCCCTTTTGCGACGTATTCTTCGGTTTTTCGTTCGAGATGCTCGCGCAGCTCGTCATCCAATTCCTGGTCCGCCTGCGCCCAGCGAAACAACGACTGCAGCCGCAATGAAATCGTGAATAGCCAATGCTCTGGTCGCATTCTCAGGCCCTCCCTCACTCGTATCTAAGGGCAACCATGGGATCGACCTTCATCGCCCGCCGCGCTGGGACAAATGCAGCGAGGAGACTTGCCCCGCCCAAAATTAGCGAGGAGAGGAGCCATGAAACTAGACCGTGGTCGCGAACGTCGAAAAGAAGGTTGCGCAGACTGTGTGAAAAGACGACCGCAAGGACGCCCCCTGATAACCCGCCAATCGCCGACACTCTCAGCGCTTGGCCGAGTACCATCGCAAAAACATCCCCTCTCGATGCCCCAAGAGCCATCCGCACGCCAAACTCGCTCGTTCTGCGGGCTACGCGAAATGACTGCACACCATAGACGCCAATAGCTGCAAGTACCACTGCTAATATTCCGAACGCCGAAGTAAGTCTTGCCAGCAAATATTGCGTTTGGAAGGTGTGTGCGTAGGCTTCATCCAACGGGGTGATCGTTGATATGGGCAATTGTGTGTCGACCGCCCGAAGAGCCGTTCGAACACCAGCAATTTCGGCCGAAGCTCGATTGATCGTGCGAACTTCGAGGGAGCCCCTTGTAGGAAAGTGCTGCGCTACAGGAAGAAAAATAAGCGGAGGAGGAGGGCGGCGGACATCATCGACACGAACATCAGCGATTTCGCCCACGACTAAATACGTAGCATCATCTGGCACGTTCCCAAAACCTACGCGATGTCCAACGGGATTTTCATTTGGACCGAAAAGCCTTGTCGCCAACGTGCGGTTCACGATTGCAACGTCGGCGGTGGTCGGCCGATCTTCGTTATCAAACTCACGGCCGCGCAAGAGCGGTATGCCCATAGCCCGAAAGTATCCAGGACCAACGTCGTCTTGATGAGACTCCGTTTCACCTGAAATTCCAGCCGCATGAACGGGGGTATTCCAGAGACAATTCGGCGGAGGGCACGTGTCCTGTACTGCAAAGCGAACGCCTGGCAGAGACCGGAGGCGGTTGAGCATCTCCGGATAAAGTGCCGCTAATGCAGCATCGCCGAAATTCGAATTGTAGAAATCAAAGCGGACTGTGAGAACGTGCTGCCGATCAACGCCGGCGTTTAGCCCGTTCAAGTTCCTCAATGTGCGCACAAACATCGCTGCTAGGCTCAAGAGCAATACGCACAGCGCAATCTGTGCGCCGAGCATCGTGTCGCCGCCATCGTTAGCTCCAGCGCCGATTGATCCCCGGGCCGAGGTAAGACCTACTGAGGGCAAGGCTTCAGCAAGCAGTAATTTTCTGGCCGGAAGCATCTGAAACAGGACCAGCGCGATCAACAGGGAAATCGAGCAAAACACATAGAGATCTAGACCAAACCGCAAATTCACATGAATTGGCCGATCTGAAGACAGGCGGACTAGCGTGGATCCGAGCACATGCGCTATCCCTAGGCTCAGGAGTCCGCCGCAAGCACCGAGCAGGATCATCTCGGCCACCAACTGTTGCAGCAGGCGCTGCCGACTCGATCCAAGAGCCGAGCGAATAGCAAACTCATGACTCCTTCGCAGCATTCTTGTGCGTTGCAGATTCGCCAGGTTTAGGCAGGCAATTAGAAGGAGCAGGCCCACCATTCCCATCAACACAAGCAGGGGTTTGGAGTAAGTTTCCGATAGAAGTCCCTCGTTGGATGCCGCCGGTAGAAGTAAAAGGTTTGTATTCCCCGCCGCTGCTTTTTGCTCCGGCGACGCGAATCTCTCGTAGAGTTCGCGATCCGGCTCGAATGCCGCATTCCATCGCGCTAGAGCTGAAGCGGCTTCTCCCGGAGGCACTCGGGCGATGAATGTGAGCCAGAACAAGGCAATCTGCTGGTTATACGGTTTGCTGAGATCCTTGTGACTCCCGTCACCGGGAGAATCGAAAGGTCCGATGTAACGAACGTCGTGTTGAGCTTCGAGCGGCAGCCACAAGTCGGGGGCGTCACCTGGAATCACTCCATCAAAGTTCGGCGCAGCGACTCCGACGATGGACACGAGTGTTCCGTTTAATACCTGAGATCGGCCCAATATGCCGTGGTCAGCATTGAAATGTGCCTGCCAGAAGCCATAGCGAAGCACGACGGGCCATCCATCGCTCGACGCTGTGTCATCGTTACGGTCCAACACCCTACCAACCGAAGCAGACACGCCAAGCACAGAAAAGAAATTTGTGGAAACTAACTGCAAGCTCACTGGTGATACAGGAGCGGCAATGTAAGCCGCGAGCTCGCCCTCTGCCAGAGCTGAGTGCGCCGCAAGTCTCGGACCGTCAACTTGACCTGCCATTGATTCTCGTAGATGTTGAAACGCCGGCTGGGAATACAGAAATGCTCCATCATTGGGCGTTCTCATCCCGTGTAGAACAAAGATTTCATGGGGCGACGGAACAGATAAGGAAGGGAAGACCACCGCTCTCAATAAATTGAAGATAGAGGTGTTTGCGCCGACGCCGAGCCCTAACGTAAGGATGGCGATACTTGTAAACACCGGAGACTTCCACAGCATCCGCAATCCGAAGCGGATATCTTGCAGAAACGCTTCTAACCATGCTCCTGTGCGTACTGACCGCACGTTTTCTTTCGCCTGCTCCACGCCGCCCAGTTCGAGTCGCGCGCGACGCCACGCCTCTTCTTGCGTCACCCCCTGCGCGACGTATTCCTCGGTTTTTCGTTCGAGGTGCTCGCGCAGCTCGTGGTCCAATTCCTGGTCCGCCTGCGCCCAGCGAAACAACGACCGCAACCGCAGCGGAATCGTGAATAGCCAATGCTCCGGTCGCATATCCCCGATCCTCCTTTACTCGTACCTCAGGGCAACCATGGGATCCACGCGAATTGCCCGCACCATAAAAACCACCATAAACAACTATGACGTCGCGTTACTTTCACTTCTCAGGAATACGTTTCAATGAAACTCTAAGAGCCTCCGCTCTGCCTTCTATTTCGCGTTTCCCCCGGCCAGTGATCTGATCCCCTTGAGCTTCCATCTCAAAGTGCAGCGTTTTCTCACCCAATGGGATGTCAAACGTCAGCTTGTCGCCTTCCACTTTCCCATTTTCAAGCGGGTGCTGCTCGCTCTCATTAGGTCCTACGCTTCCGGACAGCTTCTTTCCATCCTGCTGTAGGATCATGTAGACGGGCTTGGAGTCGGTTTGCCCTTCTGGTTCCAGAGTCCCCGACCACCTGCCGGTAACATTCGTGGCGCCGACCGCAGTAGTCGAAAGCAGTACAGCCAGCAGAAGACTCTTGAAAAAAGATTTCATGGATGCCCTCCCCGGAATGAAATTCCACACGCGTCATGTCTCGCCACCTCTGGGCGCGTCTGGAATGTGCCTATTTCACTCATACCTTAGCGCCACCATGGGATCGACCTTCGAGGCCCGCCTCGCCGGAAGAAAACCGGCCAGCGCAGCCGCAGTTAGCATCAGCAAACTGGCGCCAACAATCGTGAGCGGGTCGGCTGCGCTGACGCCATACAGCATGCTGGAAGCGGCTCGTCCGGCCGCAACCTCCAAAGCCAGACCGATGACTACGCCGATGGCAGTCAAACGCAGGGCCTCTCCGAGGATCGGCGCGATCACGTCCGCGCGATCTGCGCCAAGCGCCATGCGAATCCCGATCTCTCCCGTTCGCCGCATCGTCGAGTATGCGATCAAGCCATATAGCCCCACCGACGCCAGCAACAGCGCGAGCAAGCCGAACAATGAAGCAAGCCACGCGATCATTCGTGGCTCTACCAAACTTTCTTGTACCTGCTGCGTCAAGGTCTTTACGCCGTAGAGTGGCAGATTTTTTTCCACCGCCAGCAACTCCCGTCGAATGGCATTCGTCATTGCCGTAGGCTCAGTTGCGGTGCGCACTTCCAGCGTCATATGGCCCATCAGAGACGCGGGTAAGTCGGCCTGCAAGAACGAGAAGTAAACAACGCGGACAGGCGGCTCGTCTAAACGCCTTTGCTTCGAGTCCTTCACGACGCCTACAATCTGAAATTGCCCAAGGTTTTGATCTGCGCCAAGACCGATGGTGCGGCCGAGGGCCTTCTGCACGCCATTCTGCTCACCAAAAAACTGGTGCGCAAACGTTTCGTTGACGATAGCCACTTTCGGCGCGGTCTCGTTGTCTTGGTCGCGAAAATCTCGCCCCAGCAGAATAGGAATGCCAACAGTTTGAAAAAACCTAGGGCCCACCGGGTTGAACCTGCTTACCATGCGTTCCCCGGGCTGGGGCACATACCCCGGCACGCTGACGATGCTACCCCAGGTCCCGCGGGTCACTAATCCACCTCGAGATACGCTCGCCGCCATAACTCCAGGCACCGCTTCGGCGTGTTGCTGCAAATTCTTGTAGAGACCAACAAGGCGTGATCCTTCGTATCCGATCAGTGTCGGGTCCAAAGAGAACACCAACACGTGTTCTGGTCGAAAGCCAAGGTCCACGCTTAGAAGCTCCTGAAGACTCCGGGTGAATAGCCCCGCCGCGAAAAGCAGCACCATAGATAGCGTCACCTGCGAAACAACCAACCCGCTGCGCAGGCGATTTCGGCTCGCCTGTGTTATCGGGCTTTGCCGCGCTCCGCCCTGAAGCCTTTCTACCAGGCTGATCCGCGTGGCGCGCAAAGCAGGCATCAAGCCGAACAGCACACCGGCCAGTATCGAAATCCCGGCGGCAAATACAAAAATTCGCGTGTCCGGCGAGAGGTCCAGAGAGACCCCTTCCGGCACAAGTTTCAATGAACCTTGGGTTCCCCAAGACGCGAAAAGAAATCCCGCAGCGCCTCCCAGCAATGCAAGCAAGAGACTTTCGGTAACAAGTTGCCGAATCAATCTTCCTCGTCCGGCCCCGATCGAGAGGCGCACGGCGATTTCCTTCTGCCGTGCCGCTCCTCTGGCAAGAAGCAAGTTCGCAACGTTGGTGCAAGCAATGAACAGAACCAGCCCAACCAAGGTCATGAGTAATGTCGGCTCCCTCCAAGCCGTCGATTTGCTACGCGCAGAGATCCCCCAGGCGCCCGGTTCGAGCTTGATTCTTAAGCCCTCCGTTCGCAAGCCCGTGGGAAGGCCGCGCGCTTCTACGTAGTGCTTAAAGATTGCGGACAGATCTGCGGTTGCCTGCTCGGCGCTGACGCCAGGTCGCAGGCGCGCCAAAGCGGCGAGCCACCAAGAGCCCGGGTTGCTCAGTTCTGTGCTTCCCAAGTTGAGCTGGGGATACATGGCCATCGGAACTGTGATGTCGGGGGAACGGCCGACCTCGATCCCAGAGAATCGCAGTGGTGTCACGCCGATGATGGTGAAAGGAATCCCGTTCAAGTAGATCGTCTTGCCGATGGCAGAAGGACTCAGGGCAAAACGGCGCTTCCAGTAACCGTAGCTAATCACCGCCACAGGATTTTGGCCCGGGACTTTGTCCTCTGCGGCTGTGAAGGTTCGCCCCGCGACAGCCTCGACGCCTAACGTAGAAAAGTAGCTGCCCGAAACATACTCGCCGCCGCCCGGCACCAGCTCCGCTTGGCCGTCCACACTCACGTTCATGGCGCCACCAGCCCTGACAAAGACTCCGGCGAGCGTTCGATTCTCATCCCGGACGACTTCGTAGAGCGGATAAGAAAAGCCAAGGTCGCCGTTGGGAGTATTGGTGGGATTAATAAAAACCAATTCGTTCGGCCTTTCCACCGGAAGGGTCCGCATCACCATCGCGTCAACATAGGAAAAGATCGCCGTGTTGGCGCCTATGCCGAGCGCGAGGGTGATGACTGCGGCGGCAGTGAAGCCCGGAGACTTACGCAGCATGCGGAAGCCGTAGCGAGTGTCCTGAATGAAGTCCTGAATCCAGTTCACGCGGCGAGCATCGCGGCATTTCTCTTTGGTCTGCTCGATACCGCCCAAGTCGAGTCGCGCACGGCGGTGCGCCTCTTCTTGCGTCATCCCTTTTTCGACGTATTCCTCGGTTTTTCGTTCGAGGTGGTCGCGCAACTCGTCGTCCAATTCCTGGTCCGCCTGCGCCCAACGGAACAAAGACCGTAACCGTAGCGGAATCGTGAACAGCCAATGCTTAGGTCGCATACTTCAACCTCCGTTCGGGGTTCGGGGCCAAGCGACGCTCACGCCTCTTTCAGTTTAATAACCCGCGAAATGGCGCTCGAAAGCCTGCCCCAGTTGTCTGCTTCCTTTTCGAGCTGTCGCCGCCCCAGCCGTGTCAGCGAATAGTATTTCGCCCGCCGTCCATACTCGGACGTTTTCCATTCGGCTGTAATCCAACCCTCTTGCTCCAGCTTGTGCAGAGACGGGTACAGCGATCCGTCGCTCACCTGCAAAACGTCGCCCGACACCTGCTTTAACCGCTGGCTCACAGCGAAACCGTTCATCGGCTCAAGCGCAAGAATTTTCAGTAGCAACATGTCCAACGTGCCCTGTACCAGGTCAGAAGGTTTGCTCATTCTATGTCCTCGGTAACCGAGACTAGCACCTCTTCCATCGGTAAGCAAGGGAAGATGTTTTGCTGGGCGCGAGATTTCGGTGCGGAATGCGGTGCAAAAAAACCCCGAGAGGCCGAGATAGAACCGAGGCCTCTCGGACTTGAGATGTTGTTGTCTTTACTTCGGCTGTTTGCGGCGCGACGATTTAGCTGTGGACAGCTTGTTGGCTGGTTGGCCTTGTTTCGCCGCCTCGTTTTTGGCTTGTGAAGACTCCGTTTGGACCGCTGCGGCTATCTTCGCGGAATCGACCTTGTACCGTGCTGCTGTGTGGGCAAGGTTCGAGTCCTTCGCGAGCGATTGCCTCGGGTCGTAGCCGGGCAATACAGGTCGGAGACAAGAGCGCAGACGACGAGGAAATGGCTAGGTTTACGAGAAGAAGGTCAGAGTTAGCGCTGAATTGCGTATCGGATTGAGTGCTTCAATAATTTACTCCACAAAAGTTATGCGTGACACTGTCAACCGTTGCAACGAGCATGTTAGATTGAGGGAATGACGAAGCAATGTTTATTCTGCGATAACAAAGCGAACAGCAAAGCACTAGCGTTTATCGGTACTGACCTAGCTGCTGGCTGACTTCCGGTTTTGCCCGTAGTTGCAAAACATACGGGCGAACAGCCAGAATTTTTAGGTGTTACAGTGTCTCCCGTTTGGAAGAAGGGTCAACGAAAATTGCTAAACAGCACCACGTCGCGGGACGCCGTTGCACGGGTTACCGCTAGCCTCTTGCCGTCTGGCGACCAGGCGTATGCAACGACGTGACCCGAATGGGTCAGCTGGCGCGGCGGACCTCCGGAAACGGACTGCATCCACAGATCCGTAGTACCTTCCCGCTCTAGTGGAAACAGGAGTGCCTTTCCGTCAGGTGTCCACCGCAGACCCCCTTGCGCGTTGTCCGGGAGGGCACCAAAAGGAACGCGGAATGTTCTCTCCACCACTCGTGTTCGTGAATTCATGACTGCGAGCGTGATTTGCATGCTGCGTTCCTCTTCGACCAGTATGAGTCCGATTTGCTCGCCATCGGGAGAGTACCGCCCAAACACCCCGGGATAGGTCTTACCTAATAGATTCTCGACGGTCCCACCCGCGATGGGAGCTCTCGCAAGATTCATGCCTTTCTCAGATTGTGAGGAGTAGATCATGGAATTGCCATCTGGAGAACAATCCGGATCATCCGCACCTTTGTTTGTAGAAAGCGCCTGGTAGTTTCTACCGGTTATGTCTACGCGCCAAATGCCTCCATTCATTCTCCGCAGTAAAAGGAAGCTACCGCTGCCGCAGACAGAAAAGCCACCCCACGGCAGGTCCCCTTTGCCATCGAATATCGCGACGCGATCTCTTCCATTCGCTTGCGTCAGCCAGAATCGCGACTGCATATCCTCGGAAAGCAGTTGGCCGTCGGGCATCCACGCCAGCGCGAGACCATCAGATTTGTTTGTGCTGAACGGTGTAACTTGATCGGCTTGGGATGGTGCGCCGACAGAGATGCTATAGGATTCCTGATATTGCAACGCGGCAAATTGCTTGCCGTCCGTGGTAATCGTTACTCTGGAATAGTCGCTCAGGTCGTTCGTAAGCCGTTGGATCTCTCCCTTCGGATAGGGCTGCAGCCAAATCTGCGCGTGCTGCTCGTTAGTCTGGGCGTTCACCAGAAGTCCATTCTGGTCGGGAAGCCAGGAAGCGCCAAAGGCGTTGGCAAACGGCAGAACCACCGGCGGGCCGCCCTCAGTGGGACAGATAATGACGGAGGCACCGCTAGTTTCAGAATTGATCGTAGAGGCAATCCACTTCCCATCTCTCGACCACGAAGGCAGTTCGTAGGACCAGAACTTGCCGAGCTTTGCTCTTACCGGGTCGCAGACCACGCGCTCGTCGGTTCCGTCACTGTTCGCCACCAACAATTGCGATCGTTGCGGCATTAGCCCTCGAATGAAGGTCACTTCCTTTCCATCCGGCGAGACGCCGAGACCAACATCTACATCTTGCACCAGGAGTCTCGCCACTCCTCCCAGCGCGGGGACAACATAAGCATCTCGGATTGCGTCTTCATTTCTGCGATCACGCAGAAAGTATAGGTAGTCACCATCAGGAGAAAAGGCCAAGCCACCGTAACGGCCGTCGGAGGCCGCTATGATGTTCACGGCGCTTTCCGTCGCCACTTGCCGCACCCAAAGGCTACTCTGCGGCCCGTCTCTCACAGAGTAAGCGACGTAGCGTCCATCCGGTGAAATCGCTGCCGTCCCGATTTTCCCACTGTCAGTGAGCATTGCAATTTTCATGTTCTGAAAGTTCGACGCCACCAGGCGCGTAATGCTCCCTCCTCGATGCAAAAAGAAATACACGCCCAGCAATCCCGCTGCGACAACTCCCGCCAGCACTCCTGCAATCCGGTAGGCCTGTCGGCTCCAGCGCGCCGGTACAGCAATACCTACAGCCACGGCTCTCCGCGATTCACTGTCGCGTTTCAGCCGTTGGAGGTCGGTGCGGAAGTCTGAGGCATTCTGATAACGCAGCCTGCGGTCTTTCTCCAGCGCTTTGCCAATGATGTGCTCCAGCTCCGGCGACACCGCCGGGTTCACTCGTGCTACTGGCATAGGCCCGCGGTTTAGAATGGCCTCGTGAATGAGCGCCGCGCTGTTTCCCTGAAACGCCATCCGACCCGTGGCCATTTCGTAGAGAACCGCGCCGAAGGAGAATAGGTCCGTTCGTGCATCCAGTTCTTCGCCTCGCGCCTGCTCCGGCGACATGTACGCGATCGTGCCCAAGGTGCTGCCGGGGCTCGTCAGAAAGTCAGAATCTACTTGTGTTGCGAGCGTCCCGTCGCTCCCCATGGCACTTTTCGCGGAACTTACTTTGGCAAGACCAAAATCGAGAATCTTGGCGCGTCCTCGTCCCGTGACAAATATGTTCGCTGGCTTGATGTCCCGGTGGATGACTCCCTTGCTGTGCGCAGCATCCAGTGCGTCGGCGATCTCGATGCCTATCTGTAGCACTTCTTCCTGCTCCATCGGGCGACCGCCGATGGTATTCTTCAGCGTCTTGCCTTCCAAATACTCCATGGCAATGAAACGGTTGCCTCCGTCTTGCCCGATCTCGTGAATGGTGCAGATGCTCGGATGGTTTAGTGAGGACGCCGCGCGCGCTTCTCGTCGAAACCGCTCCAGCGCTTGCGGATCTTTCGCCAACTCATCGGGAAGAAATTTCAGCGCCACGAAGCGCCCCAGATCGGTATCCTCGGCCTTATACACGACGCCCATTCCGCCGCCACCGAGCCTGTCGATGATTCGGTAATGCGAAATGGTCTGTCCGATGAGCGAGTCACCGCCTTGCATTGCCAGCACATGTTAGGTTGCGGGCGAGAGTCAAGTCAACGAAGAGAAAGCAAGAGAAAGAATACGGCGAACCGCATCCGTCAGGCACTGGAGGCCACACGTCATCTTCTGGAAATGTATCGCCGTCAGTTGGGCGATGAGAAAATCCGCCGTCGATTGCGGCGCCTCGACCAGCGCCTCCTCACTGTTGCTTCACAACTGCAGAGGATCCAAACAGAGCAAAAATGAGGAAAGATTGGCCAGTTAATAATCAGAACTTGCCGGAGAGACCGCAAAGCGAGGGAAAATCAGCAACTTGTGATCAACGATGACGAGCTACTTACTCCTTTTTCATCACCATTCAGCACCAGCACGCGTTTTGCCGCGATTTGTCACAATTAGTATTACATTTTTATGACAGAGAAATCGCGGGGCCCATCAAGATATCGATCGGAGTGCGAGCAGCATTCAGCGGAATCACACTTCCTAGATCCGGACTTCTGGACCCCGTAGCGGAATTCCTATCCGCACAACACGACCACGGCCACGTGAACGAAGCTCGTTGCTGGCTGTCCGCTTCCGGACAGGTACGTCCCGCATCCGAGCAAGTCTCCCGCCACCAAAGACAATGAAGTCTAGAATAGTCAACAGTTTGCGGCGATCAGCCGGAGCATGGAAATTGCCCATGAATGCGACGTCTGGCAGCAGTGCGTGTCGCAGAGGTAGCTTTATGGAATCGCCGCTTGTTTAGAAATTGAAGGTCCGTCTTTTTGGTGACCTGGGGAACGATATTCGATTCGCCCTTCGCAGTCTGAGGAAGCACGGATTGTTGTCAACTGCGGTTGTGATGACGCTCGCCTTCGGGCTCGGACTGAACGCATCGAACGGATTCAGCAAGTGGGGGAAAATTCCCGCAACCTGCTTTCTCCTTCATTCGTTGTTATTTGTCGTACTTTTGCCGCCGTTTTCTGCAATTTGCGTTACATTTTCGTGACAGACAGCTGACTCCGCGTCCGACTCGTGTTTGTCGTGAGCATCCGTCGGCTCTGAATTGTTGCCGCATAGTTATTCGTTTTTCGGCGATATTGGATCCTGCCAAATCTTCCCAACCTTCGGGCATGGGTTCGATTCCCATCGCCCGCTCCATAAAGCCTGATGCAGTTGGCTTTGAGCGGTGAAAGCTACGAACCGGAAGAAGGAGTGAATCGCGGCCAACCGAACGTTCCGGCGGCCACCATTTACTGATACAAGTAGGCAGGCTGTACCGTCGGCGATGTTCATGTTCGTTGATGAAATCGCTCAGCTTCTCCGGATCGATTTCCACCTGCATCACCACCGCTTCATCAGGTTCCACGCTCACCAGCAGCAGCTTCATGTCATTGCCGTCGGCTTTGGCGTAAATGTAGGTATGCTCGCCGCTGCGGCGCGAGAAGCTTCTCACCAGCGGCTGCCAGCCGGACGAGCCCGCTTGCTGCACCAGCTCGTCCAGCCGGTTATCCAGTTCCGGCCCGGACAAATGCTGGTCCTCAAAAATGGCTATTTTGAAGAGTTTCACCCCGCCTACGTGCGTGCACTTCACCACCACTCCCGCAAACGACATCAAAAACCGGTAATTCCGATGCACGTGATACTCCGCTTCGATGTGCCGCACGATTCTCCCGAAGTCGTCCGCCCTCAGGTTTTCCGCAAGCGCGAAAAAGCCGAAGATGATAAGCAACAGGCTGGCCGCCCGGTTAACGCTAACTGTTGTCATGGGACGCCTCCGGTGATGTCCTTTTCTTGGGATGTTCTTTCTCTTTGTTCTCGGGAATCCCGAATTTTCCACCCAGAGCGCTCAGCTTATCCAGGTCCACCGGGCCCACAATATTCACCACCGTCAGCTCCTTCGGTTCGGCCACCAAGATCGCGATGCCCGCAATGTTATTGTGGGTGTCTTTCATTACGTAAATCTCGTTGTTCTCATTGGCGCGCTTGTCCCGGTTTTCCACGATTTTGCTCCAGCCCGGTGCGGCAAGCTGCGTGCGGATTTCCTCCACATCGGCGGCGCTGTACTGGTTCGGCTGCTCGAATTCGAAGTTCTTAACGTAAATTCCCTTCAAATTCTTGATGAGGTCTTTTGCCTGGCCGCTTTCCGGATCGTCCTTATCCATATCCAGAAACTTTGCCGCCAGTTGCAGCATGTCGCCATCGAGCGTCACGTTGTTGACCTCCACCGCCTTGGCGCTCAGCTTTTCCAGGTGATCCAGCTTCAACCGCGCATCCTGCGCGCTTGCGGGAAGCGCCACGCAGAACAACGCCAGTCCCACAAGAAGCCCGACCAATCCATTCCTTCTCTCAACGATTCTCATAGCCTTATCTCCTCACTTCGCTTACGGGGCCTGCGACGTCTTCACTCGTTCGATCACGTGGTTCAACTTCGCGTTCGTAATGCGCAACGCCACAAGCGCTTGCTGCTTCGCGGCTTCGCCTTCCCGCCACCTCTGAACGTTTCGGTAGCGCAAAAAGCCCAACGAGCCGCCCACGATCAGCATCGCTGCAACAGCGCCCGTCAGCGCGGGCCGCAACCAACGCCTGTGCCAGAGTTCGCCGAGCCGGCTTGCGGTTCTTGGGGCAGCCGTGACTCGCGCTTGTCGTTGAATGACATGCGCCATCACTCTCTCGATAAATGGTTCGCCCGGATCCTTCCGCCGCAGTGCAGCGCGAAGATCGTCTTCAGAAAATTGCATAACGTGCCTCTTTCAATTTGCGTGTCAACTTTCCCCGCAGTTCCTCAAGCGCGCGGTGAAGTGTACTCTTCACTGTGTTCACCGGCATGTTCAGGAGTTCTGCGATTTCGCCCGGACCCAACTCTTCCTGGTAGCGCAAAAGCACCACCATCCGCTGTTTCACCGGAAGTTGCGCCACCGTTTGGCGCAATCTTTCGTGCAAAAACGAGTCTGCCGGGGTCGTTCCTGTCGCAATCTCCTGCATTTCCTCCAGGGGCGACTCGCGTCGGAAATTCTTTCGCCGGCTATGGTCGATGCAGCGATGCATCGCCGTCCGCCGCAGCCAGTGCGTCAGGTGCGACGTGGACTGAATGCCCGGAAGTCCTTGGTAGAGTTGCAAGAAAACCTCCTGAGCCAAGTCTTCGGCGAGTGCCCGGTCCGCAAAGAAGTGCCAGCCAATGCTGAAGACCATGCCCTGGTGTTCGCG
>WNFW01001855.1_pt1 | contig 14333 bp, 6 predicted proteins | sample 5400131 | NCBI WGS metagenome assembly WNFW01 (sample SAMN13153362, study PRJNA577476) | soil metagenome | isolation source: 20 cm soil or saprolite under grassland replicate 1 | place: USA:California | collected 2016-06-15 | reverse complement strand
GTAGAGGAAACGGGAAACGGGTGGCGTGCTGGCTCCATTGCCGACCAGGCTCTCACGAGTCGGCCGCCGCCCGTTGAAAGTTCCGAGCCGTAAGCGGGGTGAGGGGTCGACTTGCTAGACGATCCCTCGACTCCGGAAGCCGACGGCGTCGGCTTCTTCGCCTGCCTGCGCAGGCAGGCTCGGGAGACAGTATATGCGTCCCGCTTCCCTGTCGTGACCGTTGTGCGGTCACGGTTACTAGGAGCCGCCATGGACGTCTGTGTCGAAAGCGCAGTTTTCACCCCCGGCGTCGAGATCCTGCAGGAAGGCGTTGCCCCCTCGGAAGAAGCGGAAGAAAAAGAGTGTGGCGCCGAAGCTCCGCCGACCGGCGACAACCCCGCTGATTCTTCTCGGCCGAAAACTCCGCAACCCGAAACCGCCACGGAGAAAAACCCCTGGTCCGCCTGGGCCTGGCTGGGACTGTGCAAAACGCCCGCCCTCAAAATCCCCAGCATCGTGCACGTGGACGTGGACGCGTTTTTCGCTTCTGTCGAGCAGGTGCTGAATCCCCGGCTGCGCGGCAAGCCCGTGCTGGTGGGGCGCGGCTGTGTGGCTTCGGCAAGCTATGAGGCGAAGATGCTCGGCGTGAAAACCGCGATGAGCTTTCGCGAGGCGCTGCGCATCTGCCCGAAAGCCATCGTCGTGCCCGGGCAGTACGAGCACTACGCGGATTTTGCCGAGCGCGTGCGCCGCATCCTCGAGACCTACACGCCGGCGGTGGAAACCGCCGCGCTCGACGACTTTTACATGGACTTCGCCGGCACCGAGCGCCTTTATCCCGATTACGAAGCCGCGCTGCGGCGTTTGCAGGCGGAGATTTTTGGCCGCACCGGCTTGAGCGTTTCACTGGGCGCGGCGCGTACGAAAGTAGTGGCGTCGATCGCTTCGCGGCTGGAGCGCCCGCGCGGCTTCCGTATAGTCGCGCCCGGCAACGAAGAAGCCTTTCTGGCGCCGCTGCCCGCAGAAAAACTCCACGGCATCGGCCACGTGCACGCAGGTGCGCTGGCCGAGCGCGGCATCGCCACCATCGGCCAACTGCGCCAGGTGCCCAAGGCTGCGCTGCAAGCGGCCTTTGGCGAAGCCAGCGGTCAGCAAATCTGGGAACGCGCCCGAGGACTCGACGGCCGCGAGGTGCTTCTACCTTCCACGCCGAAATCCGTTTCGCGGGAAACCACCATCGAGGGCGGCACCATCGACACGGAATTTCTCGGCGGCCTGATCGAGTATCTCAGCGAGCGCATCGGCTCGACCTTGCGCGAATACGGCAAGCAGGCGCGCACCATCGGCCTGCGTATCCGTTACGTTGATCATTTTTCGGCGCACCAAACGGTGCGGCTCACCAAGCCCACCAACGACGAGCGCGAATTGCTCTCTGCCGCCAAGGAGCTGTTCGGCAAACTGTTCACGCGGCGCGTGGCGGTTCGGCTGGCAGGCATCAGCGTGACAAACCTCGAACAAGACCGTCGGCAAAATGAATTGTTCGATACCTGCGCAAACCGCCGCTGGTATCTGAACCGCGAAATGGACCGCGTGCGTGGACGCTACGGCTGGAACGCCGTCTTCTACGGCAAAGGCCTCGAGCTGCGTGAGCATTACGCCACCAAACCGAATGGCTTGGTGCTGTCCACGCCATGCTTGTCGCGGTAGGGGCGACCCTTGGGTCGCCCGCTGCAAATGGTGCTGCGGCTTCAGCGGGCGGGGCAAGCCCCGCCCCTATGGCAAGTTTGCTGAGTTTTTCTTTCCCTTCCTCTGCCTGGTTTTACTGAATCCAAGGGGCAACAGCCTCGCGCGGCGTGATTCGTGACTCGTTTCGTGATAGTGGAAAAGCTACTTTCGCGATGCGAATTTCACAAGTCACCCGTCACGAGTCACCAGTCACCATGTTCGTCCATTTGCATTGTCACAGCCACTATTCGTTCCTCCGGGGCGTGGCTTCGCCGGAAGAGATCATTGCCGCAGCGGTCGAGCAGAAAATGCCAGCCGTGGCGCTGACGGATACCAACGGCATGTATGCGGCGGTGCCGTTTTACAAGAAAGCGCAGGACGCGGGCATCAAGCCGATTGTTGGCGTGGCGCTGGACGTGGCTATCGACAATGGAAACGATGAGATTCTTCGCTGCGCTCAGCATGACAAACAAAAACAACGGGACATCACGATGGTGCTGCTGGCGTCCGACATGGAGGGTTACAGCAACCTTTGCCAGCTCGTCACGCTGCGGCATTTGGGCACGACCAAGCTCGCACAAAACGCTGCTCCTGCGGAAACCGATGGGCGGCCCGTAACCTTGCAGGAATTATCGGAGCACGGCCGCGACGTGATCGCGCTGTGCCCGTTACCAACGCAGCGACAAGATACGAGCAACCGTAGAGGCACGATAGTCTCCGGCACCAGTCACCAATCACCCGTCACCAGTCACTTCTCTCGCCTCAAGGACATCTTCGGCGATCGCTTATACGTCGAGGTACAACATCTCTCGCCCGGCGACGGCCGCATACTGCGCGAAGCCGAACGGCTTGGCGGCGAACTCGGCGTGCCGCTTGTGGCCACAAACAACATGCATTTCCTCCGCCCCGAGGAGCATCTGCATCATCGCGCGGTAAACGCCATTCGTACCGGCGGATTGTTGACCATCGTCGCTCCACCCGAAATCACGACCGGCGAAGCCTGGTTCAAGCCCGCCGCGGAAATGCAAAAATGTTTTTCCGATCATCCAGAATGGCTTGAAGCAACGCAGGAAATCGCCGATCGCTGCAATTTACAACTCGAGCTTGGAAAACGGATCTTTCCGGAGTTTACCGTCCCGAAAGGTAAGACTCCGGATTCTTATTTGGAAAAAGTAAGTTTCGACGGTGCGTTAAAACGCTATCCCTCATTAACGCAAGAAGTGCATTCGCGGCTGATGCGCGAGTTGGGAGTCATCAAGAAGTGGGGCCTGGCGCCCTATTTTCTGCTGGTATTGGACATCGTCGAGGAAGCCCGCCGCCGAGGCATTCCTGCGGTGGCGCGCGGGTCGGCTGCCAGCTCCATGGTGACGTATTGCCTGGGAATCTCGCGTGTGTGCCCGCTGCGCTGGGGACTCTACTTCGAGCGCTTCCTGAACGAGCAGCGTGGCGATTGCCCGGACATCGATATCGACATCTGCGGCGCACGCCGCGATGAGCTGCTCGATTACGTCTACGAGCACTGGGGCGCTGAGCATGTGGCCATGATCGGCAGCTTCATCACCATGCACGCGCGGCTGGCGGTGCGCGAAGTGGCCAAGGTCTTTGGCGTGCCGCCGGGCGAGGTGGACCGCTTCACCAAGCGGCTCCCGCACCGCCCGGTGCGCGAAATTTTGCAAGCGATTCGCAATCTGCCGGAGTGCCGCGACCTACCCGTGGACGACGAACCCTGGAAAACCATCCTGCAAGTGGCCTTGCGTCTCGATGACGCGCCGCGTCATCTGGGCATTCATCCCTGCGGCACGGTGATTTCCGCGCGGCCGCTGAACTGGCTGGCGCCGCTGGAGCGCGCCACCAAAGGCATCGTCGTCACGCAATACGATATGAACGCCATCGAAGATCTCGGCCTCATCAAAATGGACCTGCTCGGCCAGCGCGGCTTCACGACGATGTCGTTGGCGCTCGACAACATCGAGCGCTCTCTTCAACCTATAGGGGCGCAGCATGCTGCGCCCGCTTCCGAAGCATCAAGCGTCGCGCCCGATGGCGTGACGCCGTGTCCCAAACCTCGCGAACTCGATTTCGACGCCATCCCCGAAAACGACCCCGCGACATGTGACGTCATTGCAGCCGGGCGCACCATGGGCGTCTTCCAGATCGAATCTCCCGCCATGCGCGGCATGCTCCGCATGCTGAACGCACGGACGCTCGAGGAAATGGCCATCGCTCTGGCGATTATCCGGCCGGGTGCCGCCGAATATGGATCGAAAGAATTGTTCGTCAAGCGCCTTCGCGGCAAAGAAAAAACCGTTTACCCGCACGACTCACTTGAACCCATCCTTCGCGACACGCTGGGTGTATGTATTTATCAGGAGCAGGTCATGCAAATTGCGCAATCGCTCGGCAAAATGTCGTTAGCGGAAGCCGATCTGGTGCGGCGGTCTTCCGTAAAGTATTCCGGCCGGGCAGATCATGACCGGCTGCGCGGAAAATTTGACAAAGCCGCAGGGATGATGGGCTTGACGAAACAGCAGCGCGAAGAATCCTGGCAGATGGTAGAGAAGTTCGCCGGCTTTGGCTTCTGCAAAGCCCACGCGGCGACGTATGCCGATGTGGCGTACCGCATGGCGTATTTGAAAACGCATCATCCGGCGGAGTTTCTCGCCGCCATGTGCAGCGCGGGCGCGGGGTTCTATCACGTTTCCGCGTATGTCGAGGAAGCCAAACGCTGGGGCATCGCGGTGCGGCTGCCGTCGGTGAATCATTCCCGGATGGCCTATACCGCGGAGGCCGGCCCGGATGGACAACGCGCGCTCCGCGTCGGGCTGATGCAGATCAAAGGCCTACGCATCGAAACCATCACCGCTATCGTTCGCACCCGCGAAGAAGCCGGGCCGTTTTGCTCTCTCGAAGATTTTCTGCGCCGCGTTCCCGTCGAACGCGATGAAATTGAAGCGCTCATCAAATGCGGGGCATTTGATGAAATGGGCGATGAAATGGGGGATGAAGTCAACGAGGAAGCGCACCGCATGACGCGGCCCGAGATGTTGTGGCGCTGGAACCTTCTAAAGTCGGCAGGCAAAGGCGCACCGCCCACCGCCTCGCGCTCTCCAGGAATGTCGCTGCCGGAGAAAACAGCAACCTTGTTCGCCGAAGCCAGCGCACGGGATTCCGCTGCCGCGGTCCTGGCAGAAATGCAAATGCCGGAATACACGCTCGAGCAAAAGTTGCGCTACGAACGTGAAATCCTCGAAGTCTGCGTCAGCGGACATCCGCTCGATTTTTTGCCGCGCAACGGCGAAGTCTGGAGCGACGAACTGCCAGGCCTGCTCGGAAAACGCATCACGCTGTGCGGTTGGGTTGTTACTCACCGCCATGTCGGTACAAAAAATTACCGCAATATGATGTTCGTCACGCTCGAAGACCAGCGCGGCGTGTATGAAGTCGTGCTCTTCCCCGATACATACGACCGCTATGGCAGCCTGGTCTTCGAAACGCGCACCATGCGCGTGACCGGGCGCGTCGAGCCAGATGGGCACATCAACGGCGAGATGCTGGAAGCGCTACGGAAATAACGGTGTATTTCATGATTCGCACAAAGACGCCAACCACACCGCCTGCGCCGGAACCGGAAGCAGGCCGCCCGGCCGGAAGCGGCGAAGAATGGCTTGGGCGAAACCGCAGCTCCAAGCGGCGGCTCTGGGAACGCCTCAATCCGCTGAGCCGCAAGCAGATCCGCGTAATTGCAGAGGCGCTGGCGCTCCAGCAAACCCACGCGCAACTGCCGGAACCTCTGCGGGCGCGGCTGAGCGCCGCTCTCCAGGAACTGGACCGCCTGGTGGCCCGCATCCGGACGCTGCTGGTGGAGGTGGCACGTCGGACACCACCGGGCGCGTAACCATTGCAGGGCGCTTTTGGCGGCGGGATAATTTCTATATGCCTGTCCCTGCAAAGCGCGGCCCCTTTTTCCTTGCGGCAGTAGTTTTGGCGCTATCAACGCTGGCATATTCTGCGCACGCCGACGAAATCCGCCTGAAAGACGGCAAAAAGCTGTATGGCGTGATCGTCGCGTACGAAGACGGCATGTTTAGAGTCAAGACAGACTACGGCTATCAGCTTATAGAGAAAGACAAGATCGCTTCGATTACTCCGACGACTCCAACCACAAAATCCGTACCCGATTCTGCGAAAAAGGATGCTGCTCAGCATCCGTCAAAGCCCGCCGCCGACGCGCAGCCGCAGGTGGAGCCGGCTCTCGCAACTGCGGCGAATACGGGCACTGGCACGACGCCCACAAATGCCAGCATAAAAAGTTCTACCCCGGCACCCGCCGGAAAATCCGAGAAAGCCTCTCCGAAATCCGAGAACGTCGTCGCGAAACCCGGCGCTCCAGCCAATGCTTCAGCTGCAAACGTCTCTGCTCCCGCGAGCAACCCATCGGCAACGGCGGCAGCACCAGCTTCGGTGGCAACAGCTCCGGTTGCGCCCAAAGAGCCCGAAGTTCCCGCGAATCGCGAAGAAATCACCGGCAATCTCTATACGAATTACACGCACGGCTTCCGGATGTACAAGGCACCGAGTTGGAACCTCATCGAAGAAGCGCGCAATGCCTTGCCCAACGCCATCGTGGCCATGGGCACGAGCAACGAATCGACGCTCATGGTGGTTGGTGAGGAGAAGACTAAGGATTCCCTGGAAACCGCGGCGTCTGCCGTCGAAAAGCGCCTGCATGACGTCTACGTTAATTACCAGCGCCTCTCGCAGCATAAAACAGTCGTCGGTGGAATGCCGGCCATCGATTATCAATACCGCGGCAAAGCGGACGATCATGACTGGTCGGGAAGACTCGTGGTCATCGCGCGCGGCAAGGATATGCTTACAGTGCTGGCCATGACCTATGCCGACAGCGACCTAATTCAAATCCAGGAAAACGTCATCGCCCGCTCAATCGCCAGCCTCGACTTCACCGTGCATTAGAATTGGCCATTTTTCGAATCAACCGCGGACGAACGGCTCACTGAATCGCGCTGGACTTAATCCCGCAAAGCATTGGTTCCACTCGGAGGGGCATGCGAAAGCACAGAGAGAGCATCCCTTCGGATGCTCTCTCTGTTTCTTAGTTCGTTTTGATCTGGGTAGGCCTCGCGGTCTTAGAAGGTGATGTGCCCCGAGACCAGGATGGCACGGTTCGTTCCGGTATTGCCCCAGGTCTCACCGAACGTGTTCGGCGCCACCGAGGGAGTGCAAGTTGCAGGAGTTGAAGTAGAAGGGCAAGAAATGCCGCTGGCATTCCTATTGTTGATGTTGAGTCCGGGCGCGCCCAAAAACGAGTAGTTGAAGGCATTCAGGGCATCGCCTCGTAGCGTCAAGGTCATGCGCTCGGTGAGCTTGATACTCTTCTGAACGCTGAGGTCCACCTGGTTGCGCGGTATCGTGCGAGTTACATTGCGGCCAACGGCGCAAGCAAACGGGTCACCGCCGCATAGCGCATTCACTGCGAAAGTGTTGTTTACGATGAAGTGGACATCTGAGGGGTTGATGAGTGGGCATAAAGACGTACCTACAAACCCCGCACCCGTATTCGCACACGTGCTGACGTTGATTAGCTGCGTCGCGTTCAGGTACCGACCGGCCGTGTTAAAGGGGGCATTCGGATTGCTGAGAATCGGCCGGCACGAATCGAGCGTGATCCCAATGAAATTATTGTTGAATGCGGCGTCGCAGTACGCGTCACCGTTGTTGGTATTTTGGACGGGAGTGACTGCCACACCTACCTGGTAGCGATGCGTGCCGGCAATTTGCCAGCCTCCCAAGACATGACCCAGGAAGCCGTGTTGAGTCCTCATCCAGGGCAGTTCATAGACTCCATAGGTAGTGACCACATGCGGGTACGACTCCGCTGAGATGCCGCGCTCACGCACATTGGGGTCGAATGTATTTAGGGCGATAGGCGTGGAGTTGCCGCCCGTGCTGGCGAAGACCTCGCTCGTGTTGTCCAGCGCTTTGCTGAAGGTGTATGCAACGTCCGCGGTGAAACCATGGAATCCGCGGATCTTCAGCTCATTCTGAATTCCATGATAGGTGGACCAGGCGCCGTTATTGCGCGTCCGTACCAACGTGAAGTTGCAATCCGGACGTCCGCGCGAAGCTGCTGATCCTGAGCCAGCCGCAGCACCGCTTGGCAAACATGGTGTCACCCCGGAAGGAATGTACTGAGGCGCTTGAACCGCGAGGCCACTAGCTGTGCCAGTGCAGGTATCACCCGTGAAAGCCGAGCAGGAAAAGAGAAGCGGGTTGGAATTGACGGTCTGGAAGTTACCCACAGAGTGGTTACCCACATAACGACTCTCAAAGGAAATACGCGAGCTAATCAGCCGCTCCACCCCCAATGACCATTGTTCTACGTATGGGTTATGGAAATCCGGGCTCACGCGCGTCTGGCTGCGCCCGCCTGGATTTGCGCCCCGTGGGATCAGGCTGAAGTAAGCCGACTGCACCGCGGTGCCGGTCGCATTTGCAGGCACACCAACGTTGTTAATCGTCCCCGCGTTAACCACGGGCGCGGTGGTAGCCACATTCAAGAAGATATTGTAGTAGGCCGGATCATACGCGATGCGATAACCGCCGCGGATGACCGTCTTGTCTTCCCCGACCAGCTTCTTGAGGATGCGTGGGGTCCAGGCAAAGCCCACATTTGGCCCGTAATTGTTAAGGTCTTCCGGAATGTGCGGGATTTCCGTCACATTGGTTGGCGCGCTTGCCGACCAGAAGCCATCAGCCACATTCTGAACGCTGATATCGTGCAGTAGGTTGATGGCTTGCTGGTCCCATTCCCAGCGAAGGCCGAGGTTAAGCGTGAGGTTGGCCTTGATGCGCCAATCGTCCTGACCATAGAAGGCCAGGTCATTCTCAGCAAAGTTGAAGTTGAATGGACCATCGGTGAGCGAGAGCTGGCTGCAGATGCCATTCCAATTTGCTGCGGGATTAGGGGCTGGACAGTTCGCCGCACCTCTAATGAAATAACTAAACGCGCTGGTGGCCGGCGTTATGATGTTCCCCGAAGCGTCCTTGATGTCTGGACTTGAGAAGAAGCTAAACCCACCGTTGATGCTGGGTAGGAAGTGGTTTGGCGACTTTTGATGATCGAGTTCGCCGCCGAACTTGATGGTGTGCCGCCCGCGCGTCCAGGTAGAGTTGCTCTGATACTGGGTGTTGTGAACCTGGCGGTCCTGCGGCAGGTTTGTTGCTAGTCCAAAAGTCGTGTAGGAATTGACCGTGTCGGAAAACCCGATGTTCGGCGGACACGCCGTCACGTTCTCGATGGTGCACTGAGGGAAGCCCTGCCCCCCGGCAAACTTGAAGAAGCCTGTGCCGTAGCTCACCCGCGCTTGCGTTACGAAACTGCTCGTCCATGCCCGAGTGTAGTCCCAACCGTACTGCCGGTCTTGCGCCGGCACGGCCACAAACGCTCCGCTCGAGATGGTGCCCGATCCCAACGCCGTATTGCTGTTCTGATAGATGAACCGGAAGAAAAAATGGTCCTTGCTGGTAATGGCCCAGTCGCCGCGGCCAACAATCTGTCTGTCGTCAACATTGTTGCCGACCACGCGGTTTACAAAAGCAAAAGGTACCGCTACCGCAGTAGTCCCATTCGAGACTTGAATACAGTTGGCAAGATTTGGATTCGCTGCACACTGGGCGGATGTCGAAAAAGTACCTGCCGGCTGGGGATTGCCCGCCTTAATCCCGTATGGCCCGAACGCCTGCAGTGCGGCCACGGCCGCATTCCCGGAAAACGTTGCAGCTAGGGTCGTAAGGCCATCCGGCGTAGGCGTGAGCGACGAAGAAGTCGACGAATTTCGGGCCCGCTGTAATTCCTGTTGATAGCCGGCAAAGAAAAACAGGCGATTTTTGACAAGCGCGCCGCCAAAGGTCCCGCCAAACCGGTTATCCACGAACCAGGGAATCACAGCCGCTCTGCAGCTCGAGGCGAAGGGAGTCCCCGTGCCGGGCGCCACGCCTGCGGGGCAAAAGCCAAGCAGCGGATTTTTCTGCCCGTTCTGAAGCGAGCGGTCCCAATCGCCCTCGTAAAAATGGTACGCACTCCCATGGAGTGTATTGGTCCCGGATTTGGTCACGTAGTTGACCACGGTTCCTGAATTGCGCCCATATTCCGCGCTGAAATTGTTGCTCACCACCTGAAGCTCATCCAGCACGTCGGGGTTGCTCATAAACGTCAAGGGACCGGCAACGGAATTGTCGTTATTGGCCTGGCCGTCAATTTCAAAATTGTTCGAGCGGCCGCGCAAGCCATTGTTGGCCACGGCGGCGCCGTTGGTATTGCTGAAATTCGTCGAGCCGTTGTTCGCCACACCGGGAATGAAAAGCACCAGGTTGTCAAAACCTGTGCCGGCATTTGGCAGTGCCTCGACAACCTTGCTCTCGAAGTTGCCGCCGATCTGCGCCGTAGAGCTTTCAATCAGCTGCGCTCCAGCCTCCACGGTTATCGTTTCAGCGGTGGTGCCGACTTCCAGCGTTTGGAGGCCCACGACGTTGTTCTTTCCAGCCTCAACAACCACGTGGCCCAGTTGCAGCCTCCTGAACCCACTAGTCCCAATTGTCACGCTGTATGAGCCAATGGGTAGAGCCTTAAGCTCGAAGTAGCCCTGCGAGTTCGACTGGACAGAAAACTGCGCCCCCGTGTCCTCTCGCACTGCAGTCACGCTCGCCCCTGCAATGACTGCTCCCTGCGCATCTTGGACAGTACCAGAAATGGTGCCCGTGACAATCCCCTGACCATACGTCGTGCTGGAAGGGAGAACCAGAAAGAGACCTGAAAGCACTAAAAGCACACCTATACCGAAAGGCTTGGCTCGCACGTTTAGCCACCTCCGTCAGATTGTCGTCAGAACAAGGGGACCCACCACAGTGGTGAGAGGGAGCAATTCTTAAGCCAAAACTTACTCTCTGGCTTCGAAGCCATGGCGGGGTTTATTCTGCTGTTTATACAGAATTTAGCTTAGTTTTATCTAAAATAGGCGAACTAGGGGATACAACAAATCCCGTTTTTGGTAGCCAGCGGCCTTCTGTGTACCAAATTCGGTAAATTTTGGCTAAACAAGCGCTTCCCTCAGAATCGGCCAAATGCTATTAGGGCAGGCCTGTAGCCTCTAGCTCGCGGCCGCCATGCTCGGTTCGGAGGTTTTGCGCAGTTCACGAATCATGCCAATCAACGCCTGCGCGGCACGAGACAGGCTGCGATCGCGCCGGTAGATCAGGCCAAGTTCGCGCCACAGATCCACGCCTTCAACATTTAGCAACTTCACTTCGCCGGCTTTCACGTAATCCCGCGCAAAGCTCTCGCTGATGAACGATACTCCGGCATCGGCCACCACAAAGCGCTTGATCATTCCGACGCTTGGCAATTCCATGGCCACGTGAATCCGCGAACGATATGGACGGAAGAGTTTATCCAGCACCTGACGCGTAAAACCAGTGCGCGGAAAGATCAGCGGCTGGCCCGCCACTTCTTCCAGCGTAATCTTAGAGCGATGCGCTAGCGGATTCCGCGTACTGACCATGAAGCGCAAACGGTCGCGGTAAATGCTGTGCACTTTCAGGTTCGGAGACTTCACCGGCAGCGTGACAATGCCCAGATCAATCGATCCATCGTCCACGCGCTGCAAAATCTTGTGGCTGAAATTGCGGTAAATGCTGATGTGCACTTGCGGATAGCGTTGCTGAAATTCCGCAAAAATGTCCGGCAGCAAATACAAGCACGTCGCTTCGTTAGCCCCGAAAACCACCGGACCTTGCACCACGTCTCCGCGGTCCGCAACCACCTGAATCGATTCATCCCGCAGCCGCAGAAGCTTTTCCGCATACTCGAAAAGTACTTCCCCGGCCGGAGTCAGCTCGACGGATTTTGCGGAGCGGTCAAGCAACTTGGCCTTGTACGCCTGCTCCAATTGGCGGATTTGCGCGCTCACCGCGGATTGCGAGCGGAACACTTTCTGCCCTGCTCGGGAAAAACTCTTCAGCTTGGCAACATAGACGAAGGTCGTGAGTTGGTCAAAGTCCATAGTGAGTATGCCAGATGGGATTATAAGGGAATCTTCTCTTCCGGCCGTAAGTATTATCCTCTCTTTCAGGCTGGTATGGCTGTTCGCGAAATTGGCGCAGTCAACAGCACAGGGAGAATCTGCTGGCATTGAAACTGAGCGAGAACGGGTTTCCAGGTTGCTTCCAAGGAACCTTGAAAATGCACTGGCTGAACGCGCATCAGAGGTAGCGTGCCTCGGCGCGAGAGCATCCGCGCGGCGCGAGGGCTGCGCGTGTGATGAACATGCTCTTCAAGCGCCTGCCGCAGCCATTCTTCCTCTTGCGGCTCAATCTCTTCGAGAGTCACAAAATCTCGGTGCAGCACGTCCCCGGCTTCCGCGCGCAAAACATACGCCAAGCCACCGGTCATGCCGGAACCGAAGTTCAGCCCGAGCGACCCCAAAATGATGGCCACACCACTGGTCATATACTCGCATCCGTGCTGGCCGACGCCTTCTACCACCGCAAGCGCGCCGCTGTTGCGAACGGCAAAGCGTTCTCCTGCCCTTCCCGCGATAAAAAGCTGGCCTGACGTCGCGCCGTAAAGCACGGTGTTCCCGGCCAGAACATCGCCGCGCCGCGACGCCGCCGGTCCCGCTGTGATGGCAATCGTTCCGCCGGACAAGCCCTTCCCCACATAGTCGTTGGCTTCGCCGGTAAGCTTGACTGTCACTCCCTCGGCGAGAAAAGCTCCAAAACTTTGTCCCGCGGTGCCGCAAAATTCCTGGCTGATCGTGGCATCAGGTGCGCGGCCATTTTTCTTTCGCCGCATCAATTCGCCACTAAGACCTGCGCCAACGCTGCGGTCCGAGTTCTGAATCGCCCGCGGCACGCTCTGCATGGCCAGCGTGGCATCGAAATGGGTCGAATCTTCCAACGCAGTGACGTGCAAGCCAGGCTCCTGTTGCGGCGCCACGCGATTCGACTCCGAAATCGGCACCACCAGGAACGGATCCATTCCCGATCGCGCCCCGAGTCGGTCGTACCAGCCCGTAAGCTCGCGAAGCGACCGCACGCCAAGTTGCGCCAGGCGGTTGCGCACTTCTTCGGCAAGCGCCCGGAAATATGCAACGACCATTTCCGGCTTGCCCTGGAACCGCGCGCGGAATTTCTCATCCTGCGTCGCGATTCCCACGGGGCAAGTATTCAGATGGCACTGCCGCGCCATCACGCATCCAATCGCCAGCAGCGACGCTGTGCCGAAGCCGAATTCATCCGCGCCCAAAATTGCCGCGAGCACGATATCCCGCGCAAATTTCAGGCCTCCGTCCACGCGGAGAGAGAGCCGCGAACGAAGGCCGGCGCGAACTAGTGTGTCGTGTGCTTCGCGCAATCCAATTTCCCACGGAAGGCCCGTGTTCTTGATGGACGTCAGCGGCGAAGATCCCGTGCCGCCATTATGCCCGCTGATGGTAATGACGTCAGCGCCTGCCTTCGCCACTCCCGCGGCAATGATGCCCACGCCCGCGCCAGAGACAAGCTTCACGCCAATGCGGGCCCGTGGATTCACCGCGCGCAAATCATGAATCAACTGGGCCAAGTCTTCGATGCTGTAAATGTCGTGATGCGGCGGCGGCGAAATCAGCGGCGTTCCCGGAGTGGCGTGCCGGATGCGCGCAATGTACTCGCTGACTTTCTTCGCCGGTAACTGGCCCCCCTCCCCCGGCTTCGATCCCTGCGCCATCTTGATTTCAAGTTCCTCGGCGTGCACTAAGTAGTCGGTCGTGACGCCGAATCGCGCCGAAGCCACCTGCTTGATCTTGTTCGCGGCCATCGGTTCATAGCGGTACGTGTCGGGGTCCTCGCCGCCCTCGCCCGTATTGCTGCGCCCGCCAAGCTCGTTCATGGCCAGCGCTAGGGTCCGGTGTGCTTCGGGGCTCAGCGATCCGAGAGACATAGCCTGCGTGCTGAACCGCTTGACGATGGCTTCCACAGGCTCCACATCTTCAAGCTGAACGGTTGTCTCCGGCATCGTGTCGAGCAGGTCCCGCAAAAATACCGTGCCCTGTGATTCCGCCAGTTCCTCGAAGGCGGAATATTGTTTGGCGCTCGGTGCCTTCACGAATGCATGAAGTCGTCGCACGACCTCAGGTGAAGTCGCGTGAAGTTCCGCGCCTTTCCGGAAACGGTATAGGCCGGCGTCAGCCAGTTCTTCCGCTTCGGCCGAGAACGCCGCTTTGTGCATTTTCAAGTAGTCGCCAAGCAGGTCATCCAACGATTTCTGCCCCGGATACTCGGACGCATCCTCGAAAAGTTGCTCGCAGAGGTCCTGTGAAAGACCGACAATCTCAAACAAATGGCTGTTGCGGTAGCTTGCCAGCGTTGAAACCCCCATGCGCGCCAACACTTTGCGCAAACCCGCGTGGATGGCTGCACGCGCCTTCTCTGCTCCGCCAGGCTCAATTGCTTCCGCAAATTCGTCGGCGAGGTACGGCACCACGGCGCTCGCGCCCGCAGCCACCAGCAATGCCACATGGTGCGTGTCAAATACCTGCGCCGACTCGACGATCAGGGGCACGTCCCACAATCCT
>WNFW01004505.1_pt1 | contig 14339 bp, 11 predicted proteins | sample 5400131 | NCBI WGS metagenome assembly WNFW01 (sample SAMN13153362, study PRJNA577476) | soil metagenome | isolation source: 20 cm soil or saprolite under grassland replicate 1 | place: USA:California | collected 2016-06-15 | reverse complement strand
AATGCCCAAGAACCGCAAGGTCGGCGTGAACAAGCGCACCGGCCTTCCGTTCTTGCGAAAGGGCTGAGTCCGCCCCTCGCGACCCCATACGCCGAGGCATCTCGGGGGAGGCCCTCGGCCCTTTCCTTCTTTAGCGGACGTGCGTCCTTCGAACAAGACCGTGGCCGCAGATCTGTCTTCGATCCGTCAAGTGAACTTATTTGCTCCGCTCCGTCTTCACGCGAGCGATGCCCGAGGGGACCGTCGCGTTCGACGTGAATGCACCTGTGGAAAAGGTGTGGTCCTTCCTGAGCGACATGCAGCAGGTCGGCCGGTGCGTGCCAGGGGTCGAGAACGTCGAGGTCCTTGACGCCATGCACGCCCGATGGACCCTGACCGTGAAGATCGGGCCGCTCTCGCAGACGATCAAAGTCTTGACGGAAACGTTGGAACAAATTCCTTTCCGCCGAGGTCGCTTCCGTGCCGAAGCAGAAAACATCGACATGATAGGAACGACCGAACTCACGCCCGCGGGGAAAGGGACGAGAATCGTGTACACGATGGCGGTGAACGCGAAAGGTCCCTTGGCGCGAATCATGGACAACTTCATGCGGACGAAGCTGAAATCGCAGACCGAGGAATTCGCGGCCAACGTGAAGCGCGCCCTCGAAGGCTGAGAAACCCGACGTCACGGGGAGAATCGCCTCGGGTCTCGTTCAATCATGATAACGGGAGCCCAGCCCTTTTAAGCCAACGAGCGCGAATCCGGCACGTGGCCCTTGTCGGACCGCCCAATGGCGGAAGTCCGGCCCCTCGACCTCGATTGGTGGCCGAGGATCTCCTTCTGTACGACAAAGACGGGCAGTCCCTCTTGGACGACCACGCCCTGCGGATCCTGATCGCACTGCATCAGGAGAACCTCACCGCCCAGGCGATCGCGAGCCGATACCGTGTGCCGATCGCCGCGTGCTACCGGCGTGTTCGGCGACTCACGTCGCTCGGACTCATCTCGGAAGCAGGATTCGTCACGGAAGGACGTCGGCGGCCGGCCCGGCTTTACAAATCGGAAGTCGATCGCTTCCAGATCACGTACGGCAGCGGCAAGATGCTTCTGCTCCTGATGCTTCGAAACGGCACGGAGACGAAGACCTTGGTGGGGATCCCGCCGGACGTCGCGGTCAGTGGAACAGCGCCGCTACTCCCGCACGAAGTCGGGGAATATCCGTCCGCATGATGTCCGGATTCGCGTGCCGTGCGAGGGCCGTGTAGTATGCGAGGAATTGCATCGGAATCACGGAGACGATCGGCCGCAGGTACGGATGTGTTGAGGGAAGCCGAATCGACGCTCGCGGGTGCTCACCGATCATCGTGACCTCCGCGCCGGCCTTTGAAAGCGCTCGGCCGATTGCATCGGCGCGTATCCCATCCTCCCGGCTTCGGAGAAACACGATGGACTCGTTTCGATCAAGGGAGAGGAATGGACCGTGAAGGAACTGCTCCGGATGATACGCGCTCGCGGTCAATCCACAAGTCTCGCGAATTTTCAGGGCGGCCTCGAAGGCCGTGATCTCATCGAACCCCGCCCCGAGGAAAGTGATCTTGTCGCGTCGTGCGATCGGTCGCGCGATCCCACGGATGGCGCGTTCGGTCTCCAACGTCTTGCGGATGACCTGCGGCATCCTTGAGATGGCGCGCGTCAGATCGACCCGATCCCGCCTTTGGTGTGACGCTAGGGCCGCGAAGGCGGCCAACTGGGTCGTGTAGCTCATCGTGTTCGCCCACGAGCGATCGTGCATCGAGCCGATTACGAGGGTGCGGCGGACGATCTCCTCCATCTTCGTGTCCGGGAGCCCGCAGACGCCCACGACCCGATGACCGGCGCGCTTCGCGCGCGCGAGAGCCTGATTCGTCGTGGGAGTCGTCCCGCTATGACTCACCCCGAGGATCGTTGCCGTTCCGGGAGGATACGGACGGTTCGCCAAATCATACGCGTGAACCGCCTCGACCACGTTCCCCGCGCGGGCGGCGGCCTGCAGAACTCGAGCACCGTACATCGCCGCATGAAAGGACGTGCCACAGCCGGTCAGGACGAGATGTCTTGCCCGAGCGAGTGACGAACCGAAGTCGCTTGCCCGGACCCGCTGAATCGCCTCTTCAACGCGCGTCGGCTGGCTTCCAATCATGTCGTGCATGTGGAACGGATGTCGGCCCCGGGCATTTGGGAACGCGGCCATACGGTGGAATCGATCCTCGGCGTTTTAACCTCGCCGAACCGCGAGGACGAACCCGTTTGGCGGGAGAAAACGGAACAAGGCAGGTGAGTTTTAAATCTGATAATGGGCGGATTGTCGATACCACGAGGTGATCCGTGGACCCTCCGCCAAAAGACCCGAATTAGGCCAATGTCTGGCTATGCGGCGGGGCGACTTGGAGAGACTCCGGTTTCGCGGAGAAGCCGCTCTACCTCCGAAAGGAGGGCCGTATTCCCGAGTGTCCGAGCGATTGCGGCGGCTTCGTCAAGATGAGACCGCGCCTCCGCCGTCTCTCCGCGCTCCAGACAGAAGCGTCCAATGTATACGAGGGACCAGGCCAGGTCTCCCCGATCCGCGAAGGCCCGAAGCCCCCTTAATCCGCGATCCCACAACTGGGTCGCGCGACTCCAGCGGCCCAGTTCGAACTCTCGCTGTCCCTCGTACACATCGAGCAAGGCGAGCGTGTCCTTCTCCTCCAAGATTTGGACTAGCCGCTTCGCCTCCGCTAGCTCGCCCGCCGTCTCATCGGCGCGACCCATGTCCAAAAGAGACGCACATCGATTCATCATCGCGTATGCGACGAGGCGCAAGTTTCCGACAAGCCGTGCGATTTGCAGTGCCCGGTCGTAGCACTTCACGCTGTCATCGTATCGGCGAAGCGCGTGATATGATGTCCCGATGGAAATGCTACTTCGCGCCGTTTCCGTCAGATTCCCGGCTCGCTCCGCTATCCGCAGACCTTCTCGCTTGTACTCCAGGCCTCGCGCGAGCTCGCCCCGATCCGTCTCAATGCTCCCGAGGGCGGTGAAGCATCTCGACAACGCGGCCGGGTCGGAACCCTCCGTTGCCAGGTCGATCGCCGCGTTCATGTGGACGGCAGCCTCCGCAAGCCGCCCCTGCGTCCGCTCCAAGAGTGCCATCTCTCTGAGGACCTCTCCGGCCTCCGAAGGGTCGGGGTGGTCCTTCAGGCGCCCCTGAGCTTCTACCAGTTGGCCTAGGGCCTTCGCATGATTCGTGCGGCAGCGTTCGATCGAAGCGATCTTTCGAAGGAGGCGCGGCACCGACACTGCCCGCCCGGTCACTTCGCAACGCTGGACAGCGTTGCGGTACTCCAAGAGAGCCGGTTGAAGGTCCCCCAACGCCCGGAGAGCGTCGCCGAAGACCTCTGGCAGGATGCATCCAGCCACGGGATCAAGGCTGGCCCGATCAATCTTCCGCAGAACCGCGAGTAGGTCGGAAGCGGGCACGAAATCCTGGAGCCCCGCTCCCTGGGACGCCAGATACGAACCAATCTGCTTCAGATCTTCCGACTCGACGAGGTGATACATTCCCTCCAGACGGTCGTGCATCTCGGGTCCGTCCAAGAAGTATGTTGAGGCCAGAGAATGGAAGGCGCGTCGTCGTGCCTCCGGCAATCGGTCCCGGATGTATTCGCGAATCGAATCATGGACCACGATACCCCCGGAGATCGTCGGGGCGAGCAGGTTTTTTGACTGGAGGCTGTGAAGGCCGTTTTGCCACTCTTTGGAGAAACAATGCAGCGAGTCGAGGGGGACCAGCCCGCGGAACAGCGAGGCGGCTTCGAGAAGGATACGTTCTTCCTTAGACAGCGTCCGCCAGATCTCGTGCTCCAAGTACCGCGTCATTTCGCCGCTCGCGCTTGACCCGGTCTGGGCCGCGAAGGAGAGTAGGATGGGATGGCCCCGGGCAGAGTTCGCCGCCCGCCGGATGGCGACTTCGTCCCCAGCAAACCCTTTCGCCCGAAGCAGGGAGAGCGATGAGTCCACGTCGAGTCCACCCAGTCGAAGAACGTCGGGGCGGGCGTCTCTAGGGGCCTTGCGCCGAGAGGTCGATACCGGAACCGTGCGGGAGATCACGAGGACCTTCGTGCCCGCCGATTCGGAGAGGTGGAAGATGGGGCCGCGGATGAACCGCGAAAGATCAGCCTCCGCTCGATGGAAATTGTCGAGGACGAGGAGAATGGGCATGTCCGTGAGCTCGTGGATCAGGAGTCGGGCCAGGACGCGCGACTCCGGCTCGTCTCGCTCCTTCAAGAGGTTCGTGAGACCACGCTTGCCGAGACGGGCGAGGAACGCGGCGAGATCCCGCAAGAACGCGGAACTCGTCGTACCCTCATGAATCTCAAACCAATAGATGTACGGCCGCGGCCGTTGACGGACGAGCCAGCTGGCGACGACCGTGCTCTTTCCAATGCCCGCGATGCCGGTGACGATGAGCATGCCGACCCGGGAGGCAGCCCACGTGTCAAGCGCCTGCTGCTCGTGAGACCGCCCGAACATCCGTCCGAGTCGGCGAAGCGTGTCTCCCCCCCAGCCCTCGTGGGTGAGACGGTACACCGTCTTCCGCACCCGATGCCCGGGCACATGCGCCCGCTCGCCCGCAATAAGACCCATCGACTCCATTCGTGCAAGCCATTTCGTCGCCGTCGTCCGACCGGAATGCGTCGCTGAGGCGATGCCTTCCTGCGTCAGCGCGCTCAGGGTTGCCGGTTCATGTGCCGTGATCGAAGACAGGTGCGTCAGGACGCGAATCGGCGTCGAATAGAATCGCTTCCTCCGGTACCCCCGTGCCACGCGACGGACAGAGAAGGAACGCCACTTAAGGATAACCAAAACGGAACATTCCCAGGAGAGCCTATTCTCGAACATGATAGTACCTGGGTGATCCGGAACGTTCGACACCGAACCCGAACGGAATCCTTTTTTCAAAGAGAGGGACTCGCGTCGCGGATGAAGGTGCTCGAGTGGATCCGAGCGTCCCAGGCGATCTTGTTCGAAGCGTCAATCTTGCCCGCAGTCGTAGGAACCGTCGCAGCAATCCATGCTGGTGCGCGATTCGATGGGCTGTGGTTTGCCCTAATCCTCATCTCGCTCGTGGGAATCCAGGCGGGAGCGAACCTTTCTAAAGGATATTATGAAGGCCGCAATCGATCTGCACGTCCCGGTTCCCCAGGCTCCTGGTTCGCCTTTGACAGCTCCGCCGCGACGAACCTCACCGCCGATCCGCGGGACGTGCTCCGCCTCGCCAGGATCGGCTTCGGAATCGGCACAGGGGCGGGCCTTCTCCTTGTCGTCCTCACGAAGAACCCGGTCCTGCTCGCATTCGGCTTCGCGGGCGCAATCCTGGCATGGAGTTACAGCTCGCCTCCCCTCCAACTCAGCTACCGCGGGATCGGGGAACTGTCGACGTTCCTGGCGTTCGGACCTGTGATGACGGTCGGGGCCACGGTCGCGTTCGGCGGTGCCGGACTTCGGGAAAGTGCCTTCGCTTCCGTCGTCCTCGGTTTCCTTGCATCCGCTATCTCGTTTGCGCGATACTTCCCCAACCGGGAGGAGGATGCATCGAAGGGAAAACGAACGCCGGTGACGATCTTGGGCTTCCCGAGGGCGAGACGAGTCTTCCTCGCCCTGCTCCTCGCCCCGCTTCCGTTCGGTTTCGTATGGTTCCTCTTCGGTGGGGGCCTTTTCTGGATGGTCGGGGCCCTCGGATCTTTCCTGGCGATCAGCCGGCTCTTTCCACGCCGGGAGGAAGGCGCGCGGTTCGACGGCATGATTGCCGCGACGATCACGGCTCACGGAATTGTCGCCCTCGCGATCCTCGTCGACGTCGCCATCGGCCTATAGGTTGCCGACCGCCGAGATCAGATACGCGACCGTCATGGCGATGCCGAGCAAGAGGACGGCCTGAATCGTCCCCGCATTCGCGGGGATGTGGGCCGGATACTCACGGTAATGGACGCGGAGGACCGACCGGGCGCGGGCCAGAGGGATCAACGCGATGAGTCCGATCCCCGCGACCCAGGAGATGAGACGGGACGCCGCGAGGACGGCAAGGAGGACGAGCGCGGAACCGACGAGAATCTCGTACAGGGTGAGGGACTTTTCGAGCCCGATTCGCGCGGGAACCGTCCGCTTCCCTCCCCGTGGGTCCGTCACGTGTTCGGGCATCTCGTTCACGAGGAGAAACGCTGCGACCAGGAGGCCGAGAGGGATTGACGCGAGGAACGGTTCCCATGCGAGCGCCCCCACCTGGACCGCATACGCACCGAGGACCACGATCGGCCCGAAGATGAATGCGACCGCGACCTCCCCGACTCCGTGGTACTGGAGGGCGAACGGAGGGAGCGTGTAGAAGATCCCGATCGCTCCACCGATCCCGCCAAGCACGAGCAGGATCCAGCCATTCGGCCGGGTCATGGAGAGGACGAGTCCGATTAGGCCTCCCGCTGCATAGAGGCCGATCCACACTCGGCGGTGGGCCTCGAACGGGACCGCTCGATCCGGGAGGACCCGCGCGCCTCCGGTGAACGGGCTCACGAGGTGGGGAGGCAAATCGTCCACGCCTCGCCGGAAGTCGATCGAGTCGTTGCTCATGTTCGTCGCGGCATGGAGGCACACGACGCCGATCGCGGTGAGGACCAAACCGATGGCATCAAAGCTCCTCGACTCGCGCCACGCGATTGAGGTGCCGAGGGCCACGCCGACGAGGGACGCGATGAAGCTGCGCGGCTGCACCGCCTTGAACCAGGTGCGCAGCGAGGCCATCCTACTCCCAGACCGTCTGGCCACGGGGGAGGACGCGGACCTCGATGAGGCTCAGGGGTCCGGGACCCGGATTGATCACGGTGTGCTCCTCACCGTGAACGAACCGCGCGACCGAGCCCGCGCTCACCTCGTACGCCTGCCCGTCCGCGATAACTTGTCCGTGGCCCTCAAGGAAATAAAAAATCTGTGTGTACCGGTGGCGATGGGGTGGCGACTTCACGCCCGGATCCATTTTCGCGAGGCCCATCAACATGAAGTTGCTGTCATTCGGCCCCATGATCTTCTTGTCGATGATACCAGGCCCAATCCCCTTCTCCCACCCCTCCTCGGGCAGGTTCCGTACAATCGATCCCACGGTCCCACTCCATCGAGTCCACACGGACGTGGTATAAGTATCCAGATGATTACCGGTAACGATGGCCCTCCGACGTGTGACGATCGAGATGCCCTCGGACGTCCTGGTCCAACAAGGCGTCGTCCCCAGGGTCTTTTTCGATCACAACGAGTCGGTCGAGATCTTGCGGGTGTACGCGTTCCAGCCGCGCGAGCGCCTCCTCCTCGTGCGCGTTCTCCGAAGCGGTCCGCGTCGCACCGCGGACGAACTTCTCGCTGCTCGAGACAGGCTCCGCCGTCGATATCACCTGAGAGACTTCGAAATCCTCCGTGTGGAGGACGACGGACGCGCGTACGTCTCGCTCCTGCGGCAACGCAACCCGGGCGTCTTAGAAGCGCTCGTGGAGGAGTTCGGGGCGGGCGTGACGCCGACGACGCCGAGCGTGATCGGGCGGGATGTCGCCACGCTCTCGTTCCTCGCGGATGACGACACGGCGAAACGCCTCTTCGCCCTGCTCGACGGGGTGGGGGTCCGATGGAGGTTGCGGAGTCGGAGGGCGATCCGCCATGGGGGGATCAACGCGGACGACGGGTTGACCTCCCGTCAGCGGGAGATTTTGAGTCTCGCCTGGAATCTTGGCTACTTCGATATCCCGGTGCGGACTGGACTCGAGAAGCTGGCGGAACTGACTGGCCTCAGCAGGAACACGGTGAGTCAGCACCTCCGCCGGGGGATGCGCCGGATCCTGCGGGAGTCCCTCCTGTGAGGAGACCGGTCCGTCGGACCGAGATGCATGCCCCGGAAGCCCATGCGGCCTCAAGTATGCCCGCGAGGATCTGAGACGACACGACCGCGATCGCGATGTCGCGGATCACACGTGCACTGTGACCGTCACCGTCACCGTGTGTGTGATCGAGCCCGACGTCGCGGTGATTGTTATGGTATATGTTCCCGGCGTCGTCAGGACCGACGTGGCGACCGTCAGGGTCGACATGCCCGACCCGCCTGCGGCCAAAGTGACCGACGTCGGGTTGAGGCTCGCGGTCGGATATACGAGGCAAACACCGGAGCAGGCGATCGAGGTGCTTAACCCGATCGTTCCCGCGAATCCGTTCAGGCTGGTCAGCGTAATCGTGGACGTGCCAGACGACCCAATCTGGATGCTGAGAGACGCGGGTGTGGCGCTGATGCCAAAGTCCGGAGGCGGAGGCGGCGGCGAGGGGGTGGCGGAGGCCTCGTTCGATCGCGGGCCCTCCCCGGCCGAATTCACCGCGCTGACCTGGTAGTAATACGTCACCCCGTTCGTCACTGCGGTGTCGGTGTACGTGAGGACGTTGCCGATCGTCGCTTTCAGTGTCTCGCCGTTCGACGACGTGCCTCGATAGATCTTGTAGTTCGTAATCGGCGAACCGCCGTTGCTACTCGGGGCCGACCACGTCAGGGTGACGGTCGCATCGCCCGGCGTCGCGCCGAGTCCCTGGGGTGCACCCGGTGGCGTCACCGGGGCGGTCGGCGTCGCGGATGCCTCGTTCGACCGGGGACCTTCTCCCACGTTGTTCACCGCGCTGATCTGATAGTAGTAGGTGACGCCGTTCGTCACCGTGGTGTCGGTGTACGTGAGGACGTTGCCGATCGTCGCTTTCAGCGTCTCGCCGCCGCTGGCCGTTCCTCGATAGATTCGGTAATTCGTGATCGGCGAACCGCCGTTGGAACTTGGCGCCGACCACGTGAGGGTGACGGTCGCATCGCCGGCCGTCGCGCCGAGTCCCTGAGGCGCACTCGGCGGCGTGGCCGGGGCGGTCGGCGTTGCAGACGCCTCGTTCGACTGGGGACCTTCTCCCACGTTGTTCACGGCGCTGACTTTATAGTAATACGTCACCCCGTTCGTGAGCCCGCCGTCCGAATACGACAGTTGGTTGCCGATCGTCGCGACCAGCGTTTCGCCGCCGCTGGTCGTTCCTCGATAGATCTTGTAATTCGTGATTGGCGAACCACCATTCGAAGCGGGTGCCTGCCAGGTCAGACCGACCTGCGCATTTCCTACGGTGGCCACGAGGTTCGTCGGTGCCGAGGGCGGCGTGGGTGGAGGCGGAGGCGCGCTCGGAGTCGCCGAGGCCTCGTTCGAACGGGGGCTCTCCCCGGCCGCGTTTACCGCGCTGACCTGATAGTAGTACGTCACCCCGTTCGTCACCGACGTGTCGGTGTACGTGAGGACATTGCCGATCGTCGCTTTCAGCGTCTCGCCGTTGGACGACGTGCCCCGATAGATCTTGTAATTCGTGATCGGCGAGCCTCCGTTGGAACTGGGTGCCTGCCAAGTCAGGCCGACCTGCGCATTCCCGGCGGTGGCCACGAGGTTCGTCGGTGCCGAGGGAGGCGTGGGCGGAGGCGGAGGCGCGCTCGGAGTCGCCGAGGCCTCGTTCGAACGGGGGCCCTCCCCGGCCGCGTTTACGGCCGAGACCTGATAGTAATAGGTCACGCCGTTCGTCACCGACGTGTCGGTGTACGTGAGGACGTTGCCGATCGTCGCTTTCAGTGTCTCGCCGTTCGACGACGTGCCCCGATAGATCTTGTAATTCGTGATCGGCGAGCCACCGTTGCTGCTGGGCGCCGACCACGTGAGGGTGACGGTCGCATCGCCGGCCGTCGCGCCGAGTCCCTGAGGCGCCGTGGGTGGCCCTGCAGGCGCGGTTGGCGTTGCTGACGCCTCATTCGACCGGGGGCCTTCTCCCACATTGCTCACCGCGCTGACCTGGTAGTAGTAGGTGACGCCGTTCGTCACCGTGGTGTCGGTGTACGTGAGGACGTTGCCGATCGTCGCTTTCAGCGTCTCGCCGTTCGACGAGGTGCCTCGATAGATCCGGTAGTTGGTGATCGGCGAGCCACCGTTGCTACTCGGGGCCGACCACGTGAGGGTGACGGTCGCATCGCCGGCCGTGGCGACCAGGCCTTGAGGAGCACTCGGCGGCGTCGCCGGGGCGGTCGGCGTTGCAGACGCCTCGTTCGATCGCGGGCCCTCTCCGGCCGAATTCACCGCGCTGACCTGATAGTAGTATGTCACGCCGTTTGTGAGGCCACCGTCCGAATACGACAGTTGGTTGCCGATCGTCGCGACCAGTGCTTCGCCGCCGGTGGTCGTTCCTCGATAGATCTTGTAGTTCGTGATTGGCGAGCCGCCGTTCGAAGCGGGTGCCTGCCAAGTCAGACCGACCTGCGCATTCCCGGCGGTGGCCATGAGGTTCGTCGGTGCCGAAGGCGGCGTGGACGGAGGCGCACTCGGGGTGGCGGAGGCCTCGTTCGATCGCGGGCCCTCTCCGGCCGCGTTCACGGCCGAGACCTGGTAGTAGTACGTGACCCCGTTCGTCACCGTGGTGTCGGTGTACGTGAGGACGTTGCCGATCGTCGCTTTCAGCGTCTCGCCGTTCGACGACGTGCCCCGATAGATCCGATAATTCGTGATCAATGATCCGCCGTTGGAACTGGGTGCCTGCCAGTTCAGGGTCACTTGCGCATTCCCGGCGGTGGCCGCGAGGTTCTGCGGAGCCGAGGGCGGCGTGGGCGGCGGTGGAGGTGCGCTCGGGGTGGCGGAGGCTTCGTTCGACTTGGCCCCCTCGCCCGGGCTGTTGACCGCGGACACCTGATAGTAGTACGTAAGTCCGTTCGACACTCCACTGTCCGTGTACGTGAGCACGTTGCCCACGGTCGTCAACAGCGTCTCGCTGCCAGGCGCGACACCACGATAGATCTTGTAGTTTGTGATCGACGATCCACCGTCCGAGGCGGGTGCCTGCCAGTTCAGGGTCACTTGCGCATTCCCGGCGGTGGCCGCGAGGTTCTGCGGAGCCGACGGGGGCGAGGGTGGGGCGGACAACTTCCACGCCGCGAGGGGATGGAGCTCCCAGTGCGTGTCGTCCCAATAGACGAAACCCTGGAGGTCCAGGGAGATCGTACCAGACGAGACCTGTTGTGCGATCGTGACGTTGTTGCAATACGAGACCGACGATCCGCAGTACCCCTTGGCCAGCCAGTCCTGGTCGAACTCGATGTGGATGTACCCGTCCGTCGTCCCCATCGCACGGATGTCTCCGGTGTTGTCACAGAACGTCTGGTTGTTCGGGTAGGGACCGCCGCCGTTGACCTGCTTGTATCCCTTCGAGCAGTCGCCGGAGTCGAAGAGGTAATCGTACAGATAGACGCTGTCAACCTCGACGAACGTTGACACAACATTGTTGTGGACGTTCCTGATCGTGCACGGCGGGGAAAGGGCCCGCTTGTCCGGTATGCCGCCGTCGGCCGAACTCACTTGGTATTGGCTGCCTGACAGGGACTGAGCCGGATACGAGCTACCGAGGATCGTCTGGACCGTGACGAGGGCGGGCACGCACGAGACGTTGGGATTCCACGATGACAGTAGGCTCGTCGCCGCGGACTGCGCGCCGTCGATCGCCGCGGACCGTGTGACGTTCAGGTATGCCGCGGACGCGAGGACCAGGATTCCTGCAAATAGTATCATCAAGGCCGCTTTCCGCGCCCTTGGCTCCCGCGGGCTCGCTGCCCCTGTGTGCGACACAGAACTGCCGAAACGTAAGAGGGGGATATTCTGCCGGACGTTTACATGTTCTTGGAACTGAACACCATCGGTTGCAGTCTCTGGGCTCTTTAGTCGCCGGGACAACAACATGCGTCGGCGGCGGACGCCGGATCAGCAGGTCCGGGGATTGTCGTCCGTCGGGCCTTACATCGCTTCCTCGGCAACGGGAGGACGATCGGAGGACGGGCTCGAGCAACTCGCGGGAGGCGATGCCACGGTCAGCGAGCTGGCCCAGCCGCACGGCGCCCGCCTGCCTGCGTTTTCGAGGCACCCCGCGCGTTCTCGAGGACGTGGTACGTCGGCAAACGATGCGGGACGACCACCGACAATACTGGCGGGCGGATTCCGTCGACCTCGCAGGAAGTGATGGCTCAGTAGATTCGGGTGTTGTCGTCGGGGGGATCCTGAGGGGCGCCCGGAGGGTCCGGGGACGCATCGGGGGCGGGATCGGCGACCGGATCGGAGGCCGGATCAAGTGCCGGTTCCGAGGTAGGACCGGGGGCCGAGAGGGCACGACGCCACGCCCACACGCTCAACATCAGGGAAGCGGCCATGAGCGCCATACCGCCCACGAGCACGACGAGGGCGAGAAGCGCGTCGCCTGTTTTCAAGCCTACGACGGTCAAGTCGACATGAACCTGAAGTGGTTGCCGGGTTGGAGAACCGACGATCACAACGTGATAGTTTCCTGAGCCAGCAAGACCCAGATCGAAGACAATGTGCGTTCCACTCTTTTCGAAGAGGGGAGGTAATGAATTCGAGCCATCGCGGAACGACGCATAGCCAGCGTCATCGAAAACGAAGACATCGAAGGACTGGCTCTGAAGTTCGGAAAGGTTTCCGCTCATCTGTCCCGTCCCCAAGATGCCGAAATCGTCGTTGTGGTACATCCCGGATTGGACGACGATGTCGTTGGATATCCGAACGGGCTGGGCGGCACCCAGGAGCAGGAACGATCCGGCGATGATTTGCAGGACCGCGATGGCGACAAGGAAGTAGATGCGTTTCAAGGGATCGCCTCCCCGTCACAGCCGTCCCGGTTCATCGAACACCTCGGCCGGGCGGGGTACCCCCACCCGTCGGCGAGGGGCTTCGCCGGCCCGTTGCGTTCGAAACGGGGAACCAGACCCTTCTTCGTTGCACACACAGACATGTCCCTCATCTCATGGAACTTGTTCGGGTGCCCGCGCGATGATGACCGAGATGTTGTCCGTTCCGCCGCCCTTGTTCGCGAGGGCGACCAGGATGTCGCATGCCGTCTGCGGATCGCTCGTTTCGACGACGACGCGTTGAATATCCTCGTCTTCCACGTGGTTGATCAGGCCGTCGCAACACAGCAAGATGCTGTCACTCGGCTCCACGGTGAGGCATCCGATGTCCGGCGTGACCTCATCGTAGACTCCGAGGGCCATCGTGATCACGTTCTTCCTCGGGTGGTGCCTCGCGCCCTCGGGCGACAGCTCCCCCCGGTCGACCATCTCCTGAACGAGGGAGTGGTCCCGCGTCACCTGGTAAATCTCTCGCGCATTGACGATGTACGCGCGGGAGTCGCCGGCGTTGGCCACATGGAGCGTGCGACCATCGGCGACCGCAAGGCTGAGGGTCGTCCCCATCCCTTCGCATTCCGGATGTACTTGGGCCTCCGCGATGATGGCCTGATTAGCGAGGCCGATGGCGGCCCGGAGCTCGTCATGGTAGATCGCGCGCGGGATGTCGGTCTCGCTCATCAGCAACGGTAGGAGCGTGCGGGAGACGCTCTGTACGGCGATCCGGCTCGCGACATCCCCTCGGCGATGTCCTCCCATGCCGTCGGCCACCATCAAGAGTAGTCGGGTCCGTGCCTCGGACCGGAATGCCGTCCGGATCTCGATCGCCAGGATACTGTCCTCGTCGACGGGTCGAACCCTTCCGACGTTCGAGGCAAACCCCATCTTCCCATGAGGAGCGCGAATGATCGTATCCCCCGTCCCCGGGCGCGCGCCCTTGGCAGCCACCGTCCGCGCCAAGGTCACCGGCCCCCTTGTCGTCGGCCGCCCTTGAATGCGATCGTCATGTAGGGCCCTCGCCCCGGCTTGTACACGAGGGCGACGACATCCCCATCCGTGAGGGCTTGCCGTTTGAACTTGGGCAGCCGTTGGTAGGTCCTCCCGCCGTCGTGCGACATCGCCGTGCCATTCAAGCTTCCCAGGTCTTCCACCCAACATCGGCCCTTTGGGTCCTTCAGGATCCGCGCGTGATGCTTGGAGAGGTACCGCTCCGTGTCCAAGATGCCGATGTCCGGCGGGTGACCGAACCCCCTCTTCGTGCAACCCTGGTCGCAGGCCTTGTGATCTCGACCGATCTCCATCTCTTTCTTGACCTTGCATTTCTTTCCGAGGACCACGAGGTGTGGGAAGCCGAGGGACTCGGGTGCGTCTCCCGCGATCGCTTCGGCCATGTCCTTGGTGGTCGCAAACCTCTGCTTCGGATCGAACGCCATCGCGCGGATCACCACGTCGGAAAGCTGCGCCGGGACGCTCGGCATGAGATCGCGAGGGGATCGGTACAGTTCCGACTTGCCTTGCGCGAGTTGTTTCATGGAGCCTTGCGGGTCCTGGGTCGTCAGAAGGAAGAAGAGG
>WNFW01002472.1_pt1 | contig 14342 bp, 15 predicted proteins | sample 5400131 | NCBI WGS metagenome assembly WNFW01 (sample SAMN13153362, study PRJNA577476) | soil metagenome | isolation source: 20 cm soil or saprolite under grassland replicate 1 | place: USA:California | collected 2016-06-15 | reverse complement strand
CTACGCTGCGGGCCGCCTGAGCGAGCACTTCGGCGGCGCGCACATCCACCTCAAACGCGAGGACCTGTGCCACACCGGGGCGCACAAGCTGAACAACGCCGTCGGCCAGGCCTTGCTCGCCGTGCGCATGGGCAAAAAGCGCGTCATCGCGGAGACTGGCGCGGGCCAGCACGGAGTCGCGACCGCGACTGTCTGCGCGCGCTTCGGTCTCGACTGCACCGTCTACATGGGCACGGAAGACATGCGCCGCCAGTCGATGAACGTGCGCCGGATGAAGCTTCTCGGCGCCGAGGTCGTCGAGGTCAAGTCCGGGTCGAGGACCCTCAAGGACGCGACCACCGAGGCGATCCGGGACTGGGTGACCAACGTCCGCACCACCCACTACATCATCGGGTCGGTCGTCGGCCCGCACCCGTATCCCGAGATGGTGCGCGACCTGCAGCGGGTGATCGGCGACGAGGCGCGCGAGCAGTACCTCTCGCTCGACGGCAAGCTTCCCGACGTCGTCATCGCCTGCGTGGGCGGGGGCTCCAACGCGATCGGCATGTTCACCGCGTTCCTCGACGACCGAGACGTCGTCCTAATCGGGGTCGAGGCGGCCGGCAAGGGGATCCGGACCGGCGAGCACGCGGCGTCGCTTGTGGGCGGCCGACCGGGCGTGCTGCACGGCTCGTACTCGTATGTCCTCCAGGATGGCGACGGCCAGATCCTGCCGACGCACTCGATCTCGGCCGGCCTCGACTATCCAGGCGTCGGGCCCGAGCACTCCTTCCTGCGCGACATCGAGCGCGTCGAGTACGTCGCCGTCACTGACAGGGAAGCGCTTGCGGCCTTCAAGCTCTGCACGCGCCTCGAGGGCATCATGCCGGCGCTCGAGCCTTCGCACGCGATCCACCACGCGGGCGTCATCGCGCGCGAGCTCGGGCCGGGCGGACGGATCCTCGTCTGCCTCTCGGGCCGCGGAGACAAGGACATGGACAGCGTCGAAATGCCCACGAAGTCAGAGGCTGCGCCGTGACTTCGCGGGGGCCCCTGGAAAAGGTGGCTGAACGAACGCGGCTCGAGACTGCGCTCAAGTCGAAGGGCGGCGACCTGAAACTGGTCGCCTACATCATGGCCGGGCATCCCTCGGCCAAACGCTCGATCGACGTGGGGAGGAGGCTGGCTGCTTCCGGCATCGCGGCGATCGAGATCGGCATCCCGCACTCGGACCCGCTGGCCGACGGACCTGTGATCCAGCGGGCGGGCCAGGCCGCCCTCCAGCACGGCATGACCGTCGCCGGAGCCATCGAGGTCGCCGCCGGTGTCGCGAAGGACGGCGTGCCCGTCGTGCTGATGACCTACATCAACCCCGTCCTCGCCTACGATCCGCGGAAGTTCGCCGCCGAGGCCTCGCAAGCCGGCGTGGCCGGCGTGATCGTGCCCGACCTGCCGATCGAGGAAGCCGAGCCCGTGTCCGGCTGGCTCCGCTCGGCGTCGCTCGACGCCGTTTTCATGGTCGCTCCGACCACGCAGCCAGACCGCATCGCAACGATCTGCTCCCACTCGAGCGGGTTTGTCTACTGCGTCACCGTGACCGGGATCACCGGGGTGCGCAGGGACCTGCCGCCTGGCATGACCGAGCTGTTCGCCCAGGTCAAGAAGGCGACGTCGCTCCCTGTCGCGGCCGGGTTTGGCATCTCTCGCCAGGAGCACATGAAGGCGCTGCGAGGGCATGTCGACGCCGCCGTCGTGGGCAGCGCCATCGTCGATGAGATCGACAGGGCCGGAGACGGCGTCGCCCTCGTCAGGGAGCTGCTCAAGGCGTGTCGGTAAGGGGAATCAGGGGGGCCACGACGGCGAGCGCGAACACGGGGGAGGCGATCACCGAAGCCACCGAGGAGCTTCTGCGCGAGCTCGTCCGCCTCAACGACCTGGACTCGAGCGAGATCGCGTTCGCCTACTTCACGACGACGCCCGACCTGAACGCGGAGTTCCCGGCTCTCGCCGCCCGCCGGCTCGGCTGGCTCGACGTGCCGCTCCTCTGCGGCCACGACATGAACGTCCAGCAGCCGAATCCGCGCGGGGTCCCGATGTGCATCCGCATCCTCTTGCTGTACAACACACCTCGGCCGCAGACGGCGATGCGTTTCGCCTACCTACGCGGCGCCGAAGCGATCAAGACCGACCTGGATTACATGAGAGGGGCGTTCAAGCCGTGATCATCGTCATGTCGCACGCGGCGACCAAGGCCGAGATCGACGCGGTCGTGGAGCGGGTCGAGGAGATCGGGTTGAAGGCCGAGCTCTCGCGCGGCGAAGAACGCACGCTCGTCGGCGTCATCGGCGGCAACGCGTACGCATATAAGGACGCGTTCTCGCACCTCGGCGGGATCCAGGAGATCATCCCCATCACCAAACCGTTCAAGCTCGCGAGCCGCGAGTTCCGTCGGGCCGACACGGTGGTCGACGTGGGCGGGGTGAAAATCGGAAACGACGAGGTCGTGGTCATGGCCGGACCGTGCTCAGTCGAGGGCGAGGAGATGCTGCTCGAGACAGCGCGGCATGTCGCTTCGCAGGGCGCGCGCATGCTGCGCGGCGGAGCTTTCAAGCCGCGCACCTCGCCGTACTCGTTCCAGGGACTCGGTGAGTCGGCGTTGAAGATGATGGCCGCCGCGCGCACCGAGACCGGTCTCAAGGTCGTGACGGAGGTCGTCTCGCCGGGCGACGTCGGACTCGTCGCGCAGTACGCCGATGTGCTGCAGCTGGGCACCCGCAACATGCAGAACTACGCGCTCCTCCAGGAAGCGGGCCGATCCGGCAAGCCGGTGCTTCTCAAGCGCGGCATGTCGTCGACCATCGAGGAATGGCTGCTCGCCGCGGAGTACATCCTGTCGCAGGGCAACCGCGACGTGATTCTGTGCGAGCGCGGGATCCGCACGTTCGAGACGGCGACGCGCTTCACGCTCGACCTCAACGCGGTGCCCCTGGTGCGCGAGCTGTCCCATCTTCCGGTCATCGTCGATCCCTCGCAGGCGACCGGCAAGTGGTCGCTCGTCGGCCCAATGTCCCTGGCGGCGATCGCGGCGGGCGCGAACGGGTTGATCATCGAGGTTCACCCGACCCCGAACCAGGCGCTGTCGGATGGCGCGCAGTCGCTGGACTTCGACGCCTTCGACCATCTGATGGCCGACGTGCGGCGGCTCCTCGGCGCGATGCAGAAGCAGCTGGCTTAGACCAGCGTGCCGACCGTCGCTGTGGTCGGGCTCGGCCTGATGGGCTCCTCTTTCGCGCTTGCCCTCAAGCGAGCGCGTCCCGACGTGACCGTGGTCGGCAGCGACCGCAACCCGCTCGTCGTCCGCAAAGCGCTCGACCGCGGGATCGTCGCCACCGCGAACACCGACCTGAGCGTGGTCGAGATGGCCGAGGTCGTCGTGATCGGCGCGCCGCTCAACGCGATGCGGGAGCTGTTTGCCCAGCTGGCGGTGAAAGCCGCCGGCAAGCCGATCACCGACATGGCGAGCACCAAGGCGACGGTGATGGAATGGGCCGCCGCAGAAGGGATCGACCTGGTCGGGGGACATCCCATGTGCGGCAAGGAGACATCTGGCATCGACCACGCCCAAACAGACCTCTTCGAGCACGCTCCCTGGGTGCTCACGCGTGACGATGCGTGGATCAACGAGCTGGTCGAGGCGGTCGGCGCGCATCCGATCGTGATGGACGCCGTGACCCATGACCGGCTCGTCGCGGGTGTGAGCCACGCCGCCTTTCTGCTCTCAGTGGGTTACGTGCTCGCGCTTTCGCGACGCGAGGACTGGCCGCCGGCTTCGCGCCTGGCCGCCGGCGGATTTCGGGACATGAGCCGGCTTGCCGCCGGCGACCCCGACCTGTACGCCGGCGTCGCGCGGACCAACCGCGAGAACCTCCTGGAGCTGCTCGACGCGGTCAGCGCCGAGCTGGCGCGGCTTCGCCGCCACCTCGAGGCCGACGACCCGCGGCTGATCGAGCTGTTCGAGGAGGCGCGCGCCGTACGTGAGCGCTGGGCCAAGAGTTGATCGCGACCGTGCGCAGCGCCCGCAAGCTGGAGGGCGCCATCACCATTCCCGGCGACAAGTCCATCTCGCACCGGGCGCTCATCCTCGGCGCGGTCGCGTCGGGCGAGAGCAGGGTGCGCGGTCTGTCGGCGGGCGCCGACGTGCAGTCGACCGCGAGCTGTTTACGCGCGATGGGGGTCGAGATCGATGGCTCGACTGTGCGCGGCCGCGGCATGGATGGACTACGGGCCTCATCCCGGCCGCTCGATTGCGGAAACTCGGGCACCACGATGCGGCTGCTGGCGGGATTGCTGGCGGCGCAGGGATTCTCGAGCGAGCTGATCGGCGACGCGTCGCTGTCCCGCCGTCCGATGGATCGAGTCGTCGATCCCCTGCGGCAGATGGGAGCGGCCGCAGCGTGGCCTCCACTGCGGGTGGGTGCGGGTCAGCGCTTGCACGGCATCGAGTACCACCCGCCCCTGCCCAGCGCGCAGGTCAAGTCGGCCGTCCTGCTGGCGGGGCTTTACGCCGAAGGCAAGACCTCAGTCGTCGAGCCGGTCAAGACCCGCGACCACACCGAGCTGATGCTGGAGGCGATGGGGGCGACCGTCAGTGTCGAAGGACTGACGGTCGAGGTGGAGCGCACCGCAAGCCTGGCTCCGCTCGACATCGATGTGCCCGGCGACTTCAGCGCGGCGGCGTTCTGGCTGGTCGCCGCGGGGATCGTCGGCGAATCGAACGTCACACTCGTTGGCGTCGGCGTCAACCCGACCCGCACAGCGCTCGCGGACCTGCTCACGACGGCGGGCTTTCATCTCGCCAGGTCGAAGGCGCGCTTCGAAGCGCGCGAACCGGTCGCGGACCTGCATGTGCGACCGGCCGGTGACCTTCGCCCGCTGCGCGTCGAAGGTGGGATGGCCGCCGAGATGATCGACGAGCTGCCCGTGCTGGCCGTCGCGGCGACGCAGATCGCGGGCACGAGCGTCATCTCCGGAGCGGGCGAGCTCCGCCTGAAGGAGTCCGACCGCGTGGCCGCCATGGAGGCCGGGCTGAACGCGATGGGCGCCGATGTCGTGGCCCAGGCCGACGGCTGGATCATCAAGGGGCCACGGCGCCTCGAGGGCGCGCGTGTGGATTGCGGCGGCGACCACCGCGTGGCGATGGCGCTTGCGGTCGCGGCCCTCATCGCCGACGGCAAGACCGAGATCGAGGGTGCCGAGTGCGTGGAGATCTCGTATCCGGCGTTCTTCGACCACCTGGAATACCTGGCGTGAAGGTTCGCCGCGAGATCGACATGGAGGTGATCGCGCTCGAGCTGTACGAGCTCGAGGTCACGGCCCCACGCGACGATTTCGAGCTCGAGGTCAAGCGGACCACCCAGGTCGCGCGGTCTCCGCGGGCAGTGTCTCTGCAGCCGGCCCGCGAGCTGTATCGGCGGTTCGGCACCGACCCCACGCGAACGCGTCCATCCTCGGAGGCGCTATTGCGCCGGGTCAAGAAGGGTGAGCCGCTGCCGCGCATCAACTCGCTGGTCGATGTCGCGAACGCCCTGTCGATGCAGCTCCAGGTTCCGGTCGGGCTCTACGACCTCGACAAGGTGAAGGGCGAGGAGCTCGTGATCCGCCTGGGGCGGAAGGGCGAGAGCTATCAGGGCATCGGCAAGGAACGCGTCAACGTCGACGGGCGGATTTGCGTGGCCGACGCCGAAGGCCCGTGCGGCAATCCGAGCGCCGATTCCGCGCGCACGATGATCACGACGGACACGGAGCGCGCGGCGTGGATCTACTTCTTGCCGGTGAGCGACGAGGACGTCGACCGCACCGCCGAGCTGATCGCCGTTTTCGGGCGCGGACTCATCCGGCTGGTCGAGTCATGAAGGTCGCCGCGGAGCAGGTCCTCTGCGTCAATCGCGAAGACATCTTTCCCGACGGGGCATGGCACGGATTCATCACCGACGACCTCGAGCGGCCGCAGAAGGTGATCCGCGATTCCCACTTCTTCAAGCCTCGCGCGGAGGTGGAGAACGACCCGAGCTTCCAGCAGATCATCCCGTACGTCGTGTTTCGCCATCGCGACCGGTACCTGCTGACGCACCGGCTGCGCGCATCGTCGGAGCGGCGGCTCCGCAAGCAGTACTCGCTGGGCGTGGGCGGCCACATCAACCCCGGCGACCTGAGCGCGGGCGATCCGATCCTCGACGGCCTCAAGCGCGAGTGGGAGGAGGAGGTCATCTATGACGGGCGCTTCGAGGCGCGACTGCTTGGTTTCCTGAACGAGGAGTCGTCACCCGTCTCGAAGGTCCATCTCGGCGTGGTCTTCCTGGTCGACGGCGACAGCCCGAACATCAAGATCCGCGAGACCGACAAGCTTGCCGGCGAGCTCCTGACCCTGGACGAGATGCGGATCTACTTCCTCGAGATGGAGTCGTGGTCGCAGATCGTGTACGAGCGCCTTCGCGCGGATGAACCGTGAGGTATGCGGAGGCCGGCGGCGCGCGCGTCTCGGTCATCGGGCTCGGCACGTGGCAGTTCGGCTCGAGCGAGTGGGGGTACGGGCGGGACTACCACACCAATGTGGCTGGCGACATCGTCCGCCGCGCCCTCGACCTCGGCGTCAACCTGATCGACACGGCCGAGATCTACGGACTCGGCCGCTCCGAGCGGATCATCGCCGGAGCCATCCGCGGCAGGCGGGACTCGGTCTTTCTCGCCACCAAGCTGTTCCCGATCGGCCTCCCATTCATGGCGCGCTGGCGCGCCCGCTCCAGCCTGCGCAGGCTGCGCGTCGACCACGTCGAGCTGTATCAGCTGCACTGGCCGAGCCCGTTGTTCCCGCCGCGGTCGACGATGCCGCGGTTTCGCCGCCTGGTCGATGAGGGCGTGACCCGCCACGCCGGCGTCAGCAACCACGGGCTCGCCGCGTGGCAGGAATGCGAGCGTGCATTCGGAGGACCGATCCTGTCCAACCAGGTGCGGTTCAGCCTGGTGCATCGGGAGCCGGATCGGGAGCTCGTGCCGTGGGCGCAGCGAGAAGGCCGCATCGTCATCGCGTACAGCCCGCTGGGGCAGGGACTCCTGTCGGGCAAATACCAGACCCGGCCACCGGCCAACTTTCGGCGGGTTCGCGGCGACTTCACCGCGGAAGGCCGCGCCAGACGGGCGCCGCTGATCGACGCGTTGCGGGAGATCGCCGGCGCGCACGGCGCGACGGCGGCGCAGGTCTCGCTCGCCTGGCTCGTCCGCAAGCCAAACGTGGTCGCGATCCCGGGCGCATCGAGCGTGCGGCAGCTGGAGGAGAACGTGGCCGCGGCCGACCTGAGCCTCAGCGACAGCGATGTTCGCCGACTGGATAGCCTCAGCGCGTGAAGCTCAAGTCTGTCGAGCTGCGACGGATCAAGCTGTCGCTCGTCGCGCCTTTCGAGACTTCGTTCGGGGTCCAGACCGAACGCGACGTCCTGCTGCTCAAAGCGATCACCGACGCCGGCGAGGGATGGGGCGAATGCGTGGCGGGCGAAGAGCCGACCTATTCCTCCGAGTACGTCGAAGGCGCTCAACAAGTGCTGATCCGCCACCTGATCCCGCGGCTCTTAGACCGCGAGATCTCGGCGGCGGACGTGGCGCTGACGCTGCGACCGGTACATGGGCACAACATGGCCAAGGCCGCGCTCGAGATGGCGCTGCTTGACGCCGAGCTGCGGGCGGACGGCAGATCGTTTGCGAAACTTTTCGGAGCCACCCGCACGGACGTGGATTGCGGCGTCTCGGTCGGGATCCACCGCTCGATTCCGGAGCTGCTGCAAACCGTCGGCGGCTACCTCGACGCCGGGTACCGGCGGATCAAGCTGAAGATCAAGCCCGGCTGGGACGTCGAGCCGGTGCGAGCTGTGCGCGAGCGCTTTGCGGACGTGCCGCTGCAGGTGGACGCGAACACCGCCTACTCGCTGGCCGATGCGAAGCACCTGGCCGAGCTGGACCCTTTCGACCTTCTCCTCATCGAGCAGCCTTTGCCGGAGGAGGAGGTGCTCGCCCACGCCAAGCTCGCGCGCACCGTCAAGACGCCGATCTGCCTCGACGAGTCGATCACGTCGGCGCAGGCGGCGGCCGACGCCATCGAGCTCGGCGCGTGCCGGGTGATCAATATCAAGCCTGGCCGGGTGGGCGGCTACCTCGAGGGGCGCAAGATCCACGACCTCTGCGTCGAGCGACGTGTTCCTGTCTGGATGGGAGGGATGCTGGAAACAGGGATCGGCCGCGCCGGCAACGTGGCCATGGCCGCGATGCCGGGTTTCACGCTGCCTGGGGACACCTCGGCGTCAGATCGGTACTACCGGCGCGACATCACAGATCCTTTCGTCCTCCACGACGGCAGGCTGAAGGTGCCGACCGGGCCTGGTCTCGGGGTGACGGTGGATCAGGAATACCTGGACTCGATCACGTTCTGGAGCGGGACGCTCGGGCGTACCGGCATGAGCGCCGCCTCGGGCTAGCGTCTACCCCATCAAGTCGGTCATGGCCGCGGCGCCTGCGGCGGAGCCCAGCCGGCGGAGGCCAAACCGACCTTCGATGGTGGCGAGCAGGTTGTAGTGGTTGTAGGCGTGGCTGCTCACCCGGTGCGGCACGTTCGCTCGGATCACGATGGTGAGGACCGAGTTGATGCTGTCCTCGCCCTCATCCCAGGTCAGGAACAGCACGCCGCCGTCCTTCCAGGCCTTCGTGGCGAGGATGGTCGGCACCGTCTGCGCCAGCCACGCGTCGGCTGTCGCGGTCGAGCAGTCGTGGCCGTCGTGGCACATGTTCGGGGTGATCCAGACAAACCGCGGCACGTTGCCTGAGATATCGCGGGAGAACTGAGTGAAGGGCACGACCTGGGAGGGGCACCTGCCGCCGTAGTACGCGAATGGATTGTGCTTGACGGCGTAGAGAGTCGTGTTGCTGAGGCACGCGCCGCCTGCCATGCCCTCCATGTAGGCGCGCCATGAGATCCCGGCCGATGTGAGCTGCGCGCCGAGGCCGCCTGCCGGGAGGGCGTGGTACCCGTCGTCCGTGATTCCCCATGTGCTGCCCGAGGTCATGGCGAGGTAGTTGGGCAGGCTCGGGTGACTGACACCCCGGTAATTCGTTGCCAGGCCATATTTCGCCGCCAGCTGCGACGTGTAGCGACCGGCGAGGGCGTCTTTGTAAGAGCGGTTCTCCATCACGATGACGAAGACGTGCGATGGGGTGGGGGCGGGCGCCGCTGTGGGCCTCGTCGTGGGTGCCGTTGTGGGTGCCGTCGTGGGAGTCGGCGAGGAACCTGCCGATGCGTCCGCGGTGGGTGTGGAGCTCGCGCCCGGCTGCACCGCCGCGACCGGGGTCGGGCTGGGATGAGCGGCCGTCCGGGCAGGCCCGCAGGCCGCGACGGCGAGCACAGCTAGCATCGGCAAAGCCATGAGACTCGCATCCGGGCGGTGGGAGATCCACGTGCGGCCGGAACGGGGAGGGCGGATCATCTCCCTTCGCCTCGACGGCGAGGAGCTGCTGGACCAGGGCATCGGAGTCGACCAGCCTACCGCGAAAAGCTTCGTCGAGGGCGGTGCATGGGGCTGGGACGAGATGGTGCCGAACCTGGAGCCGACCGGCGAGCTGCCCGACCACGGCGAGGCGTGGCGGCTGCCGTGGGACGTCCTGGACGAGGGCCTGATGCGGTGTCGGGGCAGGCTGCTGCCCTGGGAGCTGCTGCGGCGCATCGAGCTCGATGACGCGGTCAGGGTTGCGTACAGGTACCGAAATACCGGCACCGAGCCTCAGCTCGCCTACTGGTGCGCGCACCCGCTGTTCAGGTACGAGCCTGGGATGGAGATCGGGGCGGAGGTGCCCGGCACGCTTCGGGAAGGCGCCAGCACCAAGATCTTCCTGCCGGCTGGATCGGTCGACCACATCGTGCTCGGGTGGAGGTCCGGGAAGCGAATCGAGGTGCGCTGGGACGCGACGCTGACGCCCAATGTGGCCATCTGGATGTGCAATGGCGATCTTGGCGGGTATCGCCAGATCGCCGTAGAACCGGCGACCTCCTCCCCCGTGCTCGAGCCCGGCGCGTCGTTCGCCTGGTGGCTTCGAATCACCCCTCTCTAAACTGAGCCCGTGCCCAAGGTGATCGGGCTGCGCTGTCGGGAATGCGGCGCGGAGTACGAGCTCCAGGCGACGCACGTCTGCGAGATGTGCTTCGGACCGCTCGACGCCGTCTACGACGAGGTGTTGCTGCGAAAGATCGTGAAGCGGGATCGCATCGAATCGGGACCCAAGTCGATGTGGCGCTATCGCGACCTGTTGCCCGTCGAGGATTCGGTCGCGGTCGTCACCCTCGGCGAGGGGCTGACCCCGCTGGTGAAGGCGGACCGCCTGGGCGCGGAGCTCGGGCTGCGCAACCTCTACCTGAAGAACGACAGCATGAACCCCACCAACTCCTTCAAGGATCGGGTCGTATCCGTCGCCATCAGCTGGGCGCGGGCGCACGGCTTCGAGACGATCGCGTGCGCCTCCACCGGGAACCTCGCCAACGCGGTGGCCGCGTATGCGGCGCGCGCCGGCCTGGAGTGCTTCGTCTTCATACCCGTCGACCTCGAGCCCGCGAAGGTGGCGAGCATCAGCGTCTTCGACCCGAATGTCGTGGCGGTGCGAGGCAACTACGACGAGGTGAACCGGTTGTGCAGCCAGCTCATCGAATCGACGCCATGGGCTTTCTGCAACATCAACATCCGGCCCTTCTACGCGGAAGGTTCCAAGACGCTCACGTTCGAAGCCGCCGAGCAGCTCGGGTGGAAGCTCCCGGACGAGATCATCATCCCGATCGCCAGTGGCTGCCAGTTCGTGCGCCACCGCCAGGCGGCGCTGGAGCTCATCGAGTATGGCCTCGTACGCGGCGACCGCGTGCCTGCGTTCACAGGAGCCCAGGCGCTTGGGTGCGCGCCGGTGTACAACGCCTTTCATTCCGATACGCCGGACCGTGTCCTGCCCGTCAAACCGAACACCATCGCGCGGTCGATCGCGATCGGCAACCCGTCGGACGGTGTTTACGTCAATCGCATCGCGCGCGAAACGGGCGGCGTGGTCGAGGCCGTGACGGAAGAAGAGATCGTCGACGCGATCCGGCTGCTCGCGCGGACCGAGGGCATCTTCACAGAGACGGCGGGCGGGGTGACGATCGGCGTGCTCGCCAAGCTGGCGCGCGCGGGGCGCTGGAACGGCGATGAGGTGGTCGTCGCTTACGTCACCGGCCACGGGCTCAAGACGGCGGACGCGGTTGCCTCGGTGAACGGCCACGCAAAGCGGGTGGAAATAGAACCCACGATGAAGTCGTTTCGCGAGAAGGTGTCGATTCAGTAATGGCGCAATTTCGAATTCCCGGACCTCTGCGGAGGCTCTCGGACGGCCAGGTGACCGTCGCGGTGGAGGCGGCCGACCTTGCCTCGGCGATCGAAGCGCTGGATGCCCGGTATCCGGGCTTCCGGGACCGCCTGCTGGATGAGAAGGGCGAGCTGCGGCAGTTCGTCAACGTCTACCTGAACGACGAGGACGTGCGGCTGGGATCGGGCCTGCGGGAGAAGGTCGGCAAGGACGATGAGATCTCGATCGTGCCGGCGGTGGCGGGCGGTTAGCCCCTCCCGGCCTTCGGCCGACCTCCCCACAAGTGGGGAGGAGTTTTTGCATATAAACTCGCGCCGTGGCCCGGCGGCGTTTGAAGCTCATCTTTGGCCCCTCCCTCGTGAAGGAGCCGGTGATCTACCAGGTGGGGCGCAAGTTCGAGATCGTCACCAACATCCGCCGCGCCGACGTCACGCGTGACCAGGGATGGGTGTTGCTCGAGGTTTCGGGCGAGCCCGAAGAGCTGGATCGCGGCGTCGAGTACCTGGAGTCTCGCGGGGTGAAGGTCGAACCGGCGGAAGGCGACCTGGTCGAGTAATCGTCAGCGGGTCGTCATCACCAGGCGTGCTCCGGAGATGGGCCTGGTCGCCGGTGGCAGGCTCGCGATGATCTGGAGAAGTCGCGACCCCAGGTCTTTGGTCTCGATGCGGAACGGTGCGAAAGCGTCGTTGCGGTCGGGGTACGCGCGAAAGTGCAGCTCCACCTCGCGGCCACCGCGCGCGGGCGCGTGTGAGGTCAGCCGGTTGAAGTCTGGCGCCGGCACGGCCCACCAGACCACCGGGGCGAGGTCGAGCACCAGCACCACCACGTATATGAAGGAGGGGTCCTGCGGGATCGAGTCTTCGAAGTAGGTGGCGTTCGATTGGACGAAGCGCTGATCGCCAACAGTTTGGGAGCTTAGCTCCGAACTACGATTGCCGCCGGAAATGGCAGAGTCGGTGGAGGTCGCGATCGTCGGCGCGGGGCAGGCCGGCCTCGCGACGAGCTGGTACCTGAAGCAAGCGGGCGTCGAGCACGTGGTCCTCGAATCCGGCCGGGTCGCCGAGACCTGGCGCTCGCGACGCTGGGACTCGTTCTGCCTGGTCACTCCGAACTGGAGCGTCCGGCTGCCGGGTGCCGCCTACAGCGGACCGGACCCCGACGGGTTCATGGGCCGCTCCGAGCTCGTCGAGCACTTCCAGAGATGGGCGGATTCGTTTGCCGCCCCGGTGACGGAAAGATGCCCGGTCTCTATGCTCGAAGCGCGCGGCGAAGATTTTGCTCTCGAGACTCCATCGGGGACGCTTATCGCGCGCAACGTGGTCGTGGCTTCGGGCGGTTACCAGTGCGCCTACAGACCGCCCAATGCCGAGCTGATCCCGCCTCGTATCACCCAGCTGCGCGCCGAGGACTTCCGCAATGAGGAGGCGCTGCCCGCGGGTGCGGTCCTGATCATCGGCGGCGGCCAGACCGGCTGCCAGCTCGCGGAGGAGCTTCATCAGGCCGGGCGCAGGGTGTATCTCTCCTGCGGCCGAGCTCCGTGGATGCCCCGCCGCATGGGCGGTCACGACCTTGTCTGGTGGATCATCGAGTCCGGCTTCTGGAACCGGACGCTTGCTCAGCTCCCGTCGCCGGCCGCGCGCTTGCTCAGCAACCCGCTGACGAGCGGCCACGATGGCGGCCACGACCTCCACTACCGGACCCTTCACGCGATGGGCGTCGAGCTGCTGGGCCGCTATGCAGATGCGGACGAGCACAGCGTTCGATTCGCGGACGACCTGGTGGCAAGCATGCGGGCGGGCGACGATCTTTCGCGCGTGTTCATGAAGTGGGTCGAGGCGATGTGTGAGAAGCGCGGCCTGGATGTTCCTTGGGAGGTTCCTTCGCCGCTTGACATTGCAGGAAGAACTGAGCTGGACATCGACGCTGAACGCATCACGACAGTGATCTGGACCGCTGGATTCCGTCCCGACTATGGATGGGTACGCCTTCCTGTCTTCGACGCGATGGGCTTCCCGATCCAGGAGGACGGGCGCAGCGCCGTGCCCGGGCTTTACTTCATGGGCGTCCACTTCCAGCGCAAAGCACAATCGGCCGTGCTCTACGGTGTAGGGGAGGACGCTGAGCAGGTGGCAAACCACATCGTGCAGAACAGAAGGTGAAAGTCGCGGTCGCCATGTCGGGCGGCGTCGATTCGTCGGTCGCCGCGGCCTTATTGCAGGCGCAGGGCCATGACGTGGTCGGCGTGACGCTGCAGCAGTGGCCGCGCGACGATTCCGACGAAGCTGCGCGTCACGGTGGCTGCTGCTCGCTGTCCGCGGTCGAAGACGCGCGCCGGGTCGCCGCCGTGCTGGACATTCCTTATTACTGCTGGAACCTGGAGCAGGAGTTCGGCGAGCGAGTCATCGAGCCTTTCCACCGCGCGTACCTCGCCGGCCGCACTCCGAATCCCTGCGTGCGGTGCAACGCCTTCGTCCGCTTCGACCTGATGCTGTCGCGTGTGGTCGAGCTTGGATTCGACCGCCTCGCCACCGGCCACTACGCTCGGATCGCACGCGGGCCGCAGGGTCCCGAGCTTCACATGGCCGTCGATGCCGCGAAGGACCAGTCGTACATGCTCTATCACCTGGATCGCGAGCGGCTTTCGCGCATCGTCTTTCCATTGGGCGGCATGACCAAACGCGAGGTGCGCGAGCACGCGGTGGAGTTCGGCCTTCCGGTCGCGAACAAGGCAGAGAGCCAGGAGATCTGCTTTGTCCCGCGCGGCCAGACCGCCGCCTATCTCGCGCGGCGATTGCCGGTCCAGGCAGGCGCCGTCACGGATGCCGCCGGGCGCCGGCTCGGCACCCATCGGGGCACTGCCCTGTACACGGTCGGACAGCGCAGCGGCTTCGGCGACCTCGCGGAACCGGGGCCGTGGTACGTGACGAGGGTCGACGCGGCCACCA
>WNFW01004820.1_pt1 | contig 14346 bp, 4 predicted proteins | sample 5400131 | NCBI WGS metagenome assembly WNFW01 (sample SAMN13153362, study PRJNA577476) | soil metagenome | isolation source: 20 cm soil or saprolite under grassland replicate 1 | place: USA:California | collected 2016-06-15 | reverse complement strand
GGTGCTCGGATGCCCGGACGAGAAATCCCCAAGCGAAAATTCCAAAGGCAGTTAGTCACCTTGCCCTGGAAGGTTGGCCTATGCGCGGCTCGGGTTCAAAAACCCTCTTGCGGAATTTTGGAACCCTCTAGGGCGACGCGATAGATAGTTCCGACCCCAACACCCTTTCCAGCGGCGATCCGCTTCCACCTGACTCCTTGCGCTCAAGGCGCCCACAACCAGTTGTTTTTGGGCAGATGTTCTGTAATCCAACTTACCGAGCATTGCTACGTGACACCGCCTAATCGGAGCCACTCTCGCTAGAGACTGACAGGAAACGACGGAAAATAAACTGTCATGAATAGGAACTGAAGTGGGAGACTCACCGGTTTCCCTCAACACCGGACAGGGTTATAGAACTTTGAAACCAGTCCTCTTGCCCTATCGTCCAGTCGATTAGATGGCCTTTCGTAATATTTCGGCCGCCCCAAATCCATGTTACCTTTTTGATTGAGGAAAACGCTTCCCCGAGCGGAGGGAGCGCGGTTGGCGCCTCAAAACAAATGAGTGCCGTCGGGAGTGAAGCTCACGTGGAATGTGCGCTTGTCCAAAGTGTCCGACTTGGTTCTGTTTGTGGGTGTTTCATCTCCCTGTGCATCGCACTACTCGCGATCGGCTGTGGCGGCGGCCCCTCTGCACCACCTGCACCGCCTCCTCCGCTGCCTGTCACCGTCTCCCTTTCCTCTTCGACCGCATCGCTTCAGGCGGGTATCGGCACTCAGAAGTTCACGGCTACGGTGCAGAACGATCCGCAGAGTAAGGGGGTCAACTGGACACTTACGCAGTCCGGCGCAAATTGCTCACCCGGTTGCGGCACACTTTCGGCGACCTCCAGCCCCTCGGGTACGCCGATCACTTACACAACTCCGTCCAATCAGCCCAATCCTTCGGACGTTATGCTCACCGCCATTTCCGTCGCCGACAGCGCAAAAAGCCAAGTGGCGACGATCACGGTGACACCCAGCGTTGCGGTGAGCGTGTCGCCCACGCCTATCAACATACAGTTCAATGCGATACAAGACTTTACGGCTACAGTCCAGAACGATTCCCAGAGCAAGGGGGTCAACTGGACACTTACGCAGTCCGGCGCAAATTGCTCAGCCGGTTGCGGCACACTCTCTGCCATGTCCAGCGCTTCTGGTGTGCCCATTCGATACACTGGTCCCTCGAGCGTCCCGGCGAATCCGTCGGTGACATTGACCGCGACTTCGATAACCGATGCGGCCAGATCAGCTCCCGTAAACATAACCGTAACTGTTAATCCGGGAAATGCGGCGGTCACGGTTAGCCCAAAACGGGCAGCAATCACGAAATGGCAAATACAAACCTTCACAGCGACGGTAACGGGCGCGAACAATACGGCAGTTACCTGGCAGGTCGACACGATTCCAAATGGCAACGCCACCGTGGGCACGATCGACTCCAATGGGAAGTACACACCGCCTGCTACCGCCGGCGCTCACACGATTACGGTCGTGAGCAACGCTGACGTCAGCAAGAGCGCCGCCGCGTCCATTGGCGTAACGGATCTTAAGGGAGTAATGACCTACCACAACGATCTCTCTCGTACCGGTGTCAATTCGCAGGAACACGCTCTCATAAACTCTAACGTCACGACGGCGACGTTTGGAAAGCTCTTCTCATGCGTCGTCGATGCCGCTATCTATGCGCAGCCCCTCTGGGTGGCGAATCTCACGATCAGCGGTGGCACCCACAACGTCGTCTTCGTCGCCACGCAGCACAACACCGTCTATGCCTTCGACGCCGATGCCAGTCCTTGCAGGACTTACTGGCAGACGGGCGCGAACGGTGTAAACAGCCTCGTGCCGTCTGGGGAAACCTGGGTGACCAGCGCGGACGAGTCTGGCTGTGCCCTGGTCATTCCGGACATAGGCATTCTGGGGACGCCCGTGATAGATCCGGCGACCGGTACCATCTATTTGGCCACGAACACGAAAACCACCAGCGGCGCGCCTTTTCATCAACGTCTCCACGCCCTTGCTATTGCTACGGGAAATGAAAAGTTTGGCGGGCCAACGGAAATCCGGGCAGTGGTCTCGGGAATTGGAGCCGGAAGCAGTGGAGGACAGGTTAGCTTCGACCCCATGCTTAATAGTCAGCGGCCCGCGCTCCTACTGCAAAATGGTCACGTTTTTATCTCGTGGGCCTCCTATTGCGACGTTGGCCCTTATCACGGCTGGCTGATGTCCTACAACTCGACGTCGCTCTTGCAGGAAGCCGTTTTCAACGTCTCGCCCAATTCCTTCGCGGGAGGCATTTGGATGTCTGGGAATGGCCCTGCCGCCGACTCAAGTGGAAACATCTATCTGGCAACCGGAAATGGAACTTGGAATGGCGCTGACGCGTTCGGTGACAGCATCCTGAAGTTTCAGGCCCTTACCGCAACGCCAGCCAGCCTTACCGTGCTCGATTACTTCACACCTCACGATCAATCATCTCTTGACACGAACGACGTAGACCTCGGCTCTGGTGGCGTGATGCTATTGCCGGATCCTTCCGGCATTTCGGGACACCCGCACTTGCTTGTAGAAGCTGGAAAAAGCGGCACCATCTATCTCGTTGATCGAGACAACATGGGACACTTCTGCAGTACGTGTGCTACGAGCGACACGCAAATCGTTCAAGCTGTTTCCGGAGCTCTCACCGGCTTATGGGGGTCTCCTACCTATTGGAACGGTAATATGTATTTCGGCGAAACTGACGCAACTAGAAACCTCAAGTATATGAAAGCATTTTCCTTTAGTGCGACCGGACCGAATTTCCTTTCCACAAGCCCAACGTCGACTACCGCAAACACTTACACTTATACGTACCCCGGCGCCACGACTTCCGTCTCCACAGATGGAAGCGCCAATGCCATCGTCTGGGCAATTGATTCGAGTGCGTTTGGCACTACCGAAGGCATCACCCGGGCGGCGGGACCTGCGATTCTCCACGCTTTCGACGCAAGCGACCTGGCGAAGGAGTTGTGGAATAGTTCTCAGGCCCCCGGAAATCGGGACACCGCCGGCAATTCGGTGAAGTTCACCGTACCAACCGTCGCCAATGGCAAAGTTTACATCGGAACACGCGGAAACGATGACACGCTGGGTAACGGCACGACGCTTGGCGAGGTCGACGTATACGGTCTGCTACCGGACTAACGAACACTCGGAAAAAGGTGCTTGGCGTTCGCCGAATGTACTACCCACAACTCTTGCCAGGTTCCTACATCCTTATACGACCCAGCACAGATTCGCGACGATAGAATCGAGTTCCCGCTCGCGCTTCCCCAACTCATCGAGCAGAGCGGCCGATCTGTGCCCTTCCGCAATCGCGCGCGGATTCACAGGCTAAAACCCCTGGAGGACTGAAGCTACTTTTGTGAAAATCAAACGACTGATGCAAACATTTTCAAGAGAAATGTTGGATTTTCGGCCACTTTTGAACGAAAACAGCTAAATTCACGACGGATTCAAGTCCTCCTGAAGGCAAAGTCCAACTGAAAGAGAATAGCCCTTCTCGCCTACAGCTTTTACGGGTGTGATTCAAAGAATTGGCCGGTAATAATCAAACTACTAGGCACTACCGAGGAAATCAGTCTGACGACAGTTGATGTTGGAGCGAGGCAAGTTGTTTCCGCAGCAGCGCAATAGCATCTATCTTGTCATTAAACAGTTGGACGTCCTCGGGTTTGTTGAAGCGCAGTCCTTTCGGCGACTGAGAGTACTGCCCTTTGCGATCGATCAAGAGCACCACCAAGTTCTCGCATTCGGTGAAATATTCCTTCACCAATCGCATCTCCTGTTCATACAGCTGTTTGGTACTCTCCACTCCGAGCCGGAAATTCTGAGCCGCGCGAGCACTGACCACGGAAAGACGGCGCTCCGCGTCGGCCCTTGACCGGATCACGTCTGACGCCACTAAATCCACCTGCGCCTCGCCATATCGTGCTCGAATCTTGAGTTCTTGAAGCCCTCTGATGCTCAATTTACGCTTACCAGAAGTCATCTCGAATAGAGGGTCCATTCTGGACAGGTTCAATTGCGACGCCCATTCGAGTCGTTTCGCTGCAATTTCTTCACCTATCGATTTCGATGTTCGGTCCTCTGCTTGCAAGTGCAGCCCGACTAAGGCAACGAAACCGGCCTGTCCCAATGCGAGACTGCAAAACAGAGCTATTCCGCGCCGCCTTTTTGCGGCAAACAGAAGCCACCACAGAATGAAGCAGCCAAAGATTACGAGACCACCAGTGTACTGGCCAAGCTGGAAATAATACTCAGCCGGCGTCAATGATCCTGCGGCAATCAGAGCGACTAGGTGCAGAATCAGCAGCGTGCTCCGTTCAACCCAATGCCCTCGGAAATCTGGTACGGGAGCAGTAGTAGGATCGGCAGCGTTCACTTGTTCAGGATTCGTCGGAAGCATCGTCAAGCTACCGCAGAGCAATAAAGTGTCGGGATTATACCCTCGAACTGCTGGATCATCTATCGCCGTTGCGTCCCGCGCCTCGGACATAATCAAGCCATCGGGATCATTGCGCATCGACAGTGTCGTCTGATCTGGCTGATCCTGCATCAGGGAACCCGTTACGAAGAACGGGGCCCAGCAGTGAAAGACTCGCAAGGATATGAGTTCTGTGCCTGCGGCACCGGGATAACGGATGTTTCCTTACACATTTTCTAGGTCGAAGTTCAAAAAAGGCGGATGCAGATGATCGACGCCAAGGCAGCGTCCAATTGGCGGCAGCGTCCATCTGCGTCCAACTTCGGGCTGAGGCAGATTGTGATCAATTCATTCGGTTGGGACCATCATGGGAGCAAAAACGCCTTCGGTTGGGACCATCTTGGGACCAAACCCCCAATTTTATGGCCGTATTCAGTTGGTCTAGCGGCGTAAGGACAATAGAATCATCGTGATTTATGGAGCGGGCGATGGGAATCGAACCCACGTCCCAAGCTTGGGAAGCTTGTTGTAGGTGAGCAAAAACGCATGAATTGGCGCCAATTTAGCGTTTTTCGAAGTCCTTAAACGAGCAGCGGGGATGGGAACACCGAAGCAATCCCAAGAATCATTTCACTCAAGTTTAAGGTCCCACCGCGCCAGACACCGTAAACAGCTAAAGGGATTACCCGCATCGCAACTCCAGTGTTTCCCTAACTTGTCAGCTCCTGCGATCAATGATAATTGTTTTCGATATTCCTTCGAATTGAAAGCGGCTACAAAGGTCTTGGGCATCCCAGTGAGGGGAGCTTTGGTTTCCAGGCGGTGTCCCCACGCGTCGCTTTCAGAACCAGTGCCGGAGGCAAGCCATGAAATCTCCAAAAAGAATCGCGCCCGTCGAGAACGAGCAAGCTGATTATCACAGTACGCAACGGAAGATTCCTCGTCTGAAGAGTTTCGATGCGAGAATTGAGAGGCGCGAGCCTCTGCCAGTTCAGGTCGACCTCGCGAACTTGGAAGAGCCGCGGGCTCGCGAACACACCGTAACGGAAGACGTCAGTCCCCACGGTGCTCGAGTGCTCACCAAACGATGCTGGCAGGCCGGCGAAATACCGCTGGTTACCCCCTTGATGGGCGAGTTTCCGAAGCACGCTCGAGTCGTTTATTGTGATCCTCAGCCGAAGGGTGGCTATTGTGTGGGTATACAATTCGAAGGTCCCCCATTCAAGTGGCAGGTATAGCTCTCACCGGGTTCGCCATCACGCTATGCGTAATAGCAGCCAAGACTCCGAAGAGCGATGCTAGGTAATCCGCTGTACGCATGCTGCAAATGCATTCATCTCTTGGCGCGTTTCGGGGCGCACTCTGAGCGGGATGCAATACCTCACGCGGCAGCCAACCACTCAAATCTAACCGGCAGACGTTCGGCCCGGGCTAACACTTTCAAGACAGAGGTCAATCCCAAAAGACCTAGGAGTTCCAAGCTTGTTGCCCAAGAAAGCCCAGGAAATTCCACAGGGTAAGTCCAACAAGAAGCAGCCGCTTAATGGAGTAGTGCCTAAAACATAAACAAAACTGCGTTATTTTAATCAGAGCGTAATTGACCGAGTTGCGGCTTCCGTGCACAATCGCGTTCTCTCTTAGGGAGCTCTCAGCATCCTACGTTGGTTGATTGGGCTGGTTTTTGCCGGAAGCTGACTTGCCCAGCTTGTTTGTGCGTCGCTTCTCATCAGATGCGAGTGATATTGCGTGTGTAAGTGTGCCCACGAATACTTGATCGTTGGCGGGTGGTGTGTTCTGCGGCGAATCATCCTGTGCTCAGGGTACGGAGGTGTTTGTGTTCTTGAAGCGCTGTGTGTTGGTGGTGTTCTTAAGTGTGTTGAGTTGGTGAAGTTATAGAAACCGTTTTGAATGTATTTAGAGTTAATACTAGATTAGGGATAGAACCACACCAGCCCCAGGGTTGACCAAACCCATTCGACACAAGCGGTCAGTGATTAACCAACGCTTCGAGGATAAGAATGTGCGGCATTTTTTGAGGCACGGGGTGGGGATGGTGTGCAGTTCCAGGCGGACAATTCGAGAAGTGGTTCGACAAGCGGCTGCGGCACTTCTCATTGCCGCCATGCCCGCCACAACGCTGCCCGTGGACGCGGCTTCTATGGGGCCGGTGCGCCAGGCTCGTACTCCGCAGTCCGTGCCCTCGTTTTATCTTCCGCCACTCGCTTCCAATCAAGATTACGTGTCCGAGAGGATGTCCGATCCTAATTCGCAAGTTGACAAGAGTTCATCCCTACGCGCTTCGGCTTCAGCACTGCCCGGAGCCTCGCGCGCAACTCTCCATCTTGCCCACCCTATGGCTAATGCCGCAGGCGATCACGAACGCCGCGGTCATCCCGATCCTCGAGTGCGTATTGAACAACGGCGGCGGATCGTATACGGCACGGTTTGGCTATGAAAATGACAACACAGTCACAGAAACCATTGCCGTTGGGGACAGCAACAAATTCTCGCCGACGCCAACCAATCGGGGGCAAACCACAACTTTTCAGGTGGGGCGGCAACACTACGTTTTCAACGTGAACTTTAATGGCAGCAATCTTGTCTGGACTTTGAAGGGACCGGACAACACGGCGAGGACGGCGACCGCTTCAAGCAGTTCAACAGCTTGCCCGGTTCCTGTTGCGAATCCCGGACCGAGCCGAACCGTTGCAACAGGTAGTACGGTGCAGCTCGATGGAACGGGATCAACCGATCCTTCGGGCCTGCCGCTGACGTATCAATGGTCGCTTGTAAGCAAGCCGAGTGGGAGCACCGCAACGCTGAGCAGCGCGACGGCTGCAAAGCCCACGTTTGTCGCTGACAAAACGGGAAGGTTTGAAGTGCATCTCGTTGTTTCTGATACATACTTTTCGAGCCCATCGAGTACGGTGAACATCACTGCGCAAGTACAGGCGCCGGTGGCGAATCCGGGACCGAGCCGGACTGTTGCAACGGGCAGCACTGTGCTGCTCGACGGAACGGGGTCCACTGACCCTGCAGGTCTACCACTGACGTATCAATGGTCGATTGTGAACAAACCTGCGGGAAGCACGGCGACGCTGAGCAGCTCCACGGCTGCCAAGCCGACGTTTGTCGCCGACAAGGTCGGGACGTACGAGGTGCATCTGGTAGTTTCCGATACATATGCATCGAGTCCGTCGAAAACCGTAAACATCACGGCGCAAACACAACCACCGATCGCCAATGCCGGGCCGAATCAGACGGTGACGACCAGAAGTACCGTGCCGCTCGACGGATCGGGCTCCACTGATCCAGCGGGTCTACCTTTGACCTATTCATGGTCTTTTGTTTCGAGACCTACCGGAAGCACGGCGGCACTGAGCAGCGCGACAGCGCTGAAGCCCACATTTGTCGTTGATAAGCCGGGGACATACACCATACAGCTGGTGGTCAGCGACCAGTATTCGTCCAGTGCCGCGAGCACTGTAACGGTTAGCACGATAAATTCTCCGCCAGTGGCAAACGCGGGTGCAAACCAAACCGTGGCCACAGGCACAATGGTCCAATTAGATGGCAGCCAGTCCACAGACGTGGATGGAGACCCGCTGACGTTCGCATGGGCTTTCGTGAGCATTCCAACGGGCAGTACCTCTGCGTTATCGAATGCCACAATCGTGAACCCGACATTTGTGACAGACAAGAAGGGGACGTATGTCATCCAGTTGGTCGCAAACGACGGCCATGTAAACAGCACGCCCTCGCAGGTTACGATCAGTGACACGAACACGCCCCCCGTGGCCAATGCCGGACCCAATCAGAGCATCCAGGTAGGCACCGTGGTGCACCTCGATGGGAGCCATTCGACTGATGTGGACGGCGACACACTGGTTTACAGTTGGTCGATTTTGAGTGCACCGTCTGGGAGTACGGCTGCGCTCTCTGACCCACACGCCGTCCAGCCGACGTTCACAGCGGATCTGCTCGGAAATTACGTCATGCAACTCGTGGTAAACGATGGCACCGCGAACGACCAGCCAGCAACGGTGACGATTTCCACGAACGACGTGCCACCAGTGGCAGACGCGGGACCAAACCAGACGGTGACGGTGGGGACGCTTGTCACATTGAATGGGACAGGTTCGACGGATTCGGACGGGCACCCGCTCACTTTCAGTTGGTCGCTTTTGACAAAGCCTGCGGGGAGCATCGCCGCGCTGGTCTCCCCAAATTCCGCACAGCCGACATTTCAGGCAGATTTGCCGGGAGATTACGTGGTGCAGTTGATGGTGAACGACGGATTCCTTAATAGCGCACCGGCCAATGTCACGATTTCGACCAACGACGTTCCTCCGGTTGCGAATCCCGGACCTAATCAAACGGTTTCCGTAGGTGCCACGGTGCAGCTCGATGGAACGGGCTCGACAGATTCTGTTAATCACCCACTAACGTATCAGTGGTCGATTTTGTCTCAGCCGAATGGTGGAACAGCGGCGCTTTCCAGTACAACCGCGGCGAAGCCGACGTTTGTCGCAAATGCGGCGGGTTTGTACGTGGTACAGCTCATCGTGAATGACGGCTATGTGGACAGCCAGCCCGCAACGATGACTGTGACGGCCAATTCAACGAATCAGCCACCGGTGGTGAATGCCGGACCAAATCAGACCGTTTCTCTTCCAACAAACTTTGTGACTTTGAACGGAACCGCAACCGATGACGGTCTCCCGAACGGGACACTCTTGAGCCAGTGGAGTCAGGTGAGCGGACCCGGAAGCGTAACTTTCAACTCGCCAAATCAGGCTGCGACGCAGGTAACCCTTCCGGTTGTCGGTACGTACGTCCTGCAGCTCAGCGCCAACGACAGCCAATATACTTCCACGTCGAGAGCAACGGTAGTTCTTACGCAGGCAAATCAGCCACCTGTCGTAACCGTTGGCCCTGACCAGATTATTGTTTACCCTGCCAATTCGGCGACGCTCATCGGCACGGCGACCGATGACGGATTACCAGTTGGGAGTTCATTGCAGATTTCCTGGTCCAAGGTAGTTGGTCCGGGGAGCGTCACGTTTGCAAATCCCGCGCAAACCAATACAACCGCGACCTTTAGTTTGCCCGGAAACTATATTCTGCGGCTGAGTGCCAGTGATGGCCAATATACGAGCTCGGCGACCCTGCGGGTTGCGTTTGTCGCGGCAGTTGGCGGTGGAATTAGCGTTAGCGCGGGCCCGGATCAAATTATCGTGTTTCCCGATTCCGCGACTCTAACGGGCTCGGCGAGTGACTCGAATCCGCCTGTGGGCAGCAGCCTATCTGTGGGCTGGAGTGTTGTGAGCGGGCCCGGGACGGCAATATTCGCGAATCCAGCTGCGCTAGGGACTACCGTAACTTTCAGCGCCCCGGGCGTTTACTTCTTGCGCTTCACCGCCACCAATGGAACGTTCACGGCAGCCAGCGATGTGAAGATTTACGCCGGACAGGTTCAATGCACTCTTGGCAGCAAGGGCACTGATTTCTGGCTGATGTTTACGGGCGCGGCAACTCAGGTAACTTCGACGAATCCACCTCGTCAGCTCAGTTTGTTTATTTCGTCGGATGTCGCGACTAGCGGAACCGTCTCTGTGCCGGGGCAGGGTCTCAATCTGCCATTTACCGTGACTCCCGGACAGATTGCCACTGTGAATCTGCCGCAATCCGTGCAAGTCACTACATCAGACACTGTTGAAGCGAACGGCATACACGTCACTTCGCAAAATGCAGTTGCAGTGTACGGCTTGAATTTTGTCCCTGCCGCGACCGATGGATACCTTGGCCTTCCAACGAATACGCTGGGAACAAGCTACGTAGTCGCGACTTACCGGAACACGCTCGGCCAGAATGGTTACCTGACGGCTGGCACGGAGTTTGGCCTCACGGCAGCTCAAGACAACACCACGGTGACAATCGTGCCCACGGCTACCACAGGCTCCCGTCCAGCGCATTTACCCTTCACAATTCAATTGAACCAGGGCCAGACGTATCAGTTGCGGAATATAACGGATCATACGCAGCTTGGGGATCTCAATGGGCCGCCAGTGGATTTCACCGGAACGGTGGTCACCTCCGACAAGCCGGTCGCGGTTTTTGGTGGCCACGATTGCACTGACATTCCGGACGGTTCTCTCTATTGCAACAGCCTCGTGGAACAGCTTCCGCCTACAAACCTGTGGGGCCAGAACTTCGTCACCATGCCTCTGGCACAAGAGTTCAATGGCGACACGTTCCGGTTCCTGGCGCAGGCGGACGATACCCATGTGCTTGTCAACCATCAGGAAGTAGCAGTGCTGCAGACTGGCCAGTTTTTCGAACAAATCATTAAGCAACCGTCAGAGATCAGCGCCAACCACCCGATTCTGACCTTGCAATACGCAAATAGCTTGATCTTCGCAAACAACTCCAACACCGATCCGTCGATGATCGTGGTTCCACCGTTCGAACAATTCGGCGGCAGCTACACGATTAACACGCCGACGAGTAATTTCCCTTCGAATTTTGTCAACGTCATTGCCCCGACATCCGCCGTTCAGGGGGCAGGCATTCTGCTCGATGGCGCACCCATTTCTGCCGCGTACTTCCAGCCCATCGGGACGAGTCCGTTTTCCGGCGCACAGGTTTCTGTCGAGGTAGGTCCGCATACACTCACCGCAGGATTGCCGTTCGGCCTGTGGGTCTACGGCTTTAACGCGGCGGATGCTTATGGCTACACAGGGGGAGTCTGTTTGGCCAAGGGCGTTTCTGGAAGCAGCGTGACAGCATCGCCGAAATCCACCACGAACCAAATCACCAGTCAGGTGACTGTGCAGGCGGCAGTCACGGACTCTTCCGGCCAGCCCGTCGGAGGGACGGGCGTCACCTTCGTCCTGGCGGGAATCAATTCACAAACAAGCTATGCCACGACTAACGCAAGCGGTGTGGCGGCGTTCACTTATACCAGTTTGAAAAACGGTTCGGACCTCTTCACCATCACCGCGGGCACCGCAAGCGACACGGCCAGCGTCACTTGGGTCTCGAACGGTCCCAACCAGCCCCCGGTAGTGAGGGCCGGCCCGAATCAAACCATCTCGCAGCCGGCGAATAGTGTTTTCTTGAACGGCAGCGTCATCGACGATGGATTGCCGATTGGTGGAACACTCACATCCACGTGGACACAACTCAGCGGACCGGCCGCCGCCTCGTTTGGCACGACGAATCAGCCGCAGTCCACCGTTACTTTCCCGCAAGCGGGCACCTACGTTTTGCAATTGACTGGCAATGACTCGCAACTCAGCACCAGCGCAAACGTCACAGTTACCGTGCTTACTCCGAATCAGCCTCCGGTCGTTAGTGCGGGACAGGATCAAGCATTTCTCTGTGGTTTCCAAACTCCCAAACAGCGATTCGACTAGTGGGAAGCGCAACGGACGATGGGCTTCCGGCCGGAAGCACGCTGGCAATTAATTGGCGGGGTCCGGTTGTCATTAGCTTCGACACGCCCAACTCCACAACCACGTACGCCGGTTTCAGTACGCCAGGCGTTTACGTTGTTCAGCTCAGCGCGAGTGATTCTCAATTCACTACCACTTCGAATGCGACGATTCAAGCCCTTGGCCCGGTCACCTCCAACCTGGGGCCAAATCTCCAAACTGTTGTGGGCACGGTTATCACCCTCAACGGAAACGTTCTTGTCGGGGGCCAGCCACCCACGCCTTCGATGGGGCTGCAGCTGAACTGGATCTTCAGCAGCGGGCCGAGCGGTTCGAACGTCACGTTCGGCTCACCGCACGCCTCGATTACCACTGCGACCTTTGATACACCCGGCGCATACCAATTGAGGTTAGACACGCTTGACGCGAACACCCAACGCGGCAGCTCGAACTGCTGTTTGACCGTAAACGTCGCGGCGGCGAATCTCCCTGTTCCCACGGTTTCGCTTGCGGCGCCTCTGGCTGGCGCGCAACTTACATCGCCGACTCCGGTGACCGGCAGCGTCAGTAGCGGAACCTGGACGCTCGACTACGCGCTCCAGGACGATTTGAGCCCGATGAGCTTCACAACACTGGCGACCGGCACCAGTACGGTCTCGAATGGCGCGCTCGGCACCTTTGATCCGACGATTCTGCTCAATGGCACCTACGTGATCCGCCTGACGTCGGCGAACGCCGCGGGCCAGTTTGGCAGGGCCTCCGTTGTGGTAAGCGTTGCGCGCAACATGAAGGTCGGAGTTTTTTCGCTTTCCTTCAATGACCTCACTGTGCCGGTTTCCGGGATTCCCATCCAGGTGATTCGCAGTTACGACAGCCGCGACAAGGGCCAAGGTGACTTCGGCATCGGATGGCGCTTGAGCCTTTCGAACATTCGCGTGCAGAAGAACCGCAGCCTCAGCCCCAACTGGCAAGAGACGCAGACCTTCAGCGGCTATTTACCGCAATACTGCCTCTTCGCCACGGACAACAAGATCGTCACTGTCACATTCCCGGATGGCCGCGTGTTCACGTTCAAGACTGGCGGCAACCAAACGTGCCAGCAAATTGGCCAAATTGTGGCAGGCACAATGGCGTTTACCCAGCAACCCGGACCGGCCAACACGGCGGGCGCTACGCTAACCGCAGCCGATGGCGGGCAGTTCCTCGTGGACGGGAACGCACCCGGTGGTGTCAGCCTCCTGGGTTATGACGGGAATCCGTACAACCCGACCACCTTTATTCTGCAAACGGCAGACGGCACAAAATTCACCCTCGACCAGAAGCTGGGGCTGACGGCCGTCACGGACACCAACGGCAATACGGTCACGATTACATCCAACGGCATCAGCAGCTCGGCTGGTAAATCCGTTCCTTTCATTCGCGACGCACAGGGACACATTGCACGCATCACCGACCCCGATGGCAAGAGTCTGTACTACGCCTACAATGCAACCGGCGACCTCGTCGGCTTCACCGACCGCGCCGCCAACCCCATGGTCCACGCCTATGACAACAGCCACAACCTGACGGGCATTACCACCGCTGATGGGAAGCAAGTGCTGACCAACACGTTTGATACGAGCGGGCTCCTCAGTGCCACCAAAGACGGTAACGGGTTTACCGTTTCCTTCACGCACAATGTGCCCGGGCAAACGGAGACGGTCACGGACCGCAATGGCAATCCGACCACGTATCTTTACGATACGGACGGCAACGTCACGCAGGTTACCGATGCGCTCGGCCACATCACAACTTCCACTTACGACGCCAACGACAACAAGTTGAGCGAGACAAACGCACTCGGCAAAACCAGCAACTATACCTACGACGTCAACGGCAATCGTCTGACGGAGACCGATCCGCTTCAGCACACCACGACGTACACCTACAGTGCGCTCAACAAGCCGCTGACCATCCAGGATGCCAACGGGCATACCACCACGAACACGTACGACACGAACGGCAATCTGCTGACCACCACTGATCCAAATGGAAAGGTCACGACGAACACGTATTCTTCAAGCGGGCTGCTGCTCACCACCAAGGACCCCAACGGAAAGATCACGTCATTCAGCTACGATGGCACGGGGAATTTGCTCTCGCAGACCGACGCTATGGGCACCGTTTCGACGTATACCTACGACAGCAACGGCAACCGCACCTCGCAAAGCGTTACGCGCACGCTTCCGGGCGGCACGCAGCAGACGCTCACGACGGCTTACAGTTACGACGGAAACGGCCACCTGCTGAAGACCACGAACCCCGATAACTCGACAACGCAGACGATTTACAACAGCCTCGGCCAGCAAGTGACGACCATCGATGCCCTCGGCCGCCAAACCACATATGTGTACGATGCTGATGGTCATGTTACATTGACGACCTA